>ERZ724512.25-NODE-25-length-51325-cov-16.172889_pt1 | contig 51325 bp, 51 predicted proteins | sample MGYA00376045_ERZ724512 | MGnify/ENA primary metagenome ERZ724512 (study PRJEB28724, sample SAMN07190883) | activated sludge metagenome | isolation source: activated sludge of sewage treatment plant in Hong Hong | place: Hong Kong | collected 2016-03-17 ... | reverse complement strand
ATGCAGTGGGAAAGACCTCGTTACCGCAACTCGCCGCCGTGCTGTCGCAGTGCCGGCTCCTACTGACCAACGATACCGGCCCGATGCATCTCGCGGTGGGAGTCGGCACTCCCGTTATCGACCTGTCAGTCGGACACGTCGATTTTCGAGAAACCGGACCGTATGGACCAGGCCATTGGATGGTACAGCCGGATCTGGGGTGCGCTCCCTGCGGGTTCGATAAAGTCTGTTTTCATCATGCTTGCAAGGACCGGCTCGTGCCGGAGCAGATAGCTTCGCTCTGCCTGCACGTGCTTGCGGGAGCCGCTTTCCCCCAGTCGATCACGGGCGCGAGAATCTATCGCTCCTACGCCGATGAAGATGGCCTGGGCAGCACGCAACTTCATGCCGGACGAGAGGATTCGGTGATCGAGTGGTATGGTCGATTTTGGCGCCGATTCTGGTTCGAGGAATTCACCGGCCGCGCCAGCCAGGTTCCTGCTCATGCCGAACCGGCTCCCGATTGGGCTGAGGCTCTGGCTGTGCTCGAGCATCTGGCGCCTCTCGCAAAAAAGCTGGTCGCGAAAGCCGAAGAACTAGTCCGCCTTACGACCAGACACCCGCTGCCGATCAGCGCGCTGCAACAGTTGCAACGTGATGAGACGTCGGAACGGCAACAGATCCTGGCGCTGAGCATGAACACACCGGCCACTGCTTCACTGGCGGTGGCGATGGTACGGGATACTCACAATGATGATGGCAGCGAACTGACTGAGCTCGCGCAATCCCGGCTGGGCACCTACCGACGATGGCACAAACGGCTGCAGGCAGTCGCAAGCAGATTCCGTTCGTTCAACCGAGCACAGGGACTCGTCCGTCGGGCAGGATCCCGACCTCTTCCCATGGTGCGCTCTACGTAGCGTGACCCGACAGTGTTGTGTACCTTCCAAAGGAGTGTGACCATGTTGATCACCCTTGATGGCGAGCAGTTTCAGATGTCGGATGACACGTCGATGATGAACGTGCTGGCGACGCTGAGCGACAGGGCGCATGCCCAGCATCGTATCGTGACGTCGTTGACCGTCGGCGGCAAGCCGATCAGCGATCGCGATCTTACCCCGCCGTTTCTCAATCAGCCGGCTCGGAATGTGGGGGCACTGCAGGCCGTCTCCCAGTCGCTGCATACCATCATCGTTGAGGCGAAACAGGCCATCGACCGCTTTGCGAAAGAGCTGCGAACAGACGGGCAGGTACTGCTGGCTCCCTTGCGTTCCGGCACCGCCCATATCGGCACCATCGATGCCTGGTTGGGACGCCTGGCCGACTACATGGAAATGTTGGACGCCGGGCAGGCCCAAGGTGTCGAGGGATTGTCGTCAGCCTCGCTCTTACCTTGGATTCAAGAACTGTTGGGAGCGCGCACCACCGCAGACGCGATTCATGTCGCGGATTTGCTGGAGTATGAATTATTACCTCGGCTGACCGAGGGCCGTCTTGCTGCTTAGTATCCGTTGTTGTCTATTGCGACTCGGCAGCGCGGAATGCGCCCGGTTTCAGACATTTCCTGTAGATCCTGAAGCACTTAAGTCTTCCCCGTCGATTACCGATAAGGGGCACAGCAACACGGTAAACAGGCCAACGAGGATGTGGCCACATCTTCACCCAACCTGCTTACCACCTCGTCGGCACGGACGCTGGCGACTCCGAGAGTAGTGCAGAATCTTCAGGAGGAAGTACGTCATGGCATTAGTAGTCAACACCAACGTTGCATCACTGGCAGCTCAGCGAAACCTGGCGACCAACCAAGCTCAATTGGGTAAATCCGTTGAGCGGTTGTCATCTGGTCTGCGAATCACCCGAGCGGCGGATGACGCGGCCGGATTGGGCGTGTCGGAAACGTTGCGCGCCCAGATTCGTAGTATCAATCAGGCGAATCGCAACGCCGGTGACGGCATCAGCTTGACCCAGGTCGCGGACGGTGCCGCGGCGACGGTCGGCAGCTTGCTGTCTCGTATGCGTGAGTTGGCAACGCAGTCGGCCAGCGGGACGCTGGGAACGACCGAGCGTTCTTACCTCGATCAAGAATTTGTCGCGTTGCGGTCGGAAATCGATCGCATTTCGACGACGACGGAATACAACGGTCAGCCGCTTCTGAGCGGAAGCAGCAACACGTTTGAAGTCTTTATCGGCTTCAAGAGTGGATCCGGTAACTCGTTGAGCGTGGCCTTGGATGACCTCGACGTAGCGGCGGTCGGCTTGACCGGCGCAAGCGTGTCGACGGCGACAGCCGCGCAAGCGATGCTTTCCAAGATCGACAGTGCGATCAGCGCGGTGGCAACCGCCCGCGCGAATTACGGTTCCATCCAGAGCCGCTTCGAAGTCGCGATCCAGAACCTGACGGTTACGGCCGAAAACTTCACCGCGGCCGAATCGCGGATTCGAGATGCGGACATTGCTCAGGAAACATCTGTGTTCACGAAGAACCAGATCCTCACCCAATCCGGCATCGCAATTTTGGCCCAGGCCAATTCGTTGCCACAGCAAGCGTTAGCGTTGCTGCGAGGATAAGGCGTCAGCCGACGGGTAGCCCTCCGCAGGGAGGGCTACCCACGGACTGATCCTAGGAGGGTAACATGGTCCACGATGTTTCCAATTATAAAGACCTCCCCGCAGCCGCGCTTCAAGCGACGCAGAATGGGCCACAGCATTCGACTGAAAAGAAGGTCGAGGCCAAGGCTCCAGAGCCTGAGTCGTCTACGGCTGAGACGAAAGGAAAGGATTTGGAACAGGCTCTCACGCGTGTGCGTGAGGTGTTCAAGAAGGCAGACTCTAGACTGGAGTTTACCGTCGATCCAGATCTCGACCGGGTAGTCGTTAAGGTGATGGATGGGGATTCGGGTACGGTCATCCGCCAGATTCCACAGCAGGAAGTCATTGATCTGGCCAAGAGGCTGGAGACGCCCACCGGGCTGCTCTTGCACCACAAGGTGTAGCCTCCTTCGCCACATGAAAGGGATGTCATGGCGATCAGTTTCGGCGGGTTAGGCAATGGCGTGGACTTTGGCCAGGTCGTCACCGAGCTGGTTAAAGTCCAACGCGTGCCCATCGACGCGTTGAACACCAAGAAAAATAGCCTGCAGACCAAACTGACCGACTACGGGACCCTGGGCACGAAGCTGCTCGCGTTGCAGAGCGCCGCGAACGCGCTTCGGTTGCCCAATAGCTTCGACCGCACGGCCACCACCGTCAGCGACGAGACCAAATTGACCGCCCAGGCCGGCGCCGGCGCGGCCCCCGGCAGTTATACGGTACAGGTTACTCAATTAGCCAAAGCGCATCAGATTACCAACAGCGCGGCCAAGGCGGTTGCCTCCACCACCACGGCGATCGTGTCCGGCGGCTCAGGCACCTTTACATTCAAAGTCGGAAGCGGTGCGAATCAAACCGTGACGCTCAATGATGGCGCCACACTTGACGACCTTCGTTCAGCCATTAACGATCTTGGAGCCGGTGTCACCGCCTCCGTGATCAATACCGGAACGACGGCAAGTCCGGCCTATCGCCTGACCCTCACCGCCGCTGCAACCGGCGCCGCCAATGCCGTGACGGTCGTCACGGATACCACGAGTTTAGACTTGACCAACGCGAGTGGGTCCGGAGGCAGCAGTACGCTTCAAGCGGGCCAGAACGCTATTGTCGTCATCGGGGAACCGGATCAGACGACGATTTCCATTGAACGCGAAAGCAATGTGATCAGCGATGCCATTCCGGATGTCACGCTGACCCTGAAGTCCAAGACTGTCACGACACCCACACCGGAACCGGTCACGGTCAATGTCACCACCGACCCCGAGAGCGTCAAAAGCAATATCGCGGCTCTGGCGAGCGCTTACAACGATATTGTGAAGTTCGTCAATGAGCGAACGACGTATGATATCTCGACGAAGACCGGCGGGATTTTTTTCAATGAGAGTACGGCAAAAAATGTGCTGAGTCAGTTACGTACTGCCCTTTCCGGTAACGTCGCTGGACTCTCCACCTACACGACCTTGGGAGAGGTCGGGTTCAAGACAGAGCGCGATGGCACGGTCACGATCGACAATGCGAAGTTGGACACAGCATTGGCGAATAACTACAGCGCCACGAAGGCGCTGTTTATCACCCAACCGACATCCAGCGGCATTGCGGATCGGGTGGTCAAGGCCGTCGATTTTCTCGATGCCGTCGACACCGGTGCTTTTACGATCAGGAAGACGGCGATCACGAGCCAGATCAGCAAGCTCACCGACGAAATCGGCCGCAAGGAAGATATCGCGTCGCAATATGAAGAACGGCTGCGACTGCAATTCGCCTCACTTGATTCAACACTACAACAACTTCAAAGCCAAACCAACGCTCTCAAAGCATTACAATAACTCATAGGATTACTATGATCGTTGCTGCAGCCAATGCCTACCAACAAACGCAAGTCATGACCGCCAACCGGGTACAACTCATCGTGATGCTCTACGATTCTGCGATTCAATCGATGGAGCTCGCCCGGGAAGCCATTCTCACGAACAATTACAAGGATAAGGCCCGATTCCTCGACCGCGGCATGGCCATCGTCGGAGAGTTATCCAGCGTCCTGGATTTCGAGCGTGGCGGGGAGATCGCCGTGTCCCTGCACCGTCTGTACGACTATATGGTTCAGCAGTGCATCCAAGCCAACCTTCGGCACAATGGAAAACATCTCGACGGACCGATTCGCTGTCTGACAACTCTACGGGAAGGCTGGCAGGTCGTGGCAAGACAAGAAGCGGTGGCCCATGTCGGCAGCTAGTCCCTCCCATACCAGCTTACCTCACGATTATCGCTCCATCGAACTGCTTACCATCCAAGCGCTGGACGCTGCCCGGGCCGGCGACTGGGATCAAGTTGACGCCTGCTATCGTGAGCGTGGGATGAGTCTCGCCGCATGCACCCTCGACCGTACGTTCGCACAGCGGCTTCTGAGCATGGACGAAGAAGTTCGCACCGCTATTCTGGTTGCTCAAGCAGGGATCTCCGGCTTATTGGTGGAGGCGGCTCAGGTCACACGACATCTGCACCGATTGCGCGAAAGTAACGGACAACTCGCCTCTGACCGTGTCACGATACATCGTGAAGCTTGAGAATCGTACGGCCAGCGCATCTGGCGTACCCGTTATCATCCACCGTAGAGGTTTGGTATGACGCCCTCGCCCGACCGGCTGCTTCAACGCCCGCAGAACGACATCAAGAATGAAGATCGGCGGGAATGGTTACGCATCGACGATCGGCTGTTGCTCGAGTATCGACGAATCGATGAAACGGCAGATGCCATGAATGCGTACCTCCCGCCGGCTACGGAAGACACCATTGCCACCGCGGTCTCGAAGCCGACACTCGACCTGCTGATGCGTGGAGGGGAGACGTTTGCGGGTTCTCCGCTGTTGCCCTGGGTATCGAAAATCGATTGGATGCTGGAGACCATTCTCAAATCGCTTGTCAAAAGTCATCCCGGCAGCGTGGCGATTGCCCGACTCACCGACGTCGACATCAGCGCCGGAGGAGTGGGCTTTCATACGCCACGCCGATTCGAAGCGGATGACGTGCTGATGCTCAAAGTGATCCTGCCGCCGTTCAGCATGATCGAAACCACCGCGCGCATCATCCGGGTCACACCGATGCAGAAGACTCCCGCCGAATTTCACGTCGCGACTCAGTTCATTGAACTGGGAGGAGACGAACAGGAACTGATCATCCGGCATATCCTTCACGTCCAGGCCGAACGGCTACGGGCGAGAAAAACTGCGATCTGAGTGCGGAGCACAAACTCCTTCAGGAGGGAATGGGCATTTGCGCGACCTGTTCCGGGGCGGGGGAGAGCTCGGTAGGAGGAATTGCCTGACGCGCCATCGCCGCCAATAGGGCGTCGGCCGCCTGACTTAGGGCGAGGGCAGCGGGTGCGGTCGGCTCACATTCGACGACCGGTAAGAAACTACGGACCGCGCGTGTGACAGCCGGATCGTCCGGAATCTCTCCCAGTGTCGTCAGGTCACCACCAACATATTCCTGCAACAGTTTCTTCAAGTGCAAGACGTTGACGCGCGACTTGCCTGAGACGCGGTTGACGATCAGGTACGGTTGGAATCCTTGCAGGGTTCGACTCGCGACCTCCCGCGCATTGGGATCCGTCTCGGCGACGGCCTGAATCACTTCCTCGATGCTTGAGAAATCGCGTTCGGAGAGGGCTTCGCTCACGGCATCGCGCGACAGGAATGCCGAGAGGACTCGGCGAATGGCCGCAAGTTTGATGAAGCGGTAGAGATCGAGGACTGAAGTGGGGTCGGGAGTCGCCACAGTGACATAGTGATCGGCCATGAGAAAAAAGTCGAGCGCATGGTAACTGGTGCCAGCACCGATATCGACGACGATCACGTCTGCCTGCAATTGTGCGAAGTGGCGAATCAATCGCTTTTTCTTGGCATACGGCAAATTTGCCGTAGCCAGCGTATCTCCGGTCCCTGGCAGCAATTGCAGAAAGGGGTGCGCTGAAATTGGTTGGAGCACGTCGTCCAGCCGCTCCACACGGCGATCGATAAAGTCGGTCAGCGTGCGGGGAGGATTCAGCATCCCGAACAGGATATGCGCGTCGGCACCTCCCACGTCGAGATCGGCGAGAACGACTCGCTTGCCTCGTTTCGCCAGTAACATGGATAAATTAGCGGCGAGAATGCTTTTTCCAACCCCGCCCTTTCCTGAACCGATCGAGACAATCGTAGCCATCCAGGTTGCTCTCTTACCGTTGGTTAAGGATGTTGTTCACGCGGTCTGCCATTCGGATTACACGCCTGCGCGGAATGGGACTAGAGGCCGGAGTTTCTCTCGCCCAATGGCCTCACCTCATGATGCCTATTTAACCCCATCGTATAAAAACCGGCAACTAAAGTTTGAGACGGCGCACACCGATACCATATCCGTTATGAACGACACTATCGCCACAGCAACCAGAACAAACCTTGACAGTGTATTGCCTTCGGAAGGCGAGATTCTCACCGTCTCGGAAGTGGCGCACTTCCTGCGCGTTCCGAAGTCCACGGTGTATAAGCTCGCGCGCCTCGGTGAATTGCCGGCTTCCAAAATCGGAAAGCATTGGCGGTTTCTCCGGCGCGACATTCACGAATGGATGCACAGCCGGACGCAGCACAACTGATCTCTCCGAGGGACAGGCGGTCCGGCATACGGGAATTGATTCGTCGTCGAGGCCTGAGACCGGCCTGACGGATTCGCTTATCACGACCCAGGGTTCAGACGAGGTTATCGATGACCGACAGCAATGCCGTAAGAAAAACAGAGTTGCCCGTCCCGAAACTCGTACCCGACACCTTCAAACAACTTCGCGATCTCATCTACGAAAAGACCGGCATCCACTTTCAGGACAACAAAACGTATCTCCTCGAGAGCCGGCTGCTGCCGCGACTGAAGGCCTGTCGGTGTCAGACCTTCGAAAGTTATCTGAATTTTCTGCGCTTCGATGCCTACCGTGACCGTGAGGTCACCGAACTCTATACGGTGATCACCACCAATGAGACGTATTTCTTCCGCGACGAAGCCCAGCTGGACAGCTTTATGAAGGTGATGATCCCCGAAGTGATGAAAACCAATGCGGGCACGAAACAGATTCGTATCTGGAGCGCCGCCTGCTCGACCGGAGATGAACCCTATACCCTTGCCCTGCTGCTTCGCGACTATCCGCCGCTTGCCGGGTGGACTATCGATATTCTGGCGACCGACATCAGTGAAAATGTCCTGAACATCGCACGGACGGCCACCTATTCATCCCATTCGTTGCGCAAAGTTCCTCCGGCACTGCTCGCGCGCTATTTCACCGGGAAAAAGGAAGAACACACGCTGGTCCAGCCGGTGAAGGACATGGTGCGCTTCATGAACGTGAATCTCTACGACCGTCCGCGGTTAAAACTGGTACGGGGCATCGATATCATTTTCTGCCGCAATTGCCTCATCTATTTCGACGAAAAAGCCAAGGCCCAAATCGTGTCAGATCTTCGAGACGCATTGCGTCCGAAGGGGTATCTGATGATCGGATTTTCAGAAACCTTGCACGACACATCCGGCCTTTTCAAAACCATTCATGCAGGCCGATCCGTTATTCATGAGAAACAGTAAGTAAGGAGGATATCGCATGCCAGCCGATCCAAATATGAAAATTCTTGTCGTCGATGACATGTCCACGATGCGTCGCATCGTGAAGAACATTCTGAAGCAACTCGGCTTCAACAATCTGGAGGAAGCCGAAAACGGCCAGGACGCGCTCACCAAGTTGCATGCCGATACGTACGGTTTTGTGGTGTCGGACTGGAATATGCCCGTGATGATGGGGATCGACATGCTGCGCGCCATTCGCGCCGATGAAAAGTTGAAAAAGATTCCGGTGCTGATGGTCACGGCCGAAGCGCAAAAGGAAAACCTCATGGAAGCCGTTCAGGCCGGTGTCAGCAACTACGTCGTCAAGCCGTTCACCGCAGAGACGATGCAAGACAAAATCAACAAAATCTTCAAGTAATCGCCTCTTAACCGGTGAGGGTGACGATGACACAACCACGCGTGGCGGCAAAGGCGCAAGAGGTCGTGGAAGACAACGAGCAGACGGAGAAGGCACCTGACAGCAAGCTCTATGAAGAGCTCGGTGAGCTTGCCCGTTTTATCGACACGACGATGAAGACGCTGTCCGAATTCAGTACGCCGGTCAGCACGTCGACCGAACAGTTGCCTCAGGCCCTAACTCATCTGACGAATCTCAAGACCATGACCGAGCAGGGGACGCACGAGGTCATGCGTCAGGTAGAAGCGATTCAGGATCATCATCTCAAGCTCGAGGTGATGTTAAAGGATCTGACCCAAGCGCTTCAGAAGCAGCAGACGAGTCCGGAGATACTGCAGCAGGTTCAGAATATCGGAGAGGCGATCGGCGCCGACGACAAACGGCTGCTCGCTATCATGACGGCGCTCTCGTTCCAGGACCTCGTCGCGCAAAGTGTCAACAAACTCGTGACCATTCTACAGGAAGTCGAACATAAGCTGCTTCAACTGGTCGTCGTCTTCGGTCCGTACCAGAAGCAGGCAGCGAAACAGAGCCAGGACAAGGCGAGCGAAATGCTGAAGCAGTTGGAAGCGACCAAGAATACCTCCATGGATCAAGATCTCGCCGACGAGATTTTGAAGCAATTCGGTTTTAACTGAGGTGGGCTATGAGCGATGAAATGCAGGAAATACTCAACGACTTTTTGACCGAATCCAACGAGATGCTGGAGGTCCTTGATCAGCGTTTTGTCACGCTGGAATCCGACCCAAACAATACCGATTTGCTCAATGAAATCTTTCGTGCGATGCACAGCATGAAGGGATCCGCCGGGTTTCTCGGTTTCAACAACCTCGTGGACGTAGCCCATCGTGGCGAAAACATTCTGAACAAACTTCGTCAGGGTGAAATGGCCGTCAACCCGGCCATCATCAGCATCATTCTTGAAACCATCGACGTCATTAAGGCGATCATGGCCGACATTCGGGAATCAGGCACCGACAGTCATGTTCCCACGGGGGCAATTGCGGCAAAGCTCGACGATATTCTGAACGGCACCACGGCTGTTTCGGCGCCGACGGCCGCGCCTGCAGAATCCGTTGCTGCTCCAAAGATCGAAGCCATGTCGCCGGCGGCTCCGCCCGCAGCCCCGGTCGCCCCGCCGCAGACACTGGGCGAAATTTTGGTCACAGACGGATTGGCATCTAAGGAACAGGTCCTCGATGCGTTGACCGCGCAACAGCATCAACCGGAGCCCAAGACGCCACTGGGCGAAATTCTGCTCCAAGCCAAAGCGATTACCGAGCGCGCCCTGGATCAAGCGCTGCACAAACAAGACAAACAGCCGAAACCAGTTGAGGAGGATGCCACCATCCGCGTGGAGACCAAACGGCTCGACAGCGTGATGAATCTGGTCGGGGAGCTGGTCTTGGGGCGGAACCGTCTGATCAAGATCGGCACGCAATTGGAGCAACAGCATGAATCCGATCCCCAGGTGCGCGTCCTGAGCGAAACCCTCGCGCAACTCAACTTGGTGACGACCGATCTGCAGTTGGCCGTGATGAAGACCCGCATGCTTCCGATCAAGAAAGTATTCGCCAAGTTGCCTCGCATGGTGCGGGATCTGTCCCAGAAACTCAACAAACAGGTCCATTTGGAAATGCGCGGCGAAGAAACAGAGCTCGATAAATCCGTCGCCGACGAGATCGGTGATCCGCTCGTGCACCTGGTACGTAATGCGATCGACCATGGGATCGAAACTCCGGCCGAGCGCCAGGCGAAAGGGAAGGCGGGAGAAGGCCAACTGACCATTGCCGCAAGTCAGGAAGGCAACAGCATCGTCATTCGGATCAACGACGACGGGCGCGGCATTCAGGTTGAAAAGATCAAAGAAAAGGCGTTGGCCAAAGGCCTGATCAGCGAAGCTGAACTCGCAACGATGGAGCATCGCGAAATTCTCAATCTGATCTTCCTGCCGGGATTCAGCACGGCCGAAAAAGTGACGGATGTATCAGGCCGGGGCGTCGGCATGGATGTGGTCCGTACGAACATCCGAAAAATCAACGGCAGCGTGGATCTGGAGTCCGAGCCGGGCAAGGGGAGCCAGATCATCATCAAGCTGCCGCTGACGATCGCCATCATTCAGGCCTTGATGGTGGAAGTCGAGCGTTCGATTTTCGCCATTCCATTGAGCACCGTCATCGAAGCCGTTCGCATCTCGCGCTCCGAGATCAAAACGATCAATGGACGCGAAGTGTTGCACCTGCGCGACCGCGTGCTGCCGCTCATTCGTTTGGCACAGGAGTTTGATATCCCGACGGATTCCAATCGCGAGCGGTTTTACGTGGTCGTCGCAGCGTTGGGAGATCGCCGGGTGGGGGTGGTCGTCGATGAGCTTCGATCCCAGGAGGAAGTGGTGATCAAGTCGATCTGGGATTATCTGGAAACCGTCAAAGGCGTATCAGGCGCCACAATCACCGGCGAAGGCAAGGTGGTACTGATTTTGGATACCTCGGAGTTGGTTCAAAATGCGCAAGCTTGGCATAACCCGGGTATCGCCGCCTGACACAAGGAGTGCGCGTCAGGGCGTGGCAGCAGAATACGGGTGTTCAAGAAAAATAGATGAACAGGTATCCGCGAGATCGGAGGAAGTATGTCCACACTGATCAATGAAATTGATGCCAGGACTAGGCTGGCCGGCGCAAATCAGATGGAGTTGCTGCTGTTCAAACTCGGCACGAATGAAATATTCGGCATCAATGTGTTCAAAGTGCGTGAGGTGATGAAACTGCCGGAGCTCACCCAGATTCCGGAAGCCGATAGCCGCATTGTCGGCATGGCCAATATCCGGGGAATCATGGTCCCCGTCGTCGGCCTCAAGCGTAGTTTGGGCTTAGGAGTGGAAACGGATGGGCAGGGAAATGGAACTCCCGGGGGAAACCCATACCTCATCGTCTCCGAATACAACGGCAGCTTGCAGGGATTTCTTGTGGCCGGCGTGGATCGCATTATCCGGTTCTCTTGGTCCGCGATTAAGACACCACCGGCCATTGTTCGAGAGAACAACAAAGGCGCCGTGACCGCCGTCACGATGCTGGAAGATGGACGGATGGTCCTGATCCTCGATGTGGAAAAAGTTCTGAACGATATCTGCCCTCGCACGGACGACGATGTCTTCGCAGGCATGACGATCGCGCCGGAGTTGAAATCGAAGTGCGTCTTGTTTGCCGACGATTCGTCCGTGGCTCGAATGCAGATTCGCAAGGCCTTGGACCGCCTCTCCATGTCCTATGTGATCGCCACGACCGGCGGGGAAGCCTGGCAAAAGCTGCAGGCCCTGGCTGATCAGGCGACGGCTGAGGGCAAAGAAAAGGTGGATCAGATCCAATGCATTCTGAGTGATATCGAAATGCCTGAGATGGACGGCTTCACGCTGACCAAGCATATCCGGGCCGACCCGAGGCTGGCGCATTTGCCGGTCATGCTTCACTCGTCCCTGACAGGAGCCTGCAATATGGAAAAGGGACGGACGGTCGGCGCAACGGACTATATCACGAAGTTTGACGCGAAAATGCTGGGCGAGAAACTGGCGCTCTATATTCAGCAACCCAATCACCAGGGGAAAAAAGCCGCCTAAGTATCAGCGGCGGACGCCTTCGTGACGGTGACGGCTGATTCAAGCTTTTGCACCGGACAGCCGATGTATCGGTAAAGACCCTATGGCACTCCCACTCACACAGCCGCAGAGCGTCGCGAACCCGGTTCGCGTGTTGGTCGTGGACGATTCCGCCTTCATGCGCAAAAGCCTCACCACAATGTTGGAAGAGGGGAAGCAGATTCAGGTGGTTGGCGTGGCGCGCAACGGCGAGGAAGCCGTCCAGCAGGTTCAACAGCTCAAGCCCGACGTGGTCACGATGGATGTCGAGATGCCCGGGATGACAGGGCTGCAGGCGCTTCAGCAGATCATGACCAAGAATCCCGTCCCGGTTATCATGGTGAGCTCCGTGACGGTGGAAGGCGCACAGGAGACATTGCAGGCGTTGGAGTGGGGTGCGGTTGATTTCATCCCCAAACAATTGGACGGCGTGGCCTCGAAAATCGCTGAGATCCAAAAAATCCTGGTTCCCAAAGTTCTTGCCGCCAGATATGCGGGCAGCAAACTGAAACGGCTCACTGTCACCGGAGCACCGAAGCTCTCGGTGCCCGTAGCCAAGGCGTTGAGCAGTCGATCCGTCTCCGTGACTCGCGGCACCAAACTGATCGCGATTGGATGTTCCACCGGTGGACCTCAAGCGCTTTTTGAAATCATTCCGACCATTCCCGCCGATTGTCCGGCCGGAATCGTCATCGTGCAACACATGCCGAGCTCGTTCACCAAACCGTTCGCCGAACGCTTGAACAATCTGTGCGCCTTAGAAGTGCGGGAGGCAGTTGACGGCGATGAGGTGAAACCGGGACGGGTGTTGGTGGCTCCAGGCGGCATGCAGTTCCGGGTCGTGAAGAAAACTATCACGACATCGGTGGTCAAATTGGCACCCAATTACGAAAAGCATGCTCATGCGCCCTCCGTCGATATCATGCTGCAATCCGTGGCCGCATTGTTTGGGGAACGGAGCATCGGAGTGATTTTGACGGGCATGGGCCATGACGGGCTGGATGGCATGAAGGCCATCAAGGCAGTAGGAGGTCGAACCGTGGCGCAGGACGAAGCATCGAGTGTCGTCTACGGCATGCCGAAGGCTGTTGTTGAGGCAGGCTGTGCAGAGAAAGTGGTGTCGTTGTCAAAAGTCATCGGCGAAATCATGAATATGGTGTGAGAGGAACTCGTCAAGTCAACCGTTCACGCATGAAAGGGTAAGAGGAGGAGTTATGGGGAGCATGATGAAGCACATGTCTATCGGGCCAAAGTTCATTTTATCCATCTCGTTGGTGGCTTTAGTCGTCATTTCGATCGGCCTCGCTGTCCTGTACCAGCAGGAAGAAACCAAGATGGACACGATGTTGACCGGGCGTGCGAACGTCGTGGCCACCCAAATCATGATCAGCCGCGCGTACATCACGCAAAACTATGTTGCAAAGGTGAAGAAATCCAAAGCCGGCAATGAGATCCAGGTGGTCAAAGACCATACGGCTGTAGCGGATGCAATCCCATTCCCTGCAACGGCCGTTCGTGAAATGGGCGAAGAGGCGAATCGCACCGGACTGTACAACGTTCGGCTCATCAGCCAAAACCCGATGAATCCGTCCAATTCACCGAAAGACAACTTCGAGAATGAAGCCATCCGGGCGATCATGGCGGGAGCCGAATCCTATGCACGCCGGGACGAACTAAACGGGGTACCGACGTTCCGGCGCGCCACGGTGGATAAGGCCACCTCCAGCGCGTGTCTGAGCTGCCATACCAGTAACCAGGTCGGCGATGTCCTGGGTATGTTGAGCATGTCCGTGCCGATGACCGAGGCCATTGTGCTCTCAAATCGTTCGATGTGGCAAACGGGCGGCTTAATGGGCGCCATCGTCGCGATCATTCTTGTCGTGACCTATCTGCTGCTCCGAAACATTGTCTTGCAGCCGATGGCGAAAATGAGCGAGATCTCCCGCGATATCGCCAAGGGTGAAGGCGATCTCACCAAGCGTGTGCCGGCTGATGGCCACGACGAAATCGCACAGATGGGCCAATACTTCAACGAGTTCATCGAGAAGTTGCAGCACATGATCAAGAAAGTGGCCCACGTGACGGACAAGGTGGCCTCTGCCTCGGTCGAATTGTCGGCTACCGCCGAAGAGATTTCGAAAGGCACCGATACCTTGACGTCGCGTGCATCACAAACCGCTGCCGCGGTGGAAGAGATGAACGCCACGGTCGGTCAGGTTGCGCAGAATTCCGGGAAGGCCGCCAGCCTGGCGCAAGACACGGTCAAGACCGCGCAAGAAGGTGGAACGGTGGTGTCGAGCACCATTTCCGGCATGCAACAGTTGTCCGAGGCGGTGTCGAACTCGGCGACCATCATCTCCGATCTTGGCAAGTCGTCCGATCAAATCGGCGAAATCGTCCGCACGATCGAAGATATCGCCGACCAGACCAACCTGCTGGCTTTGAACGCCGCGATCGAAGCGGCACGAGCCGGCGAACAAGGACGTGGATTCGCCGTCGTGGCTGATGAAGTCCGGAAGCTCGCAGAGCGGACGACCAAGGCTACGAAGGAAATCGGCGATATGATCCGCCAGATCCAACAGGATACGCGGGGCGCCGTCGATTCGATGCAGCAGGGCACGCAGAAAGTCACGGCGGGTGTGGACCTGGTCAATAAGACCGGCGAAGCTCTCTCCCAGATCGTGCGAATGGTCTCGGAAAGCGCCGATATGATCCGGCAGATTGCTGTGGCCTCCGAAGAACAATCGGTTGCGACACAGCAGATTGCCAGCGACATCGAAAACGTCGCGAAGGTCACGAAAGAGTCTTCGTCCGGGGCGCATGAATCGGCGAAGGCCAGTCAGGACCTGAGTCAGTTGGCAGTCGAATTGCAGGGAATCGTGGGTGGATTCAAGCTGTAAGCAGCCAACCACGAGAAGGAGCCCAGCATGAGTGCGACTGAACAGCAAGTGCAATCTCACATCCAGGCGGCCGCAGACAACCCTGCGGACCGTCTGGCCGAGAAGTCCGCCGACGATCTGCTGCAGTTCGTGATCTGCTTGATCGGCAGTGAAGAATTCGCGGTGGATGTCTTGAGCGTGCAGGAGATCAACCGGATCGTGGAGGTGACGCGAGTCCCCAAGACTCCGCCCTACGTGGAAGGGGTCATTAATTTGAGGGGCCGCATCATTCCCGTGCTGGATCTACGTAAGCTCTTCGGCCTCACCGGCGCACAACAAACCACCCAGACCCGAATCGTGGTGGTGTCGGTGCAGGCACGATTGGTCGGGCTGATCGTGGATTCGGTGGAAGAAGTTCTGCGTGTGCCCAAAAGCGCGATTGAGCCGCCGCCTTCCGTCGGCACCATGGCTGGCGCGGAATTTACCCAGGGAGTAGGCCGTATCAATGACCGGCTTCTGATCTTGGTAGATCTGAGTCGGCTGCTCCTAGCTCGGGAAGCAGCTTAAGCAAGAGGGAAGGGCCGTCATGGCCGGCCTTCTCCAAGGGGAGTGAGCGGTACGGGTTAGGACTGGTGCGGATCAGAAGAATCGGGCAGGGAGGGGCCTCGACGATTCCGTGCGTCGAGGACCCGTTCCAGCAACTGAATCGACTCTGCCAGAACGTCCGACGCGCAATTTAGAGTGACATGAAATTGTTGCATGGCTTCGGTCCAACGACCTTCCTTCTGCAAGACCTGAAACTTTCGGTGTTGCTCATCGAGGATGGCTTGTTTGGCATCGAGCATCAAGCTATCGGCAGGACCCACAAGAGCACCTCCAGGCAAGACGTTTGTGACAGGCTGCACGCTATCAGAATCATTTCGAGGGGCGCAATCCCACCATTCCGACTTGGTACAGGTACTTTTGGGGAACGCCGACAGCCCAGGGCATCGAGGTAACTAAACCGTGGATATCGCCACAATACTCGGCATTGTCGTCGCCATTGGGTCGATCATCGGCGGTCAAGCGCTGGAAGGCGGGCATCTCAGCTCCATTCTTCAGTTGACGGCTTTCATCATCGTTGCGGGTGGAACCCTCGGGGCCTGTTGCGTGCAAAACCCTCTTTCTGTCGTGATCAAAGCACTGACGGGTGCCACCCTCGTCATTACCAATCCCCCGCATGACGTCAAGGGCACAATCACGCAGATTCTCGATCTGGCCAATGTCGCGCGTAAACAGGGGCTACTTGCACTGGAGGGAAAGCTCAAGGACCTGCATGACCCCTTTTTCAAGAAGGGCATTCAACTGATTGTGGATGGCACCGACCCCAAGCTGCTCCAGGAAATCCTGGAGATCGAGGTTGAACATCACGAGGAAGAAGGCGTTCATGCTGCGAAGGTTTGGGAGGCCGCCGGTGGCTACGCGCCAACGGTCGGTATTCTCGGCGCCGTCCTTGGTCTGATCCACGTGATGGAAAACCTAGCCGATCCCTCGAAACTGGGCGGCGGTATTGCGGTAGCCTTCGTCGCCACCGTCTATGGCGTCGGCTTGGCCAACCTATTTTTTCTCCCCATTGCCAACAAGATGAAGTTCAAGTTGAAGGAAGAGGCCGGCTTGCGCACGATGGTGATTATGGGGCTTGTCGGACTGGCTCAAGGCGAAAACCCCAGGCTGTTACAGGAAAAACTCGAAAGCTTCCTCCCTCCGCACGAACGCACCAAGGACGACAAGAAATGATCCGGTATGTCGCCTTGTGCCTCGACACACCAACGGCTTACGACTGACGGATGACGTGTATCGGCTGATGCCATGGCGAAGAAGAAACACGAAGAACACGAGAACCATGAACGCTGGTTGGTGTCCTATGCGGATTTTATCACGCTGCTGTTCGCGTTCTTTGTGGTGATGTATTCGGTCTCCTCGGTAAACGAAGGAAAATATCGAACCGTCAGTGACTCCATTAAAGCCGCTTTGAATCCAGTCAACAGTACTCCCACCAGCCGTCTCCCATTTGCGGTGGGCGACGCAAAGCCAAAAATGATCAACACCGACATGGCAAGTGCCAATGAGCCGGTCATTCGACGGATGAAAGAGATCCTGAAGAAAATTCACCCCTCACTGGCTCTCGAGATGCCGGATATCAAAATCGTGGAAACCGGCAACGGCACGATCATGATTTCCTTGCCTGAATCCATTCTGTTTGCCAGCGGTGAGGCTCGTGTTCGGCCCGAAGCATTACCCTTTCTGAAATCTCTTGCGCAGATTCTGATCGAAATGGATCGCCATGTCCGGATCCTTGGCCATACGGATAACGTCCCGATCCGAACGGCTCAATTCCCATCGAACTGGGAACTGTCGGCCGTGCGCGCAGTGATGGTGGTCCGAATCTTCTCAGAGCTGTACGAAGTACCCATCACCCATCTATCTGCCACGGGATTTGCCGATTCGAAACCGGTTGCCACGAACGATACACCGGAAGGGCGTACCAAAAACCGACGGGTAGAAATCATCATTCTAGAGAAAACCCTTACGGAAGAGACCCTCGATTCGATGCTGCCAGGAGCACCGCCTCCGGCGATGCCTTTTTGAGCCGACTGGTCGGCAGCCATCTGGGCAGATCCGCCTCTCCAGATGGGTCTTACGGACACACCCTTACGTGTAAAGAAACGTATGCAACAGACCGATACAGCGTTACGCCAGCAAGCGTGCGACTTCTGAAAGGAACCTGTGTATGACTGTGAAACCGGCTGGTGATCTGACGATATTTGAGGTCGGGGCACTTTGCGAGGATTTGAAGCAGGCAAGCACCGCCAATCCTCAGGTGGAGCTGGACCTCTCCGAAGTCGATAAGCTTGACGCATCGGCAATTCAATTATTGATTGCCATGCGACAATCGGAGCATTTCGTGTTGACAGGCATCACTGATTCCATGCGAGCCCGAATGGCGGAGTTGGGCGCATAACGTCTGGACCTCATGCGTACGTACGGAAAAAGGCACCAATGATTCTCGACTGGTTGTATGTGATTTGTGCGTTCTGTCTCGGCGGCTATCTGTCCTGGGCTCGGTGTCGACGACAACACTCCTCAAATAACAACGAGGCTCACTCCGCACAGGACGTCATGCTCAAGGAACAATCTGAGCATAACGCGCTCTGGGTAGAACTCGGGCATTCGATGATCCCACTCGTGACCGTGCTCAATGCGCAAATGAAGAGCGTTATTCATCAAACCGAAGAGGCTGCGACCGATCTCGGCCAACGATTCAGCATGATCGCCGCCCGAGCCACTGCTCAGGGCAAGGAGTTCATGACGCTGTACGGCGGCGGCGAACTCAACCTGGACACCGTCCTCAAAACCACCGACACGATGCTCGAAGGGTTTGTCAGTGACGTCATGAAGTCGTCTGAAATGGCACTGAATATCGCCACCATCATGGATGAGGTTGAACGCAGTACGAAAGCCATCACGGGCATGATCGGAGAGATCGAATTCATTGCAGATCAGACGCGGCTGCTCGCACTCAATGCCGCGATCGAAGCCGCTCGAGCGGGAGAGCATGGCCGCGGATTCGCCGTCGTGGCGGATGAGGTCACGAAACTGGCAAACCGGTCTGGCCAAGCCGCCAGCAGCATTAACAGCATGGTGAAGGACGTGCAGAGGAGCACCAGCCATGCCATGAGCACGGTTGAGAGCCTCGCCTCGCTCGATCTCAGCAAAACACTCTCGATCAAACATCGACTCGATCAGATGACCCGTGGCCTTGCGGAACGTAATAATACACTCCATGTTGCCATCATGAATTCAAAAGCGCACGCCGACGAACTCGCGCAGGATGTCGGAAAAATCATCATGGCGTTGCAGTTCCAGGACATCACCAGGCAAAAGCTGGAACATGTCATTGAGCCTCTCACGCACGTACGTGAACTGATGGATGCGCTGATTCAAGGTCATTCCCGCGACCGTATTGCAGACAAGCTGGATATGCTCGCGAATCTTGACAAAACCTACACCATGGAAGAGGAGCGAGTCCTGTTTCATCAGTCCACGAATGGACAGTTTGCGCCGCCGACGCAGGCCGCTGCCCCAACACACGATGCGAATGTCACCCTGTTTTAAGTAACGCCGGATCATCAGAGTAATTAAGGAGTGCGTCATGCCGAAAACAGTCTTGGTTGTCGACGATTCCCCGACGATGCGACAGATGGTGGCTTTCACACTAAGTAGCGCCGGCTACCAGGTTGTGGAGGCTGGGAACGGCAAAGAGGCCGTCGGCAAAGTGAATGGCGGCACGAAGCCGGATCTTGTCGTCACTGACTTGAACATGCCTGAAATGGACGGCATTTCTCTGATCAAGGAAATTCGGAAAATGCCGGCTCTGAAGTTCACACCGATCCTCATGCTGACCACGGAAGCCTCCGATGACAAAAAGAAAGCAGGGCAGGCGGCTGGCGCCACGGGCTGGATCGTGAAGCCGTTCAACCCCGAGCAGATGATGGCGGTGATCAAGAAAGTGTTACCCGGCTGAGCGGACATCATCGAGACAAATCGTGACATTGATGCGATGACACACACAGCGACTGACGCGCGACGCATGAAGACCGATGCGGAGAGACCATGAGCACTGACCTTTCCCATTTTAAAGATGCCTTCTTTGAGGAATCGCAGGAACACCTGACGACCATCGAGGAGGGATTGCTCCAGCTCGAACAACGTCCGGGGGACATCGACCTTCTCAACCGAATTTTCCGCGGTGCGCATTCCATCAAGGGCAACAGCGGCATGTTCGGCTTCACAGCCGTCTCCCAGTTCACGCACAAAATGGAGTCGGTCCTGGATCAACTTCGCAGCAGCCAGATGGTCGTGACCGTGGAAGTCACCGATCTGTTGCTGCAATCACTCGATTGCCTCAAGACGCTGATCGATTGCGCCAAATCCGGCGAGGCGCCGAACGATGCAGTAGTGTCCGGCCTGGGAGCCCGTCTCGAGGCCTGTCAGAACGGAGCGTCTGCAGCAAAGCAGGAGGCTTCGCCCGCCGCACTGAATTCATCACACACCACGGGCGACCATCACTTTACACTCACATGGATTCCCCCGCGTTACCTGTTTCAGCGTGGGCTCGACCCCACTCAGTTCATCAAAGAATTGGGAGAGCTCGGTTCCGTGACCAGCGTGACACTCGACGCCAGCCGATTGCCGGCCTTCAAAGATCTCGATCCCGAACAATGCTACTTGGGCTGGACAATCGAATTGGATACGGCCAAGGATCTCAAAGTCATCGAAGCCGTGTTTGATTTTGTTCGGGAAGACAGTACCTTGACGATTGTTGATCGCCAGGTGGCACCGGCGCCATCCCTTCCGTCGGATGGAGTCAAACCTTTGGGTGAAATCCTCGTCGAAACCGGTGTGGTGTCACAAACGGAACTCAATCAAGCGCTGTCTCAGCAGAAGCGAGTCGGCGAAATCCTGATCGAACAACATATTGCCACGCCGAAACAAATCTCCGACGCACTGAAACTTCAATCGGAAGGCACTCCGCCGGCGAAGAAGGCGGAGACCCCGTCGATCCGTGTAGACACCGTCAAGATTGATCGGTTGATCAATCTGGTGGGCGAACTCGTCATTACGCAGTCCATGCTCAGTGATCTGGGTTCCCGATTCGAGATGAGCCAGCTGCCCGTCCTGCTGGAACGCGTGGCGCAGCTCGAGCGTAACACGCGCGAGATTCAAGAACGTGTGATGGGCATTCGTATGGTTCCGATCGGAAATGCCTTTAGCCGCTTCCCGCGCCTTGTCCGCGATCTCTCCGGCAAAGCCGGCAAGAAGATTCATTTGATTCTGTCCGGCGAGGAAACCGAACTGGATAAGACCGTGATCGAGTCTATCGGTGATCCATTGACGCACCTCGTGCGAAACTCCGCGGATCATGGTCTCGAACCTCCGACCGAACGCATCGCGGCCGGCAAACCTGAGCAGGGCATCATTCGCCTCAATGCCTTCCACGAGGGCGGCAATATCTGCATCACCGTGGAGGACGATGGGCGAGGTCTCAATCGAGACAAGATTCTGGCCAAAGGCATCAAACAAGGACTGATCGCAGAATCCGACAAGTTGTCGGATGAGCAGATCTGGATGCTCATTTTCAAACCTGGATTCTCGACCGCAGAAAAGGTCACGGACGTATCCGGCCGCGGGGTCGGAATGGATGTGGTGAAACGTAACATCGAGGGGCTCGGCGGCACGGTCAGCATTAAAACCATGGCCGGCAAGGGCACCACCTTTACACTCAAGCTTCCGCTGACCCTCGCGATCATCGAAGGCATGACGGTTCGAGTCGGCAAGGACACGTACATCGTTCCGTTGCTGTCGATACTCGAATCGATTCAGCCCAAGCGCGAAATGATCAAGACGCTCGTCGGCAAAGGGGAGCTGGTGAACGTGCGCGGCACCTATCTGCCGCTCATGCGACTCTACGACGTCTTCCGGTTAGAACCAGAGCTGTCAGATCCCACCAAGGCGATTCTGTTGATTCTGGAAACAGAGGGCGAACGCGTCGCCGTGATGGTCGACGAGATTCTCGGACAGCAGCAAGTAGTGATCAAGAGCATGGAGCAAAACTTTCGAAAGATCGAAGGCGTCGCCGGGGCCACCATTCTGGGCGACGGCACGGTCGGGTTCATTCTGGATGTCCGCGGGTTGCTCAATATTTCTCGACAGGGTACGGCCAAGGCGGCGTAAACCACACATTCTCAAACGATTGAGGCGGCGATTTCACGGAAAGGCTGGGAGGAGACGATGGCTGAACAGGAGTCCACAAACAAAGAGTTGAATCATCAAATGGGCATCACCACTGACGGCAGCCAATTTCTGACATTCCAGCTCGGTGAAGAACTCTACGGCGTAGACATTCTCCGGGTGCAGGAAATCAAGGGGTATACGGCAGTCACCCGCATCCCCAACACCCCGGCTCACATCAAGGGCGTCTTGAATCTGCGTGGCACCATCGTCCCGATTGTCGAGCTCCGTACGAAGTTCGGAATGCCGACGATCGAATACACGATGTTCACCGTGATCGTCGTCGTGGTCGTCAAAGAGAAAATCATGGGCCTCGTCGTGGATGCGGTCTCCGACGTGCTCGATATCGATAAGAAAGATATTCAGCCGGCCCCGCAGTTCGGCGCCCAGGTTGATGTCAGTTTTCTCAATGGCATCGGCAAGGCCGGCGACAAACTGGTCGCGTTGCTGGATATGGATCGCCTCTTGACCGACGGAGATATGACGGAAACCGAGAAGATCGCTGCTTAACCATCGCACCCGAGGAGACTACGACATGGGATTAAACGTTGAATTGTTGGAATCGAGCTTTAAACTTGTGGCACCCCAGGGCGACGCGTTGGTCACCCGCTTCTATGAACGGCTGTTCGAGAAGTATCCCGCTGTGAAGCCGTTATTCAAGAATGCCTCCATCCCGGAACAGAAGAAAAAGCTGTTGGCCTCCCTGGTGTTGGTCATCCAGAACATTCGCCGTCCCGAGAAGCTCACGCCGGTGCTGCATGATATGGGGGCCAGACATGTCGGATACGGCGCCAAACCCGCGCACTACGACGCCGTCGGAGAGAACCTGTTGGCCGTGTTAGGCGAATTCGCCGGCGAGGCCTGGACTCCCGAAGTCAAGCAGGCCTGGACCGACGCCTACACCGCCATTAAGACCATTATGCTTGCGGGAGCCAAACGTGCACACCCCACACAAGGAGAGAAGACGATGAGTAAGGCTACGGCGAAAACAAAGAAAACGCCAGCGCAGACTGATATGAGTGGATTTTATCTGGGTGCGCTCGAGCAATCGCAGAACAACATTTTGCTCTGCGACCGCAATCTGGTCATCACCTATGCCAACTCCACCGCGAAGAGGACCCTCGCAGCCCTCGAATCGGAAATCAAAAAAGTGTTGCCGAAGTTTAACATCAATACGGTGGTGGGAACCTGTATCGATGAGTTCCATCTCGATCCCAGCAAGCAGCGCAGAATCCTGGCCGATCCCGGGAACATGCCGCACAAGGCGGATATTCAGATCGGCCCGTTGACCCTCAGCCTGCTGGTCACCGCGGTAATGAGCCAAACCGGCGAATATCTCGGCAATGCGTTGGAGTGGGCGGATGTCACCGAGAAACGCAAAATGGAGCAGCAGGCTCTCGCCATGAGCAAGTCGCAGGCCGTGATCGAATTCAACCTGGACGGCACCGTCGTCACCGCCAACGACAACTTTCTGGCCTGTCTGGGCTACAGCCTGGATGAAATCAAGGGGAAACATCACCGGATGTTTGCCGATCCAGCATTCGCCAACAGCCTGGAGTACCAGGCACTTTGGACGAAACTGAATCGCGGCGAGTTTGATACCGGCGTCTACAAGCGCATCGCCAAGGGCGGCAGAGAGATTTGGATCCAGGCCTCCTACAACCCCATCTTCGATGCGAGCGGGAAGCCATATAAGGTGGTCAAGTTTGCCACCGACATCACCGCGCAGAAGCAGTCGCAGATCGATATGGAGAAGCTGGTAGCGGAAGCGCAAGCGGTGTTGGGACGATTGGCAAGCAACGATTTGACGTTGGAAATGACCGAGACCTATCGCGGTGATCTGGATAAAGTGAAGACCAGCATCAACGCGGTCGTTCAAAACCTGACCCAAACCATCACAACCGTGCGGGAAGCCGTCCAGGCAGTGTCCTCAGGGGCGGAACAAATCACCAAAGGCAACGAAGATCTCTCTCAACGCACCTCGGAACAGGCGAGTGCGCTGGAGGAGACATCGGCCTCCATGGAAGAGATGACCTCGACCGTGAAGCAAAATGCTGATAATGCCAAGCAGGCCAACCAGTTGGCCATCGCGGCACGGGATATCGCCGATAAGGGCGGTTCCGTCACCGTCCGTGCGGTTGAAGCGATGGGCGAGATCAACAAGAGCAGCAAGAAGATCGCGGACATCATCACCGTGATCGACGAGATCGCGTTCCAGACCAACCTGCTGGCCTTGAATGCCGCGGTGGAAGCGGCTCGGGCAGGGGAACATGGTCGAGGCTTCGCAGTCGTCGCCGCAGAAGTGCGCAATCTGGCTCAGCGGTCCGCGACGGCCGCGAAAGAGATCAAGGGATTGATCAACGAGTCGATCCAGCGCGTCAGCGACGGCAGCGAGTTGGTCAACCAATCCGGGAAAACGCTGGAAGAGATCGTCAGCTCGGTCAAGCGCGTGACCGATATCATCGCCGAAATCACGGCAGCGTCTCAGGAACAAGCCCAGGGCATCGATCAGGTCAATAAGGCCATCATGCAAATGGACGAAACGACCCAACAGAACGCGGCCTTGGTGGAAGAAACGACATCGGCCAGTCAGTCGATGAAGGATCAGGCCAAGGAATTGATGAGCCAGATGGACGTGTTCGTGGTCAACTCGTCCGGAGGGCATACGTCCGCACGCAATGCCGCTCCGGCGGCCAGGACTGCAACCAAGCCTGGTATCACCGCCGCGAAGCCGGTCCTGAAAAAGCCAACCTTCTCGTCAAAGTCGGCAGATGCCAAGCCGGTGGGTGTGGCAGCCGGAAACGGTCATGATCGCCACAAGAAGGATGACGATTTCGAAGAGTTCTAGCATCTTGAGCCCGAGGGTGGGCAATACTTGCCCACCCTCGGGACTCGCGTTTCTCTGTTTTCCTCAATTCCTGCCCACATGTGTATCATGATCCCCCTCAAGAACTAGGTCCAGTCAACCGATAAAGAAAGGTGTGGGTGTCTGTATGCCGGATCTAACTCGACAGCTCCGGCGGATTTCACCACTAGCCAAGGACGAATCATGGACCTCAAGACCATCCTCTGGTATCTCGTCCTCACGAGTTTGACCGTGGCATATCTCGTCGTGTTGGCCGGCGTCCGTGCCGCAAAATCCCACGATGTTTCGCACCATTCCCATCGCATGATCGTCGGATGCACCATCGTCGGCATCTGGCTTGTCGCCTACGTACTCAAACAAGCGCTCTTCGGACGAGAGTCGTTCCAAGGTCCTGAGAGCGACTATTGGTCACTCTACGTCCCCATCTTCGTTACGCATATGCTCTTGGCGGTCTCGACGATTGTATTGGGCGCGTACAATCTTTACATGGGCCTCCATCGCCTTCGGTTCGGAAGCGTGGGCGCAATGGTCGCCGGCATGACGACACATCGACGCATGGGGAACGCCCTTGTCTGGACGTTCAGCGGTACGATGCTCACGGCCTATTTGGTGTACATGCTATTGTTCGTTTGGTATCGGAGCTGACACGATGGAATACGCAATCTCGAAGCAGGAATACGAAAAGATCCGGACATTGCTGTACGACGAAAGCGGCATTTCGCTGGGAGACAGCAAGCAATCGCTGGTGGTCTCGCGTCTCACGAAACGGCTTCGGCATCTCCAACTGGACGGCTTCGCCTCCTACTATGACTATGTGACGCAGGACAACAGCGGCGAGGAATTCACCCGCATGCTGGATCTCCTCTCGACGAACAAAACCGACTTTTTCCGTGAACCCAAACATTTCGACTTCCTACGCGAACGTATTCTGCCTTCCCTCGAGAAGGACAAGCAGATCCGCATCTGGTCGTCCGCCTGTTCCACCGGAGAAGAACCCTACACGATCGCGATGACGCTGTATGAGAGTGTTCGCGCGCCGGAGCAATGGAACTTTCAGGTTCTCGCGTCGGATATTTCGACTCGTGTATTGGCACATGCCGCCAAGGGACTCTATGCGGAGGAGCGAGTACGCGAGGTTCCACCGGAGATCATCAAACGGCATTTCCTGCACGGCCGCGGAGACAGTGCCGGGCTCGTCAAGGTGAAGCCGCATCTTTCTTCGATCATTACATTTCGACGTTTGAATCTGATGGACGACCGCTTCCCCATCAAGGCACCACTAGATCTGATTTTCTGTCGAAACGTGATGATTTACTTCGATCGCCCGACACAGGAACGGCTGGTGAACAAGTTTTATCAGCACCTCAAGCCTGGTGGATATCTGTTCATCGGGCACTCGGAAAGTCTGCAATGGGTCACCCACCCCTTCAAAGCGATCGCACCGACCATTTACTGGAAGGAAGCCTGATCGACATGCCTGCTATTGATACTGAGACGTTTTCCCACATCCGCCGAATGCACGATCGTCGCTTCCCGTACGAAATCGCCTGCATTCTTCCAGGGGAATTTTTCGTGAGTCGTGAACCGATGGTGGTGTACACCGTGCTCGGTTCCTGCATCTCCGCCTGCATTCGCGATCCGATCGTGGGGGTTGGCGGCATGAATCATTTCATGCTCCCGGCTCCGAAGGAACACCAATCCGGAGACTCCTGGGGTGGGGAGTCGACCCGCTATGGGTCATTCGCGATGGAGCAACTGATCAATGAAATCCTGAAACGAGGCGGAGTGAAACATCGGCTCGAGATCAAGCTGTTCGGCGCCGGAAGAATTTACGAAGGCAATATCGATGTCGGCGCCCGCAATACCGAGTGGGTCCTACAATTTTTGAAAACGGAAGGCTACAGCATCGCCAAGAGTGATCTCGGCGACGTGTTTCCGCGGAAGGTGTACTACTTTACCGATTCGGGCCGCGTCCTGATGAAAAAGATCGAGCGCGTCAAAAACCGCACGATTTACGAGCGGGAAACAGCCTATCAACATCGGATCGAAGAAGAGCCGACGACACAGCAAAGCGATATCACGCTCTTCTAAGCGCAGACACCGCGTGGTGGCAGTGCCTATGGGCATGCCACAGAAACTGGAGATGGTTTGCAATGGCTAAAATTCGAGTACTCACGATCGACGATTCGGCACTGATGAGACAGGTGCTGGCTGAATTACTGTCAAAGGATCCTGACATTGAGGTGATCGGCAGCGCACCGGATCCCTATGTCGCCAGAGAGAAGATCAAGGCGCTCAATCCCGATGTGCTGACCTTGGACGTGGAAATGCCGAAGATGGACGGCTTGACCTTTCTGGAAAAGCTCATGCGTGGACGTCCCACGCCGGTGATCATGGTCAGTTCACTCACGGAGACCGGCTGTGAGACGACTCTCCGGGCCATGGAACTCGGCGCGGTAGACTTTATCACCAAACCCAAGATCGATCTGCGTCAGGGAATGGACGAGATCGCGGCCGACTTGATCGCCAAGGTGAAGGGCGCCGCCACAGCTTCGCTGCGTCGTGCACCGGCAGCCGGCGCACAGGGTTCGGCTCGTCCGGCTTCGTTGAGTTCGGCAATGATCAAGACCACCGACATGATCATCGCCATCGGGGCGTCAACCGGAGGAACCGAGGCCGTGAAGGAGGTATTGCAAGTATTGCCGCCGAATACTCCGCCGATTTTGGTCACGCAACACATGCCCGAACGGTTCACAAAAACCTGGGCCGACCGCCTCAATCAACTCAGCCGCATCTCCGTCAAAGAAGCCGAAGACGGGGATAGTGTGCTACCCGGCCATGCCCTGGTGGCTCCGGGCAACTATCATATGACGCTCGTGCGCAGCGGCGCCCGCTACTCAGTTCGGCTGGATCAGAACGAACCGGTCAACCGCCATCGCCCGTCCGTAGATGTGTTGTTCGACTCTGTCGCGCAATACGCGGGAGGCAATGCCGTGGGCGTGATCCTGACCGGAATGGGCGGCGACGGGGCCAAAGGCTTGCTCAAGATGAAGGAGGCCGGAGCCTATACCATCGCCCAGGACGAGGCCTCCTGCGTCGTCTTCGGAATGCCCAAAGAAGCCATCAAGCTCGGCGCGGTCGAAGTCGTTCGCCCGCTCGACGCAATCGCCGCAACCGTGCTGACTCATGTCACCCGTGTCTGATTGTTCACCTTTGCCATAGAGGAGTCGAGATGAAAATTACGAAAGAAGTCAATAACCGTAAGGTGACCTTGAAGCTGGAAGGCAACTTTACGTATACCCAGCGCAAACCGTTTCAGGAAATGCTGAAAGCGGTCAGCGTTGACGGCATCGAACACATTGTGATCGATTTGTCTCAAGTGGCGTTCCTCGACAGCGCGGCATTAGGGCTCCTGATGATTTCCCACCGACAGGTGCAGGGCGAAAAGCGGACCTTGTCGCTGGCCTATCCCCAACCGACGGTACGACAGATTATCGAGTTGGCCAACCTGCACAAAACGATTCCACTGCTCGATTCGGACGTCCCTTCGATGGCCCAAAAGAGCGCCTGAGCCTGTTCCGTTGGCATGGAAGGAGCCGGGCATGCAGATTACTGAGCGACGTGTCGGGAATGCCGTCATTCTCGACCTCGTCGGCGAGCTGACGTACGCAAACCGCGCGACGTTCAAGAGTGCGGTCGATCGCGTAAAAGCAACCGGATGTCGCCACCTCATTCTTAACATGCATGCCGTTCGCTTTCTGGACAGTTCGGCACTCGGGACCCTGGCGCTCGTGGCTCAAAGCCTGAGCGGCACACCTGGAATGATCGGACTGTTGAATCCTCAAAGTTACGTAAAAGAGATCATCACATTGGCGAATCTGCATCAGATGCTGCCGGTCTATCACTCAGAACAAGACGCGCTGGCCGCAACCTGTTTGCCAGCAGCCAGATGACACCTCTCAGGAGCAGCCTACGTGGGTGAGCCCGCACCGCAGCTAGCACAACCGGCCGACGTTGAGACCGCTCCCAAACCAGTGCCGCTGATTTTGCTTGTCGACGACGACGAAATCACCAGAATCGGCATGGCCGGACGATTGAAACGTTTGGGGTATCGCGTGATCGAAGCCGTCGATGGAAGTGCTGGATTGGCGGCGATCCGCGTGCACCGTCCGGATCTGGTGATTCTTGATTGGATGATGCCAGGTATGGATGGCCCCAGTGTGTGTGAAGCGATCCGCGCGGACCCCGAATTACGATCCAGTCAAGTCGTCCTGATGACCGCACATGACCGGCCCGAGCAGATTGCCGAAGGCCTGTCGCGCGGCGCAGATGATTTCTTGAGCAAAGCCGCCAACAAGCAGGAGATCCTGGCTCGTGTGCAAGCAGGCCTTCGATCCAGTGCGTTGGTCCGGGAAATCGAACGCACCCGTGACGATTTGGACCGCTCACATAAACTACTCTCCGCAAAGCAACATGAGCTGGAGAGCGAACTCCAATCAGCCGCAGCCTTCGTGCGTGCCCAACTCCCGTTACCTGGTATGCCGGCGCCAGGCATTGCCATGCATTGGGCCTATCAGCCCTCGCTCGCATTGGGAGGAGATCTGTTTCACGTGTGTCCCTGGGGACCCGACGCCCTTGGACTCTACATCCTCGATGCGTCAGGCCATGGTGTTGCGGCTGCCCTACGCGCCGTCGGACTCATGAGTTTTCTCCGCGAGGACAATTTGGTGAAGGCCGTCGGCAGCCTCGATCCCGGCACGATTGTCAATGAAGCCAATCGGCGTTTTCCATTGAGTCAGGATGGAGAGTATTTCACGTTATGGGTCGGTCGCCTCGACCTCACCTCATACGCCTTGTCGTATGCGACGGCAGGCCATAGCGGCGCGTTTTTGAGCGCCAACGCCGGCGAATCGCGATGGCTCGCGTCTGCCAGTCTTCCCTTGGGGTTCGATCCGACCGCGACGTTTGAAAGCGTCTGCACACAGATGCAGCCACACGACCGACTGTATCTGTTGAGCGACGGCATTTATGAAGCGCCCTCAAAGACGGGAGAGCTCTGGGGCAGGCCCCGCCTGCAAGTTACTCTCGAAGGGCATCGCGCCCGCAGTTTGGTTCACAGCATCACCGACACCATGGCGACCGCACATGAGTGGTTGGGCGGGGACATTTTCCCCGATGACGTCGCGTTACTTGGACTGGAACTCCTGGATCGAGCCGCGGCACGGAAGGGGAGGACCTAGTGGAATCTCAATCAGTCATGGACCTGACCGCTGCGCTTGATCGGCTGGACGGGGATCAGGAGCTATTTTTAACCCTTGCCGGCCTCTTCGTAGAACGGTCACCGGAGGCCCTCGTTGCCATCCAAACGGCCATGACGGCGGGAGACATCCCAACCCTGATCAAGGAGGCCCACAAGCTCAAGGGATCGGCTATGGAGTTTTGCGCCAAGCCAACTGTGGCTTCCGCGGCACATCTCGAAGAATCAGCGCGAAATGCTGCCCTGCAAGAGCTTGCAACATTGGCTGAACAGGTCTATGCGGAAACCGAGCGGCTCAAGTCAGCGCTCATGACCATCATCGAAAAAGGATTTCCCTCATGACCGGTCCAGCGTCGTCCCTTACGCTACTGGCCATCATCCCAGATTCCGAGACTCTCGCCCTCACACTGGAACAGGCCAATTCGCGTGGCCTTTCCGTCGTGACCGCTCAGGACCCTCAGGCGGCACTCATGATGGCGGACATGGCACTGCCCGATATTGTGATCACCGATCTGTTCCTACCGGAACATACCGGATTGACCTTGGTCCAGGAAATCCACAATCGGTTTCCCAATACGGCCATCATTGTGTCAGCCGGGACGGCCGATGGGCAAACCGTCATCGAAGCGATGCGGGCGGGCGGGACAGACTATTTGCCGCAACCAACCTGCACCAATGCCCTGGCCCTGGCGTTGGATCGGGCGATTCAACATGTTCCCCACGCGCTTGAGGAAATTCCGGGCATTGAGGAATTAGACTACCGTCTGACCATCGGCACCGATCCGCATCAAGTGGAACCCTGCGTCACCTGGCTGATCGAGCAGACGGCGAGAAGATTTCCTGAAGCTCAACGCCTGCACTTACGGGCCACCCTCATCGAGCTGATCGTGAACGCCGTGGAACACGGCAGTCTAGAAATCCAATACCAGGAAAAGCACGAGGCACTGAGTGCCGACACGTTTGATGCCTTGATCGAGGCGCGCCGTCGTGATCCGCGATTCGCCGAACGCCATGTGGTCGTGCAGGCCTGTTATGACATGCCCCGCCGACGGCTCCGCTATGCAATCACAGACGAAGGCAAAGGATTCATGTGGAAACGCTTTCTCGCTCAAAATGACAAGGCCTGCGACAACCATGACGCCAACGGACGCGGCCTCTTTCTTGCCAAAGCCTTCTTCCCCAATTTGATCTATAACGAACGGGGTAACGAAGTGACCTTCTCGGTACCACTTCCGTGAACGCCCGCCGCTCAGTGGCTTGACGCATCTCGACTCCGCGGTTTATCTTCCTTTCCCTGAAATCCACGCTTCACCCCGGCTGACCATGAGGCCCCACATGACTCGTCCCGCGCGCCTATTGTCTTCCCTCGCATTGCTCTCCTTCTTGACCGGCTGCAGCGGCGCGGAATGGGTGCATCCCACTCGCTCCAAAGACCTCTACACACAAGACTACAATCAATGCCAGGCCGATACCCTTCGCGATCCCAAGCTGCAACAAGGCATTCAACTCCTGATCATTCAGGCCACTGAGCGCTGCCTTCAAAAGAAGGGATGGCGGCTCGTCGAAAAGGAATAGCGTCGTTCCTGGCCCGCCACCCGCAGCCGCCAACCGTTCGTCTCTGTCTCCCGGCTAGACATCCTCTTGGCCTCGTCCGTCTTCACCGTCGTTTTTGTTGACGGGCCGACCAAGGTCCGCTATGTAGAGAGTACAACCCAATTCCATCCCAGTACTTCAACTGGAACCACACCATGAAACGCATTGATCTCATCGCCGGAGCCCGCCCCAACTTTATGAAAATTGCGCCGATCATCGACGCCCTGAATGCGGCTCGTTCGAAAGGTGGCCCGCTGCGGTTCAGACTCATCCATACGGGACAACATTATGACCGCGCCATGTCAGGCAGTTTCTTCGAGGAGCTCGGCATCCCGGATCCCGACATGAATCTCGAAGTGGGCTCGGGCACACAAGCGGAGCAGACCGCCGGGATCATGGTAGGTTATGAAAAGGTACTGGCGAAAGAAAAGAGCGATCTCTGCCTGGTGGTGGGAGATGTAACGTCCACCATGGCCTGCTCCATCGTCGCCCGAAAGATGGGCATTCCCGTGGCGCATGTGGAAGGTGGCATCCGTTCACATGACTGGACCATGCCTGAAGAAATCAACCGGGTCGTGACCGATTCGATTACCAATTGGTTTTTTACCACCAGCGACACGGCCAATGACAACCTGCGCCGAGCCGGTGTGACCGATGATCGCATCTTCTTCGTGGGCAACACGATGATCGATACGCTGCTGAAGCAGCTGCCACGATTGCGCCAACCGGCCTGCTGGACGTCGCTCGCCCTGACGCCACAGCAGTACTGCGTCGTAACCCTGCATCGTCCTGCGAATGTCGACGGGGAGCAGCAATTGCTTGGGCTGTTGCAGGCCATCGCCGATGGTACCCAGGGTCTGCCGATCGTCTTTCCTGTGCACCCTCGCACGGCGAAGAATCTTCGCGAAGCAGGGAAAACGCTCCCATCGATGCATTATGTCGACCCGCTGGGGTATCTCGAATTCAACTATCTCGTGAAACATGCCCGCGGTGTGATTACGGATTCAGGTGGGATCACGGAAGAAACCACGGTCTTGGGCGTTCCCTGCCTCACGTTGCGCGATAATACGGAACGGCCCGAAACCGTCACGATCGGCACCAACGAACTCATTGGGACCGACCCCCGCAAGCTGCCTCCGGCATTGACCCGCTTGATGGCCGGCCAGTGGAAATCCGGAGGAATTCCGCCGCTCTGGGACGGAAAAGCAGCCGAGCGAATCGTCGGGCATCTGTCTCGTCTGTTGGAGGGCGGTTGAAGAGAATCACCTGAGAGCCGCCTCTTGCGGACTATCAGGGCAGAGCACCTTGGCACTGAGAGGCGTCGTCAAACATAGGTGGTGCGGGTCAGGACACCGGACGTATTCGCGTCATGAATTCATGGGGGAGCGGGCCCTGATGCTCGACTCTGATCGTCGGCGTCGGCTCCTTGCTCCCATACCGACTGGACTTCCATCCGGCAGCGGGTTGGACAGAACCAGCAAACAGTTCGCTCCTCCCACCTTCTATCGTCAGCAGAAGAGGCTGGTCTAATCCTTCCAACCGATACCCACCTTCCACCGCAACCGCCTGGCATCCCAGATGCCAGTTCAGTGCGAGATGGTGTGTGCCGCTACCCGTCAACCAATCCCAAATAATCCATGAACCGGACGGCTCATAGGAAATTCCCCGCAGATGCACCACGCCCAGGCGCTCTTTGTAACCATAGTGGCGAGCGATCACGGTGATCTTCCCTTCGGGCGTTTCATCTCGATAGACCAGATGCGTGTCGAACGGGTGTGACCAGGTCAATGGCCCCTCCGGCACAGCCTGATCCAATCCATCCACGGTCACGGTATTGTGCCCGCGCGTGCCGCGGAAATACGCACGCCACGCCTCATCTCCCAGGTATGTGTAGCTGCCAGGATCGATCAACACATCCTGCTTGCCGATCTGGAGAATCATCGAGAGGGCGTCAGCATGGCTATGTGCGTACCGCGGCGGCAGACCGAGCGGCCCGTGATCAAAGATCGCCCGCTGGGAACTCGATCCGCGAATGATGGAGCAGCCCGAGAGGTGAAACGTCGTCAAGCTGGATGCGCGTTTTCTTCCGGAGTTGGGAAAGCGAAGGTACCGTGACAGGGCGGTTTCGCATTCACCGTCTCCGATGGGGGGCAACCGGTCGTCAGCCACTGTGCGGAACTCATCGAGAAACGCGCGGCTGCGGTTGAACGCCTGGCGGACTTTCTCAGGGAGAGGGCGCTGTTGGTGGTCGAGCAACGCCACGACCAACCCGTAGAGGTCGCTGCTGAAATGGAGATAGCCGAGTCCTTGCTCTTGACTGCCGCCATCCTGACTGATGTGTCGAGGTGTCTCTTCCTCCAACAGATAGAGACCAAATGCCAACCAGCGCTCCGCCTGCTCCATCTCTGGAAAGAGACTGCCGGCATGAACCAATGCTGCGGATCCCGCCAGCGTTTCATGCGGAATCGGAGAACGAAGCGCCAGACGCTTCCGGATCAATTCCGCATGTCCCGAAACTAACGTCAGGAGAGCGCCCCACACTTGTCTAGGCTGTTGCATCCATGAACGAATCAAGTCCAATGCATAACAGCTCGCGAGCAGACGTAAGGCACATTCCATGGGCGCCACGTAATGCACGCCGCTCAAGAGGGGATTGGTGGCAACCCAAGACAGAAACTGAGATTCCACTGCCGCGACCGCACGCGCCCGAATGGGGGGATCAGCCTTTTGCGCGATCAAGCCCAGCGTCACGAGATGCTGCAGCCGTGATGGTTCCCAGATCATGCGGGCATCTCCGCTCGGGTTGCCCGTGTGAACCGGGATGTTGGGAAAGAATCGGCGCGGCCAGGCCCGCCCCGTGTCCGGAGCCTGGTGCCAGCAGGATCCGTCGGCAGTCCATTGCCAGGGCTGTCCGAACACCGACAAGCGGCCGCTCAGCAGTTCTTCAATCGCCTCCCCATCGAGGTCGCACTGCCAGGGAAGGGAAGGAAGCACCGGATAGGCGCTTCTGCAAAACGAGGCCGTAGCGATATCCTGTTCCGAAAACGAGCGGGACAACCACCGGCTCCCCAGTTGCCGTTGCAGTCGAAAGAGAGAGAACAATCCGCGTTCTCTCGCCTCATGCCACCAGTCTTCAGGAGACCCGGCTGCCAGAGCTTTGGCTGAAGCCTCAAGTGTTCGAGGCAAAAGACTCGTCTTCAACGAAAGCGTCACGCGCAACGCCTACCCCCGCACCATGAAACTCGCAGAGAAATCAATCTCGAAGCCCCCTCCATTCGGCCCTGGCCGACAACGACCGCCAGCGAAAGAACACTACCTTCGTTCGACGCGTTGGTCAATGCCGAAATATCACCTACAGGAATGTCGAATAATAAACTACGTATACAAATCGCCGTGATGTCTCACGCTGAGACATTCAATTCGAAAGACGACGGTGCGGCTATTTGGCCCTCACACCTTCACTCGCAAATATGCTAAGAGAGCTTGATTGGTTGGCAGTTCGCACTCAGTAGAAATACACGCTTGCGATCACCGATATGGCTGGGCCGAAAACAGGAGTTGCACAACACGTGAAAAAAGCCCTCATTACCGGCATCAGCGGGCAAGACGGATCCTACCTCGCCGAGTTTCTCCTCGCGAAAGGGTACGAGGTGCACGGAGTCATCCGCCGTTCGAGTTCGTTTAACACCGGCCGAATCGATCCTATTTACCAAGACCCGCATGTACCCAATGCCCGACTCAAGTTGGTCTATGGCGACCTCAACGATGCGAGTTCGTTGAATAGGATCCTCCGGACGATTCAACCGGACGAAATCTACAACCTGGGAGCACAGAGCCATGTCCGGGTCAGTTTCGATGTCCCGGAATATACGGCGGAGATCACGGCGCTCGGGACGGTACGTCTGCTTGAGGCGATTCGAGAATCCGGGATTCAACCCAAATTTTATCAAGCTTCCTCCAGTGAAATGTTCGGCAAGGTGCAGGACATCCCGCAACGGGAGACCACGCCGTTTTACCCGCGCAGTCCCTATGGCGCGGCCAAGATGTATGCACACTGGATCACCGTGAATTATCGCGAGGCCTACAATCTGTTTGCTTGTAGCGGCATTCTCTTCAACCACGAGTCCCCGCGGCGGGGAGAGACGTTCGTGACCAGAAAAATCACCCGAGCGGCAGCCCGTATTAAATTAGGCGTGCAGAAAGAGTTGTTCCTCGGCAATCTCGATGCGAAACGAGACTGGGGGTTCGCGGGCGACTACGTGCAAGCCATGTGGATGATGCTGCAAGCCGACCAGCCGGATGACTATGTCATCGCGACTGGAGAAACTCATACGGTGCGGGAGTTTCTCGACCGTGCATTCGGACATGTGGAATTGGATTGGCACGACTATGTGAAGATCGATCCTCGCTATTATCGGCCGACAGAGGTCGACCTCCTCATCGGTGATGCCTCGAAGGCCAAGCGCACGCTGGGATGGGAGCCGAAAGTCTCCTTCGACGAACTAGTTGTGATGATGGTGGATGCGGATGTGCGGGCAGAGCGGCAGACGTTGGAAGGGACGGGAGGCGCATAATCAGCATGAACGGTTCGCCAGCAAGGGTTGAACACTTGCAGCATGATGGGGATCAATTCCCGCCGCTGGTCGATTCTGCAATCCTGTTTCCTACAGCATCTGAATGAAGGACGGGCAAGACATCGACACCCAGCGGTCACCAGTCTCCATCACAGGCCCTCGTCGGGATAGCGTTCGTGAGTCCGAACCGGGTGTCCTCTCGAGGCTCCCCCAGATCCCAGATCTTCAACCAGGAGGCTGCGCGAGCCAAAGCCCTGAGGTTCTCCGTGTCGCATCGTACGGACAGGGGAGCCGATGAGACCTAAAGAACATACTCCTCAGATGAAACATCGCATACCCATGAAGAAACTCCCTGAGGCGATGGTGGCCGTTCTCCTCACATTGGTTGCCGCAAGTGTCTTTTACACCTTGTACGGGCGGCACGATACCGCGCTGCTCACCGACATCAACGATGTATGGTTTCAAAGCGATCTCAAACGGGTATTCGAGAATATGACAGACCGCTTCGCGCGGGGGCACTATCGTGTGAAAGTACACCCGCTCCATTCGCTCCTCACGTATTCTCCCACGCTCCTCCTCCGCAAAATTGGGTTTGATCCGTTGCACGCGGTACAGATCGTTACCGCCAGCATCGCGGCAGTGTATCTCCTCGCGGTCTATGTCCTGCTCAGGGTGATCGGTTGCGCCCGTGTCGATGCGTTCGTGTTCTCACTTCTTGGAGCCTGCAGTACGGCAGCGCTTTTCTGGCTATCAGTGCCGGAATCCTACGGTTTGGGTGCCACTAGTATCGTTATCGGCCTGTTATTAGCGGCCACAGGAACTCAGCGCCGGCAGGCTCTGTGGAAGTATGTCGCTATCAGCGCATTAACGCTCAGCATTACGGTGACGAACTGGATGGTCGGGATACTCGCGACCCTCACGGCACATACCCTTAAGCGCGCAGTATTCATCACAGTCATCGCGTTTTCCGTAGTCGCGCTCTTATGGGGGGTCGAAAAGCAGATTTTTCCAACGGCGATGTTTTTCGTCGGTGATCGGGAAGAGGGGCGCTATCTGGTCTGGCCCACGATTACGCGTATCGTGTCGGTACTCGACACCCTGCTCTTCCATACGATGATCTCGCCGACGATTACCGTCGCGAGCACGACAGGTATGGGCTGGCCGTTACTGAGTATGCAGACCTCAACACCAGGCTCATCCGGTGTGCTCGGCATAGTCGGCGTCATCCTCTGGAGCCTCCTGTTGGGGTTGGGCTTGTGGGCTCTCCTCTCAAGCAAAACGTCCCAGGCGATCCGTGTGGCGCTTGGCCTCACACTCCTCGGCCAGCTGGGCCTGCATACGCTGTATGGTGATGAAACGTTTCTCTACTCGCTGCATTTCCTCCCGCTGTTGATCACCGTCGCTGCACTCAGCACATTGACTCATCTTCGCGTACCGGCTATGGCAATAGCGCTCGCGCTCATACCGGTTGCTGGCGCCAACAACTGGCAGCAATTCCACGAGGCCATCGCCCTCGCCGCCTCTCCCAGACACGACGTCAAAATGCACATGCAGGCGCGTCCGCAGGATCCATGGCCTCGCAGCATCGGACATGTCGTGCTGGCTCAGCCTGGAACTCCGGAAGCCGAGAAGTCCTATCACGAGCCGGGCGGCAACTTCAGTCCCGGAGTGGGAACGTTTGGCATTTCCCTTTGGCTCACAGACGCCAAGGGGAAACCAACAGTGACCAGTGAAACGAGCCCGCTTGGCGACATCGCACAATCGTTTGTCTGGACCGACGAATCCATCCTTCCGACCGTGAGAACAAGCACAGAGTTTTACGCCGCAGCATGGTCTCAACCAACGTGGGGAGAGTGGCTCCTGCAGCTCACCGTCCCGGATCAGGTGAACCTTTCTCCCACCGTGATGATCCGCAGCGTCGGGCCGGCCGGAGGACCGATCCGCGAGTTGCAATGGAATGGGCGCTCCCTACTGATCAATGGGCGATGGTCCGTCTCCATTGATCCAATTCCACGCGCTGTGCACCTGGGCGAAGAGGGGACACCCGGCTGGAAAGACTCCATAGGGGAATCACGGCAACTGGTCAGTCAGCAGGGATGGGCATTCGCCCGTATTGGTCTTGAAAAAGGGACGCAGTGGACCGTGCGTGTCCGGGACGAACAGCCGAGTCATGGGCCAGATCACTTCGGCGACAAGACGGCTGCCGACCTCCAGATCGAACTCCCTGACGATCGGTTTCAACAGAGCCTGAACGCTCAGATTGCTCATCTTATGATGGGACTCGTAGGCGAGGAAACACGACCGGGTGACCCCACAAACTATCCGCTTGCCTGGCAGCGGGATGGGGCCTATGCACTCGTCGCTCTTGCACGGGCGGGAAAGCTGGAGACCGCGCGACACCTCTCGAAACAGTTTGCCGAGAAGGATTTCTTTGGGGGATTCGGACCGGAAGCAGATGCCCCGGGATTGTCGCTTTGGGCATTGGGCACGGTTGCCAACCAACTGCGCCAGGAGGAGTTCGATCAATGGCTATGGCCGCACGTCAGTCGAAAAGCGGCACTGATCGAAACCATGCTCCAGACGTCATCGAATCTCTATCAGAAAGTTGAGGGACCGATTGTTCCGAAGCACAAAGGCAACCCGAACCTATCCCTGGTTGCCGAGCCGGCTCGAGACGGACTGATCGTCGGCAAAATGGATCACCATCGGCCCGTCTTGTTCGTCAACGCGATCAGCTACCGCGGCCTGGTGGAGGCATCCCAACTGGCCGATCGACTCCGTCACGTCGATGACGCACGCCACTGGGCATTGACGGCCGACAAGCTCAAGAAGGCATGGGAAGCCAAGTTTGCCCCGCCGCTAGCGGACAACGATCGTACGTTCATCAGCGCACTTTGGCCCAGTTGGGTGGCGGCGGCAAAACTTCCCGATCTGGAGCTGCTCGCTGATCGTCGATGGCACGCACGCCATGACAAGATGGGCGCGTATACGGCGGCACCGCTCTGGACCTATTTCGAGTTGGCCGAGACGCACCAATGGCTGTTTCTCGATCGTCTGGATCGGACGTGGGCGACTCTGAACTGGTTCTGGGACCACCAGAGTTCCCCAGGCCTCTACACGTGGTGGGAAGGCAAGGGGGAGGAGAACTCGTTTGGCAGATGGACACGTGTACGCGGGTGGGTAACTCCGCCTCATGTTACGCCGCACTATTGGACCGCTGCGGAAATGGCATTACTCCAGATGGACATGCTCGGGTATCTCGATGAACGCGATGGAGAACCGGTCCTGGTCATCGGTGGAGGAATACCGCAACAGTGGGTCAACCATGAAATGGATGTCCGAAAGCTGAGAGTCGGAAATGTTCTCCTGGACTGGCAGTGGAACGGCCAATCCATGACGGCCGTGATCCACGGTGAACGGCGCATGAAGGTGAAATTGGGGACCAGCTTTCCAGCGACGTCCGATCTTACGGTTACGTATCAAGACACCTAGGCGAGGCCAGGCTCATGGAGAAGGCACTATCGTGCAAAGCAACAGTATAGCCGGCGGTCATCCAGCGGCCATGTTGTGTAAAGGCGACGACGGGTACGGAGTGGCGTCCGTCTTGAAGCTGTATGCCCGCAACGCGCCCGAGTTGCAGTTTGTCTGCCTCCAACCAGGGACCATGTTTGATTGGCTGAAACACAATGGAAACCGTGTTCATTTGGTCAAGGGGTTGTCGAGTTTCACCGCCACCAGTTCAGCGCGTACGCTCATGCAATTGCCTGCTGTCATGACCAAGGCCTATCAGTCCGCGACAGCCTTGCACAAGCTTTTCCAGCAATTGGGGATACGCGTCGTCCATGCGCACTGGCTTCCGCAACACATCATTGCCGGGCATCTGCGGAAACTCGGCTACGCGTCGGTGTGGCACATCCACGGAAACATGAGCCAGCGTCGACTCTTCGGCTTGGGAACGAAATTGAACCATCGGCTGGCTCAATGGGGAGCCGATCTGTTGATTCCGGTGAGCGACTTCATTGGCTCCAACTGGAAAGGCGCGGGCGTTCCGATACGAGTCATTCACAACGCAGCACCGAAACTGTTCGAGGGACCCAATGAACGACGCGACGACCACATTCGCTGTGTCATCGCCGGACGTCTGACGGAAGACAAGGGACACCATCTGGCGATTCAAGCCGTGCTGAATGCAAGAGCCGCGGGACACGACGTACGCCTCGATGTTTTCGGGGGTCCCCTGGATCGAAATCCGTATGTTGACGACTTGAACCGACTGGTGAGCCGATCTAATGCAGCGAATTACGTTCGTTTCATGGGGTTTGCCGACAATCTCAGAGAACGGCATCAACTCTATGATCTCGGGCTGCAATGCCGGCTCAGTCCTGAACCCTGCAGCATGTGGGTCTGTGAAACGCTGGTGGATGGGCTCCCGTTGATCGCAGCGGATGCCGGTGGGACGGCGGAACTGATTGAGGATGAGGTCACTGGAGTGCTCTTCAGCAGTGGCGATGTCAGCGACCTCACCTCAAAGCTGTTGACGTTGATCGAAAATCGCCGACGCCTCCACCTGATGCGGAGCGCGGCCTACGAACGCGGGCGACACCTATTCGGTGTCGAGCGGTTTATCTCGGAAACCTACGATGCGTACGCCGCCTCGCTTCCCCGATCTAGCTGAGGAATTTGCCGAGGAATGAAAGCACAACCGACAGTGCCATGCAGCGCGGAATCATACGGCCCGTCATCCGTGCACACCGGTAAGGACTCCGCAAAAGGCTTGGGAAGCCGGGTCACCTCCGGGCTCTTATGGTCGGTCTTGAGTATTGCCGTGGGTAAGGGCGCAAGTCTCTTCGCCCAGCTCATCCTCGGATGGCTTCTGTCCAAAGAAGATTTTGCGCTATACGCGATTGCCATTTCCTGGTCGACCATCGTGATGGCGATGAGAAACGGAGGGACCCAACGCCTGCTGATACAGAAGGGCGCACAATATTCCCACCTGGCCGTGATGTACCTGAAGTTCGCCCTCCTGTTTAACGTCGGTGGCTTTGCGGTCCTCATGGGGGCGGCACCAGTTCTATCCGGCCTGTACGACAGTCATTCCTTGCGCGCTATGATCTGGATTCTCGGGTTGTCGTTGCCCTTGAGCACGGCCGCGATGATTTTTCAGGCTAAACTGTCTGCGGATCTGGAGTTCGCCAAAGTTTCCCGCCTGATCATCCTGTCATCTCTCGCCCGGCATGGGTCCATGGTCGTGTTTGCATGGCTGGGCCTTGGACCGCTGAGCTTCGTGTTGCCGCTGTGTGTCGTAGCCCTGGTGGAAACGGCGCTTGGATGGTACTGGACCAAACGGTGGCCGCCGAACCGTTCACTGACCTGGCCTGCCATCTGTGGGATTTTCCGGGACAGCCGGTGGGTGATGCTCACCGCACTAGCGAGTGCCCTTACGATCAATGGAGATTATCTTGCGATCAGTCTTCTTCAGAGCAAAGAGCTGTTGGGCGTCTATTTTTTCGGGTATCAGTTGAGTCTCGCTCTTGTGGCGTTAGTCACCAGCAGCCTCGATACCGTCATGATGCCGACATTTTCCGCATTGGGGCACGAACTCTCACGCCAGACAGAACTATTTGTCAGAGGAACTCGTCTGCTTGCCGTGGGATCGACCTTTGCCTGCTTCGGTCTTGCAATCGCGGCTCCCGCAGCCATTCACAGTCTCTGGGCCGGAAAATGGGACGAGGCGATTCCGGTGGTGCAAATCTTGGCACTGGCGATGCCGGTGCGCCTCATGATTCCGCTGTGTCGCGCCATGTTGGAGGCCCGCGGGAAATGGAGACTCGTGTCGGTGCTCTCCATCTGCGACGGGGCGGGGATCATTTTTGCTGGAGCAGTTGGAGCCTGGGCGGGCGGACTTATAGTCATCACGGCGGTAGTCAGCGTCTATAATCTCTTTGCAGGCCTGCTGTATTGCGCTCTCGCCGCCCGAATGCTGCTGACTCCATTAAAGAGGTTATTTGTTCCGATCCTTTCTACGCTCTGCACCGGTCTTCTTGCTGCCGCTATTGGTACTGCCGTCTCGTTCGTAACTTCATTCGATCCAACGAGCCTCTGGCAAATGCCGCTTATCCTAAGCATGTACACAATTATGTACGTCGGCATGCTAGAAGCCTTTATGACCGGCAGCTTGGCTGACTTTCGAGCTCTACTCTCAACAGTAATGTCTGCCCGAACAACATAGCAGGCATGAAATAAGATGCTAGGTGTCTTTGCATATTCATTGATAGCTGTGGCGATGATCACGTTTTTATGGAGACAGCCGGCCATCGCGCTCGCTGGCGTGTTGTGCATGTTCGGTCTAGAGCAGATGGGGCAAGCCTCTCATTCGTTTTTTTCCCAACATCAGACCTTCACCAATCTATTGATTGGCGGGATTCTCCTCGCCGCTGTTGGGATAAAAGTTATCAAAGGTGAGCGTGTCTGCGCCAACTATCCCACAGTCGCTTGGCTTGTTCTTGCGCTCTTCAGCTACGCATTCGCTTCAACAGTTTGGGTGCGGCGGCCAGACTTAACTTTGAACAATTGGGTTACTCATGGCCCCTATGTCCTGACATTTCTGCTTTTGACGCCCCTGACGGTTTCAGGCTCTAAAGATATTCAGGCCGCATTCAGAGCCATCATCTTGACCGGAACGCTCATCACTGTGTTCCTACTGACATTTGTGTCATGGGACGCGCGTTCCATTGTCCTGGAGGGGGGGAATGGAAATCCATTAGCCGTTTCCCAAATGGCCGCCATGGTGGCGTTGGTGGCCATTCTGGGGAATCCATGGAGAAATTCTAAGGTCTGGCACGTGATGCGCTGGGGAGTAGTCGCACTCTGCTTGGTCTTAGTGATCCGAACCGGCGCACGCGGCCAGCTACTAGGCATTTTGCTTGTGACCATCGCTTGCTGGCCCATTAGTCGCCGGATTAAAAATTTCAGTCAGGTCTTCCTGCTTCTCGGCCTCATCGGTTTCTTGGCAGCAGTGACAAGTTTTGGCCTTCAAGAGTTTTGGGCAAAACAGAGTTCGTACTATGCCGGAGGAAGTCGCTGGAGCGAGCAGGCCATGCAAGGTGCCATGTCCGGCCGATTGGAGCAGGCACTCATCCTAGTCAGGCTTTGGTATGAATCACCAGAAACCGTACTCTTTGGGCTTGGGAATTCTGCCTCCTATGACCCACATGTGTTAGGCGTGTATCCACATTTTCTTCCGCTGGAAATACTCGCCGAAGAGGGTCTTTTCGGCTTTGGACTCTATCTTATGGTCTTGATCTCTACCTTAAGCAGCATTGCTCGGTGTTATCGCCTGCTCTCGAATGAACCCGATGAACTTATGGTACTGGGCGCACTGGCAAGTTTAGCCTTGTTTTCATTTGTGGTTTCACTCAAACAGGGAAGCCTACTCGGAAACTTAGAGCTGTTCATGTTTGTCATGATCATCGGTAGACACACAACAACGCTCTCATCTCGCGCCAAATCCGGCCGGGAGGTTCAACACGGAGCAGCGATCCAACCAGCTGACGTGCCCCCACACCCGAGAGCTGACGCAAGACCATTCACAGACTTGGTTTCGACTGATTGGGGCAAACGATGCTGAACGTTCAAATTGTTCAACCATTGATACCAGAATATCGAGTGCCATTTTTTCAAGCCTTGCTGGAGAATACGCAGCATCGTGTGCGCATTTTTGCAAGCAGAACTCTGCCCAATGCTCAGGACATAAAGACGGCATCTCTTTCGAGCCCATACGTATACCTTGAGCACCCTTGTATTGGGCTGTTCAACAACAAGCTGCTTTGGCAAAAGGGAATGTTATTGGAACGCTCCTTGACAGCCGGGGATGTCCTGGTCCTCTGCGGTAACGCCAGACTCCTCAGTAACTATCCATTGATCTGGCAAGCCAGAAAAAGACACGTGGCAACGGTTTGGTGGGGAATAGGAGCTATGCCGGGCCAGAACCGCCTGAACTACTACATTCGAAGGCGCTTGATGAGGTGGACGGACGTCGTACTTCTTTACACAGAGAAAGAAAAGAAAGAGTTTATGCGCATGGGATTTCCTCCGGATCGGTTGTTCGCCATCAATAATGCTATCGACCAGACGCCAATCCGTGAAGCGACCCAAAAGTGGTCTGCGACTCGCCTCCGTTCTTTTCAAGAAGAACACGGCATTCACGATAAGCAACTCTTTCTTTTCTGTGGACGACTCGCGGTCAAGGCACGAGTGGATCTCGCGATTGAAGCACTCGCGTTACTCAAAGAAGCGAATAAACACTGCCTGCTCATACTCATCGGAGACGGCGAGGAGCGAGACCGCCTGAGGGACCTGGCCGAGAAATTGGGCGTCATGGACTCAATCCGATGGCTGGGGGCGCTGTATGAGCAGGAGGTCATGGCACCCTGGTTTCTCTCAGCCAAAGTCTTCGTCTATCCAGGATATATCGGTTTGAGCATCATGCACGCCATGGGATACGGCCTACCTGTCATTACTCATGACAACATGGATAACCAATCGCCTGAAGTTGCCGCCTTGAGGAATGGGGAAAATGGAATACTTTTTAAAGAGAATAGCTCCAAAGATTTAGCCAGAAGAATGATGGAGCTGATATCAAATGAGTCATTACGTATGCCCATGTCCGCCCAAGCATTGGTGACCGCGCAAGAAGAGTTCACACTACCTCAGATGGTCAAGCGTTTCTGGGATGCGACATGCGCCGCAGCATCACTACGGAGCGAGAGCTGCTTGGATACTGGCCAATGATCGAAACCAGACAATCATCTCGAACTCCCATTTCATATGGAGCGTCTAAATTGGCGAACCTTCATTTTCACCCGTATGGCTTGTGGAAAGAGTCGGGCATGGTGCGATTCTATGCACCCAAGAATTCCTCTCATGTCTCCCCTTCAATCGTTAACCTGCAAAACACACGTGACTACTTCGAGGCGGAATACCGGGATATGGCAGGAATCATGACCGCCATGGGCCACAAGGACGTCACGTTACTCAAGCTTGACGTTGAAGGAGCAGAGTATGAAATTCCTGATTCTCTCATAGCCGCCGATATTTACCCCCACATCATCTGTGTAGAGTTCGATGAAGGACCTACTCCTCGGAATGAGGGCTATCCGCAGCGCATTTCCAATGCGATCAAGAAAATTAAGCATGCGGGGTGTAGCGCAACGTTTATTGATGGCTGGAACGTTACATTTGTCGCCCACAGAACAAGCAGCGAACTGCCCCAGCCAAACGTTTACAGCTAAGCACGTGAAACACGAGGGTCCTGCAGTGAATATCGGCGTGTTGATGCCTTCACTATCAAACCGAGCCGGCGGCATGTTGGGCGCAGCCCTAGGTCAAACTAGGGCTCTATACAAACATTTTGGGATAGGCCCACACATTTTTGCGATTCGAGATAATGAAACTGAGCGTAACCATGCACAGTGGAGTCCACTGCAGGTAGCATCGTATTGCGCGAGGGGGCCGCAGTCATTCGGATACGCACCAAAGCTCATTGCAGCGATGCAAGCCGCGAATCTCGATTTGCTCCATGTGCACGGTTTGTGGATGTATCCCGCAGTGGCAAGCTGGATTTGGGCCAAACGGGAAACCAAACCGTATGTCACCTCCGTTCATGGCATGCTGGATTCATGGGCTGTGCAGAACTCCCATTCAAAAAAGCTCCTTGCTGGCTGGTTGTATCAAAATCGGCATTTCAAGACTGCTTCGTGCCTTCACGCGTTGACCCACGCAGAGGCTGATTCAATCAGAGCATTTGGTCTACGAAACCCTATCTGCGTCATCCCACTGGGTATTGATCTTCCCCAACGATCCAGCAAGGCCAACAGAAAGGCCACCGACCGGAAAATGTTGCTCTACCTTGGGCGCCTACACCCTAAGAAAGGGCTCACAAACCTCATCCATGCCTGGCATACGCTACAGAACAGGCGCCGGCCAGGCTCAGCACAGTGGGTGTTACAGATCGCCGGGTGGGATCAAGGCAACTTCGAAACAACGCTAAAGACTTTGTCCAGATCTCTTGGCGTAGAAAATAGCATTTACTTTGTAGGCGCAAAATTTGGCGCAGAGAAGGAACGCATCTTTCGCGAAGCCAACGCGTTCGTTTTGCCATCCGTCAGCGAAGGCCTTCCGGTAGCAATCTTGGAAGCCTGGTCACACGGACTTCCGGTGCTGATGACCCCTCAATGCAACCTACAAGAAGGCTTCCAGGCAGGAGCGGCCATTCCTATTCAGTCGAACGTAGAGGGAATTGCGGAAGGACTGGAGGAACTAGTTTCCAAGAGTGATAGGGAAAGAGATGAGATGGGAGAGTCAGCACTGACGTTGGTCCAGAGATCTTTCTCTTGGGACACGATAGTACAAAACATGTATTCGGTGTACCTCTGGCTACTTAAAAAAGATCGGATTCCAGACTGTGTCCATATCATCTAACGTGCAGATGTCGAGCCAGATAGATGTGTCACATTGCCCAAGCCCTCACTCGCTTTCGAATAAATTGCTGCGGGTGTTATGGCAAATCGCGTGGGTTCTCTTCTATCGGCCAAGTCCACGCGTTCTCCACGGTTGGCGACGGATGCTCCTGAGACTGTTTGGCGCGCGTATCGGGGCCAACGCGCACCCTTATCCCTCTGCCATTATCTGGGCTCCATGGAACCTTGAAATGGGAGAGCATAGCTGTCTGTCTGAAAACGTTGACTGTTACTCTGTTGATTCCATTCGACTAGGTCCACATGCGACGGTGAGTCAATACAGCTTTCTTTGTACGGCGAGTCACGACTACGCGATCCCGCACATGCCTCTCATCACGGCTCCGATCACGATCGAACGAGGAGCGTGGATTGCCGCAGATGTATTCGTCGGACCCGGCGTCACGATTGGCGAAGGAGCGGTGGTAGGGGCCAGGTCAACAGTTTTGAAAGACGTTGGACCGATGCTTGTGGTCGCAGGCAACCCACCGAGGATACTGGGTGAACGGACGATCGGAACGACTTCCTCAGATTGCGAGGTTCACTAATGGATGAAAAATTATTGGACATCGCGGGCTATACGTATGACGACGGAAATCTTAACCCGTCTCATTCGTACCTCCTCCCCGCAGTGACACAAATCCTGGCAGGAATTGATTTTAACGGAGATAAACGCATCTTCGAACTAGGATGCGGGAACGGATCCGTGGCAGATTCACTGGCCGGAACGGGATACACCGTGACAGGTGTGGACCCTTCCACTCAGGCCGTTCGTCACGCAGCATCCTGCTATCCACATCTCAGGATTTCACAAGGGTCTGCTTATGATGATCTCGTGTTTCGCTATGGGCAGTTCCCGGTCGTGTTGAGCCTCGAGGTGGTTGAACACGTGTATTACCCACGAAAATTCGCCGCTGTACTGCACGACTTGCTGCTCCCAGGCGGGACAGCTGTGATTTCCACTCCCTATCATGGGTATCTGAAGAATCTTGTTCTCTCTCTTTTCGGCAAAATGGACGAGCATTTCACAGCACTTTGGGACCATGGGCATATCAAATTCTGGTCAGTCAACAGCCTCCGAACGTTGCTGGAAGAAGTAGGATTTCGCGACATTACGTTTGTCAGAGTAGGCCGAGTCCCCCCTTTAGCCAAATCAATGATCGCCATCGCAAAAAAAGGGCAGTAAATGTTTCGGCAATCCCGGCTGTGGCACACCATTTTCCCTGAATAACCCATGCGGCGTTCTTGGAGCGCACTCAGCACATCAACATTTGTCCTGGATTCCAACGGAGCCTGCCCATGCACCAGAAACTTCCAATATCCGTGATTGTCCTGACATTCAATGAAGAGGCCAATATCGGGCCGTGCCTCAATTCCATCGTTGACTGGGCACACGAGGTGTTTGTTGTCGATTCGGGAAGTACTGATCGCACATTGGAGATCGTACGAACCTTTACCGACAAGGTTGCTCAACATCCATTTGAGAATTACTCAAAACAACGGAACTGGGCGCAAACTCACCTTCCTCTCGAACAAGAGTGGATCTGCCATATCGATGCCGACGAGCGAGTCACGCCAGCGCTCGTCTCCAAACTCCGAAGTTTTTTTGATTCACCATCAGCGCCGGCACACATTCATGGCTTGATGATTCGGCGCCAGATCGTGTTCTCAGGGCGACACATCAAGCATGGAGGGATCTACCCCACTTATACATGTCGACTCTTCAGACAATCGTATGGAAGCTGCGAGGATCGCGAGTACGATCAGCACTTTGTCGTCCAAGGCGACACTCATACGATAGAAGCGGACTTACAGGAACTGACGGCAAGCTCCCTGTTCTCCTGGACTAATCGCCACAATAGATGGGCACAAATGGAAGCGCGCCAGTTGTTGAAAGGAGATGGCGGCCAAGATGCGGGCGGTATTCAACCCAAACTGACTGGGTCACCGATTGAACGCAGGAGATGGTTGAGGTCCAGCGTGTACGCGCGCGCTCCGATGTTTCTGCGCGCGTTCCTGTATTTTCTGAGTCGCTACGTACTCCGAGGAGGGTTTCTTGATGGCGTGCCCGGATTGATGTATCACGTGCTCCAAGGGTTTTGGTTCAGATTCTACGTGGACGCGTGTTGCTACGAACTACGGAATTCAGAACAATCCACCGTAAGACAAGAAAAGGGTGCACTAAAGTCCCAGGAAAGTGCGGTCTTGTAGGACCGCCAAGCAGGCGACCTCCGATGAGAGTTCTCTTTATTAACCGGTTCTTCTTTCCAGACCACTCGGCTACGAGTCAACTGCTGACAGACGTGACGTTTCACCTCGCACAAGCAGGCTATGCAATTACGGTCGTGACGAGCAGACAGACCTACGACGACCCTTTGACCAACTATCCAGCACGTGCCAACGAGCATGGAGTTCGGATTGTCCGGGTCTGGTCCACCAGATTCGGCCGTCGACGCTTACTAGGACGGTCGATCGACTATGCCACGTTTTACGTCAGTGCTTTATGGAGCTTATTTGCACTGACGAGAAAAGACGATGTGATCGTGGCCAAAACCGACCCTCCGTTGATCTCGGTGCTCGCTGCACTGGTAACACGAGTACGGGGAGCTCTTCTGGTCAATTGGATTCAGGATCTATTTCCCGAAGTTATCTCGAACTTAGTCGACGGACAGTTGGGAAGACTCTCCCGAAGCCTGCGCTCGCTCCGGAATTGGTCCCTCCTATCAGCCAAATGGAACGTCGTGATCGGCAAGCAAATGCAGCTACGGCTGGAGAAGGAGGGCGTTCCCGCCAAGCGCATTACGGTGATCCCTAATTGGGCAGACGGGCAGGCCATTCGTCCCATTGATCGAGAACACAACGAACTGAGACGAGAGTGGAAGCTGCAGCAGCACTTTGTGGTTGGGTACTCCGGAAACTTCGGCAGGGCACATGACTTCCAAACGATTCTCGATACGGTGCAGTTGCTCAGGAATGAGAGCCACATCGTATTCGTATTCATCGGAGGCGGAGCTCAACACGAGTGGTTGAGAGGAGCGCTTGTCCAGAAGGGCCTGACTAACGTGGTGTTTAAACCATACCAACCTCGTGAGCGGTTACACCTCAGTCTTTGTGTCCCGGATCTCCACCTTATCTCGCTACAGCCATCGCTCGAGGGATTGATCGTGCCAAGCAAATTTTATGGGATTGCCGCTGCAGGGCGGCCCACGCTGTATGTGGGCGATACGGAAGGAGAAGTCCCGCGATTACTACGCGAGTCGAACTGTGGATTCACCGTCCTACTAGGCCAAGCCGAGACAGCTGCAAACATTATTCGTTCTCTCGCGAGTGATATGATCAGATGTGCGCACTATGGGCAAAATGCAAGGGATTTGTTCGATGCTCAATTCGACAAAACACGAGCCGAACGCGCTTGGCGGCTAATCCTCAACAACTGCGCGGATCATCGCGCATGACAAAGGGGAAGTTTGAAGTGAATCGGGATGGAGGGGAGTCTCCTATCCATCAAGGAGGGAAGATGCTCTCTCGTAAACACCTCGCGAGAATTGTCTGCACCTATGGAATGGTAGCCGTGGCACTCTGGAGCCTGCTCCTTCCGACTTCTCTAGCCCTCGGCCAACAAGCTGGTGGGGAACGATCGTTTCTCCTCTTTGACGGAACCCTGTACAAAGATAAACCCGACTTTTCTGCGTACGGCATACGGCCCATCTCGCTCGCCTATGCCGGAGCGCTTGGGACAAACTGGCATCGCTCTCCGGAGCAACTGCCCGATAAGAATCAGGTTGAAAAAGTAGCTCGAGAGGCCCGAACACGGGCTGATCACGTAGTGATCGACATCGAACATTGGCCGCTCCATGGTGATGCCCAAAACGTGGGGAGAAGTATTCGAAAATTTCTCATCGTGCTGGAGTGGTTCAAAGAGGCGGCCCCTGGCCTCAACGTCGGCTTTTACGGAGCCCCCCCCATACGAGACTACTGGCGATCCGTGAAAGGATCGACAAGTAAGGAGTGGGGGGCATGGGCACATGAAAACGATGCACTCCGTAGCCTTGCCGATGCCGTCGATACGCTGTATCCCTCCCTGTATACGTTTTATTCCGATCAGGAAGGATGGGTGCGTTTTGCTCGGGCCCAAATTGAAGAAGCACGTCGATACGGCAAAGGCAAACCGGTATACGTGTTCTTATGGCCGCAGTACCACGACTCCAATAGAACACTCGCGGGGACCTATCTACCTGTCGATTACTGGAAGCTTGAATTGGACACTGCGAGGCAGTACGCCGATGGGATTATCCTGTGGGGGGGGTGGGGAGGTAACAATCGGCCAGCGAAATGGGATGACGATGCGGTTTGGTGGAAGGTGACCAAAGACTTTATCAAGACGATTCAGGGACCAAAAGCCTCGGGCAATCTAAAGGCAGAATAACAACACTATGTATGCTCAGCGTACTGGCCGAGGCGGTGAGCGCCTGCTTGTTGCTATCGGCAACAATTCTCTTCAGCGGAATGGTTAGATCATGAACGGATAAACGAAAGACTATTTGACACGATCATTGCTTCATATCGATACATCGC
>ERZ724512.24-NODE-24-length-52192-cov-12.061051_pt1 | contig 52192 bp, 44 predicted proteins | sample MGYA00376045_ERZ724512 | MGnify/ENA primary metagenome ERZ724512 (study PRJEB28724, sample SAMN07190883) | activated sludge metagenome | isolation source: activated sludge of sewage treatment plant in Hong Hong | place: Hong Kong | collected 2016-03-17 ... | reverse complement strand
TTGTGGTCCAGGCGGTCGCGGGTTCGATCCCCGTCGCTCACCCCTCAGGCAGTGCGAACGGGGCCGGTTCCAGGCTGAACCGACCCCGATTCCGTTAGCGGGCGGGTGCCCAGCTGGGTGCCCGGTCGTAGCCGCCCCGGGTGACCTGCTGCTTGTTTGAGCCGTCGAGGTTCATCTTCCAGAGGCCGATCCTGGTGCTTCCCCTGGACTCCGCTATGCCCACGTAGAGGATCTTCTTCCCGTCGGGCGAGAAGACCGGCTCGGCCCCGATTTCTGCGAGATCGCCGGAGGTGGCCCCGGTCCGGGCGTTGATCGTGTAGACGCCGTCGCCACTCGAGTCCGAGACCAGAAGGCGCCCGTTCGGCGACCAGTCGACGCCCTGGAAGGTGCCGCCGAACACGCCGCCGGGAGCCTCCGCAATGAGCAGCTTGCTCTTGCCGCCCCGGGCCGGGACCGTGTAAATCGACCCGCCGTAGGTCGTGTAGGCGATCTTGTTTCCGCGCGGCGACCAGGCCGGGGAATAGGCATCGTGGGTCCTGGAAATCCGGCGGATGCCGGTTCCGTTGGCGTTGACCGACCACACGTCGTGATCGGAGAGGCTGTTCCGGTTGAGGCAGACGAAGGCAATCTTCTTGCCGTTCGGAGACCAGGTCGGGTGCCGCTTGCCGATGCATTTGTGAACCCTCGCGGTGATCACCCTCGGCCGCGTGCCGTTGGCGTTCATGACGACAAGCTCCTCCGAGGGCACGGTTGCCTCGAAGACGATCTTCTTGCCGTTCGGCGAGTAGGAGAAGTTGTAAGCGTTGTTGCTGATCCTGACGAGCCGCCTCGCCTTGCCACCCGAGAACACCCAGGGATCCGAGTTGCCCGCGAACTGGCTGGCCTTGCGTTCGAAGATGATCCTGCCGTTCTTGCCCGGAAAGGCAGCATGCGCTGACGAGACGAGCCCGGCGCACGCGACCAGCGCCGCCAGACCTACGGTGATTCCTGACTTCATCCTTCTGTTTTCCCTTCTCCAGACCGAACCCGGGCAGAGTTCCACGCAGGGCTTTCCCCGCGACTGGTCCGCCAAAGCCGGCCGGTGATCAATTAACTCGAGCCCCCAACCCGATCCATCAATTCGCCGCCGATTCTAGCGATTCGGGCTGCGGCAAAGTCCGCCCGGGAAGGCGGCGCACCGGACCGTTTTCTCCTCGCTTGACGGGGGTACCCGGCGGGTTGCGGCATGAAAGAGAGCGACCCCGACAAGACCGAGATCCTGACCACCAGCCTGAAGTCGGCGGCAGCGATCATGGAGCGCGAAAGCATTCCCTACCTCCTCGGAGGGGGCCTCGGGACCTGGGCGCACGGGGGGCCGCCTTCCAGCAACGACATCGACCTGATGGTCAGGCCCGCCGACGCGGAACGGGCGATCCAGGCATTCGCCGACGCCGGCCTTCGCACCGAAAGGCCGCCCGAGCAATGGCTGGTCAAGGCCTGGGACGGCGACGTCCTGATCGATCTGATCTTTGAACCGGCCGGCATGCGGATTACCGAGCAGGTGATCGAGCGGGCTGAAGAACTGAACGTGGGCGGCATGGTGGTGCCGGTGATGTGCATCGACGACATCCTCACGACCAAGTTGCTGGCAATGGACGAGCATGCCGCCGACTTCCTCACGCTGATCCAGATTGCCCGGGCGCTCCGCGAGCAGATCGACTGGCCGTCTCTGGTTGAACGGACTTCCTCGAGTCCTTTCGCGCGGGCCTTCTTCGTGCTGGTCGACGGGCTCGGCATTCAGCCGCTCGCCCTGCCCGGCCCCGGCGGTGTCGAATGGCAGATCGGCCCGGGCCGTCAAGGGATCGGGCCGTGAACCGGGGCGCCCAGCTCGGTGATCCAGATCTCGCCCCCGAGCACCGGCAGCGACACGTTGCGCACCGGGACCTCGCCGATGCTGCCTTCGTGTGTTCCCTCGTGGGCATGGCCGTGAACGACCAGATCCGGCCCGTGCTCAAGCAGGGGCCTCGCCATCCGGTCGCTGCCGAGGAACGGGAAGATCTCCGGAGGCTCGCCTTCGACCGTCGCCCGAAGCGGGGAATAGTGAAGGACGACGAGCCGGATCTGGCAGGTCGCCACTTCACTCAGACCGGCCTCCAGGGCGGAAACCTCGCGGGAGGTCTCCTCGTAGACGGCGCGTAGCGAGGGTTCGCCGAAGTCAGGCAGGTGATGCGGCGCGAACCCGCCGACGAAGCCCCGGCTGCCGACAACCCCGACCTCGACGCCCTTGATCTCGCTGATCGCTGAAGTTCCGTCGAGCAGATCGATGCCGCCCGCCCTCAAGGTCTCGATGATCTCCTTCGCCTGACCGGCATGAAGGTCGTGGTTGCCGAGCACGGCGAACACGGGAAAGTCAACCCCGGCGGTCACCTCGCAGAGGATCTGCGCCTCCTCGACGGTGCCGTGACTCGTGATGTCCCCGGCGATCAGCAGCAGGTCCGCGTCCGAAATCGCCGCGATGCTCCGGGCCAGCGGTTCACGGTTGGCCTCGCGGCAGTGAATGTCTCCGACTGCCGCCACTCGGATCGATCTGTCCTCTTCGGCCATCGGCATTGCGTCCAGCCAGAAGGGTTACCCCGTTTGCCCCGGTTCATTCAGATCCGGCCGGGTACCGCGCGGCATGTGGGACCCCGATTGAGTTTCGGCCGTTTGGGGTATTGGCTGTCAAATGGATCGATCGCGGCTTGAAGGGATTACGGGACGAATGGTGAGAGGGATGCGGAAGAGGGTGTACGGGAGATTCCTGCTGGCTCTCATGCTTGGGCTGGCCGGGTCGTTTGCGCTGGCCTCGACCGCCCAGGCGGCTTTCGGGCTGAGCGGGCTGGTGGCGGCTCCGGCCAACACCGATGCCGGAGCACACGCGGACTTCCACACCCATCTGGAGATCACTTCGCCCGAGGACCAGCTGCGTGACCTGACGGTCAGCCTGCCTCCCGGTCTTTCCGGAAACCCTCAATCGGTGGCGAAGTGCACTGCTGACCAGTTGAACGCCGACAGCTGCCCGGCCGGTTCCCAGATCGGCACGACCACCGTCAATCTGACCGCCATGTCGCTGGTGCCGCTGACCGTCAACGGCAGCGTCTACAACGTTGCTCCCGAGGTCGGTGAGCCCGCCCGGCTGGGAATCGTCCTCCGCCCGCCGGACCCGACCCATTTGCTCCTGCCGCCGATCGTCATGCAGGTCCAGGTCAAGCTGCGCTCCGACTTCGGGCTCGACACCATCCTCACCGACCTGCCGCAGAACGCTGCGGTGCTCAACCTGCTCCCGGTCGGGATCGCGATCAACTCGGTCGATCTCGATCTGGACGGCGCCTTCATGCGCAATCCGACTTCATGCGGCACCAAGACGGCAGGATTCTCGGCCCGCTCATGGGCGATGGCCGACGGTGATCCGGCGGTGACCGGCTCGACCACCTTCGAATCGACCAACTGCGCGGCCCAGTCCTATGACCCGCAGGCCAGCCTGCACATCGACGGAAACGGCAAACCGCTGGCCCAGGGCTCGCGGCCGACGGTGACTTCGGTGATCACCCAGACTGAATCCGAGGCGAACAACCAGCGTGCCGACGTGGTGCTGCCGGCCGGGCTCGGAGTCGATGGTGGCCGCTTCGACCAGACCTGCCCGCTCGCTGACTTCCAGGCCGGAAACTGCCCCGAATCCACCAAGGTCGGTGAAGCGACGGCGGTCAGCCCGCTGCTCGATTCTGATCTGTCCGGCCCCGTCTACGCGGTAGGCGCCGACGGACTGCCCCAGCTCGGCGTTGACCTGAAGGGCACGCTCCCGCTGAAGATCCTCGGCTCTTCCGGCTTCAGGAACGGCCGCGTGGAGACGATCTTCGAGGGTCTGCCGGACCTGCCCCTCTCGCGTTTCGAGCTGGTCTTCCCCGGCGGGCCGACCGGCCTGATCAGGGTGATCGGGGATGTCTGCGCCGAATCTTCGACCTTCAATGCCGACTTCACTTCCCAGGCCGGCCAGACCGTGAGCCGAACCCTGCCGACGACCGAGACCGGCACCTGCCCGAGCGGAAATGGTGGAGGCAACGGCAACGGCAATGGCAACGGCAACGGCGGCAATCAGGTCAAAAAGCCCAAGGCGAAGGTCAAGGTAAGCGGAGCGAAGAACCACCGGCCGCGGGCGTCGATCCGGGTCAGGTCCGGCGGGGCCCGCATGCGCGTCGTCCAGGTCAAGCTGCCGGCGGCGCTCAAGCTGAACAAGGCCGCGGCAAAGCACCTCGTAGCCAAGGCCGACGGCAAGCGTGTCCGGGGCGGGAAGCTCGTGGCAAAGGGCAGGACCCTCAAACTGCGCGGGCTGCCCGGCAAGGGAGCCGGTGTCGTGACGGTGAACATTCCGCCGGCGGCGATCGCCGCTCCCGGGCGTGCGCGCAAGGGCAGCAAGCTGACCTTCCGGCTGAAGGTCAAGCGGACGGGGCAGAAACCGGTCAGCCTCAAGGCTTCCGCCCGGGTCACTAAATAGCCGGCCGCGGGTGGCGGCAGGGCCGCCCGCAGCCGGAGGAGTCGCGATACTTGCCGCGTGCCAGCCACAGGTCAATCCGGAACCGGGCGCCAGCGGGAGCAGTCCGAGGTATCCCGGCAGAAGCTTCTCGACGCGGCCGCGATCGTGTTCGCGCGGCAGGGCTTTCACAAGGCCTCGCTTCAGGCGATCGGAGAAGAGGCCGGGATCAGCCGGGGCTCGATCGTCTGGCATTTCGGGACCAAGGACGCCCTGCTCGAGGCGGTGGTCGAGCGCTCCTATCTTTCCTGGGCCCGGGAGGTTGAGTCCAGCGAAGCCGGAAAGCCGGGCGGTCGCCAGGCGATCGTCAGGGTGATCGAGGCGCATCGCCGTTTCATCGAGGAGAGCCCGGCCGAGAACCGTCTCTACTACGCCCTGATCGCCGAGGTGAGCGCCAACGAGGAGCTGGCCGAGCGGGTGCGGAAGATGCACGCCGAGCTCTACCTGCAGCTCCACGGCTACATCAAGGAAGGCCAGGAGGCGGGAGAGATCTCGAGCCAGCTCGACCCGGAAGTCGGGGCGAGGCTGGTGCTTTCAACCCTGGGCGGGATCGGCCACCTGGTGATCCTCGTGCCGGATGCGGATGTTGGTCCGATCTATCGGGAAGTGCTCCGCAGCATGGAGGCGAATCTGGCTATTTGACATAATTTTGGGGCCATTCCTGTGTCAGCCAGCACAGAAAAATCACTTCTCTTCCGAAACGGAGCCTCCCGATGAGCACCGACGCACTGATCTTCGACGCCATCCGCACACCGCGCGGCAAAGGCAAGAGCAGCGGCTCGCTTTACTCGACCAAGCCGGTCGACCTCGTGGTCGGACTGATGCACGAGACCCTGATCCGCAACGAAAAGCTCGATCCCAACACCATCGACGACGTCGTGCTCGGCTGCGTTTCACCGGTCGGTGACCAGGGCGCCGACATCGCCAAGACCGCGGCGATCAAGGCCGGCCTGCCGGACACGGTTGCCGGAGTCCAGCTCAACCGCTTCTGCGCCTCCGGCCTCGAAGCGGTGAACATCGCCGCCCAGAAGGTCGCCTCGGGCTGGGAGGACCTGGTCCTCGCCGGTGGCGTCGAATCGATGTCGCGCGTACCGATGGGCTCCGATGGCGGTGCCTGGGCGATGGACCCCGAGACCAATTACGACACCAGTTTCGTCCCGCAGGGGATCGGGGCCGACCTGATCGCGACGATCGAAGGTTTCACCCGGGATGACGTCGACGAGTTCGCCGTCCGCTCACAGGAACGGGCCGCGACAGCCCAGAAGGAAGGCCGTTTCGCCAACTCCGTGATTCCGGTCAAGGACTTCAACGACATGGTCGTGCTCGACCATGACGAGTTCATCCGCGAGGGCACCACGACCGAGTCGCTGGCCAAGCTGAATCCCTCTTTCGCCGGGATGGGCGAGATGGGCGGATTCGACGCCGTCGCGCTTCAGAAATACCACTGGGTCGAGCAGATCAACCACGTCCACCACGCCGGCAACTCTTCCGGAATCGTCGACGGCGCCTCGCTCGTCGCGATCGGCAGCGAGAAGGCCGGCGAGCGAAACGGCATGACCCCGCGGGCCCGCATCGTCGCCACCGCGGTTTCCGGAGCCGACCCGACGATCATGCTCACCGCGCCCGGCCCGGCCAGCAAGAAGGCGCTCGAGAAGGCGGGCCTGACCGCCGACGACCTCGACCTGATCGAGATCAACGAGGCCTTCGCCGCGGTGGCGCTGCGACTGGTCCGCGACCTCGACGTTGACATGGAGAAGGTCAACGTCAACGGCGGCGCGATCGCCATGGGCCACCCGCTCGGCGCGACCGGGGCGATGATCCTCGGCACGATCGTCGACGAGCTCGAGCGCACCGGCGGCCGTTACGGGCTCTGCACCCTCTGCGTCGGCGGCGGCATGGGAATCGCGACCATCGTCGAGCGCGTCTGATCCAGGGAAAGACCAGGAGAACCTGAACATGAGTGAAACCAAGACCATCCAGTGGGAAAAGGGCGACGACGGAATCGTCATCCTGACCATCGACGATCCCAGCCAGGGCGCGAACACGATGAATCGCGACTACATCGAGTCGATGGGTCAGATCGTCGACCGCCTCGATGCCGAGAAGGAAAGCGTCACCGGCGTGATCATCACCTCGGGCAAAAAGACCTTCTTCGCCGGCGGTGACCTGAACGACCTGCTCGCCGTGACCAAAGAGCAGTCGGTCGAGTTCGCGGCAGGCATCCGCGAGGTCAAATCGCAGCTGCGCCGCCTCGAGACGCTCGGCGTCCCGGTCGTGGCCGCGGTGGCCGGTTCGGCGCTCGGCGGCGGGCTCGAGATAACGCTCGCCACCCATCACCGGATCGTGGTCGACGACCCGAAGATCCAGCTCGGTACCCCGGAGGTCCAGCTCGGCCTGCTGCCCGGCGGCGGCGGAGTGGTCCGCACGGTACGGATGCTCGGTCTGGCCGATGCCCTGATGCAGGTGCTGATCCAGGGCAAGCCGCTCCGTCCGGCCAAGGCCAGGGAGATCGGGCTGATCGACGAGCTGGTCCAGTCGCCGGATGACCTGATCCCGGCCGCGAAGAAGTGGATCGGCGAGAACCCGGAAGCGGTCCAGCGCTGGGATGTGAAGGGCTACAAGATCCCCGGCGGCACCCCGTCCAGCCCGAAGCTGGCGATGACCCTGCCGGCTTTCCCTTCCAACCTGAAGAAGCAGCTCAAGGGTGCGAAGTACCCGGCGCCGATCGCGATCATGTCGGCCGCGGTCGAGGGTTCGCAGGTCGACTTCGACACCGCGATCGAGATCGAGGGCCGTTACTTCCTCGAGCTGGCCACCGGCCAGATCGCCAAGAACATGATCCAGGCATTCTTCTTCGACCTTCAGGAAGTGAACGGTGACCGCGGCCGTCCCGCCGACGGCGAGCGGTACACCGCGAAGAAGGTGGTGGTGCTGGGTGCCGGAATGATGGGCGCCGCAATCGCCTATGTCTGCGCCAAGGCGGGCATCGAGGTGGTGCTAAAGGACATCTCGCTGGAGGCCGCCGAGCGGGGCAAGGGTTACTCGAAGGACATCGTCGACAAGGCGATCTCCCGCGGCCGTTCGACCCAGGAGAAGGGCGATGCCCTGCTGGCCCTGATCACCCCGACCGCCGAAGCGAAGGACGCCGACGGCGCCGACCTGGTGATCGAGGCGGTCTTCGAGGACCCGGCGGTCAAGGCCCAGGTCTTCGCCGAGATCGAGCCCTTCCTGGCCGAAGGCGCACTGCTTGGCTCGAACACCTCGACCCTGCCGATCACCGGTCTGGCCGAGGGCGTTTCACGCCCGGCCGACTTCATCGGCCTTCACTTCTTCAGCCCGGTCGACAAGATGCCCCTGCTGGAGATCATCAAGGGCGAAGAGACCAGCGATACGACGCTCCACCGCTCGCTCGACCTCGCCCGGCAGATCAGGAAGACACCGATCGTGGTCAACGATTCACGCGGCTTCTTCACCAGCCGGGTGATCGGCACCTTCATCAACGAGGGCATCGCCTTCCTCGCCGAGGGCGTGCCGGCCTCGACCATCGAGCAGGCTTCGAGCCAGGCCGGCTACCCGGCCCCGGTGCTCCAGCTGAGCGACGAGCTCAACATGGAGCTGATGATCAAGATCCGCAAGGCGACCCGCGAGGCCCTGGAAGCCGAGGGCGTCGAGTGGAACCCGCACCCGGCCTTCGCCGTGGTCGACCGCATGGTCGAAGCGGGTCGGGCCGGGAAGCTGGCGGGTGCCGGTTTCTACGACTACGAGGACGGCAAGCGGACCGGGCTCTGGGCCGGCCTCAGGGAAGAGTTCCCTCCGGCCGGGGACCCCTCGCAGATCGACCTGCTCGAACTGCAGGAGCGGATGCTTTTCGTTGAATCGCTGGAAACGGTCAAGTGCCTCGACGAGGGCGTGATCGAATCGGTGGCCGACGCCAACATCGGCTCGATCTTCGGGATCGGCTTCCCGGGCTGGACCGGCGGCGTGCTCCAGTACATCGACGGCTACACCTCGGAAGCCCACCCCGAGCGCCGCGGCCCGGCGGGCTTCGTCGAGCGCAGCCGGGAGCTGGCCGAAAAGTACGGCGAGCGTTTCGAGCCGCCGGCTTCCCTGGTCGAAAAGGCCGAGCGTGGCGAGACCTACTCCGGCCAGCCGGTCCGGGATCTGGTCGCTTCCTGACCTTCCGCGGGCGGCGCCGGCGCGAACTCGTATTCTGGGTTCGTGCCGGCCCGTCCGCTAAGTCAGGTAATCGACCCCGGCTGGGCCGAGGCGCTCGAACCGGTTTCCGGGCAGATCGCCTCGATGGGGGACTTCCTCCGGGGCGAATCGGCCGCGGGCCGCGGTTACCTGCCGGCCGGGGAGAACATCCTCAGGGCCTTCACCCTGCCGCTCGATCAGGTCCGGGTGCTGATTGTCGGGCAGGACCCGTACCCGACCCCGGGGCATGCCGTCGGGCTCTGCTTCTCGGTCGCCCCGGATGTGCGGCCGCTGCCACCGAGTCTGGTCAACATCTTCAAGGAGTACAGCGACGACCTTGGCTATCCGCCGCCGGAAAACGGCGACCTTTCTCCCTGGTTCGACCGCGGGGTGCTGCTGCTGAACCGGTCGCTATCGGTCCAGCCCGGCCGGCCGAACGCGCATCAGGGCAAGGGCTGGGAGGGGGTGACCGAACAGGCGATCACCGCGCTGGCCCGGCGGGGCGGGCCGTTGGTCGCGATCCTCTGGGGCCGGAACGCCCGCAACCTGGCGCCTTTGCTCGGCCCGGTGCCGCGGATCGAATCGGCCCATCCCAGCCCGATGGCCGCCCACAACGGCTTCTTCGGCTCGAAGCCCTTCAGCCGGGCCAACCAGCTCCTGGCCGACCAGGGGGCCGAGCCAATCGACTGGCGCCTCCCGTAGAGGCGCGGTGGGTCACCGAATGCCCACTTTGTGCCGGTATGCGGCGCAAAGTGGGCACTCGCGGCGCGCGGGCGGCCAGCGGCGACCTGAGGCTTGGCTACTGTTCCGATCGTGCGTTTGATCGTTGCTCGTTGCGAGGCCCGCTATACCGGCCGTCTGGACACCTTTCTGCCGGAGGCGCTCCGGCTGGTGATGATCAAGTCGGACGGGTCGGTGATGATCCACGCCGACACCGGTGGCTACAAGCCCCAGAACTGGATGACTCCCCCGACCACGATCGAGGAGATCGAGGCGGAAGGCGACGAGCCGGCGATGATCGTCGTGACCAAACACGCCGGTGCGACCGAGGACCGGGTCGAGATCAAGATCGCCGAGGTGCTTTCCGACGTGACCCATGACATGGGCGAGGCGGCGGCCCTGGAGCGGGACGGGGTGGAGGCCCACCTTCAGGAGCTGCTGGCCGAGCAGCCGCATTGGTGCGGCGAGGGCCTGACCCTGGTCAAGCGGGAGTGGTTCACCGACATCGGACCGGTTGACCTGATGTGCAAGGACGAGGATGAAAACTGGGTCGCCGTCGAGATCAAGCGGACCGGGACGATCGAGGCGGTCGAGCAGATCACCCGCTACCTGGAGCGGATTCAGCTGGAGCCGGCCATGGCGGCATGCCGCGGGGTGCTCGCCGCCCAGCAGATCAAGCCCCAGGCACGGACCCTGGCCGAGGGCCGGGACATCGCCTGCGTCGAAGTCGACCTCGCAGTCCTCCGCGGCGAACGCGAACCCGACCTCACCCTCTTCGGTTAACGGGGCCCGTTTGTATTGATGAAGAGGACGGGCCCGCCTTCGAAGTCACCGGCCGCGGACTTGGCGATCAGGGCGGCCATCGCCTTGGCGGTGTAGACCGGGTCGAGTTCGAGCCCGTCGGCCCGGGCCCTTTCGATCGCCGCCTCCGATTCCGGGGTGGGGGCGCCGTAGGTTTCCCCGAGCCACTCCTCGGTCATCTCGAAGTTCAGGTCCGGCTCGGGGAACGCGGCCCCGCGCTGGCGGAGCAGGGCAGCGCTCTTGCCGGCCAGCTTGCCGATCGCTTCGTCATCGAGCCGAAGGTGCTCGGTAACGATTACGCCGACAACCCGGGTGCCGAGCCCGGCGAGGGCGAAGCCGAGCGCCAGGCCCGCCGCGGTTCCGCCGGACCCGGTCGGCACCACTGCGTGGCCCGGTTCGGGCAACTCACCCGACTCGACCTGCGCCGCGATCTCGAACGCCGTCTCGACGTAACCGAGCGCACCGAGCGGCGAAGAACCTCCCGAGGGCAGGATGTACGGCGGCCGCAGGCCGGAAGAGTGGCGGAGGATCAGCCAGGGGGCGAGGGCGATCGTGCGGTTCTTCGTGTGGGTGAAGTGGAGGCTTGCCCCGGAGGCTTCCAGGCGCTTCAGCTGCTCCTCGACGTGCTGGTCGCGGGGCTGGTCGATCAGCCCGAGGGCCGTGTGGATTCCCTGCTCGCGCCCGTAGAGCGCGGTCGCGAGGCCCCAGTTGGTGCCGAGGCCGCCGAAGGTCAGGATCGTCTTCCGGCCGCGCCGTTTGACGTCGGGAAGGAGCCACTCGAGTTTGCGGACCTTGTTGCCGCCCCAGCCTCCGTCACCGAAGCCGCTTTCGTCCTTGAGCCAGATCTCGCAGCCGCTTTGCCCGAGGGAGGGCAGGGGCCTGACCGGCGTCGGTCCGGTGCCGAGTCGCGTGTGGGGGAGGGTTCGCACCAGGGCGGGGCTCCACTTGTGGAGATAGGGCACGGCGCGATTGTGACGGTTGCCGATCGGTTTCGTAGTAAGAATATGGCCATGAAGAAACTCGCCATCACCGCCGTTCTCCTGATTTGCGGCCTGACGGCCAGCTCGGCCCTCGCCGCCGACGAGGATCAGGTTGACCCGGACATCACCAGCGGCAAGGCGGCCAGGGAGTTCAGGCAGGCCCGGCAGAAGTGGCTTGCCGCGGGCATCGTGGACTACCGGATGAAGGTTTCCCGGGGCTGTTTTTGCGCCGGTCCTTCCAGCGTGACCATCACCGTTCGTGGTGGCAAGGCAGTCAAGGTCTCGGACAAGCCCTGGTACGGGCCGTGGACCGTGCCCGGCATGTACCGGATCATCGGCCAGGCGATCAAGAATGAAGTCGCCGCGCTCGACGTCACCTACGGCGCGAAGCTGGGCATACCCAGGCAGACCTCGATTGACTACATCGCGATGGCGGTCGACGACGAGATCGGCTACGGGATCTCCGGCTTCAAGGCGCTGAAGCCCTGAGCCAGCGCGGCGCAGACCGCCACTTTCGGCCCGGAGCGGGGTTTAGACTCACGGCGGTCCGGGTCGCAGTCTGACCCGTCAGGCATCTGAATTCGAGCAAAGGTCGGCGGCATGAAGAGCAGCGGGTGGGGTAAAAGGGCGTGGGGCGCCGTCATCGGTGGATTGGCGCTGGCCGTGTTCGCTGGAGCCGCAGGCCAGAGCGCTTCCGCCGCCCGTGTTCAGGCCGACCGCCCGGCGCCGCAGACCTTTCTGCTGAAACTCGACGAACCTTCGACCGTCCGCGTGTTCCGGCAGAACCGCGATCAGGGCCTGCCCGAGGCAAGGGCCGCGGCGAAGGATCAGAAGTCGGACATCACCGGAGCCCAGAGCGAGGTGATCGATGACCTCCCCGCGAACGCCGACCCGATCTACCGGACCCACAGCGTGCTGGCTGCGGTCGGCGTAACCGCCCCGGCCGGTGACAAGACCCTGCTCGAACAGATCCCCGGCGTCAGCGCGGTCTACCCGGTGGCGCCCAAGAGCCCGACCAATGACTACGCGGTGCCGTTCCAGGCGGCCGCCCAGGCCTGGCAGTCGACCGGCTTCCTCGGCCAGGGCCAGACGATCGCCGTGATCGATACCGGCGTCGACTACACCCACTCGAACTTCGGCGGTCCCGGCACCGAGACTGCCTTCGAGACCGCCCAGGCGACCGAGGACCAGCCCGCCAACCCGGCCCTGTTTCCCAACGCCAAGGTCTCCGGCGGGATCGACCTGGTCGGAGACGACTATGACTCCGATTCCGATTCCGAGAACTACCAGCCCGACCCTCACCCCGATCCGAACCCGCTGGACTGCGGCGGTCATGGCTCCCACGTGGCCGGCTCGGCCGCCGGATACGGCGTCAAGGCCGACGGCTCGACCTATGACGGCGTCTACGACAACTCCACCGACTTCGCGGCGATGAAGATCGGTCCGGGCATGGCGCCCAGGGCGAAGGTCTACGCGATCAAGGTCTTCGGCTGCGACGGCAGCACCGACGTGGTGACCGAGGCGATCGACCGCGCGGTCGACCCGAACAACGACGGCGACCCGACCGACCATGTCGACGTGATCAACATGTCGCTCGGCTCCGATTTCGGATCGGTTCAGGACGGGGATTCGGTCGCCTCCAACGCCGCGGTTCAGATGGGGGTAAGCGTGGTTGCCTCGGCCGGAAACTCCGGTGACATCTCTGACATCACCGGCTCGCCCGGAGATGCCTCGCAGGTTCTGAGCGTGGCCTCAAGCGTTGACGCCGAGTCGAAGGTGGATGGCGCCGAGGTCACGATCGACGGGAACCAGGATCTGTACGCAATCACCCGGTCGGGCCGTTACGACTGGAAGACGGGTCCCGACCTCAGCGGGCCGGTGGTGGCCGCTCCGGTGGAAAATGAAACCGCCTGCGCCCCGTACACCGGGACCCCGTTCACCGGCAAGGTGGTGCTCGTCAAATGGCATGACGCGGTGCCGGAATGCGGTTCGATCACCCGTGGCGACAACCTCGCCGCGGCCGGAGCGATCGGCTTCATCTTCGGCAGCGACGCGGAAACCTTCTCCGCCGGAATCAACGGTGACGACGCGATCCCCGGCGTGTTGATGGCGAAATCGGGGGCGGACGCGATCCGCGACGCGCTCGACAACTCGCTGGCGGTGAGCGTCGATGGAACCGAGGTCAACGCGGTAACCCGGAGCTTCCCTGATGACAACGACAAGATCTCGAGCTTCACCTCGCGTGGAATTCACGCGACCGGCAACGTCAAGCCGGACGTGACCGCGGTCGGCAGCTCGGTCTTCTCGACCGCGGTCGGCACAGGTGACGACGGGGTCAGCTTCTCCGGCACCTCGATGGCTTCGCCGATGGTCGCCGGGCTGGCGGCCCTGGTCCGGCAGGCCAATCCGGGCTGGACTCCGCTCCAGGTCAAGGCGGACATCATGAACACGGCTGCGCACGACCTCTTCGTCGACGGTTCGGCCAATCCGTCCTCGGATCGCTACGGCCCGCCCCGGGTCGGTTCCGGCCGGATCGACGCGGCACTCGCCACCGGCAACAGGGTGCTGGCCTACGACCCGGCCAACGGAGCGGTCAGTGTGTCCTTCGGCCCGGTCGCCGCCAGCGCACCGGTGACCCTCAGTCGTGAGGTCAAGGTGGAGAACCAGTCTTCCTTCCCGGTGACCTACGACCTCGCCTATGACCCGATCAACGAGGTTCCGGGCGCCGAATTCTCGGTTACGCCTTCCCAGGTCAGCCTGGATCCGGGCAGGTCGACCATGGTCTCGGTCAGCCTCGCGATCGAGGACCCCTCCCAGCTGACCAAGGCGGTCGATCCGACCGCCGGCCGCTTCAGCTCCGAGGGTGACCCGCGCGAGACCCTGGCCGAGGCGTTCGGGCGGCTGCTCCTCGAACCGACCGGCCCCGGCACGACCCTTCGGGTCCCCGTTTACGCATCTCCCCGGCCGGCCTCGGACATGGGCCAGCCCGCTTCGCTTCTGATTCATCGCAGCTCCGCCACCGCCGGCGATCCCGAGCAGACCGCGAGCCTCGAGCTGGCCGGCCAGGGCCTCGGCAGCGGCCCCGGTGAAAACGGAGTGGGGGACGGCGACCCGGACAACGACATATTTTCGATCGCCGCGGGCTTCGAACTGCAGGCGACGAGCGGGGAGTCGCCCGAATGCGACGAGGAGATCGAGACCTCCTGCTGGCGTCTGCCGGAAGAGAAGTACGCAGACCTGAAGCTGGTCGGTTACACCTCGAACGCCCCGCTGGTCGCCGACCCGGATCAGCAGCTGGCGTACTTCGCGGCTGCGGTTCAGGCGCCCTGGGCGATCCCGGCGGACAAGGCCGCGATCCAGTTCGACCTCGACGTCGACGGGGACGGCACGCCGGACCTCTTCCTCTACAACGACCGCCTCGGGGAGGACGATGTCTTCGTCAGTACCCTGCTCGATCCGTCCCGGCCGGAGGGCCAGCGGATCATCGACCAGCAGCTGGTCAACGGGCGCTTCGGGGACATCGACACCGCGCTCTATGACAGCGACGCGCTGGTGCTGCCCGTTTCACTGGCCGCGCTGGCCGATTACGGCATCGACGCAGACAACCCCCGGGTTTCATACGGGGTTGAGACCTACTCGTACTCCTCCGATCAGGCGATCGACATGATCGGCGTCAATGCCGAAAGCGGCGACCTCGAGAATCCGCTCAGCGCGAATCTCTTCGAGCCAGGCATCCTGGTCACCGGTGACGGCGGCGTGGGACCGCTGGTCGAGGACCAGCCCGGCGAGCAGCTGACCGTAACCAGGAACGTTGCTTCCTACCGGGATGACGCTGGCCTCGGGGTGCTGATGCTCCACTTCCACAATCCGGTCGGGGACAAGGCCCAGGTCGTGGCCCTGACCGGGGCCGAATCGGCCACCGAGCTCTCGACCACGCCCGGCAAGCTGACCGCAAAGGTCAAGGCCGTCGGTGACGGCCTGCCCGAGCCTTCGGGCGAAGTGACCTTCTCGGTTGACGGCACCGAGGTCGGATCGGCGACGGTCGAGGACGGGAGCGCGATCCTCAAGGCCGGCACGCCTCACGGCGGGGTTCACCAGATCAAGGCCGAGTACGAAGGCGACGCCGACTTCGCGGCCTCCTCGGATCAGTTCGAGCGGACCGACCCCGGTCTGACGGCCCGGATCAAGACTCCGAAGAGCAGCTTCGGGTGGTACCGCAAGCCGGTTGACATCTACTTCCGTTGCGTCACCCACGGGTCGGAGCTGACCCAGGACTGCCCCTACCCCCGGCGCCTGGGCAGGGATGGCCGCGGCCAGCAGGTCAAGGCCTCGATCACCGCCCTGGACGGCGGCAAGGCAACGGTCACGGTGAGCGGCATAAACATCGACCGTACTGCGCCCCGGGTGAAGATCAGCGGCGTCCGGCGCGGAGCCTCCTACCCGCGGATTCGCCGGGCGCGTTGCGTCGGCCGGGACAGGCTTTCGGGTCTCGCGAGCTGCGGCATTCGCTGGAAGCGTCGCGGCAAACGGGTCATCTACACCGCGACCGGCGTCGACCGGGCCGGCAACCGCCGGACCGTCCGGACCTGGGTCCGGATCACCCGCTGAGGTCCTTCAGTCCGGCAGGGTCGGCACGGGAACGCCCTGGTCGGCGTCGATCATCGACGCCCGTTTGATCACCCCTTCGCCGAATCTGGCCCGGACGTCATCGACCGCCTGATCGAGGGCGGAATTCTCGACCAGGCGATCGTTTTCGCTGAGCGGCAGTTCCATCTGGACGGTGTCGGCTGCTTCGAGATTGCCCAGGGAAATGCCGATCAGGGTGAGGTCCTTTTCCGCGATCTCCTCGCGTGAGGCATCGAAGAGCTCCCGGACCGCCGCGAGGATCGTTTCGGTCTGGTCGGTCGGGAAGGCGAGCGTGCGGGCCCGGCTCGCGCGCGAGAAATCACCGAAGCGGAGGCCGATCGAGACTGTGCGGCAGGCGCGCTCTGCCGCCCGGAGCCGGCGGGCGGTGCGATCGACCAGGGCGGCGGCCAGTGAATCGACCTCGGACCGGTCTCGGGAACCCCGCGGGAACGCGCTCTGGGCCCCGATCGACTTGCGCCGCTCGCGCGGCGAGACCGGCCTGGGGTCGCGTCCGTTGGCGAGATCGAGCAGATGTGCGGCAGCGGACTCGCCGATCACCCCGGCCAGTCGCACCCGGCTGGTCCGGGCCACGTCACCGACTGTACGGATGCCCATCCCGTTCAGCTTCGCGGTGGTCACCTTGCCGACTCCCCAGAGCGCCTCGATCGGCAGGGGGTGGAGGAACTCGGCCTCCCGATCGGGTTCGACCACCAGCAGGCCATCCGGCTTGGAAGCTCCGCTGGCCACCTTTGCCAGGAACTTGGTCCGGGCGACGCCGACCGAAATCGGCAAGCCGGCCTCGGCCAGGACCCGTGACCTGAGCCGGGCCGCGATCTCGGGCGGAGTGCCCCCGATGTGTTCCATCCCGGCCACATCGAGGAAGGCCTCGTCGATTGAAATCCCTTCGACCACCGGCGCCGTGTCATTGAAGATCTCGTAGACCGCCTTGCTGGCCTTCGAATAGGCCTCCATCCGGGGCTGGACGACCGCCGCTTCGGGGCAGACCCGTCGGGCATCGCGACCGTTCATCGTCGTGTAGATGCCCTTCGCCTTGGCTTCGTAGCTGGCGGCCAGGACGACGCCACCACCGACGATTACCGGCCTTCCCCGCAGGGCGGGGTCGTCGCGCTGTTCGACCGAGGCGTAAAAAGCGTCAAGGTCGGCGTGGAGGATCGAAGCCGTGCTCACGAACCCATGTTCGCAGGCCAGGCTGTCGGCAAGACTCGACCCCTTATTAGTGCCTGAAATATCAGTCATAAGGTGACATGGCTGATATAGTGACTGATAGTTCAGTCACTATGGAATACGGTCGAACAGATCATTCAATCCTCGAGCAGCTGGGGGCGGACCTGCAGCGCGAGCGCCTTTCGCGCAACCTGAGCCAGGCCAGCCTCGCCGCCGAAGCCGGCATCACGCGGGACACGGTGCGCCGGCTCGAGGCCGGCGAGCCGGTTTCAACCCTGACCCTGGTCCGGGTTCTGCGGGCCCTGGGGCGGGCCGAATCGCTGAGCGGCCTGCTCCCGGGTGGTGGACCGGGCCCGCTCGAACTGTTCGAGAAGGGTCCGCGGGGCCGGCGCCGGGCCCGGGCCTCGAGCCGCGACGATTCAAAACGGTCCGAGTGGCGGTGGGGCGACGAGGACGAGTCATGAACGGCCGGGCTGAGTAATGACCAGCGTGGCCGAGGTTCGAATGTGGGGCCGGCGCATCGGCGCGGTGGCGCTCGCCGACGGAGCGAGAGCCGCCGAGTTCGAGTACACGCCGGAGTTCGCCCGCAGCGGGATCGAGGTGGCTCCGGTTGAAATGCCCCTGGTGGAAGGCCGCCGCTACAGCTTCCCGGAGCTTTCGACGGAGAGCTTCCGCGGGCTTCCCGGCATGCTTTCGGACTCGCTGCCGGATCGCTTCGGCAATGCCCTGATCGATGCCTGGCTGGCCCGCCAGGGTCGCGAGCCCGGCAGCATGGGAGCGGTCGAGCGGCTCTGTTACACGGGCCGCCGGGGAATGGGGGCACTCGAGTACCTGCCGGCGACCGGTCCGGAGCCGGTCGAGAGCCATCCGGTCGAGGTCGAGGCCCTGGCCGAGCTGGCCGCGGAGATCCTCGCCGAGCGGTCGGGGATCAGGGAAAGCTTCGCGAGCGAGGACCGGGAACGGGCGCTCGGCGAGATCCTGCGGGTCGGCACCTCGGCCGGCGGGGCCCGGGCCAAGGCCCTGCTCGCCTTCAACCCGGAGACGATGGAGGTCCGCTCCGGTCAGCTCGAGGTGCCGGCCGGGTTCGAGCACTGGATCCTCAAGTTCGACGGTGTCCAGGACCAAAGCCGCGAGATCGGTGAGCCGCGCGGCTACGGAGTGATCGAGTTCGCCTACGCACGGATGGCGAGGGCGGCAGGGATCGAGATGACCGATTGCCACCTGCTCGAAGATGCTGGCCGGCGCCACTTCATGACCCGCCGCTTCGACCGCACCGAATCCGGTCGCCGCCTGCACATGCAGTCGCTGGCCGCCCTCGGGCACCTCGACTTCAATCTGCCGGGAGCAAATTCCTACGAGCAGGCCTTCCGGATGATCGACCGCCTCGGCCTGGGCCGGGCCGCGGTCGAGCAGCAGTTCCTGCGCATGGTCTTCAACGTCGTGGCGCGAAATCAGGACGACCACGTGAAGAACATCGCCTTCCTCATGGATCGCGGTGGCGAGTGGGCTCTTTCTCCGGCCTTCGACCTGACCTGGGCCTACAACCCGACCGGCCGCTGGACCTCCGCCCACCAGATGTCGATCAACGGCAAGCGCGACGGTTTCGAGCCCGGAGACTTCTTCGAGGTGGGGAAACTGGTCTCGATGAAGCGGGGTCGGGTGGAGGCGATGCTGGATAAGGTGACCGAATCGGTTTCGGCGTGGCCGGAGCTTGCGGCCGATGCCGGTGTTGAAGAAAGCGTGATCAAGCGGATCGCTGACACCCATCGCCTCGATCTGGGGCAGAGCAAGTGAGCTCGCCGGGGCGCTTCGGATGCGTGCTGGCGACGGTGCTGGCCGGCTTGATGGTCTGGGCCGCTCCTTCGGGCGCGATTCCCTGGGACCTGGGCGGGGCCGTTCCCCCGGAGGAGACGACGGCCCCGGTTCTGCCCGACCCGCTTTGCCAGCAGAGCTACGCCGACGACGAGCCGGTTCCCGGTCCCCGGATCCATTTCGGGGTCGGCCCCCGGCTGGCCGGAGAGATCGGCAGCGGCCAGACCACGCCGCTGGTGCCCGAGAACTGGCAGGAGCGCGACCGTGCCCTGAGGCGTCTGGCCGGCGATCGCGATTTCACGGTCCGGCTCAACCGGCTCTTCCTCTCCGACGGCTGGCGTGGCATAAGGCAGTTCCAGAAGATGGCCCGGCATTACGGCCGGCTGGGATTCGGGGTCGAGCTCCAGGTCAGGTACCACCCCCGGCCGCAGCAGAACGGTGACATCGGAGCCTGGCTCGACTACGTGAGGGACGTGGTCCGCGCCTTCGGTCCGATCAAGGCGGTCCGGGCCCTGCAGATCACCAACGAGGTCAATCTGACCGTCTCCCCGAACACATCGGACGGCGCCTGGCTGAACTCGACCCGGGCGCTGGTCGCCGGGGTGAAGACCGCGCAGCGTTACTCGAACCGGCTCGGCTTCGGCCATCTCAAGATCGGCTTCAACTTCGCCTGGCGTTTCGGGGCTGAAGCCGACGCCGACTTCTGGGACCGGTTGGCCGCGGTCGGCGGAAAGGAGTTGCGCCAGGCGACCGACTGGGTCGGAATCGACCTCTACCCGGGCACCTATCTGCCACCCCGGGTCTCGATCAGCAATTACGGAGACGCCTTTCTCGAGGCAATCGCCCAGATGCGCGAGTGCTACATGCCCAAGGCCGGCTTCGGGCCCCGCTTCCCCCTGAAGGTCGAGGAAACCGGATGGCCGACCGGGCCGGGGCGAAGCGAGGAAGAGCAGGCGCAGGTCCTTCGCCAGTTCGTGGACACGGCGCACCGTTACCGCGGCACCTACAAGGTCACCGATTTCCGCTGGTTCGGGCTCCGGGACAACAACAGCGACGGTCCCGACTATCAGTCCTATTTCGGCCTGCTTCGCAGCAACTATTCGAAAAAGCCCGCGTTCTATGAATACTTGACGCGCGTCAGTAAACTGGGCGCGGGCAGGTCTTCCCGCTGAGGGCGGGGACCGGCGACCAATTCGACAGCAGGAGCAGAGGCATGACGGCAGTGAAGAAGGTTTTTCTGGCAGCGATCGCTTTGCTTCTTGCCGGAACCGCGATTGCGATCCCGGCCCGGGCCGCCCTGGTCGAGAATGGCTACAACCCGCTCGACCTGCCGACCGCCGGCTGCTTCTGGACCGGTCCCTTCACCGCCGCGAACGAGAAGACCAACACCGCCTATCCCGGAACCGAGATCACCTACTGGGGTGCGAAATTCCGCACCCCGGCGGGCGCGGTTCTGAGGCTGCGGGGCCAGTACCCGCATGCCCGATACTCGTCGCTCAACGCCTACGAATCGAGCGGTGGCGTGCCGACCGGTTCGATTTCCGATCGTCAGATCAAACCGGACCGGGGCTCGGTAAACACCAGCCTTCCCGGCAAGGACCGCAAGGCGAAGAAGCGGGCCTGGACGGTCCGCGTGCTCGGCTCGGCCGCTCCCGAAAAGCCGGCCGCCAACACCCTCTACGCCCAGCCCTCTTCCGAGGACTATCAGGACATCATCTACCGGGTCTACGTCGCGGACAAGGGCCGGAGCAAGTCCGGCGGCGTTCCGATCCCGACCCCGGAACTGACGCTTGAGGACGGAACCGTGCTGACCGGCAAGGCCCTCTGCGCGGCGCTCAACTCGAATCACGATTACAAGTCGCAAAGCGTTCCGACCGTTCTCTATGACGCCCTGGTCAACTGGCCCGGCAAGGATCCGCTGACCAACCCGGCCGAGGCGGACTTCAGCTTCATCAAGTTCTTCAACCTCCAGCTCTCGCTGGCCCGCTACAAGACCCAGGCTGAATTCGACGCCGCATGGGAGGCCAACCCGAACGAGGTCGGCACGCTCTACGGCAACAACGACGCCCGCTACATGACCGGCGCCTTCAGCACCCGCTTCGGCAAGGTCCTGGTGATCAAGGGCAGCATGCCGACGACACCGCAGACCTACCGGGGGCAGCGCCGGGCGAAGGCCGGGCAGCTGGTTGAATGGGACATGTGCACGCTCGAGTCGGTGGCGACCACGAAGACCAACAAATGCCTCTTCGATGAGCAGGTGCCGCTCCGGGGCAAACAGCGCCGCTACACGATCGTCGTCGCCAAGGCCGGCGACCGGCCGAAGAACGCAACCCGCGAGTGCGGCGTGGCCTTCCTGCCGGCCGACCCTGACGGGGACGGTGTCGGCCGCAAGGACGCCGGGCTGCTCCTGACCAGAAACGTGATCCCGGCCTCGAACTTCAAGCATTCGATCCAGAACGTGACCACGCCCTACAACGCGGCCAGGGTCATGGGCCGTTACTACCCGCGGGGCACCTACACCAGCAAGGCCGCTTTCCAGAAGCTGGGCTGTCCGAAAGCGGGTAACTGAGCGTGGCAAAGAAAAAGAAGGGGAAGAGCGTGGCGAAACCGCCCAACCTGCTGCTGATCATCACCGACCAGCAGCGCTATCCGATGCATTGGCCGGAGGATCAGGAGTGGCTCGACGAGCTGATGCCGGCCGACGCCGAACTGGCTCGCACCGGAGTCACCTTCGAGGAGACCTGTATCGCCTCCTGCATGTGCTCCCCGAGCCGTGCCTCGCTCTTCACGGGGCGCTGGCCGGCCGAGCACGGGGTGGACCTGACCCTGACCCGGGGCGGGGCGGAGATCGACCGCTCGCACAGCAAGCACGCCCTGCGCAAGGGCATCGAAGCGGTCAGGCATGGCGAGATGTCGGCCCTGGAGATGGTGACCAACACCGTCAAGGGGGCAGCCCGCCGGGCCAACGGCGGCACCGACGAGCGCGAGCTCGACCCGAACATGGAAAACCTGCCCAGCGTGCTCAAGCGGGCCGGCTACAAGACCGTGCTCAAGGGCAAGTGGCATCTGACCCAGCCGGTCGGCAGCGACTGGTCCCAGGCTGACGCCGAGCGCCTCGCCGACGAATACGGCTTCGAGGGCTGGGTGCCGCCGGATGCCGGAGAGAACATCGAGCCGAGCCACTTCGGCGGCGGCAACAAGGCCGGCAAGAGCAAGGAAGGCTACGACGAGGACTTCACCCGCCAGGCTGAGGAGTTCCTCGCCGACCCGCCCGATGAGCCCTGGGCGCTGATCTTCTCGCTCGTCAATCCTCACGACGTGCTCGGTTACCCCTCCTCGTACGAGGAGGGCGGCTACAGCGACCGCGAATGGGCCGACCTCGACGCCGTCCAGCTGCCGCCGAGCGTCGACGAAACCATGAAGAACAAGCCCCGGGTGCATTCCCTGCTCAAGATCGGCCAGCTCAGCTTCCTCGGCCCGATCGAAGGCGAGCAGCGTCTCGAGTACTGCCGTTTCTACGCCCACCTGCATCGCCTCGCCGACGCCAAGATCGGCCGCGTCCTGGAGGCGCTGGGTGATCCCGGGGACCCGGATTCACTACGTTCGAAGACGGTGATCTTCCGCACCTCTGACCACGGTGATCTCGGCATGTCGCACGGCGGCCTCCGTCAGAAGATGTTCAACGCCTACGAGGAAACCGTCAACGTGCCGCTGATCGTTTCCAACCCGCAGATGTTCCCCGAGGCCCGGCGGACCAACGCTCCCGCGTCGCTCTGCGACGTGCTGCCGACGATGGCGGAACTGGCCGGCGCCGACACCGAAGGGCTCGAGCTCCGCGGCCGCAGCCTGGTCCCGGTGCTGAAAGAGGAGGCCGAGTCGGTCCAGGAAGGGACCCTCTTCACCTATGACGACCATCAGTCCGGCACCGCCTACCGTGACGTCACCCCGGGCGCCAACCGGATCCGCGCCTGGCGTACCCCGGAGGCGACCTATGCGATCTACCTCAATCCGCATGGCGGCCCGCCGGAATTCGAGCTCTACGATCGCACCCGGGACCCGGATCAGGTCAACAACCTGGTCGACCGCGACAGCGGCCGGGCCATCAATCCGGCCGATCGCGAACTGCTGGAGAAGATGCGTGCCGGTCTCAAGGCCGAAATGCGCCGCTGCCGCGTCCCGGCCCTGCCGGCAACGATCGACCGCCTCCCGGCCTGACCGCCCTTGAATTCCTCCGTTTGGGGGATAGGGTTTCGGCATGGCGGGCAGCAAAGGGAAGCAGTTCAGTCGTTTTGTGGCGATCGGGGACAGCCAGACCGAGGGGGTCGGTGACCCGACCGGGCCGGGAGGTCTCGAACGGGGCTGGGCGGACCGCTTTGCCGAGCGTCTCGACCTGACCCGGCGGGCCACCGGCGAAGCGGGGCTGCTCTACGCGAATCTCGCGGTGCGGGGAAAGCTGCTCGCCCAGATCGACGAAGACCAGATCGAGCCGGCCCTGGCGATGGAACCGGACCTGGTCAGCCTGATCGGCGGTCTCAATGACGTGATCCGGCCCGGTTGCGACATCGACCTCGTCCTCGCCCGGATGGACACGATGCAGGGTCGACTTGCCGCCAGCGGAGCGACCGTTCTCACGATCACCTACCCGGACCCGGCCCTGATGATGCCCCTCGGCCGCCTGCTCTCGGACACCATGGCCGAGTTCAACCGGGGCCTGCGTCGGATCGCCGGGCGCCACGGCGCCCTCGTCCTCGATGTCGCCGAATCGGCCGAGGTCACCGATCCCGACCACTGGTGCGACGACCGGCTGCATCTCAACTCGACGGGCCATCAGGTGATGGCCGACGGAATGTTCAGCCTGATCGAGCCGCTGCCGGAGGGTCAGTCCTGGCTGGGCGAGATAACCCCGCGCCAGCTGCACGGGCTGCATGAGCGCGTGATGGCCGAGGCGCGCTGGGCCGGCGCCTTCCTCGCGCCCTGGATCTACCGCCGCATGGTCGGCAAGTCCTCCGGCGATGGCCGCCTGGCCAAGCGGCCCGAACTGACGCCGGTCGAAGTCTGAGCGGTCTCGCCGGCCCGGCGCGAGGTCAGCCCGGCAGGCCGAAGACGCGGCGGGCGTTGCCACCGAGGAAGAGCCCGTTGGTCTCATCGTCGAGGCCGAGTTCGCCGATTCCTTCCAGCGCCGCGGCCGGTCCGATCATCGGGAAGTTCGATCCCCAGAGAACCTTCCGGCGGCCGGACTTCGTCTTCATGTAGTCGATCAGCTCCCGGGGGTAGCGCTTCGGCGTGTAGGCGGAGGTGTCGATGTAGACGTTTTCGTGCTTGCGGCAGACGGCGACCATCTCCTCGGTCCACGGGTAGCCGATGTGGCCACCGACGATGACCAGTTCGGGGAAGTCGATCGCGACCTGGTCGATGTAGGGAATCGGCCGGCCGACTTCGGAGGGCATGAGCGGCCCGGTGTGGCCGACCTGGGTGCAGAAGGGAATACCTAGTTCGACGCAGGTGGCGAAGAGCGGATAGAAGCGGCGGTCGGTCGGGGGCGTCTCCCAGAGCCAGGGCAGCTGTCGCAGGCCCCTGAAGCCATCTTCCTCGACCCGGCGCCGCAGTTCGCGCACGGCCTCCATCGGCCGGGCCAGGTCAACCGAGGCGAGTCCGGCGAACCGGTCGGGATGGGCAGCGCACCATTCAGCGACCTGGTCGTTACCGATCATCGGCCCGGATGGCGCGTGCCAGGCGCTCAGCATCCCGGTGCCGACGCCGGCTTCATCCATCGCGGCCACGGTCGCCTCGATCGGGATCTCTTCGGTCGGCGGCTCCTGGCCGGTCCAGCGCATCAGTGATTCGAAGGCCCGGTGTGAGAGAAAGCCCGGAGTCGGGTGCTGCATCCAGGCGTCTACTGCCAGCGCGCTGGTCATCCCGGCATCTTTTCCGCGGTGGTTTGACCGGTCTGCAGGGCGGCTCCGGCGGCGAGGATCCCGGCCCAGGCCGCATCACCCATCGCATCCGCGTACTCGGTCGGCTGTTTCTTCAGGCGCCCTCCGAGCCAGTGCTTGCAGAGTTCCTGGGTTGGGGCGAAGACCAGGGCGTGAAGGACGTTGAATGAAACGGAAGGCATCGCGCCCGAGTTGCGGGAGGTTTCCATCCACTCTTTCGATTGTGCGAAATAGGCGGCGTTCGAAGCGCTCAGCCGCTCCCTGCCGGGGCCGGCCATGACCTCGCCCCGGTACCGCGAAACCATCTTCGCCCGCTCCGGGTCTTCCTCGGTCCAGCCCAGATGAAGGCGGACCAGGCCCTTGACGCAGGCTTCCGGATCATCGGCGTGCTCTCGGTACAGATCGATCGTGCGCCGCTGGTATTCCTCCAGGGCGCCGATCACCTCGTCGACCGGCAGATCTTCACTCATGGGTGTCGAGTATGCCGAAGAACGGCCAGATCACCGAAGGGAGTGACGCCGCCCGGTCAGGCCGCGGCGGCCCGGTCTTCTTCCTGTCGGCGCAGCAGCATGCGCCGGATGTGGTCCTGGTCGAGGTTCGCTTCCTCGGTCGTGGCGATGAACTCCTCGAAGATCCGGATGAACCGGTCGGGGTCATCGTTGAAGGGGAAGTGGCCGGCTCCCGGGAATATCTCGAGCCGGCTGCCGGGCATCAGCTCATGGGCAAGGTCGGCGTGGGCCACGGGGATGATCCGGTCCCGGTCACCCCAGACGATCAGCGAAGGGATCTCGGCGGTCAGGTAGAGCCGGTCGGCGGCGGAGACCCGCTGGCCGGTCGGGTCGATCACCGAACGCACCGTGTTGATGAAGGCGCGTCGCGCATCTGCCTCGGTGAGCGAAGCAAACCCCTCGGCCACGCCCTCGACGTCGGCGTTCCCGTGAATGCCAAACCCGGCGAAGAAGTTCCTCACCTTGAGCCCGGCATCGTGCAGGGTGGGCGTGAAGAGCAGTGGCAGGACGAACTCGGCTCCGGGCAGGGCGGCGGCCCTGAGGGCCGGATTGACCTCCCGGCCGATCCCGCCGGTGTCAACCAGGACCAGCCGCGATATGCGATCGGGGAACTGGTAGGCGAACTGCATGGCGACGCCGCCGCCGAGTGAATGGCCGACCACGTTGACCTTCTCCACATCAAGCGCGACCAGCAGGTCACGCATCCCGCTGGCGTAGGCGCCGAGCGAGTAGTCACCCTGGGGCTTGGCCGAGCGGCCGTGCCCGAGCAGGTCCGGCGCGATCACCGTGTGCGTCTCGGCCAGCCGCGGCATCACCGATTTCCAGGTTCGCGAACTGGAGGTGATTCCGTGGACCAGCAGGACCGGCGGGCCTTCGCCCATCTTGTGGTAGGTGACCGGCTGGCCGTGGATCTCGATCGTCTGGCGTACCGTCATGTCCCTATTTTCCCGCTTTTCGGCTTTCTAACGGGTGAGCTTGGACACAGAACCGGGTTTGCGCTTCACCGTCTTTGGCAGCAGCCGCTTGTCACCGGGGTAGGAAACGGTGACCAGGACCGGTTTGAGCCCGGTCGGAATCGCGGTGTGAAGGTCGACGAAGCCGAACCCGGTCCTCAGCTTTTTGGTGATCAATCGCCGGTTCGTGCGGGGCGCGCGGCGTGCGTGCGAATCGCGGGCCAGCCGGATTTGCACCGTGATCGCCGCCGAGGCATTCGGCTTGATCGCGACCCGGAGCCGCAGGGTGGGTCGCTTCCACTGCGCCCGCTTGATCACCAGCCCGGGGGAGACCCGCTTGACCGGTTGCGGCAGCACCCGTGGAAGGCTGGCGAGATGGCTGTTCAGCGCAGTCCCCGCCGGGGCGAGCGGGGTGCCGTCCAGGTTGGAGACCAGGGCGAAGTTGTGGCAACCCTCGTCGGGAAGCGACCACCAGGCCCAGGCCAGGTATCCGATCAGGTGGTCGTCTGCCCAGTCCATGAAGCGGTTCATGTGGCCGGGCGGTCCGCAATCGTTCTGACCGAACTCGGCGGCCAGGACCGGAACGTGCTCGGCGACGGGAGCAACTTCGCGGTCCCAGCAGGTCTCGGTCCGGCAGCGCTGCTCGAGATAGTTGTGGAAACCGGCGATCAGCTGATCATCTTCCGGCGCGTTGGCCAGCCAGCCACGCAGGTCATTCGCGTAATCGGTCCCGGAAAGCAGGATCGGCTGGGTCGCTCCGGTCGCCCTGACCACCTCGGTCAGCTTCTTCATGCCGACCGTGCGGTACCAGGAAAGCCCGCTGACCTTGGCCAGGTCGCGCTCGGCCGGAGCCATGCAGCCGCCGTTCGCCCAGCAGTCCCAGCTCAGGCCGAAGACCTTGGTGTCATCGGCGTTCCAGCGCGAATGGGGCTCGTTGAAGAGGTCGAAGATGACCGACGGGTTGTCCTTGAAAGTCGTTGCGACCGAACTCCAGAAGGCGGGCGAGCGGTTGTCGGGCATCGGGCGCAGGCCGTCGGCCACGACGCCGTCCGGCCCGGACCAGTGGATGTCGACGATCGCGACGATGCCGGCCGCGTTGAGGGCGTTGACGAAATCCTCGACCGACTGGCGGTATCCGGCCACGGTGCGGCCCGGCCCGGCGGGCAGCCCGTCATCGCCGAGCCAGCAGTCCTGGTTCAGCGGGAGCCGGACGGTGTTGATGTTCCAAGATGCGATCCCGGCCACGGTCGACGCGATCTCGGCCGGGCGGGTGCCTTCCTCCCCGTAGTTCCAGCCCTGCTTGCAGGCGTACTCGTAGCCGGGAAAATTGACCCCGTGCGGGACGAACTGATCCCCGGTCGCCGAATCGACGATCTGGTTGCCGTCAACCACCGGTTCCGGCGCAGCCGCCGACGCCCCCGACGAGATCAGGAATGTGGCCGCGAGCACGGCAAAAAGCAGGCGTCTGAGGAGGGATGCCACTGACAAAGGGTATCTGGGGTAGTAAACCCGCGATCAGCGGGATCGGAGCGGGTATCGGACCGATGCATCTGCCCGTGAGGGGTAATCTTCGAACCGGATGAAGTCTCGCGGAAACCTGGATGGACGACGACCCCGGTTCTAGTCCCAGGCGCTTCCTGAGCCGGGTGCCGGGAGCGCTGCCTCGATGATCGAGCTGCTGCTCGTACTCGTTTCCGTTGCCCTCGTCGTGGCCTGCGGAGCCTTCGTCGCTGCCGAATTCTCCTTCGTCACCGTGGACCGGTCCCGGGTTGACCGCGAGGCCGATGAAGGTGACCGCCGGGCCCGCGGAGTCCGGCAGGGGCTGCGGACCCTTTCAACCCAGCTTTCGGCCGCCCAGGTCGGGATCACGGTCACCAACCTGCTCATCGGTTACCTCGCCCAGCCCTCGGTCGCTTCGCTGATCGACGCCCCGCTGGAGTCGCTCGGGGTTTCTGCCGGCGCCGTTGACGGTGTCGCTTTGACGGTCGCCTTCATCCTCGCCAACGCCGTCACCATGATCTTCGGCGAGCTGGTGCCCAAGAACCTCGCGATCGCCAACGCGATGGGGACGGCCAAGGCGGTCCAGGGTTTCCAGCGCGGATTCACGCGGATCATCCACCCGCTGGTCAGGGTGACCAACGGCATCGCCAACTGGATCCTCCGCCGGGTTGGGATCGAGCCCCAGGAAGAACTGGCCTCGGCCCGGTCACCGGAGGAGCTGACCTCGCTGGTCCGCCGCTCGGCTGAAAAGGGGACGCTGGAGGAGCCGACCGCCGAGTTGCTCGAGAAGTCACTCGAGTTCGGCGAGCTCAGGGCAGACGACGTGATGACTCCGCGGGTCAAGGTCAAGACCCTGGCTCCCGATCAACCGGTGATCGCGGTAATCGAGGCGGCCCGGGCCGGTGGCTTTTCGCGTTTCCCGGTGATCAGCGAAGGATCCGAGATCGTCGAGGGAATCGTCCATGTCAAGCACGCGGTCGCGGTCCCCCATGAAGACCGCGACGATGTGCCGATCCGCGACGTGATGGCCGATCCGGTCCTGGTCCCCTCGACCATCGAACTTGACCCGCTGCTGGCCGAACTGCGCAAGGTCGGCCTGCAGGTCGCGATCGTGGTCGACGAGTTCGGCAGCTTCGACGGCATCGTCACGCTTGAAGACCTGATCGAGGAGATCGTCGGCGAGGTTCGTGACGAGCATGACCGGGACGAGGATCCGGTGCGTGAAATCGCGCAGGGAATCTGGGCGGTTTCCGGGCTGATGCGGCCGGACGAGGTCGAAGACCAGATCGGGGTGAGGCTCCCGGAAGACGAGGATTACGAAACCGTCGCCGGGCTGATCGGCTTCGAACTCGGCCGGGTGCCCGGCCGCGGCGACTCGGTCAGGGTCGAAGCGACCAACGAGGAGAAGGAGCCGCTTCTGGCCGACCTCTACGTGCTGCGGATGGACGGGCTCAGGGTCGACCGTGTGCGGCTCGTGGTCTCGAAGCCTCAGCCGGAAGAGGATGGGGAGGGCGAGAAGTGAGCACCCCGCTGGCCCTGATGATTTCTCTCTTGCTGCTGGCCGGCAATGCCTTCTTCGTCGGGGCCGAGTTCGCGCTGATCTCCGCCCGCCGGTCGGTGATCGAGCTCCGCGCCGACGAAGGTGGCTGGGCGGCGCGGATCACCCTTCACGCGATGGAACGGGTAGCCCTGATGATGGCCGGCGCCCAGCTCGGCATCACCCTCTGCACGCTCGGGCTGGGCGCCCTGGCCGAGCCGGCGATCGCGCACGCGCTCGAGCACCCCTTCGAGGGCCTGGGCATCCCCGGGTCACTGGTCCATCCGGCGGCCCTGGTGGTCGCCCTGTTTCTGGTCGGCGGCTTCCATGTGGTGCTCGGCGAGATGGTCCCGAAGAACATCGCCCTGGCCGGGCCGGACCGTTCCGCGTTGGCGCTCGGCCCGCCGATCGCCGCGGTGGTCAAGGTGCTTCATCCGATCATCTGGGTGCTCAACAAGACCGCGAACGGGGTCCTGCGGCTGCTGGGCGTGACTCCTTCCGATGAGGTGACCAGCGCCTTCACCCGGGATGAAGTCGCCGGGCTGGTCGAGGAGTCGCGGCGTGAAGGAATGCTCGACGCCGACGAAACCCGGCTGCTGACCGGGGCCCTGACCTTTGAAGAACGGGATGCCAGCGTGGTTCTGCTCCCGATCGAAACCATGGTGACCCTGCCGATCACCGTCACTCCGGCCGAGGTCGAGGAGGCGGCCGGCCGGACCGGGTTCTCCCGCTTCCCGGTCACCCGCGACGACGAGATGATCGGTTACCTCCACCTCAAGGATGCCCTTGAGGTCAAGGAGAAGCACCGCAACCGGCCGATCGCCGAATCCTGGGTTCGCCCCCTGCCGACCGTGCGGCTCACCGATCAGCTGCGCGAAGTGCTCGAAGTGATGCAGAGCTCCGGCGCGCACCTCGCCCGGGTCGTGGTGCGGGGCGCCCGTGGCCGCGGCAAGACGGTCGGTGTGGTCGCCCTCGAGGACGTGCTCGAAGAGCTGATCGGCGAGGTCCGGGACGCGGCACAGCAGATCGAGTCCGAATCCTGACCGCGGCACCTCCCGGGCTGGATAGGATCGGCGCATGAGCCAGAACGACGAGGTGATCGTCCGCTTCTATGAAGCCTTCGCCGCTGGTGACGCGGACACGATGGCCGGCTGCTATCACGAGCGAGTCCACTTTCACGACCCCGTCTTTGAGGATCTGAACGGGCCCGAAGTGATGAAGATGTGGCGGATGCTGCTGGGCCGCTCGGATGACCTGGAGATCACGCTCGGCGAGCATCAGGCAGAAGGTGACCAGGGTTCCGGTCACTGGTCGGCCGTCTACACCTTCAGCCAGACCGGAAGGGTGGTCCACAACGAGATCGACGCCACCTTCCGGTTCGAGGATGGCCTGATCATCGACCATCGGGACAGCTTCGACTTCTGGAAGTGGACCCGGATGGCACTCGGTGTGCCCGGAACGTTGCTGGGCTGGAGTCCGATCGTCCAGGGCAAGGTCCGCAAGCAGTCGAAGCTGCTCCTCGCCGGCGCCGGCTGAGGCTGGTTTGGTCGGGGCCAACGAAGCGGTAACCGAGAACCTGCTCTGCCTGCGGCCGGGAGCAGCCACCGCCGGGGATTACGAAGGTGTCTTCGCCGAGCCGGCGGTCCAGCGATGGCTCAGGCCGCCCCCGATGCCTCCGTTCGCGGCGGCGGATTTCGAACGCATGGCCCGCCGGGACCGGGCTCACTGGGACAGGCACGGTTACGGGCCCTGGGCGGTGCGGGAACGGGAGGGAGGCGCCTTCGTCGGTCGTGGCGGACTGGCCTGGGCGACCGTGGCCGGCGAGCGTCAGGTCGAGCTGCCCTGGGCGGTGAGTCCCGCGCTGCAGAACCGCGGCTACGCAACGGAGATGGCCCTGGCGGCAATCGAAACGGCTCGCGAAGCCGGTCTCCACCGGGTCGTCTCCCTGGCCCTGCCGGACAACCTTGCCTCGCGAAGAGTTATGGAAAAGGCCGGGCTCCAGTACGTCGCCGAGATCGAGCACGTCGGCCTGCCGCACCTGCTCTTCGAGCTGGACCTCGGGTAGCCCGTATTCGAGTGGCCCGCGGGTTTGCCGGGCGCCGTTCCGGGTACCTCCCAGGCATGCCACTAGCACTGTTGCTCATAGTCATCGGAATTGTCCTGGCCCTGCTGGTCAACTGGGCGCTGGGCATCATCTGCATCGTGATCGGGCTGGTCCTGTTGATCTGGCCCGCGGTCACAGGAAGAGGAAGCAGTGGCTCAAGGGTCTGACTCGCCGGGTAGCGCCCGGCCGATCAGGCACAGCCGATTTTGACCGAAGGGCCCCGGGAAGCCGGGGCCCTTCGCATTCGTCGGTCGCTGAACCTCAGGGTGATTGAAGCGGGGGGCGGGAGCCGAAGATTGCGCTGCCCACCCGGACGATGGTCGAGCCCTCCTCGATCGCCACTTCGAGGTCGCCGGTCATGCCCATCGAGAGTTCTTCCATCGCCACGCCTTCGATGTTCTCTTCGCGGATCCGTCCGGCGATCTCCCGCAGGCTGGCAAGCGAAGGGCGGGCCACCTCCGGCTCCGCATTGAGGCCGATCGTCATCAAACCGCGGACCTTCAGCGCGTCGAGTCCGGCGATCGTACGAATGAACGGTTCGACCTCATCCGGATCCAGCCCGGCCTTGGTCGGCTCGCCCGAGGTGTTGACCTGGATCAGCACCTCCAGGGTTTCGCCTTCCCGCGCGAGCCGGTTCTCGAGTTTGCGGGCCAGCGAGAGCCGGTCCAGGGTCTCCAGGCAGCTGATGTAAGGGACCAGCGCGTTGATCTTGTTGGACTGGAGGTGGCCGATGAAGTGGCGCTCGTACCGAAGGTCTTCAAGTGCTTCGAACTTGGGTCGGACCTCCTGGACCCGGTTCTCGGCGACCAGGGTCTCGCCGGCTTCGATCGCCACGCGGATCCGTGCCGGCTCGACCGTCTTCGTGGCCAGCAGCAGGCGCACCGAATCCGGCTCGCGCCCGGCCCGCTCGCAGGCGGCCGCCATCCTCTCGCGGACCCGGGCGACGTTCGAGCGGATCAGCTCGGCATCAGCCGGATCGACGCTTCCCGGGTCGAGTTCGATCAGTCCATCTCCCGGATCTCGGTGAAGACGGCGGTCGGGGTACCCGGAGCCGAATCGACACGCCGTTCGTCGGCGATCACGTGGGACACGGCGTTGATCAGGGCCAGATGCGTGAAAGCCTGGGGAAAGTTTCCGAGGTGGCGGTTGCTGGAAGCCTCCAGTTCCTCGGCGTAGAGGTCGAGATCGCCAGAGGCGGCCAACAACCGTTCGCAGAGCTTCTTCGCGGCGGACTTCTCGCCGATCTCGGAGAGCGCGGCAACCATCCAGAAGGAGCAGATCAGGAAGGTTCCTTCTTCGCCGTGCAGTCCGTCGTCGGTTTCATCTGTGATGTAGCGGAGGATCAGGCCCCGATCGTCGAGCCCGTCCCGGATCGCCAGGACCGTGTCGCGGATCCGCGGGTCATCCGGGGGCAGGAAGCGGACCAGGGGCATCAGCAGGACCGAGGCGTCGAGCGCGTCGGTCTCGTAATGCTGGCGGAAGACGCCGTCCCTGCAGCCCTTTTCGATGATCTCTTCCTTGATTTCGGCCGCCTTCGCGCGCAGCCGGTCGGCGTTCTCCTTGACCCCGAACTCGGCGGCAAGGCGCGAGGCCCGCTCCACTGCCACCCAGATCATCAGTTTCGACGAGACGTAGTGCCTGGGTTCGCCGCGGGCTTCCCAGATGCCCTGATCCGGTTTTGGCCAGGCCTCGAGCGCGTTCTCGACCAGCCGCCTGACCAGGTCCCGGGTCTCGTCATTGATCGCTCCGGGCCCGAGCGCCTTGCGATGAACGTAGATCGAATCGAGCAGGGCGCCCCAGACATCGTTCTGACGCTGGTCGAAGGCGCCATTTCCGGTCCGGACCGGCTTCGCACCGCCGTATCCGGACAGATGGTCGAGCGTGTGCTCGGTCAGGTCGTGCTCGCCGCCGATCCCGTACATGATCTGCAGGTCGCCTCCGGACTCCATCGCCCGGTCGCGCACGAATCGCATGAAGTCCCGGGCTTCCTGTTCGAATCCCAGCGAGTGCATCGACCAGAGCGCGAAGGTGGAATCACGGATCCAGGAGTAGCGGTAGTCCCAGTTCCGTTCGCCGCCGGGGGTTTCCGGCAGTGAAGTGGTGGCCGCCGCCAGCATCGCGCCGGACGGGGTGTAGGTGAGTCCCTTCAGAACCAGGGCAGAACGCTGGAGGTGGATCCGCCAGGGATGGTCGGGAAAGGTGCCCTGGGCAAGCCAGTCCCGCCAGAGGTCGCGTGAGGACTCGATCCTTTCCGTGGCTTCCGGGTAGCTGCGCGGATGGGGGCCGATGCCCTCGCCCCAGCTGAGGCAGACGAAGGCGCTGTCGCCATGCTTCATCTTCAGCCGTCCGGTCGCCTGCCCCTGCTCCAGGGTCAGGTTGAGGTCGGTGGCGATCGCAAGCCGCTCGCCGGCGCCTTCGGCGATCGCCTGACCGAGCCCCTGGTCGGAGAAGACGGCGGCCTCGGTGCCGTATTTGAACCGCGGTCGGCAGACCATCTCCATGTCGACTTCACCGTCGATGCACTTGACCAGCCGAACCAGGCAGCGGTCGGTCTCGTGGCCGGTCATCAGCTCCCGTGGCCCGCCCTGCTCGGCCCAGGACGAGATCGAGAGTGCGTCGCGGACCACGACCCAGCCGGTCTCGGTGCACCAGGTGGTCTCCATGACCAGGGTGCCCGGCTCGTAGCGCCGGCTGAGCGGAGCATTTTCGTCCCACGGTCCGAACCGGAAATGGCCGGCGGACCGATCGAGGATCGATCCGAAGAGGCTGGGCGAGTCAAAACGCGGGGCGCAGAACCATTCGACCGAGCCGTCCGGCGCCACGAGGGCGCAGGTGTGGCAATCGGAGAGAAAGCCATAGCTTCCAATTCTCGGAAAGTGACCGTGGCCGGCACCGGGAGTCATCGTGGTGAAATTACCAGCGCCGGTACGCTGAAAGGCCGTGAATCTGTTGCCGACACCTCCCCTTGCCGGGATCAGCCCGACGGTCGTGGCAATGCTGGAGCTGATCCCGTTCACGATCGCGGTGGTCATTTACTGGCACCGGGCGATGACCCTTTCCTGGGACGGGCGACCGGTCCCGCTTTGGCGCCAGATCTCCTTCGGCTTCGGTCTCTTCCTCGCCGCCTCGATGCTGTTCAACCCCTGGGGCTACCTGGCCGAGGAACTGGTCATCGCCCACATGGTCGAGCACCTGCTGATCGGTGACATCGCCAGCCTCTTCATCGTGCTCGGCCTGACCCGTTCCCTGCTCCAGCCGGTGCTTGCGATCCCCTTCTTCAACCGGCTGCAGGTCCTGACCAGTCCGGTGGTCGCCTTTCCGCTCTGGGCGATCAACATGTTCTTCTGGCACATCCCGGCGATGTATGACGGGGCCTACGGCGGAGCGGCGCTCCACGGTGTCGAACATGCCTCGTTTCTGCTCTTCGGATGCCTGATGTGGATGCCCGTCTTCGGGCCCCTGCCGACCCCGAAGTGGTTCGGCCCCGGCTGGAAGGTCGTCTACGTGATCATCGTCAGGTTCACCGCGGCGATCCTCGGCAACGTGCTGATGTGGACCCAGGTCACGCTCTACCACAACTACGCCGCCGGTCAGGCCAAATGGGGCCTCACCGCGGTCCAGGACCAGAGCACGGCCGGCGTGATCATGATGGTCGAAGGGACCTTCCTCATCCTCGGGGTCCTCGCCTGGACCTTCTTCGAGGCGGCGAAGCAGTCGATGCAGAAGCAGGAACTGATCGACCTCGCCTTCGACCGCGGTGTGGACATCGACGAGGAGCGGATCGAAAGGGCGGTGAAAGCCGGCCACGGAGACCTGCTCGAGAAGCGGATCCGGGCCGGCGGGAACGGCGCGGCGGCAGGCGAAGAGGCGATGCTGGTCGGGGACCCGGGTCCGAATGCCGATGGCCGCTAGCCCGCCGCCGGGGACTTCCGGCCGGTTCCTCGGCCTGCTCGTCTTCACCACCGGCGCCTGCACGATGGGTGCCGAGATCGCCGGAGCCCGGCTGCTCGCGCCCTACTTCGGTGATTCGACCATCGTCTGGGCGAACACGATCGCGATCGTCCTGGTCGCACTTTCGATCGGCTACTGGATCGGGGGCAGGCTGGCCGACCGTCACCCGGATCTCAGGTCGCTTTGCGGGACGGTGCTCTGCGGGGCGATTCTCGTAACCCTGATCCCGTTCTTCGCCCGGCCGTTTCTCGGCGCCTCGGTCGATGCTTTTGACGAACTCTCGGTCGGCGTCTTCGCCGGGTCACTGGCCGGCGTTCTGGTCCTGTTGGCAATTCCGGTGATGATCTTCGGTGCGGTCTCGCCCTGGGCGCTCCGGATCGCTATGGACAACTCGGACGTCGAGCATGCCGGCCAGCTGGCGGGCCGGCTCTACGCGCTTTCGACCGCCGGCTCGCTGGTCGGCACCCTGGTTTCGGCGATGGTCACCATCCCCCTGATCGGCACCCAGCGGACTTTCATCGTCTTCGCGCTGCTGGTCGCGATCGTCGCATCGATCGGGTTGAGGAAGCTCTGGCCGGCGCTGATTCCGGCCGCGGTCGCCTGCGCCGCACTGGTCCCGGTCGGAACGATCAAGGCCTCCAGCGACGGGGAGGTCATCTTCGAAGCGGAGACACCCCATCAGTACATTCGGGTGGTCGAAACCGATGACGGCGAGCGGCGGCTGGAGCTGAACGAGGGGCAGGCGATCCACTCGATCTACCGGCCGGGCGAGTACCTGGTCGGCAACTACTGGGACGAGCACCTGGTCCTGCCCTTCGTGGCGCCGCCGGGGGTGACCGGCGCCCGGCAAGCAACGTGGGCGACTCTGCCGGCTCACCCGAAGCCGTTAAAGCCATGGCCACGGCGGATCGCCATCCTCGGCAACGCCGCCGGCACGGTCGCCCGGGCCTACGGTCACTTCTATCCCGGGACGAAGATCGACGCGGTCGAGATCGACGGCAAGGTGACCGAAGTGGGGCGGAAGTACTTCGGTCTCGACAATCCGAACATGGAGGTTCACACCGAGGATGCCCGACCGTGGCTCGAGGCGGCTGACCCGGTCTATGACGTGATCATGGTCGATGCCTACCACCAGCCCTACATTCCCTTCTACATGGCGACGAAGGAATTCTTCGAACTGGTCCGGGACCGGCTCCGCCCGGGCGGGGTGGTGCTGATCAACGTCGGCCATCCCGAAAACAGCGACGCCCTGGAAGAGAACCTGACCGCCACCCTCGAGGAGGCTCTGCCCGAGGTCCTCCGCGATCCGGTCACTGACACCAACACGATGCTGGTCGGCGCGGCCGGCCCGATCGAGCCAGGCAACATCATCCAGGCCACCAAGGGCAAGAGCTCACCTATCCCGCCGGCGCTCGACAACCTGGCCACCGATACCGCGATTCGGATCCGCCCGCCTCTGAGCGGGGGAGACATCTGGACCGATGACCACGCCCCGGTCGAATGGCTGGTCGACCTTTCCCTGCTGGACTACGCCCGCGAGTGAGAAGGTCTTTTGTGGTGGATTCAGTCAATGTGCTACGGTGTGACGCACAATGCCGAAAGTAGGAGTTCGAGAGCTGAGACAGAACCTGAGTCGCCACCTTCAGCGCGTGAAGGCGGGTGAGTCCCTCGAAGTCACCGAGCACGGGCGCGTGGTAGCCAGGCTTTCCCCGGCGGGTGAAAATTTGCCTGAGGCTTATCTGGCACTGGCCGCAGACCATGGAGCCCAGGTGCCAAGTACCAGTTTGTCGGACCTGGTCGCGAATCGCCCAAGGCGAGCGACCCCGGCTGGCACGGTTGACGCAATGCTGGCCGAGGGTCGCGCCGAGCGATCCTGAAACCGATGGCGGGCGTTTATCTGGACACCAGCGCGCTCGGCCATTTGGTGCTTGACGAGCCCGATGCCGATGTGATCGGTTCGGCTTTGACCCGGTTTGAGGTTGTCGTCTCAAGCCGTCTCCTTCGTACCGAGCTTCATCGCCTCGGCCTTCGAACTGGCGTACCAAGTGATGAGATCGCATCGTGGTTGACCAGCCTCGCCCTGGTGCCGGTCGACGAAGAGATCCTCTCAGCCGCCGAGTCGATCGGGCCCGCGTCTGTCGCGACCCTCGACGCCATCCACCTCGTCACCGCGATCCGGCTCGCAGCCTCAGGTCACATCTCGTCGGTGATGACATTCGATGTTCGACTCGCCGAAGGCGCGGCACAACATCAACTCGAAGTCATCGCCCCGGTCGGTGAGTGAGATGAAGCGCGCCCCCATCCGAGCCTGGCTGGTCACCGGCCCACCCGGCCGCCTGGTCGGCTTCCTCCTCGACTTCGCCAGGGCCCTGCGCGCCCACCGGCGGGCGAAGAAGGCCGAACGATGAGCGACGAGTACCTCCTGATCCACTTCGAGGACGGCGAACAGCTGGGCGCCTGGCTTGAAGAGAACGGTGAGACCCACGACGAGGTCTGGGTCGAGATCTACAAGAAGCACACCGGGGTGAAGTCGATCGCCTGGGCCGAGATCGTGGACACGGTGCTCTGTTTCGGCTGGATCGACAGTCAGAGTCGCCGGATCGACGAGGACCGGTACCGGCAGCGGCTGACCCCGCGACGCAAACGCAGCAAGTGGTCGAAGATCAACTGCGACAAGGCGGAAGCGCTGATCGCCGACGGGAGGATGCGTCCGGCCGGTCTGGCCGAGGTGGAACGGGCAAAGGAAGACGGCAGGTGGGAGGAGGCCTACGACAGCCCGAACACTGCAACCGTCCCCGAGGAGTTCGAGAAGGCGCTGGAAGCCGCCGGCCTGACCGAGAAGTTCTCGAAGCTGAAATCCCAGGAGCGCTACTCAATGCTCCACCGGATCCAGACCGCGAAACGGGCAGACACCAAGGCCCGCCTGATCGAAAAGTTCTGCGGCATGATCAGTCGCGGCGAGCAAGTCCATCCCTAGGCGCGGCGGCTCTGGAAGCGGCGGAAAGCCGGTCCCCGATACCCTCGTTCGACCTTGAAGACCACTGTTACTGAACTAGAAGATTCGAGGGCACGAATCGAGGTCGAAGTTCCGGCCGACGAAGTGTCCGTCCAGGTCCAGCGGGCCGCCCGGGCGCTGGCCCGCGAGATGCGCATGCCCGGTTTCCGCAAGGGCAAGGCGCCGCCCTCGCTGGCGATCCAGCGACTCGGCTACGACACCGTCTTCCAGGAGGCGATCCAGGAGGGCCTGCCCGAGTGGTACCAGAAGAGCGTTTACGCGTCGGGAGTGGTTCCGATCGGCTCGCCGGACGTCGAGATCACCAAGGCTCCGACCCAGGAAGGCGAGACGGTCGAGTTCAAGTACGAGGTCGGCGTTCGCCCGAACGCCGAACTCGGTGAATACAAGGGCCTCGAGGTCGAGAAGGCCGGCACCGAGGTGCCTGACGAGGTCATCGACCGCGAGATCGACCGCATGCGTGAGGGCATGGCTAGCCTCGACGTGGTCGACCGTGCGGCCGAGGAGGGCGACCACGTCCTCGTCGATTTCGTCGGCTCGCTCGACGGGGTCGAGTTCGAGGGCGGCTCCGCCAACGACCACACGATCGAGATCGGCTCCGGCCAGCTGATCGACGACTTCGAAGAGCAGATCATTGGCGCCAAGGCCGGGGACGAGGTCGCCGTCAACGTGAACTTCCCCGAGGAGTACGGGGCGGCCGAGCTGGCCGGCCAGAACGCCGACTTCAAGGTGACCGTCAAGGAAGTCCGGGTGAAGCAGATGCCCGAGGCCGATGACGACTTCGCCTCCGAGGCTTCCGAGTTCGACACGATCGAGGAGCTCCGCGCCGACATCGCCGAGAAGCTGGGTGAATCCGCCGGGCAGCGGATCGAGCAGGACTTCCGGGTCGCCGCGGTCGACGCCGCGGTGAAGAACGCCAAGGTCGGGATTCCCGAGGACATCCTCCGGGCCCGGGGCGAAGAACGCTGGGAGCGGGTTGAGCGGCAGATGGCCCAGCAGGGCATGAACCCCGACACCTATCTCCAGATGCAGGGCAAGACCCGGGACGAGATCATCGACGAGTCGCTCGACGACGCCGACATGGAGATCCGCCGCGAGGCTGTCCTGGTCGCAGTGGCGGATGCCGAAGGGATCGAAGTCACCGACGAGGAGATGGCCGAGGAACTCGAGCACGCCGCGTCCCACGAGCGCACCACCGGCGCCAAGCTGCTCGAACGACTGAAGCGCGACGGCCGCCACGAAATGGTGATCGCCGACATCAAGGTCCGCAAGGCCATGGATGTGATCGCCGATTCAGCGACGGCCACCGAAATGTCCTCCGAAGAGACGGTCAAAAAGCTCTGGGGCCTCGGGGACGACGAAGAGGATTCGGAAACCGAACCCTCTTCGGAATAAGCAAGTCGGGCGGGGTCCGACCCGCCCTCCACGAGAAACCCGCCGGCCCACAGAGACATTTGACGGATGGGCCGGCTCTGGTGGAGTCGGCCCGATAACTACCCTCTATAGGATGGCGGCATGAGTCCACTTGTTCCCATGGTCGTCGAGCAGACCTCTCGCGGAGAGCGTTCGTTCGACATCTATTCCCGGCTCCTCAACGAGCGCATCATCTTCCTCGGCACAGGCGTGAACGAGGACATCGCGAACCTGGTGGTGGCCCAGCTGCTCCACCTGGACGCTGAGGATCCCGAGAAGGACATCAGCCTCTACATCAACTCGCCCGGCGGCTCCGTTTACGCGGGCCTCGCGATCTACGACACGATGCAGTTCATCAAGCCCGACGTCCAGACGATCTGCGTCGGCATCGCGATGAGCATGGGCGCCCTGCTGCTCGCCGGTGGCGCCGCGGGCAAGCGGATGTCGCTGCCCAACTCGAAGATCCTGATCCACCAGGTCTCCTCCGGTTTCCAGGGTCAGGCCACGGACATCGAAATCCACGCCAACGAGATCATCGACACCCGCAGCCGGCTCGACAAGATCCTCGCCAAGCACACCGGCCAGGACCTCGAGAAGATCACCCACGACACCGAGCGCGACTACTTCATGAGCGCCGAAGAGGCCACCACCTACGGCCTGATCGACCGGGTAATCGAGCATCGGTAGAGGCGCATCCTGAAAGGGAGCCTCAAGAGTTTCACCGGAGCCGTCGCCATCCTGGCGGCGGCTCTGGTCTTTGCAGGGCACGCATCCGCCACGTCGGAACTTTCCCACGCCGGGGCGGGCGAAGGGGGAAGCGGATTCCGGCTCCTGGCCGGTGAGGTGACGCCGAAAGAAGCAATCCCCTTCTCGGTTGACCCGATCCGGATTCATCTTCGCTTCAGCCCGAAGGGAGCCCGTCACATTTCGATCAGGGTCAGGAAGCTCGGGTCCGGCCGGACAATCCGTCGCATCGTCACCGGTCGGCTCGCCGGTGCGCGCTGGCATCACATCTATTGGGACGGCCTCACCCAGCGGCGCCGGCTCGCCCCCGCCGGCCGTTACCTGGTGGTTGCCGGGCCGATCGGTGGGCCCCTGAAGCGGGTCGGGAGGATCCGCCTGCACTCGCACGAGTTCCCGGTCGACGGGCCGCACGGCACCCGCGGCTACATCGGCAGCTTCGGCGCACCCCGGGTGGACGGCCGCACCCACGAGGGCTTTGACATTACCGCCGCCTGCGGTACCCCGCTGGTCGCGGTGCGGGCGGGCAGGATCATCAAGAAGGCATATGACCCCGAGCTCTACGGCAACTTCATCGTGCTGAAGGGCAAGGGGGAGAGGCGCACCTACAAGTACGCCCACCTGATCCGGCCGGCCCCGGTCCGCCGCGGCCAGAGGGTGAGGGCCGGCCGCCGCCTCGGCTCAGTCGGCCAGACCGGAAACGCCGCCGGAACCCCCTGCCACCTCCACATCGAAATCAGAACCCACGGCCAACTCCTCAACCCCGAGCCTCTCGTGAACGCCTGGGATTGGTAGCTCCCGGACTTGTTCGATGGGCCTGCAGAACCTCGGGGTTGAACGGAGGTGCCGCACTTTCACGACCGTGATGGGCCCGGATGTGCGGCACCTCTGAAGTACGACCGGGTTCGTGTAGCCGTGGGGTCGGGTGAGCGTCGTCCGGGACACTCAAGGGCCAGCGCGGCTGAATGCCGCGCGTGGTCCGTCCCGGCGATGCTCACCCGGCCCCGCGGCGTAACCACTAACCCCGGGCGGCGAGGGATTCGGCGCACTCGACGAAGGTCTCTTCGAGCGGCCGGGCCTCGATTCCCAGCACCTCTTTGGCCCGGGTGGTGTCGAAGTCGTTGCGCTGGCCGATATCGGCGATCAGCGGGCGGGCGCCCGGATCGAAGATCGCCATGATCCGGACCATGAACTTGGGGGCCTTGCGCGTCGGGGCCTTCTTCGCCAGCTCGGGCAGCTTCTCCCGCAGGATCTCCGAGACCTCGAGCAGCCAGAGGAACGGCCCGGAAGCGATGAAACGCTGCCCGCCGGCTTCCGGCTTCTCCATCGCGGCGATGTGAGCGGCGGAAACGTCGCGCACGTCGACCCAGCTGAAGCCGATCTCCGGCACCGCCGGCATACCATCGAGCAGGCGCTGGATTCCCTCGAGGGAATACGAATCGTCATCGGGCATGACCGGGCCGAGGATCGCGCTGGGGCAGATCGTCGCCAGCTTCTGGCGCTCGCCGCGCTGATCGACCAGGTCCCAGGCGGCTTGCTCGGCCAGCGTCTTCGACTGCGGGTAGGCGCCGACCGCATCCACATCGGTCCAGTCGTCCTCGTTGTAGAAGCGGTCTTCGGGGTTCTCGCCGCCACGGATCGCGGCAACCGAGGAAGTCATCACGATGCGCTCAACCCCGGCGTCGAGGGCGGCATTGATCACCCGAACCGCACCCTCACGGGCGGGCTTGATCAGCTCCTGCGGATCCTTCGGTTTGTTGGGCGGGAACGGCGAGGCGATGTGGAGCACGTACCGGCAACCGGAAACCGCTTCGGCCCAGCCGTCGTCGGAGGCGAGGTCAGCCTCGAAGAACTCGATCCCGGCCGGGTGGCCGATCTCATTCGAGATGTTCTCCTCGATTCGCGGCGCCTTCGACTTGCTGCGGACCGTGGTCCGCACGTCGTAGCCCCGCTCGAGCAGATCGATGATTGCCCGGCCACCGAGGAAGCCGGAGCCTCCGGTGACCAGGACCGTCCCCTTCGCGCCATCAGTTGCGGTCATGACCGCACTCTAGTCTGCCTTGCATGAGCAGATTGATCGATCTATCGGCTCCGATCGAGCCGGGACCCGAAGGTGCCCCCGAAGTCGTCCGCATTGACGTCGAATACACGCCGCATGAGGAAGGTGCGAAGCAGATCCAGGCGCTGTTCGGGGTCGGCCCCGAACTGCTCCGCGACGGCGAAGGCTGGGCGGTTGACACCTTCACCCTGCTCGGCACCCACAGCTCGACCCACGTCGACGCTCCGTGGCACTACAACTCGACGATCCAGGGCAAGCCGGCCGAGACGATCGACCAGCTTCCGCTCGACTGGTTCTACCGGCCCGGGTTCCTGCTGGACTTCCACGAGCGGGCCGACGGCGAGGTGGTCGAAATCGCCGACATCGAGGCAGAACTTCAGCGGACCGGACATGAAATTGCGGACCGGGACATCTGCCTGGTCCGGACCGGCTGTGACCGGTACCTCGGCACCCTCGAATACATGGCACACGGCCCCGGTGTGAGCGCGGCCGCCACGCGCTGGCTCTACGATCGCGGCGTCCGGGTGATGGGAATCGACGCCTGGGGCTGGGACCGGCCGCTCTGGATGCAGGCCGAAGAGGCGAAGGAGATGGGGGAGGCCGGGATCTTCTGGGAGGCCCATCAGGCCGACATTCCCTATTCCCAAATCGAGCGGCTGGCCAATCTCGATCAGCTGCCGGCGACCGGTTTCACCGTGGCCTGCTTCCCGCTCAAGCTGGTCGGCGGCAGCGCCGCCCCCGCCCGGGTCGTGGCGATCATCGACTAGGGAAGCGGGCTTCGAACTTCCGGAAGCGCTGCTTCTGGTCGGCCAGGGCGGCCTTCTTCTCGGCCGCGGTGAGGAAGGCGCAGCGCAGGCCGTAGGTCGCGAACTGCTTCAGCCGCCGGTAACCGAAGCCGTGCTGCCGCACCGCTTTCACGTACTGCGCGGTCAGGTCGGTGCGGGACACGCCTTCGTCGTCGGTCGAGAGGGTCACCTTGATTCCGGCCCGCACATAATCGGTGATCGGGTGGCGCTTTCCGGACAGCCGGAGGATCTGCTGGTTCGAGGTCAGATTCGCTTCCAGGCAGGTCCCCTTGCTCTTCATGCTGCGGAGGATCTGGTCGGGGTTACGCTCCCAGCGCAGGTCGGCGCCGTGGCCGATCCGGTCGGCACCGGCGATGTTCACCGCCTGCCTGATGTGGAAGCGGAGGTCGTCGGGCGGCACGATGCCCGGCACCAGCTCGCCGGCGTGGAGGGTCACGCTCTCATCCGGATAGACCGACCTCAGGTACCTGACCATCCGCATGTGGAGGTTGTAATCCGAAGTCGAGTAGGCGGCGTCCTCGGGCTGGACCATGTTCATGCCGGCCCAGTTCGGATCGGCCTTCATCAGTTCCATCCCGAAGAGAAGCTGGGCAAACACAACCGCCGGCAGCTGGTTGCGCAGGACCTGCACGTCGAAGTGGACCAGCACTCCGCAGCCGGGTTGCGGATCCCCGGTCGCACAGCCGAGCAGGTCGAATTCGCGACCGAGCGCGTTCGATGCGGTAAGCCCGGCGGCCGGAATCGCGTTGGTGATCCCGGCGTTCAGCATCGCCTCGCGCATCTCGGCGAAGTCCGGGATGTAGCCGACCTGGTTTGCGATCGCGAGCGTTGCGCCGAACTGGGGCGTGATCAACGGCTCGACGTACTGGACGTTCTGGGAAGCCGCCCGCTGGGTCACCTGGGCCAGGCCGTCACCCTGCCGGCCGCTGAAGGCGGAACCGAAGAGGTCGAAGGTCGCGAAGAAGTGGTTGTGACCGGAAAAGGCGTCGGGCCGGAACTCCCGCATCGACCAGGCCGCGAGGATCTGGTCCCAGAGCTGGGTGTTGGTCAGGGCCGTGGTCAGCGGCACCTGGCTGCCGGTGCAGGGCGGGAAGGTCGAGACGAAGGTGACCGGGTCGACGCACTTGCCGTCCTCGGCGCCCCAGCGGATCATCGCCTCCGCGTAAACCGCGCCGGAGAGGTGGGTGTGGAGGTCTGTGCCCTTCGGCATCCCGAGCAGGAACTGCCGGAGGCGCTGCGGCTGGTCACGCAGGTTGTCCAGCCGCTTGGCCGCCCCGGCCACCGAGGCGCCGGCACTGGCCGGAACCAGGGCGAGGGCCAGCAGGCCAAGGATCAGCAGCCGGAAGAAGGGACGGGACTTCACAGCAGGATCGTATTCGCTGCCGGGATCAGATCCCCGGGGTGGCGTCGATCCTTCCGGCCTCGATCTCGGCGGTGAACGCCTTGAAGTCTTCCTGGTTCTGCTTCGCGTAGCTGAGGCTGAAATCGGCGATCGCCTGGTCGAAGCTGTCGTTCTTCCCGAGGTAGTCGGCGATCCCGACCCGGTCACCGGTCCGGGCATGGGCCAGGGCCAGGGTGCCGCCGCAGGCCCGGACGTATTCCGTCAGACCCAGCTCATCGAGGCTGCCGATGTCAATCGAGAGCTTTCCGTCCCAGAGCTGGCGAATGTAGAAGTCCCGTTCGTTTCCATCCGGTCCCTTCGCGCGGATCCAGCCGAGGAAGAGGTCGCTGGCCGCCTGGGTCAGCCGCTGGCCCTCGACTACCCGGCGGCCCTGCAGGCGGTACTTGGAAGCGCCGGCGTAAGGGGCGAGCACGGACGCCTGGGCTTCCTTGACCTGAAGCACCAGCGGGTCCTTGCGCCGGCGGGAAATGAAGAGCAGCACCCAGGCCCGGGTGCCGACCGAGCCGACCCCGACCACCTTGCGGGCCATGTCGACGAATTCGTAGTGCTCGAAGAGATATTTGCGGTCGGCGGCGAGGGTGTCGGCGTACTGGCCCATCAGCTGCTCGAGATATCCCCAGATCATGTCGATGTCGTTTACGCCCAGTGACGCGGCGAGCTCCGATGCGGGGACGAGCAGGGGCGGCCGGCTGGCGAACCGCGGCTCGCCCTCCGCCGAGCCTTCGGTCAGCTTGCGCTGGGCCCGGCTGCTGTCCTTCCGGCTGGCCTTCCGGGTGTCCCGGCGGAGGCTGACTCCCCAGTCGGTTCCGTTCTCCTCTTCGAGGAACTCGATCATCCGCTCGACGTCAAGCCGCTCGTACCAGACATCGAGATAGCTCTTTTCGGCAAGTTCACGCATCACCCGCCGGTAATTGGCCATCCCGGCCAGGACGATCCTGCGGGCGACCTTCTTGCTGGCGCCGTTCTCCCGGGCGGCAATCGCGGCGCTGGCGGCCATCCGCTTGACGTCCCATTCCCAGGGGGCGGGGAGGGTCTCGTCGAAGTCGTTCAGGTCGAAGACGAGCTTGCGGTCCGGCGCGGCGTAGCCCCCGAAGTTCGAGATGTGGGCGTCACCGCAGGCCTGGACCCGAACCCCGGTGGCCGGGGTGTGGGCCAGGTCGGCGGCCATGATCGCGGCGCCGCCCCGGTAAAAGGCGAAGGGGGAGGCCGACATGCGGCCGTACCTGATCGGCAGAAGGTCCTGGACCCGGCTCTCGCCCTGGGCCAGCAGGATCTTCAGGGGGTCACGGCCCGGCGCCGGCTCCCAGTCCGCGTGGCTTTCCCTCGAAGCCTTCCTGCGCAGTTCCTTCCCGGTGAATCGAGGGGAGTCCTGGGTGAGGGTGGAGGTGCCTGATGCGCTCGTCATGGCGTTGAGGATATTGGCGCCGGTCGTCTGTTTCTCATTCCAACCGGATGAATCGCCACCCGGCCCGAATGAACCACTTTTCCCGCGGGGAGGTATCTGGCCGATGGCGTGTAAAGGCGGTTTCACGGGTCTTCCCGAACTGAAATCCCAAGGAGGAGCAACAAATGAGCGGTCCAAGCGGTACCGGCAGTCACCTCGACATTGGCGGGGTGTTCGAAAAGACCGGAGACATCTACTCGAAGGCCTTTGGCACGTTCTGGATCGTCGCCCTTGTCCTCCTGATCCCGCCGGCAATCCTGCAGTGGCTGATCGGTGACAGCGCCCTCGGCGGCCTCGTTTCGGCGATCGTCAACATCTTCGCCACCGCCTGGCTGGCCGGCGGGGTGGTGCGCATCGTCCAGGACGTCGAAGCGGACGGACAGGTCGACTACTCGGTCGGTGATCTCCTGGGTTCGGTCTGGCCGCGCCTGCTGGCGATCGTCGGCCTTCAGATCGTGGTCGGGATCATCATCTTCTTCGGGCTGATCTTCTTCATCATCCCGGGCATCATTCTCGCCCTGGTGCTGGTCGTCTCGCTGCCGGCCCTTGTGGTCGAAGACGGCGGAATCTTCGATTCGATGGGCCGCAGCGCCGCACTGACCAAGGACAACCGCATGCGGATCCTCGCGGTCGGCATCCTGATGATCCTGATCCTGGTCGGCATCGCGATCGTGGCCGGCCTCCTTTCGGCGATCACGCCGATCATCGGGGCGCTCGCAATGCTCGTGCTCGGGGTGCTGCTCTACCCGTACATCTACATGCTGACGACGGTTCTTTACTTCAGGCTGGTTGAGCTGAAGGAGGGCGGCGTGGTCGCGGTCGAAGAGACCGTGATCGTCGAGGAGGACGCCGGACCGCCGCCCGCCGTGTAGGCGGCGGCAAACTTGCGCCGGTCCGGGTGGGAGCCCCCGGATCAGCGCAGTCAACAAAAGGGCCGCGGCCGGTGCGCAGAGCACCAGCCGCGGCCCTTGTTCTTTTGAGAGAGAGCCCCGGAGGCCCGGGTTCAGGGAGCGAGCGGCGTCGCTTTGTGGATGGTGAGCCGGGTGACCGGCCTGCCATCGCTCCATCTTCCGAGCCAGCTGTGTCGCGGCCCGGTGCCCAGCGCGAGGTGGCAGTCCTTGCCCTGGAAGGCACAGGAACGCAGGGCATCCCAGTCACGCCAGCAAAAGCGCCAGTCGAAGGCATCGGCGGTTCCCTGATTGGAAGCGCAGACCCCGTGGGCCGAACTCAGAACCGGAGTTCCCCATGAGTCGGTTCTGGTCATGACCAGGGCCTTGTTGCGGGCCGGGATGTGGGTGAGCTTCGGGAAGACCGCGTTGCAACTGCCCTCAATCAGGCGAGGGACGCCGAGCACGCCGTCGGCGCCCGAGTGGCACTCGAACTTGACGTCGGAGGGGATCCCGGCGAGGGAGTCGTCGAGGGCCGGTTCGCCCAGCCCGGCAACCTCTCCGTCGTGAGGATCGTCGAGGAATATCGCCCGGGGCCGGGGCAGCCCGTAGAACCTGTACTGGTTGGCGATGTTCGCGGTGATTATCCCGCCGAACGAGTAGCCGTAGTAGCTGGTCCTTCCGGTGTCCGGCTGGACCCGGTTCGGGCTTTCACGCAGGTACTCCAGGGCAGCGTGAATCCCGGTGACTGCCGAGTCCATGCAGGCCTTGATGTTGAAGGGGCCGGGGCAGGGGTCGAAGTCACTGATCTGCCAGCGGGGGAAGATCACGACGTTGCCCTTGAGGACCGTGTGCCGGATCAGTTCATAGAGCCGGTCGTAGCCGCTGAACTCCCCGTAGCCGTGGGTGACGATCGCCAGCGGCGCCCGGGCGGGCCTCGGCCCTGTGGGTTCAAAGGCGATCCAGGCGTCGTAGCCTTTACCGCCTTCACTGACCCGCCAGCCGCTATGGCTGTAGTCGAGACTTCCGGGACCCTTTTCGAGCGGGGAGGGCTGGACGATCGTGCGGCCGGAAAGGACCTCGGGGAGAGCGGCTTCCGCAGGGGTTTCAACCGCTGACAACAGCAGCAGAAAGGCGACAAATGCAAGTATTGCGGCGGGCATCTCTCCTCCTCGGTCCCTTCGGCGTAAAGTACCATACGCCGATCTCGCGAAGGCGGGATTCCGCTTCCGGCCTGAAGCCGGGGATCAACGGAAGAGGTCGGTGACCCAGATCGCCAGTTCGTCGCTCAGGGCGATCAGATCCGGCTTCTCTTCGGTGTCGAGGGCATCGGAGGCCAGCTGCCTCGTGGTGTAGATGATGCCGATGTAGGCCGACCAGGGCAGCTGCTCCGGGCCGCGCCCGGTCGGAGAATCGTCGCTGGAGACACCCCAGAGGTGATGGGCGAAGAGCAGGAGGGAATCCCTTCGGCGCTTGCGAACGGAAGCGCCGAGTGAATCGATCTCGACCTGGTAGGCGCGCGCCACCACGAGGTCGCTCTGGAGAGTCTCCAGGTACGCCCGGATCAGCCCGCAGACCAGTTCGGGCCGGGTTCTGCTGCCGACGTCAACCGCGTTCATGGCGTGGAAGAGCACCTCGATGAAGCGGTCGTAGCCGGCCAGGGCACACGCTTCCTTGCCGTCGAAGCATTCGTAGAAGGCGGCCAGCGAAACACCGGCGTGGCGCGCGATCTCGTTTGATCCGATGCCCGGTGCGCCATGGGCGGCCATCAGTTCGGTCATCGAGACGAGAATGCGTTCCTGCTGGATCGCGCGGACCTCCTCGCCGCTCAGGGAATGCCTGCCGCGGGGCAGGGCCTGAAGCGGTTCGAAGAAGACACCTTCGCGAACGCGGGGGATCAAATCATGCGGGGACTGGACCGCCATTGGACGGAATATACCCATGGCCGGGGGCGGCGCATCCGGTTTCGGCCGGCGGGAATCCTGCGGCCCCCGACTCCGGGACCCGGCGTTCCCTTGGTCGTTGTCACGTCTGCTACGATCGGCGTAGAGGATTGTTCTTCAAGGAGAGGATGGAGATGTCCAAGCAGGGTGAGGGGAAGGGTGAGGAGGATCCGGGAGTCCGTGAGGTGACCCCGGCCGAGGCCGGCGGCATCACCCGGCGGGGCTTCCTGGCCCGTTCCGCAGCGACCGCTGCGACCGCCGCGACGGTGGGAAGCCTGACCGGCGCCGGCGGGGCGTCCGCTGCCGGGAGCGAGTCCCGCAAGGTACCCGGGAGCTTTGGCGAGGTAGCCCTGCCCGATGCAAGGCAGGTCAAGGCCGACTATCAGCGGATGGTCGATTTCGGCCCCCGGCTCCCCGGCTACGAAGAACATCTCGAATTCTGCAACTGGATCGAGGACGAGTTCGTAAAGGCAGGGCTCGAGCTGCTGCCCACCGACCAGATCCCCTACCGCCGCTGGCGGCCGGGCAAGATGTCGCTGCGGGTCGGCACCACCGACTTTGATCCCGCGACCACCTACGTGCGGGTTCCCGGCACTCCGGCGGAGGGGATCACGGCCCCCATGATGCTGGCAGGCGACGGCCCGGTCGACGGGAAGATCGTCCTTGTCGAGGCCGCGGTGCCGACCCCGCGCACCGCCGGCCTCTTCATCGCGATGGCCGACTACTGGCAGTGGCGTGGACACACGGCCTTCGAAGCGGCGGCCGAGGAATTCGACCGTTTCGCCTTCTCGGACTGGCCCACGATCAAGCCCTACGCCGACCAGGGCGCCAAGGCGGTGATCTTCATAAGCCGGGCTTCGCGGGCCGAAGTCGAAGGCAACTGGTCACCTCACCAGGCGGAAGTCCAGCCGATTCCCGGCTTCGTGGTTGACCGCGACATGGGGGCCGAACTGAAGGCGCTCGCCGCCGGCCAGCCCGAGGCGACCCTGAAGCTGGAAGCGGACTGGAAGGACACCTACGTTCCGCAGATCACGGGCATCCTGCCGGGCGAGAGCGACGAGGTGCTGATCGTCAACTCGCATACCGACGGCCAGAACGCCTTCGAGGAAAACGGGGCTGTGGCCCTCGTCCATCTGGCCAGGCATTTCGCTTCGCTTCGCGGCAGCCGGAAACTGAAGCGCACGCTCGTCTTCATCGCCTGGCCCGGCCACATGGCCAATGTCAGCAATCGACCGGATGACCGGACAACGCTGCCGGAGCAGTTCGGCTGGATCAGCTCGCACCGGGATCTCTTTGACCGCACCGTCGCCGCGGTCACGATCGAACACCTCGGGGCCACACGCTGGTCCGACGACCCGGTCGAGGGCTACCACTCGACCGGAATGTCCGATTTCTACGCGATCTGGACCACCCTGGGAGCCATGCAGGACCTGTGCAAGGTCGCCCTGAAGGAGTCGGATCTGCAGCGCCACGCGTTGCTCAGGCCACCGATCCAGGTTACGCCCGGCGTCGCCTGGCACCACCGGGGGATCCCGCACGTGGCCGGGATCTCGGCGCCCAAGTACCTGGTCAGGGTTTCCGAGAACGGCGACATCGACAAGCTTGACGCCTCCCTGGCCTCCCGGCAGACCGGCTTCTACGCCGACGTGGTCAAGTCGCTGGACTCGGCCGACCCTGCGGCCCTCAAGGCGGGTGGTGAAGGCGACTCAAGCTTCAACAGCGTGTCCGATCGCGAGTATCCGATGACCAGGGCCCGCTCGGGGCCGGCACGGGAAGTGGTGCTGGACGCGGGCGACGGCGGTCGCCTCGCGATCTACATCGGAGGCCGCGCTGCCGGCGGCCGGGACATCGGCGTCCAGATGGCAGCACTCGACCACTCGCTCGAGCGGGTCACGGTGGCGGTCTACCGCGACGACACCCTCCTCGGCAAATCCAGACCGACGCGCGTCGACCGCAAAGTCAAGCGGGTCGCGATCCACCGGAGCGGACACCGGGCCGACCACCGCAATCTTCACAGGAACCGGAGCGCGGCCAGATTCCGCGACGGCACCTACACATTCGTCGTCCGTCAGGACGGCAAGCTTCTGGGTCAGCGGAACGTCACCTACCAGCGGCGCCGCTAGGTACCCGGACGAGGGAAACAGGACTGCGATGACTGCGCAGCACATGAACAGCAACAAGGAGAGGCAATGAAGGAGACAACTATTCAGGACCTGGGAGGGACAGGAAGGGCGAGGGTGTTTCTGCTTGCCGCCTTTGTCGCGCTGGCCGGCATGCTTGGCATGGCCGGTTCATCAAAGGCCGAGACCCACACGATCACGGTTGACAACGGACGCTTGACGATGGGTTTCGTCTTCCTCAACAACAAGATCCTCCCGGCCGACGTGCCCGGGCCGCTGGATCCCAACATCAGCAACACCTCGGGCAGCGGCACGATCGCCGTCGAAACCAGTGGCTCGACCGCCACGGTCGCCGAGGCGGATTTCAACATGCCGATCGTCTGGATCCCGGACCCGACCGCGGGCGGCGCTCCGATCCCGATGAAGTTCGGTCCCAAAGGGGACCTGACCGGCACCTGGGACGCCGGGACGGGTCAGCTCTCCCTTACGGGCACACTCCAGGTTGACGTGATCTGGGGATTCGACGAGGGCGGCGCGAAGATCTGCCGGTTCACCGCGCCGAACACGACCTGGACCACCGCCCCGAACGCGATCAGCCCGGGAGTCGCCTTCAACGGGGTCGGCGGACTTTCCGGCAACGGTGCGATCAGCGCCTTCTGGGACGAATTGCCGGCCGGCGAGTCGATCAACGGTGGCGACTGCGGCAAGCCCAACGCCGTCGTGCGTGACCCGGGTGCGGTCTGGCTTTCGAGCGGCATCGCCGAAGTCCCGGCTCCCCCGACCTGCCAGGAACTGGGCAAGGACGGGCTCTGGCCTGACTGCGTCGACATCGATTGGCCCGATCCCGATCCGGTGGTCGAGATCACCAAGGTGACCGTGACCAAGGGAACTGTCACAGCCGGCCAGAAGGCAAAGATCAAGGTCAATGTCACCAACTCCGGGGATCTCGCCGCGACCCCGATCACCATCAAGCTCGCTTCGAGCTCGAAGCAGGTCAAGGTGCCCGGTCAGGT
>ERZ724512.23-NODE-23-length-52353-cov-6.641879_pt1 | contig 52353 bp, 67 predicted proteins | sample MGYA00376045_ERZ724512 | MGnify/ENA primary metagenome ERZ724512 (study PRJEB28724, sample SAMN07190883) | activated sludge metagenome | isolation source: activated sludge of sewage treatment plant in Hong Hong | place: Hong Kong | collected 2016-03-17 ... | reverse complement strand
ATACAGATGGAGAGCAACCTGAGTTCGTCGACTGCCGGCATATACGGAGCGACCGCATCTTCGGCTGTGATGTCATAGCGAGCCTTGATATTGGCCTCAATGTCATCCAAGCTGACACGCGGATGCGTGGCGACTGCTGCTGCGGCCTTGTCGGTTTCTTGAAGTGAGGACATGATGAACTCCTTGATGAAAGAAAGCGGGAAGGGATAGAAGGTAACGGCTAACCGTTAAGTTTGTGCAAACCCTTCGTCCCTTCCCTAAGCACCTTGGGGTGCTTTAGCCCATCTTCACGACGGCCTTGACCCGATCATACTTGATGGTCGGATCCTTGTCGCTCGGGTCGTGCGCGATCAGGATCTTGCACGGGCCGGCGCCGTCGAGCATGCCTGGAGTCCACGGGCCGGTATTCTGGCCGAGGGCTTCGAGCAGCTTGCCGAGAGCGATGTTCTTGTTCGGGCCCTTCTCCAGCTTGCCGCCGGCGTCCACGTCGAGGAAGAGAGACTGCGTGACGAGAACCTCGCGGAGGTTCAGCTTCTCGGCCAGAGCCGAGTCGTCGATCCGCCAGCGAACGTCGAGCACCACGAAGGAGCGACCGTCCTTCTTGGACTCCTCGACGCGGAAGGACTTGTCCTTGATGACGGCGATATACTCGCCTTCCGGGACGTTGGTTCGCTTCGTGTCGAAGCCGGCCTCGGTGGACATGTTGACGAATTGCTCGGGAGTGAACATTGAAGTCATTGTAGAGTTTCCCTGATTTGAGTTGCAAAAGATCAGAAGTTGCACAGATCACAAAGGCTGATCACCCTTTGGATGGAAGTGATGGAAGCTCTGGATAGAGATACCGCCGAAGAGCTGGATCATTAAGAGCCTCTGGATAGTAGAAGCAAGTCAAGCAGATAGGCTCTTTCGTTATCGAGTAGTCAGGATGCCGGTAGACCTCGACTCCACACCTCGTGCAGTTGAAGTGAGAGAAGGCCAATACCTTACCCATTGCGCTTCCTCCACGCTTCGATGATCGGACCGAAGTCGGGCGGGATCTTGTCGGAAAGCGGAAGCGACCTACGCTTCAGGTCATACATCTCGGTCGTGGTGGACCAGAAGAACGTGGAGCCTTCACGCTTGGTGTGGACGACCTCGCTGAAGAACCGGGGGATCTTCGGCGCAAGCTTGCGGCCGATGGCGCCGACTGTGTTGCGGCTGCCGCCGGAGACCTCGTCGACCTCGCGCTCGATGTGGGCGGTGAGGATGAAGAGGCACATCACGTCGCTGCAGAGCTTGAGGAGAACGCGCTCCTCCTGGTCCATCGCCATGCCCCATTCGCCTTGATGCGGAGCGGGCTTGGCGCCGACGCAGAAATCCTTCGCCATGATGTTCATGCCGGAGAGGCCGTCGATGGCGAGAGCCCGGTCGAACTTCCAGTTGTCGACGGGCCCCCACTCCTTGCCCTGGTCGTCCTTGAAGTCGGAGAGGGTCAGTAGTAACTGCCACCACTGCTGGTATTCCTGCTTGTTGAAGTTGCCGGAGAGCTTCGTGAGGGCTTCGTAGGAAAGCTGATTGATCTGCTTCGCGTTGTCCATGAGCTTGGCGAAGCTGGTCTTGACCGGCGCGATATACTTGGTATGGAGTTTCGTGCGGTCAAGGCCCTGAGCACGAGCCGCTTCGAAGATGGACTCCTCGAAGCCGGGGTCGGTGCCGATGACGAACAGGTCGAGGCCGGCCTTCACGACGGAGGCGAGGGAATACGACTTCCCGCTGCCCGGGCCTCCCATGAGGAGGACGGACGGTGCCTTATAGGTCGTGACGGAGGTGGCTGGTGTGGGCGCGGTAGTATTCGAAGCAACGGACATATTCATGGATGAGGAACTCCTGTGCTGAGGGCGAGAGGTTCTCGCTGATGAGGTAGTAGTCGAAATGCTCGGCGGAGAGGATGTGAGAACCGCACTCGCGGGGAGTGAAGGCCCAGCGGGGGCGGGATGAAGCGCCGAGGTAGAACTCCTGTGCCCACACTGATCCACAGGTAGGGCAACAGAAGGCTTCGTTCCAGAGGTATTGGCCCTCGGTCGGGGTGTAGGTGCTGATCTCGAACGAAGCAACGCGAGTGAGGGATTTGTGGTGTGCGGCGCAAGACCCAGCATGCATGTCGTAGGCGAGAGAGAGGGTCACGCCGCCTGCTCCATGACCTCGGGGTTCTGGCGCACCGGGTCCCAGTCGCGCTTTGCGAACATGGAATACCACTCTTCAGGCACGGTGGTTGAGCACGGACTGTTGAACGGACAGCCGCCGAAAGAGGTGCAGGTGTCGCCGAGGTTGAAATCGAAATAGCCCTCGGTCCACTGCGCGCTGATCCGGTTGAGGTCCCTCACGGTCTGCTGAAACCAGCGGTCGATCATGTGCTTCGGATAGTGCGCCAGAGCTTGCGCGTAGTCGTTCTTGGTCTTCAGCACAGAGATGCCGCGGATGAGACAGCGCTCGACGGGAAGGCCGTGCTGCTGGGCCGCCCAGATGTAGCCGAGAAACTGGTTGCGGAGGTGCCACTGCTCGGACCAGGAGAACGAGAATGAGCCTCCCGTGGTCTTGTCGTCTTCGATGTGGAGGATACCGTCGATCTCAGCGAGCATGTCGTAGCGCCCGCCGTAAATCCAAGGCGAGCCGTCGGGCCGGAAGGCGCCGGGAATGGGGAGGGCGAAGTTGACTTCGATGCCGTTCTTGTAGGGCTTCACGGAGTCCTGGCCGAGGGGCCACTGCTTGAAGTAGCCATCCATCGCGATGAGAAGGCCGCCCCAGCTTTTCGCTGAGCTCTTCTCGGGGGGCTCGAAGTCGCCGTAGAACTCGAGCGCGGCGTTGATGCCGAGGGCTTCGGCCTGAGGGGCCGGGACGCCGTTGATGAAGAAAGCGCGGCGGGCAACCTCGAGGCCCTTGGCGACAGCGCCACCGAAGTGGAGGTGAACGGACTTGCCGGAGGGAGCGAGGTTCTCGCAGAAGCTCAGGTAGAACTTCCGCGGACACGCTCGCCACGTGACGAGCATGGTGGAGTCGATGACTGGGGGGAGTGCTGCGAGTGTCATAGTGCGTCCGCCGCTTCTTCCGCCGACATGGAAGCGATGCGGCTCTCGATCTCGGTGGAGGAGGGCTTCGAAGCCTTGCGCGCGGAGGCAGCATTGGACCGGGCGGCCTTCGCGGCCTCCGTGCGATCCATCGTGATCAGCGTGATGGCGAACTTGATCTGCTCAGGCGAGAGCTTCGCTCCGGCGGTGACGCAATCCTTCGCGGTGCTGATCCAGGCGATGCGGTCGGAGGAAGAGAGGGACTCCGCCGAGGGAAGAGGAGCAGCGAGGAAAGCGACGAGGCGCTCGGAAAGGGGAGCCGGGGCGGGAGTGAGGTCAGAGCTGTTCGGCGACATCGCCTTGTTCCTTTTCGCGGTTGGCTTTGACAGTGGGGTGAAGGGGAGTTTCCTCGACCCACTTCGAGAGAAGCTGAGTGACGAGGGTTCCGATGGCACCGTAAGCCGTCTTACCCAGGCGGGGGTCATACAGGCGGTCCTTGACCTGCTGGACGAGATCAGCCCGGATGTAGAGGTCCAGGTTGGTCGTCGGCATTACGTTCTTTGGACGGGGCATTCAGGTGCCTATCGGTGGTTCGGGGATATTGAGACGGTGGACCGCCCGGGTTAAGGTGTCAACCGGAAAATGTGGAGGTGTTCCAATGGAACAGCTACACTTTTTCCACATCTTCGGCGTGGCGAACAACGCTGTAGATGTAGGTGTCCTCCGGGTCCTGGGTGCCAATGTCGTTGAAGAAGAGGACTCGCTTCATGCCGGACGCGAGAGTGACGACGCCGATGTTCATGTGGTTGCTGCCGTCGTGGTAGTCGCCACGGAGCTCGACGTCGTGGCGCTGCTCGACAGTCGTCGGGCGGTTGAGGATGTTGTGGAGCGGCTTGCGCTCGATGGCGTAGAAGCTGGGCATGTTACTTCATCTCCTTGAAGTAGTCGAGGAAAACCTTCGAGAGTTCGTTCAGAGCCAGGCTCGCGGCGAGGTTGGCGACCAGCTCGTTCGGGCTGCGGGCGGGGCGCTCGCTGAGTTCTGCTGCCTTCTTCGAGGTGCGCTCGGCGAGGTCGAGGACTTGATCTTTGTTCATTGGGGTTTCCTTCGGGGTTGTGTTGAGAAGCTTCTCGAGTTCCTTGCGTTCGATCTCCTCCCTGAGTTCCTTTCCGGCCTCCCTGCGCTCGCGCAGGTGGTCCATCTGGGCATCGTTCTCGTCGCGGGAGTGGGGATAGGGAAGCATTTTCAGTCTCCTTTCGTTTCTCGATTATCTTAGCCATCTATTCTTTCCTGTGCGGCGGCGATCATGGCGCGGTAGATTTGTTTAAGTGTCGCTCCCAAAACTCCGCCGGGAGGAGAATTTGCTGCCCTGATCATTGCGGGGGATAACTCCACCGGCAAGACCGCGTAGCCCCGCTCGCGAAGGGCGCGGTGGAAGGCGGATATCTCTATGTCAGAGAACGCCTGTTCGTTACGCGACATGGCTATTGCCAATCCGACCGCCTCGTCCATCTTCGTCATCTACCCCTCCAGCTTCTTCGCCAGCGCGGCGAGGCGGCATACGACCGGCCAATCGACCATGATTGAGCATCGGTCATCCCATTGTTCTGATGCGGGCCATGCCGCGACCTGAGCCACGTGCAAGGCGCGCAATGGCTCAATCGCCGCGCGCACTTCCGCGAGATGGGCGGCGAGCGCGGCGTGGAAGGCGGCGCGGGCAATTTCCTTCCGTTCCATCGCATCGGCGCACGCAAGGCCAAGCTTACGCTCGTCAAGCATTCCAGGCATTTCGCGGGCCAACTGCTGGTGATACTCAGCAGCCTCCACCCACGCCTCCGCCAGCGCGGCAAGATCCCCGACGGGCGCGGGGGTGCGGACCACCGGAGTTTTTGTAAAACTAGTGGGCAAACAGGCCAAGTGATATGGATACCCGCTGAACCACTGAAAGCAGGCTTCCCCGATCGGAATCCCGCAGCAGCTGCAGTTAAGGGGAATTGCTGTTGTCGGCATCATCTCACTCGTCATCGCTCACCTCGCCAAATCTTCGCCAACTGCTGGCGGTCGAAGTCGTTCGTCTCGTAGTATCCGAAGGAGGCCCAGAAGGCGTAATGCCGCCGGACTTGCCAAGCATACCAAGCCCACCGAATGTGCCTGATGATGGGTGCGCGCCAAAACAGATCACTCGTCATCGCGCGGGGCCTTTCTGGGTTGTCTCTGCGGCGTAGGCTTCGGCCGCCGCTTTCATCTTGGCGTCGTATTTTGCCTGATCCTCCGGGAACAGTTTGAACAGGATCGGACGGGACGAGCTCATGTCGCCATCATCCTCATCTTCGATCCACCACGTTCCCTTTGGCCAGGTGCCTTCGTAATGCGCTTGGTGGATACCAGAACTGCCGGCCTCAATCACCTGAAACGAAGTCCCGTCTTTCGGGCAGTAGATCGCTTCCCGCCAGCCGAAGTCTTTGAGCCGATGAAAGGCTTCGGTCAGCGCAATTAGACATGACTGCTCATCAGGCCATCGCGCCGCGATCTCCGCCTGTCTAGCTTCGGATGCCTTCCACAATTGCTCAGCATCCTCTTTGGAGAGCGGAACGTGAGAGCCATCAGCCATCGTCATGTGGCCGTAATATTCGCGCTTGTTGGCCATCACCCTTCCTCCCCAGCCGGGCGTCGGAGGGCTAGGATGCGCCTCTTGAGCGCTCCCCATGTCACGGCAATAGGGCGCTTCGATGTTTCTTCCACGATACCGGCCGCCGTCTCAATCGCCGCGTTCCACTCATCCGGCCGGGCGGCGGCGCGGGCATAATCGTCAGCCGCTTCTTTGTGTGTGCTTTCGTATCCTTCGTATTGCTCTCCGTATTCGCGCTTGGCAATGCGCCGCGCAATCGCCCGCGCCACCTTCTCCACGTCGCTCATGAGCCGCGCTCCTTGGTTTCCGATGGCAGGGGGGAGGGCAGCGAGTTTGTCTGCAAACTCTCTGTGTAGCGCTGCCATTTCGTTACCGTGCTGAATTGTTCCCGGGCGAGGCCCGTGGCACCAAAGCATCGCCTCGTCTTTATGCCACTCTACGCACTTATCCCGCATCTCGCGCGCGGCGGTGGCGCGGGCGGTGGTGAGTTCTGCGCCACGATCTTTTGCCACCTTGAGATTGAGCAGCGCTGTGTTCCGAGCGGTATTTAAATCAGATCGAAGTTCCTTGATATAAGTCTCAGCGGCCAGCCTTTCTTTGCGCGATGCCTCATCAAAGCCGTCAGCCCATTTGTTCAACCTCTCCACCTCCGCCCGCAGCGCCTCGTGTGAGGCGAGGAGGGCCAGGACGGTCTGCGGGTCGAGCGCGGCAATGAAGGTGGCGTTGCGACGGCCGATTTCGTCCCAGCGCGAGTAGCGCCAAGAGCCCTCTTCGCAGTCGCCATCTTCCTCGATTTCGGCAAGATCGGAATTGAGCGTGTCAACAACGGTCTTATTGCCGACAATAACAGCGTAGCTCTTGTAACCACTGTTGCAATCAGGCCCGTCACCAAAGTTGCCGTCGTTCTGCTCGTCGTCAACTTCCCAAGGCCCCGGCGTTGCCTTCTCCGCCAGCGCCCTGATCTCCGCGACCCACTCGGGGGATAGAGTGGCAATCCGCCCTGCAGTCGCGCGGTCGCTGTCGGTCGGGTTAGTCATCGGGGCCTCGCGAAATGATGGTGGCGGCGCCACACATGCTCACCCATTGCCGCTTTGTCATTGAGGACAACACGTTTCCGATCTTGTAATGCACGGTGGTTGGCCCCAGGCGCGTCACCTCTCTGCGGGTGCCTTTCCAGAACTCCACCACATCCCCCGGTCTCGGGTCCGTGCGCGGGTCGCGGTCCATCACTGGTCTCCTTCAGTATACGTTACGAGGATTTTTCATTCGGGCGACGAGGCTTATCCAAGAGCCTTTTGACAGTCGCCTCGATTACTTCCCGCGCGGCGAGCTTGTAGCACTTTTCGATGCCGTCGACTCGACAAGTGCCGTCCGAGACAGTGAGATTGATGTAGCTGACGAACATTCCGCTAAGCAGAAATGTGAGGACGTTATCGAGAGCGCACTGATTGTCCTCTCTGCTTCCTTCATGACGAACGCCGAGGCTGGAGAGAGCGGTAAAGAGGTGATCGCCAACGGTCTGGAAGAGGTTGGCTACAGTCTGAATATCGTCGCCTTTTTCGTCAGTGACAGTGGCGACTTGATCGCGGAGATCAAGCATGAGCTTGACGATGCCGGGATCGGCCTTACCGCCGATGGCGCGGTATTCGGAGGCGATTTGGGCGTTGGTGTGTTCTGTGGGCATGGCTGAAGCTCCGGGTTGATACATAGAAGCAGAGGATAAGGGGGCTGTGTCCTCTGCTTCGCTGTGTCAGCTCAGCTTCTTCACGACCTCGCCGGCCTCGTTGCGGAGAACCTTGAGGCGCGTCTTGTCGGTGTCGAGCTCGTCGTCCTTCAACGTGCGAACGTAGTCGTCGGCTTCCCACTCGCTGTCGAAGAACTTTTCGACTGAGGGAAGTGCGAGGCCACTCTTTGTTTTCGCCGTGATGAGCCAGCCGTCGATTTCGTCGCCGAGAACCTTCTCCGCGATCTTGAGGTTTTCGCCGTAGCTGTCGCTCTTCATGATCTTGAAGGCGCAATCGGCTTGGGTGAGGACGATCGACTTGATCGACTTGTCGACGACCTCGCACTCGATCGAGACGCCGGCGAGTTTGAAGTCGGTGTGCTGTTTCAGCGTGGACCACTTACTCATGATGAATACTCCTTCGGGGTTGTAACACGGAACTGGGAGGAGGGGAAGCGGGGGGGAACCTCCCAGTTCTATGTTAAACCGGATTTACAGTCCGTCTAGGCGATCGAGCATGCTGCTCTCCTTGGTTCGCAATGGCGCCGGTAGAGGATCAGAAGTTACGGCTGGTGCGGCGTCTCATCAGAGCCTCCATTGGTTGGTGCTGCTGGATCAGCGGGGACCCCGGCTCCAGGCTGTGGGGATGAGGTGACGAGCTGAAGGGAGCTGGAAGGCCCAGTGCCCTCGTTCGCCGGGGTCTGGCGAAGGCGGATAGCCTCCCGCCGGGCCAGCTCGTGCATGATCTGGAAGGCCTCGATCGCGTCGGCCACGAGCTTGTTTGAGGTGAGGCGATCGAAAGCGAGCTCAAGGTTGCGGGTGGAGCGTTGCTCGACAGGGATGAAGTTACGAGACATTAGCGTAGCCTTTCGTCTTGAGGTAGTTGGAGAGCTTGCGGATTTCCTCGGCCTTGGCTTCCATGAGCTCGCGGGCTTCAGCGCCGTGAGAGTTCTCGAAGTCGTCACAGCATTTGTTCTCGGTGTGGCGAAGAAGCTCTTCGAGGCCTTCGAGGATGAGGGCTTTGCGATAGAGTGAAAGGCGCATTACTCAATTCCTTCCTTGTTGGCGAACCACTTCGCGATAGCCCAGGTGTCGTGCCGCTGCCATTCGCACTGGCTCTTGGGAACCCAGAACTCTTCGCCGTCAGATACTCGGGCGAGGAGGAAGGCGCCGTTGGTTGTACGCTTGAGCTTGGCGTTGACGATGATGTGAGGCTCGTCGGTGATCATGATTTTACACCTTCGAGCAGAGTGCGAAGTTGGCTCTGGTAAGGCTCCCAAGCCTTGGCAACTTCCTCATGAGAAAGCTCTTGGGCTTCGTCGCCGTGGAGCTTGCGACATTCGTAAGGCTTACCTTTCTCGTGAATGCTGCAGAGGCCATCTTTCAAGAAAGTGCAAGGTTTTCCATAGAAGCTCCACGAGACTATCCTGCCTGGGAGTTGACCTTGCATAGTTGGAACAAGGACAAGCGTGTCGTCTTCGGGGTATGCAGCCCAGTAATCTACAGCCAACTTTTCGTTGAAGAGCTGTTGAAGGGACACTCCAAGGTTCTCGGCGAGCTTTTCGGCTTCGCCAGGAAGGAACCATCCCGGCTTACGAGAGCAAGCGCTAACACACACTTCACAGCTGCAGCTTTTCATCACAGATACTCCGCGGCTTCCTCGGCCGTCATGCTCTTGATCTTCGCGTCGCGTGGCAGCCTGGCGGCTTTCTCTTTTGCGCGACCGAAGGCCTCAGCCATGACCGTCATGGACCTGCGTGGTGGTGCCGGCGGCTGAATGTTCCAGACTTCGCCCCAGAGGTGGGTGGGGCGCCAGCACGCGGCGCAGTGCTCGGTCGAGATTGTGATTATGTGCTCGACTTTCCGGTCCGTCGGGGGATCTTCCGGTTTCCGGGGGCGCAGGACACGTTTAAAGGGATCGCCCGCACAGCTGGACAGAAGGCGATGCACCCGATCGCACTGCGTATGCGATACATTGCCGCAAGCCTTGCAGACGCGTCGCTCGGTAATGAGGACGTCAGCAACTGGCATGAGCGGGAACATGGGACCCGGGACTTCGGAATGAAGAGCATGGGGGCCACTGGGTGTGGGTGCCTGGGCATTGGCGGCGGGCTCCGGCGGAGTGAAGTCCTTCATGAGAAGGGAGGTGGCGGTGGTCATGTGCGATCCCTCGGATCAGAGCCGTAGATGGGCGTCTTGCGGTCGGCGGGCTGCGCTTCGCGCTTGAAGGCGACCTGGGACTTGACGCACATAGCGCCGAGTTCCTCCTTGTTTTCGATAAGGAAGTCAGCAAAATCCCCGGCGTTGAAGCTGTCGCAGACGGCGGTGCCGAGCTTCAGCGCCACGTAAGCGCGGATTTCGCACTCGAGTTCGTGGCGAGCCGCTTCGCGAAAGTCGGCGTATTCGTTTCCGTCGCTGCAGGTCCAGATGGTTGCGCGCTTACGAGTGAGTGGCATCGGAGGCCTCCATGTTGCGCAGGCGAAGGGTTTTCACGATGCGAGCCTGAACGACCTTAGCCTGCGGAATGCCGCCGTTGAGGAAGCCCTGCAGGATGTCGGCGACCTGCCCCGGTCTGGTGTAGGGATTGCTTCCGGAAAAGGCAAGGTAGGTCAGTTCTCCTTCGGAATATTCCAGCTCGAACACCGAAATGAAAGCGCTGTGATGGTCGAGCATTCCGTTTCCATTGAAGATGAAGCAGCCGTGGCGAAACCCTAGGCCGCGCTTGTGCATGGCCCTGCTCGAGCCGAGGTAGCCGGCGGCGCAGCCGACTGTGCCGCACCTGTTCATAAGCAGGCGCATGTCGAACTGGACGGCTGAGGTGCCGCGAATGAGGGCGGCGTCCCATTTGCGCAGCACACGGATGGCGCTGCGGATGGCAGGTCTATTCATTAGTTCCCTCCATTGACAGTCGCGGCGAACTCCTCCGCCGAGACGATGATGGCTGGGCCAGAGTCGCCCGAGCCGATGAAAGCACTGACGAGGCCCACGATCACGGCGTGGGGAAGTCCCCTCTCGCACTCGTAGTCCGTGGCACAGGGAGTGTATAGGATCACGGGAGAACCTGAGTCTCCGTGCTTCACTACACAGTCGCTGGAGAAGAAGCCCCTGCCGAGGGGAGGGGCGACCCGGCAGGGGCTCTGGCCGGCGACCTCAAGAACCGCAGTTCCGTGAAGTGCCTGCCGTAGTTCGGTAAAGGAGTAGGCGACGACGGGAAGCTCGGGGCCGCGGCGGCCGTCGAGGAGGATTGTCCAGTCGTCGTGGATGGCGCTGAGGGGGAGCGAACGCTCGCCGGTGATGCAGTGAGCGGCAGTGAGGATGCCGCCGCCTGCGAAGGCGCCTCGGCAGCGATAGACCTCGCCGTCGACTTCCTGGGTGAGAAGAACGCTGGAAGTGAGGCGGGGGGTTTCGCAACCGGCGAGAGCCAGGCTGGCGGCGAGGGCTGCGAGGGACAACACTGAGGGCTTCACTATGCGGCGAGGCATTGTAGGCTCCTATAAGTCGTCGATTGAAAGGGTGCTGGCAGGGCGGGCGAGATCGAGAACCTCGGGCGCGTTACATACGGCCAGCTTTGTAGGATAAGCCTTTGCGAGAGCGTAGGCGTCGAACGACAATTTGCGAGAAGGCTTCGAGCCGTAAATCCAGACCAGCGCACGCTCGTGTAATGGGAGCGAGTCTATTCTGCTCATCTTCTTCATTGCGTTCTCGTGCAGGAACTCAGCACTGCGAGGCCGCTTATCGAGCGAGCTTATGAACTCGAACTTGAAGGGCGCGAGGCGCGGTGGCTGTGGTGCGCGCGGGTCGAGCCAGTGGAGGCGAGGCTCACCTGGGATGCGGCGGGTCATTTACGCCTCCACTCTATAAGAATATGCCAAGGCCCTATCCAAGCCTGAACATAATCTTCAAGGTTGAGTCCTATGCGCGCTGTCTCAATCCGCGAAGCGAAAAGGCGCACGACGATCTGCAGCAGTCGCTTGCATGGAAAGCGTGTCAGATCATATGGAAGAGTCATAGCCTCAGCACTCCCTGGGCAGCGAGCTTGCTGTAGCTCGCGAAGCAATGACCGCCGGCGCTGAACCAGGCGGCGGTCACGACGTCGGGGCGCTTGATGGCTTCGGCGTATGCGGCCATTGCACTGCTGGCGAGCAAGAACTTCTCGGTGTGAAGGCCCTTGCCATCGCGATACTTCAGGCGGTAGAAGGCGAAATCTTTCTTGGTAGTCATGTGCCCCTCCAGGCTGGCTAGTTAAGGTGCGGATTAGCTCCGCGTGTTCCGTTGGAACATATGGGGATTAATCCACATTTATTCAATAGGTCCCTGGTCCTTTTTTTCCAAGGCCCGATCACGATTTGTTACAGTGCGGTAGCCTGTTCGCCGTTGCCAGGCTCCCACCCGACATGCGGTGCAGCAATAGTTCTGAGCCTGCACTCGCGGAATGAAGCCGTTGGGGCAAGCGAGGCAAATCCTCCGCTGTTTCCAATCGGCCGGTTTACGTTTCCGGGATCGGGGTAACCGGACGTCGCGACTCATACCCAAACCCGTAAACGCGGCCACGGACGGGCCGCGGATGCGTAAAGCCTACTCATTCCTCGCCACCGTTGCGTCCCGCGACGAACTCCCGGAAGGCCCGTAGGGCTTCATCACCTGCGCTCTCGACGGGGCGGAATGAGTGGAGGGCTTGCTGCCCAGCCTCATAGATTTCCGCCGGGCTTTTGCCTTCCGCCCGCGCTTTCGCAATCGCCTCATCCACTGCAGCCTGTGCGGGGGACTGGATGGCTTCCAGCACGCTTCTCGCCTGATCCGCTGTGTTGGCTCTTGTGTCCTCCAGCGGGAGCCCCAGGCGCGCGGCGTGACCGCGCTCGCGTGCGCGCGCTTTTGCTGCGGAGTCCTTGCACTGCTTGGTGCAGTATTTCTGGTCCAGAAAGCGGGTGTGGAACGGGCGCTGGCATTTCCTCCAGCGACAGGTTGCCTGAACTGGTGCGTGGTCGATCGGGAAGGTGGACATGAGGCGGGGGGTTCCGGTGCTGGGGAGGTAGGGGTTTATTGTAACCGTCCCCGGGTGGACTGTCAATTGGGCTCTAACCAATTGATTTCATTGGGGAATTTCGTGTCCCCCGGGGGACGGACGGACCGGCTCCACGGCGAAGCGGGACGCTTAACTGTTCAAGGTGCTGTTAAGGATTCTTAACATACCTATTTTTCTACAGAGGGAGTAGTTTTGCGCCACATTAACGGCGGGAGCCCTGGGAGCCCGTCGGTCCGTCCGCCCGTCCCCCGGGGCATGACGAAACCGCATAGCTACCTCCCGCCGCGCAGGCAAAGCAAAACCCCCCAGGATTGCTCCCAGGGGGTTTGCCTGCCGGTCGCGGGCTAGAGGGCGTCCGCGTCCGTGGGGGTCGCGGCGGCCTTGGCGGCCAGAGCGGCCTTCCGGGCGTCGAGGCGCTCCTGCTGGATTTCCAGGATGATGGCCGCGATCTCGGGGCGCGACTGCGCCTCGCTCCGCAGCTTCTGGCCCTCCTTGCCGGCATAGCGGGCCTGGACGACCTCCAGGGTTTCGCCGTCCTTCAGCTTGCCCAGCTTCTCCTTGAACCGATAGACGGCCAGCGCGATGACACTCGGCGCCTGTTCGCCCTTCTCGCGGGTGGCGTTCCACTGCCCGGCGACGATTTGCTCCAGGACGCTATTGCAGGCCTCCTCGGCTTCCTCGCCCTGCGACCCCGCCGCAGCGTCGCCGATCTTCTGCAGCAGGCCATGCAGCGCGGCCTGCGTCACGATCTCCGGCTTCAACTGGTCGAGGCTGACGGTCAGCACGTTCCCCGAGGCGAGGAACTTGAACTGCGCGGTGCGCGGCGGAATGCCGTCCACCGTCTCAGCCGTTTCGTTGTAAGCCTTTTTCATCACTTGGCTCTTCGCCATTGTCGTAAGTCCTTTCGTTTCAGGCCGGGCGACCATCGCCCGACACAATCAACATGGGCCTCGCCATCCCGACTTGCAACCCCCGCACAAAAGAAAATCGTTCCGCCTCGATCACGAAATGTTTCAATGTTACAGCCTCTAACATCCCCCACGCCACCGCGCCGGCGGCTACCGCAAGCCTGGCTCATCCCCGGGTGGGTATCACATCCTTACACATCCCACACATTGCGACTGCTTCGCAATTGCGTTCAGTGCCCCACATGACGACTGATGCCCCCGACCGGCCCGCTCCCCCTCCCCGGGTGGTGGGTAGGGTGGGGGTCAGGAGCCCCTCCCCGCCGCGAGGGCACTTTGGGAAAACCTCCACATGTTCCCAGGGATCACCTCCACATTAACCCCCGGCCCATTGCCACCTCCCGCCCGCGCGCGTAGGGCTGAATACAGACGCCCGCGCCACCCCTTTAACCTTCAGGATTTCTCCCGTTGACCAAGTGGGAACCGCAGAAGCTTCAGGACTGGCATCTCCGCGTGATCGACTTACTGATCGCGGACCCCACTCTCACGAGCGAGCAGATTTCCCAGGAACTGAACGGCTCGGTCCACCCGCACATGGTTGCGATCCTGCGCCGCACCGACATGTTCAAGATGTCGCTGCAGGAGCGCCGGGACGCTATCTCCGCCGCAGTCGACGCTAACACGATCGCCTCGATCCAGGGTAAGCTGACCAAGCTCGCCGGTGTCGCCGTAGACACCCTCACCATGCAGGTTGAGCGCGAACGCATGCTTGACCTCGCGAACCCCACGAAGCAAACGACCGAGACTTGCGAGATGGCCTTGCGCGGCCTCGGCATCATCAAGTCAGGTGGGGGCGCCGCGCCGGTGGTCAACGTTCAGCAGAACAACGTCGTCACTGTTGACGCCGACATCCTCTCTGCGGCCCGCAACAAAATGCGAGACGTTCATGCTCGAGACATCTCCGCCGAGCGCCCGGCCCTTCCAGCGCCCATCGCGGCAGGAGCCGGTCGGTAAGATCATATGGGCAGAACTCACTCCTATAGGGCCCTGGGGCTCAAGGCCGGCGAAGCCGAATACTTCGGCCCAGGCGGCTGGACTCCGCTACGAGCAGAAAGCGCAGTCACATTTTACCCGCCTCTTTCCCCATCGCTACGGCGGAGCTCAGTGGATCGCCTTTCGCGAAGCGAGCAATCCATCTCGTATGAGGTGGGCCCAGGCGGATGGAATTCTGCTGGACTTCACGACGGGCCTTCTCACTATCTTCGAAATGAAGATCAGGCACACCGAGGCTGCTTGGTGGGCCCTTCGGTATCTCTACGAACCGCTTTACACGTATCTCTTTCCTTCCTGGCGGATCGCGTCCTGCGAGGTGTGTCGCTGGTTCGATCCTTCAGTGCCGTGGCCCGAGGCGTATCGCCGCTTGCCCGATCCCTCGCTGCTGCGTCCTGGAGAAATCGGCGTTCACATTTGGACTGCGCGCTGAAGGAGAGGGCGGGAGAAGGACGTGATGAACCCTTCTCCCGTTCCATCTTTCCGAGGTTCTGATGGCTGATGGAAGCCCCCTTACTGAGGTGGATATCAGCGAGGTAGTCGGCCTCGCCGCCATCGACACTCGCCTCTACGGGAAGTTCTTCTTTCCGAAAGTCATCCGACAGGACTACGCTCCGTTCCACGAGGAGATGGACCGGGTGCTCGAAGGTCCGGGTCGGAGGAAGCTTCTCAAAACCTTCCGTGGGTCAGCGAAAACGACCAAGGTTCGCATCTTCCTCTCGAAGCGAATTGCGTATGCGATCTCCCGGACCATCGTCGTCGTTGGCAAGTCGGAGTCGCACGCCGCGAGAAACGTCCGTTGGCTGAAGAGCCAGGTCCTCTACAACCGCAAGTGGGCGACTACCTTCGGCCTCACGCGCGGAGCAAAGTGGTCCGACACAGAGTGCGAAATCATCCAGTTCCTTCCTGGGATGCCGGAGCCAATCCGCGTCACTGTCATCGCCATCGGTATCACTGGCTCAGTTCGCGGCATCAACGTGGACGACTATCGCCCGGATTTGATCGTGCTTGACGACGTGGGAGATGAAGAGAACTGCGCCACGACCGAGCAGCGCGAGAAAATCGAAGACCTGATTTACGGTGCGCTCTTGAACTCTCTCGTTCCGGCGAGCGAAGAGCCGATGGCTTGCATCGTGGTTCTGCAGACTCCATTGAACCGCGAGGACTTCTCTGTCAAGGCCGAGAAGCTTGACTCCTGGATCGTCCTCACCGTCGGCTGCTGGACCGAGGAAACCAAGGACCTTCCGATTGATCAGCAGGAGTCCTCCTGGCCAGCGCGCTTCACTTCAGAGGAGCTGCGCCGCGAGAAGCTCGATGCGATCAAGCGGAACAAACTGTCCACCTTCCTCCGCGAAATGGAGTGCCGGGTCTCTGATCCCGAAACCTGCTCGTTCAAAGCGTTCTGGTTGGACAACTGGACGACACTGCCGAAGATCTTGACGAACGTCCTCGTCATCGATCCAGTGCCGCCGCCCTCGCCGAAGCAGATTGCTATGAATAACGTGAAGAAGGACTACGAGGCCTTCGGCGTGATCGGCGCCTACTCCGGCGAGTTCTACGCGCGCGCTGCGCGAGTAAACCGGGGACACGAGCCGAACTGGACGATCTCGACCTTCTGGCAGCTCTACATGCAATTCCGTCCGCAGCTCGTCATCGTGGAAGCCGTCGGCTACCAGCGCGTGCTGAAGTGGCTCCTCTCCCAGTCCATGAAAGCCCGAGGTGTTTATGTCCCCATCCTCGAGTTCGCGGACCAGGGCTCCAAGTTCAACCGGATCGTTGATGGTATTTCAGGCCCTGCCTCACATGGCCATTTTCACCTCCCGCCGGCCGATGACCCCGAGGGCGTCAATCACTCGGAAGGCATGCGCCAGCTTGTGCAGCAGTTTTGCGAGTATCCGACGGTTTCTCACGATGACGCGCTCGAAGTTTTCGCCGTGGGCCTAAGCGCCCTGCAAGGTCGCATCCTCATCGGCGACGAGCACGCGCTCGAGATGGAGAAGGCGATCGAGCAGGAAGATCGTTACTACTATCGTCATGCAGAGGAGCAGGTCGATTATGGCCTTTCGCGTGCGCCATGAGTAGCTTCTCGCTGGACCTTCGGCCGAGCTCCCCGCTCTACAAGCGCGTTCTCGACGCGCTCAACTCGCGCTACACATTCTCTGCGCAGCGGATGAAGAACCTGCACGACAAGTGGCGCCGGGCCGAGGACCTCCACATCGCTTACGTCCCGGAGAAAGAAGCCGACGCTGTTCGCCGCATGAAGCGCGAGCAGCAGGGCACTCCGGCCTACACGACCATCGTCCTTCCATATACGTATGCGCAGCTCATGAGCGCGCACTCATACTGGACGACGGTCTTTCTCTCCCGCGATCCGATCTTCCAGTATGCGGGGCGGCACGGCGAAACTGAGCAACAGACGCAGGCCCTCGAGGCTCTCATCGCCTATCAGGTGCAGTCTGGCGAAATGGTCGTGCCATTCTACTTCTGGCTCCTCGACGCCGGCAAGTATGGCATCGGCATCCTCGGGAACTACTGGGCCAACGAGCAGACCTCGATCTCGGAATACACTGAGGTGGACGAGATCATTCTCGGAATGCCGACGGGCCGGAAGGTGAAAGAACTCGACACCCGGATCGAGCAAGGTTACCAGGGCAACAAGCTTTTCAATATCCGGCCCTATGACTGGTATCCCGATCCGCGCAAGCCGCTGTGGGACTTCCAGTCTGGCGAATTCCAGGGGCATCACCACGAGCTTGGCTGGCACGAACTCGTTCGCGCGGCAGCCTCCGGCCAGTTCGTCAACGTCGAGTTGATGAAGTCCATGCGCCTCGGCGGCCGCTGGACCGGGCGCGAACAGGGCTCGCCGAACGTTATTCTCCCGAACGAGCAGGATAGCGTAACCGACGGTTCGCTGACCGATCTCGCCGATACCGGGCCTTACGGCACCGTGGTGATGGAAGTCGATTGCATTCCCGCCGACTGGGGCCTCTCGAAAGTGAAGACCCCGGAAAAGTGGGTGTTCACCTGCGGTGTCAGCGGCGGTGCGCCTGGCTCGTCCAACGTCGGCTCGAACCTTCAGGTTCTCCTCGAGGCTCGCCCGCTCGGCTGCAAGCACAACAAGTTTCGCGCGAACGTGCTGGAGATGGAACCGGAGGCTTACGCCCTCGCTTCCCGTAGCCTTCCGCAGATCGTCGAGCCCCTGCAGAACACGATGGACTGGCTCGTCAACAGCCACATGTATGCGGTGCGCAAGACGCTGAACAACCAGTTCATCGTCGATCCCTCGAAGATCGTGATGAGCGATTTCACCGACCCGACTCATGGCGGCGCGATCCGCCTGAAGCCGAACGCCTACGGCACTGACACGCGGACTGCACTGACTCAGGTTCCCGTCATTGACCTGACTCGCCAGCACATGATGGACGTGGCAGTGTTCAATGATTTCGCTCAGCGCGCCTCAGGCGTGAATGATCAGCTCATGGGCGAAGTGAAGAAGGGCGGCCGTATGACGGCGCAGCAAGTGCGCTCTGATGGCACTTTTGGAACCAATCGCCAGAAGACCATCACGGAGTTCTACTCCCACATGGGCTTCAGCCCGCTTGGGCAGGTTCTCGTTCAGAACTCGCAGCAATACTACACCGGCGAGCAGAAGTTCCGTATCGTCGGCGACCTTGCTGGCGACGCTGGCATGAACTTCATGAACGTAGACCCGAGCCGGATCGCAGGCGCCTTCGATTTCGTCCCCGTCGACGGCACGCTTCCGATCGATCGCTTCCAGATGGCGAGCCTCTGGCAACAGCTCTTCCAGTCCATCATGAAGGTTCCGCAGATCGCGATGACTTATGACCTCGGAAAGGTATTTACCTGGGTCGCACAGCTCAGCGGTCTGCGGAACGTGAACAGGTTCAAAATCCAGATCGCTCAGCCAGGGCAGGCGCCAGATCAGGTTGGTGCCGGCAACGTCGTTCCGCTTCGCGATCTTACTGTAACTCCAGAGCCCGGCCAGATGCCCGGCATGGGAGCCACCGGATGATCGAGTTTCAGAAACAGCTTCCGGAGAACCCCACCAATGAAGACTTCGACGACCGCATCCGCGCGCTCATGCTTGAAAAGGCGGCTATGCTTAAGCTGGTCGCGACGCCAGGCTGGGCGGCCTACGTTCGCTTGGTCCAGACGAACGCTGAGGCGCTCCGTCGGTCACTGGAGATGAACGCCTTCGACGGTATGAAGGCCGTCTTCATGGACCAGTTCGTAAAGGGAGTCGCAGACGGCCTCACGCGCTCCCTGCAACTCGTTGAGGCTTCGACGGTCGCGTATGACGAAGAGATCAAACGCACCGTCTCACTCCAGGAGAAACTAAATGGCGATAACTCCGAACGCTCCGAGCGCGATACCGGCTCCAACGGCCACGACGCCGAGCCCGAGCTCCCCGGCTTCGACTCCGGAACCTTCATCTCAGCCCCCTAGCGACCCGGCGGTCCAGGCCGCCTTCGAGCAGGAAGATGACGGCGCAGTCGATGATGGCCTCGGTGATCTCAGCTTCCTGAGGGCCGAGCCGGAAGGCGCGCCCGAGATCGATGACGAAGCTCCCGCGGCTCCAGCCGCTCAGCCAACGGCGGCCCCAGCGGCTGCCTCCACTCCGAGCGCGGCACCAGCAGTGGAAACTGCTCCGGCGCCAGCGGCACCCGCAGGTGAGACCCCGGTTCAGACCGCGGTCCCCGCGCAGCCCGCTGTCCCGGCGCAGACTCCGCAGGCAGTGCCAGCTCAACCACAGGCAGCGGCTCCCACGACGCCAGCTCAGCCTGTTCAGCCTGCGGCACAGCCCGCAGCTCCTTCTCCGGAAACGGACTATGGCGCATGGAGGTCGGCTGCTGTCGACACCCTTGCTGCAGGCCCGTTTGCTCTGAGCGAGGAAACCGTGGCGGCTCTCCAGGACGAGCCGGCGAAGGTGTGGCCCAAACTCGCAGCCAATCTGTATATGATGGCTGTGGAGAATGCAACGGTCGCGGTTCGCGAAATGCTCCCGGATATCGTTCCGACTTTGGTCGAACGACGCTCGGTGCTGACGAAGGCGCAGGAGAGCTTCAACTCCGCCGCGCCGGACTTGGTGCCACACATGGCTCGCGTAACGCAGATCAGCACGTTCTTGCGGTCTCAGTATCCTGACATGCCGACGGAGGAGTATATTCCGCTGTTGGCTCGGACCGCGCGACACATGCTGAACCTTCCGGACCCGGTGGCTGCGGCTCCCGCTGCTCCAGCCGCTCCGGTTTCTCGGCCCCTCCCGCCGCACACTCCAGTGCTCGGCTCGGGAGCTCGGCCGGCCCCTGCGCCTGCGCGAACCCCCGCAAACTCCTGGGCAGAGCTTGCCGGCGCACGAGACGCTGGCAGCGCGCCCGATGACGATGAGGATGACTGAAAATGGCTGCAGTAGCTGGCCTGCGCGGCACAGGCGACTGGGGAGCCGACGAGCGCCCCAAGAATTTCCGCGAAATGATCATGTGGAGGAACCCGAACGGCGTCACTCCGCTGTTCGCTCTCATGTCCAAGGTGGGCAAGCAGTCCACTTCGGACTACGAGTTCAACTGGTGGGATGAGCCCGTCACCATCATCCGCCTCCAGGTGAACTTCGCTGCCGGCTACGGCGCCGGCGACACGCTGATCACCGTCGACACCGCTGACCCTTCGACGAGCGCTCCCGAGCTCGCTTGGGGCAACGCGACCCACTTGACCGAGGGCGACATCCTCATGGTCGAGCCGGCGAACGAAGCCAACTGGGCGACGACGGAATACCTCAAGGTCGTGTCGGTGCAGTCCGCCACGCAGTTCACCGTTCTCCGCGGCCAGCTCGGCTCGGCGGCGGCAGCGATCGCTGACGATCGCTTCCTCCTGAAGGTCGGCTCGGCGTTCGGCGACGGCACCTCCGAACCGAAGGCGACTTCGCGCAATCCGGTGAAGTATACCAATTTCACCCAAATCTTCAAGACGACCTACGACATCACCGGCCGAGCGGTCAACACGACCATTCGCACCGGCGACCCGCTGGCGAACGAGAAGAAGCGCCGATCGACCGACCACTCGAAGGACATCGAGTTCGCGATGATGTTCGGCCGCAAGTCGGAGTCGATCGACTCCAACGGCAAGGTGATCTCGACGACCGATGGCTTGCGCCGCCAGATCCCTTCGGACACCACCACGATCTTCGGCGGTGCCCTGACGGTGAACAGCTTCCTCGACGCCGCCTACAAGGTGTTCAACTGGGAGTCCGACGCCGGCAACAGCCGCGTGATGCTGTGCGGCAACGGCGCCCTGAACATCATGAACAAGACCTTCCGTGGTGACACGAACACGGAGATCCAGTTCATGGGCAAGATGAAGCAGTATGGGATGGAGATGATGGAGGTCGGCTTGCCGCAGGGCAGCCTCTACCTGAAGACCCATCCCCTCATGAACCGTCATGCCACCTACACGAACGCGGCGTTCCTGGTCGACTTCTCGGCGCTGAAGTGGCGCCCGATGAAGGGCCGCGACACCAAGTTCAACGACAACATCCAGAACAAGGGCGAAGATGCCCAGCGCGGTTACTGGATGACCGACGCCGGCCTGCAGGTCCTCTACGGCGGACTGACCTGCGGGTATCTGGGCAACTTCCAGTAAGCCGGGAAAGGAGGATATCCCAATGTCTGAAGGCAAATGGACCAGGGGCATGTTCGACAAGCTGTTCGCTCGCGAGCAGTATGTCTACCCGACCTACCAGCTCCTGAGCGGCACCATCGCGATCCCGGAAGATGCCCCGAGTGTGCTGCATCTCGACGCCAACGGCGCAGCCCGTAACGTCGACATGCCGGCCCCCTCGACCAACATCGAAGGGAAAATCTGGACCATCCAGAACCCGGCTGGTGGCGCGTTCTCGCTCACTGTCAGAAACAACGGCGGCGCGACGATCGCCACTGTCGCTCAGGGCAAGTGCACGCAGATCGTGGTCTACAACAAGGCCGGCACCCTGACGTGGGTCCAGCTGAACCTGCTCGCGTAAGCGATCGAATTTGTGGGGGTGTTCCGGTGGAACACCTCCGCATTTTCAAGGAGAATGGAAATGGACTGGAAGCGCCGCCTCGAGATTGACGTCAAGGACGCCGATGTCAAGAAGCTTTCCCTTGGAGACGAGGTGACAATCGTCTGCAAAGGAAAGGTCAAGGATCTTCATCTCGGTGATCCGAAGACTGAAGAGGACAAGAAGAAGCGGAAGGAGGACAAGGGATGCTGCTGTGGCATTCCGTATGTTTCTCCCTCTCGCATCACGATCGAGATGGAAAGCCAGAAAATCGAGAGCGGGGAGAACAAGTTCTCCGCTCTTTCAATGGATGAAGAGGAAGAGGACTGACCATGTTTCAGATCAGCTATCTTCAGAGAATGTCGAGCCGGTTCTGGAGCTATGCTCCTCCGGCTGCTGGCATCACGAACTCTACGGCGGACGTAGCGGTCAAGGCTGCTGTCGTCGGCGAGCGTAACTACGTCGCCTCACTGCAGGTTGCGGTTTCCGTCGTTCTGGCGAACGTCACAACGCTGGTTGTCAAGTCGAACACGACCGTGCTCGCTCGCATTCCAGTGAATACAGCCGTCGGCCCGATGCCTCCAGTCAACTTCGATCCTCCGCTGCGTGGCGGCGTGAACGAAGCGATCAATATCGCGGCCGAGACCATCTTCGCCACCGGCAATCTGCTCGTGAACGCACAAGGCTACCAGGCCTAGGAGGCTCTCATGGCCCTTACCAATCGCTGCAAGAAGCGCCTTCTCGACATCGTGTTTCGCGGAGTGGCGGCGCCGACGACCTTCTACCTCGCTCTGGTTCGCTCGACCAACGTGCCGACTCCCGACACGAACGTGTTCAGTGACTTGGTCGAAATCACAGCAGGCAACGGCTATACGTCCGGCGGCCAGGCTGTAGCGCGGAACAGCACGGACTTCGACGTCAGTTCGGAAGATGACGTGAACGACCGGGCGCTTGTGCAGCTGAAGGATTTCGTTTGGACGGCGACCGGCGGCGCTCTTCCAGCTTCAGGTCTCGGCGCGCGGTATGCTGTGCTGCTCGACGACAACGGCGTAGTTGCCAATCGCGAAGTATGGGCCTACTGGGACCTGTCGTCTGATCGGCAGGTCTCGGACACGCAGACCCTTACGCTCCAGAACTGCGAAATCCGCGGGACGGAGTAGCCTTTGGCCGGCCCAGTTATCACCTTTAATCACACTGCAGCGGCGTCAGTCGCTTCGGGCGATCTTCCGATCGACTCTGGTGGTTTTCTTTCCAGTCGCAATCTGCTCATCGCGTGTATCGCTTATCGCGGCAATGCGGCGTTCACTGCACCAGCTGGCTGGACTAAAGAAGCTGAGATCAATACCGGCAACACAGACGACTCGGTTACTACCGCGATCTCTTCGATTGTAGTGTTCTCGAAGCCGGCTGCGAACATCGATGCTACTTACACCTTCACGCGAACTGGAGGCGATATAGCAACTGGTAAGATCATCGGCGTGATCGCGGCAGTGAACGTGAAGGCTGTTGTCGCGGCAACGCTTGCAGCAGCAAACACGAACATCGCAACCGCAGCGGGCATTACGGCCGATGATATCTCAGGTGTGTTCATATTCGTATCTGGTGCGCGCGTTGGCACCGTAGCTTCTTACTCCTCGACAGACCCCGCAGGTGCAGATTACACCGAGCTTCAGGATTTCGGCGTCACCACTGGAGCTGGTGTGCGCTGGGCCTTAGCATCGGCTGGAAAAGCTGGAGCAGGTGCGACTGGAGTATTCTCTGCAATCGAGTCTCTCTCTGCTCGCCATTCGATTGCTGGTATAGTAATCAATATGAGTCCGAGTGTTGTTGTGGTGCCGACGCAGAGTGAATTCAAGTTCTCCACAGCGAACCCGACAGTGATACTCAGCTCGATCGTGGTGGAGCCGAACACGTCAGTGAAGTTCGCGACGGTCGATCCGACACTGTTCCTTTCGAATAGCAGTGCAGCTCCTGCGCCCTCGGCAGTTCGCCTCGCAACCGTTGATCCCGTTGCAGCAACCTCGAGTGTGACGGTAGCGCCGGCTGTCAGCGCAGTTCGCTTTCCGCAGGTCAACCCGACGGTTAAGGCTGAGCTCGTCGTTCCGCCATCCGAGATCGTGGTTCGTCTTCAGACCACTGATCCGACGGTTTCGGTTCAGCAAGGACCGAAGTTCAATCCCGAAGCTCCGGTTTCAACGACCTGGAGCGACGAAGCATCTTTGAGTGGTGGCTGGAGTTCTGAAGCCCCGCTTTCAAATACGTGGACTCCGGAGACTCCGCTGTGAACAGAGGCGAAGCAGTCGCGGCGATCAAGCGCAGGCTCGGTTACTACGAGAAGAAGGACGCTGATATTGTGAGTGAGCTCACGATCTCACAGCGCCAGCTCGAGAACGGGGTGAAGCTGCCGCCGCGGAATGGGCAGGACGGGGGCATATTCATGCCTTGGTTCCTAACCAGCGAAATCCAGTCGGCAACGACAACCATTGGCGAGCCTCGGGTTGCTGTCCCGGCGGCTGTGGCCTCCACTCACGACGGCTTTCTATCTGAGGTCGAGGACGCGGCGCTTTGGATACTCGATCCGGGTGCAGATGCTGATGATCCCTGGCTCGAGCTCAAGAAGATGCCGTTCGACCAGATCGTTCAGAAATATCCGGGCACCGATATTCCGAAGGCTTACGACCTGATCGGCAGCTACTTTCGCCTCGGTCCGACGCCGGATGCGGTATACAATCTGAAGCTCATCACTTGCAACCGGGACCTCATTCCTTCCGCGGATGACAAGACAAACAAGTGGCTCACGCACGCTCCGGAGGTCCTGTGGGCACACTGCGGGCTCTCGATGGCCACGTCCCTGCGCGATCAAGGCGCGCTCACCATCTTCAAGCAGACGTTTATCGACGGCGTCTGGAGCTTGTTTTTCAACACTGAGAGCAGGCTCCATACGAACCGGCGATACGTCATGGGAGGAGACGACTAACATGCCCCTCGAGACACCGACCTACATTATGGACTTGGTGGAGACCAATCCACCGGGCACTGACGCCAGAAGCCAAGGCGACAATCACATTCGAAATATCAAGCTCGTGCTGAAGAACACCTTTCCGACGGCGACCAGGGCGTTCAACCTGCGGCGCTGGTCGGAGAAGGAAGCCGCGTTCGAAACTCAGGCGGTCGATCGCAACATGCTTTCGACGGACGACGGCAAGCTCGAGTATTTCGACTGCTCAGGCGCCGCACGAACCTACAACCTGCTCGCGGTGGCCTCGGCACCAGAAGGCATGACTGTTTTTGTTGATCGTGATGGTTCGGCAAACGACTTGACACTCGATCCTGCGGGCGTCGAAACAATTAATGGTGCCTCTACCATTGTATTAAAGGCAAACGAGAGCGGGCTGCTGTATCGAGGAGCTTCGGAATGGCGCTTCTTGATGCAAGATCAGCGCGCCGCAACGCAAGCTCTCGTGAACGCTGGAACGGATGATACCGATTTCGTTACCTCGTTGAAGCTGTGGAACGCCAAGCTGCGCGGCGGGTGGCGAAACATCATCGGACGGTGCGGCGGCTTCGAGGTATGGTCGCACGGCACTTCGATCGCGGTTGCTGCTGGGAGCAGCGGCTATACAGCAGACGGCTGGAGCTTGGCCACCAACGCATCCCAGAACCACACCGTTTCACGCCAGACCGGCCTGCGAGACGGATCGCAGTATTGCGCCCGCGTGCAGCGCGATGCTGGCCAGACCGGCACTGCTGCAAACACGTTTCAGGCGGCGCTAGACACCGATGAGCTCTATCGGCTGCGAAACAAGACCTGCCAGTTGCGATTCACAGTCGCCGCTGGTTCCAACTGGTCACCGACAAACGGCGCGCTCTCCTACGCGATCTATTCCGGCACTGGAGCTGGCCCGGCCCGGCGAACAGTAGCTTATACCGGCGAGGTTGCCGGGATGAACGGAACGATCAACCTCACTCCTGGCGGAGCAGCAGTCGATGTGGCGTCGGCGCTCGGCACGCTTGGGGCTGCGATCACCCAAGCGACCGTTTTTTTTGCGTGGACCCCGACTGGCACTGCCGGGGCAAACGACTGGTTTGCAGTCGACGACGTGCATATTGAAGAGGCGCCAGTCGTTCCCGACTTTGAGCGCCGACCGCTCGAAGCCGAATTGGCGTCTTGCCGCAGGCATTATCTCCGGATCAGCGGCTTCGTCGGCACCATCGCATCCGGCTACAATCGCTCCACCACCGTCCAGCGCGTCACCATTTCCTTTAAGGTGCCAATGCGGGTGGCGCCAACCTCAATCAATTTCGTGAACGCCGGTAGCTTCTCGGTAATCCATGGAGTGACGTCGACGGCCGTCACCAACATCACCTTTGTTGATGCAACGACCGAAGCCATCACCCTTGATATTACCGTTGCCGCTGGTCTGACGGCAGGTCAGGGCAGCTTGCTTGCGACGACCAATGTCAATGCGACCCTTGCCGTTCTCGGCGCGGAGATTTAATTATGGACCTCAACCTAGTGGTAACGCTGATCCTCGGTTGCTTTGGTATCTTCGTTACGATCGCTAGCACTGGTGGCGCAATTCTTCTGATCGCCCTTCGGGCTGTGCGCGCTGTTGACGAGTCTACCAGCGCCAAAATCGAGGCCGTTCGGCAGGAGTTGCTTTCACGCATCGAAGCTGTTCGCGTCGAAACCAAGAACGATCGGCATAACTATGTCGATAAGATTGATGGTGTGCTGAGCGAAATCCGCAACGATTTCTTGGAGATGGCCAAGACGGTTTCAGAGGGGTTCGGCCGGCTCGAAACCCTCAGCGAGATAAAAGACCTGGGATCACGGTAGCAACAGTCAGATATGAGGTAATATCATGGCGAAATACGGAAACGAGAATGCGGCGGCCGGCGGAATGAACAGCTCCACCGCAGGTCGCGATGCCATGTATGGCGGCAGGAGCATGCCAGACCGTCCTGACAAAGGCCCACATGGCGGATGGACCACGCCAAACTATTCCTGGGACCAGGCTAAGCTCAGCGATTTCGGCATCATGGGCGCGCTGGGCAACATGGTTGGCGGAGTAATGGCCGGGAATACCTATGCTGGCCGAACCCCATCGGGCTTTTCCACCGGGCAAAGCCGAGACCTTGGCGCTCTCGGGCCAAAGGCACAGGGCAATACGGGAGGGAAGTCATGGGGGGCCGGAGCGATGGCTCCAAGTGGCAATATTGGCCTTGGCGCAGGTGCTCAGAACTGGTTCCGAGCAATGCTCGCTGCTCAGGAAGCTGCGAGGAAAGCGGCGCAGCACACGATGCAGACGCCTTCTGCTCCGCCACCCAACCCGTTCGCTCAGACCCTGGTTCCGCGCTACAATCCAGGGTCTCAAACCTCCATTTACGCAGGAGCCTAACATGGCCGGTTCGCTTCAAGCATGGGTGGGCAGTATCAGCGCCACCGTTTTCGCGGAATACATCAAGCCTTCAGTCGACTACGGAACCTACATCTTCGTGACGAAACTGGAGGTAGCAACCGGCGTGCCTGTCCCGGAGGACATGTCCGACGGCCTTTCGATGGCAGTGATGATCGCGGTGATCTTCCCCATCATCCACCTCCTCCGGAAGAAGGGAGTTCTCGATGTTCAAAGTGATCCGTCGAATAGCGCTGGGGCTTAGCCTCGGCCTCGTCGTCGCCTGCGCAGGCCCCGGCGAAAAGGGCATCACGCCAGCGGAGGGCCTCGCGCTGTCGTGTGCAGCGCTTGGAAAAGAGGCCGCGGTTCTCGCTCCACTGCGGGCTGATGGCACGCTGAGCGCCTCGGCCGTGCAGGTCGTGGAGCTTCAGCGAGCGGCGGCCGATCCGATCTGCCTCGGAAAAGCTCCGAATATCGACGCCGATACCAAGGACCTCATCGTGAAGAATGCGGTGAGCGTGCTCCAGGGTCTCGGCTCTCAGTTCCTCAAGCAGTAGGAGGCTTCCATGCCCTTCGCTCTCGCTCCGCTCATCATCCAGTATGGGCTTCCCGCCGGCATCAAGGGGATCGAGTTCCTGATCGAGCTCCTTTCGGCCGCTCGAAACGACCCGAACATGACGCAGGAGGAATTCGCCTCCAAGGTCTGGGCTCCGATGCAGGAAAAATACAAGGACGATTGGGCCGCCTGGGACCAGGCCGGCCAGTCGCCTCAGGCCAAAGCATGAAGGCGCTGCTCGCAGTCGTGCTCGCACTTGCGCTTGGCGGTTGCGAGCTCGCGTTTCAGTATCAGTTCACCAAGGCTTGGGCCTGTCAGGGGCAGAAAGAAGCTGCCCATGATGCCAAGCCTGGAGACTGGCGTCGTGCGTTGAACTGTCGCTGACGCCATCACTGGAGTTCTATGATGAAAATTCCCTGGCCCTCGATTGCTAAGCTTGGTATTGTCCGCGATGTGAAGGATTATCTCCTTCCGCTGAATGCGTGGACTGAGGGCCGGGGAATTCGCTTCCAGGACGAAGGTATTGTGCGCTCAAAGGGATACCAGGAGGTAATGCAGGGCTGTCCAGTTGCTCCGTATTGGCTCCTGCACGCTTTTGATCTGGCGAGGGAGAGCCACTGGCTAGTCGCCGGCCTCGGAAAGGTCTACGACTATTCCGCCGGAGGATACACTGAGATTACCAAGCTCGCGACGACATACGGCGCGGAAGAAGATACCATCTGGAACGGTGGACTCCTTGGTAACATTCCTGTGCTCAACAATGGGCGAAACAAGCCGCAGATGTGGGCGCCGATTGCGAGCGCGACTCGTCTGGTTGATTTGTCCAACTGGCCGGCGACTCACCTTGCAACAGTCGTGAAGCCCTTCAAAGAGTTTCTCTTCGCTCTCGATATCACAGAGGGCGGAACCAGGTTTCCTCATCGAGTTCGGATCAGTCATCCCGCGGCGCCTGGCTCTGTTCCGTCGTCCTGGGATGACACTGATCCGACGAAGTCGGTCTACGCAAAGGACCTGAGTGAGTATGCGGGCGGCTTTGTGCTTGACTGCCAGGGCCTTGGCCCATACTGTATCGTTTACAAGGAGCACTCGACGCATTACTTTCAGTTCATCGGCGGCGCGAACAAGTGGAAGAACGACGTCATCTTCGACAAGATCGGTATTCTGGACACGCACTGCGTGGTGCCTTTTGCTCAGAACGCACAGCATTTCGTCATGACCGGAGATGATGTAATCTATCACAACGCACAGGCTCCGACGTCTATCCTGACGAAACGGGGGCGGCGGTGGCTTCAGGCGAATTTGTCTGCAAGCACCTATAAGCGGTCGTTCTGTGTGCATAATGAAGCTGAGGGCGAGTGCTGGTTCTGCTTCCCAACCGAGGGCTCATCCTGGCCTACGCTCGCGCTGATTTGGAACTATCGCGAGAACACAGTAACGTATCGCGAGCTCGACAACGTCTCCTTCATCTCTGGCGGTTCGGTGCAGCAGTCTGTAGGCGATACCTGGGACACTGACGTAGACAGCTGGGACGCAGACTTGACGCCGTGGGATACTTTCACTCATCCGCCCTTCATCACCCGGCTGGTGGGGGCGAAGCCGACCGCGTCGAAACACTTCCACTTCGACATGACAGAGCAGGCTGATGGCTCGAATTTCCGTGCGTATGTAGAGAGGACTGGGCTTGACGCCATCGGAGTAACTCGCGACGGCGAGATAATCCGCAATCGCGAGGCAATGCGCTTTCTTCGGCGTATCTACATTCAGGCGCAGGGCGCTCCCTTCGATGTGTGGATCGCAACCCAGCAAGAAAACGACGGCGCTGTGACTTGGCAGAATGAGGGCACCTTCACTCCGGGTTCCGATCAGTTCGTAGATATCGGCCGGAGCACAAAGCTTTGGGGTATGCGCTTTGAGAGTCAGGCGAATGCTTCCTGGACGATCGAGGGACTCGAACCGGACATCGAGCCCCTGGGAGAATACTGATGCCGAAGTATACTGCAGGTCCGTTCTATGCTGACGATCTCCCAACGCTGATCCAGACCATGCGTAAGGAGCTCGAAGAAATCGCGAACGCAAGTGAGTATGCTGAGGCCGTAATCCTCCCGGTTCTGTATGTCGCGCCGGAAAAGGTCACCGCCGGGCAGCTTGTCTATGCCGACGGAGTAACATGGAACCCCGGCTCAGGCGAAGGTATCTATCGCCGTAATGCCGCAAACGCTGCGTGGGTGTTCGTCGGATGAAGGAACAGAACTCCATCGAAGTCTCGCTCATTCCGGCTTCGCTAGTAGCGATGGCGCGACCTGAAGTCGACCGGATGATGCAGGGAGTTGTGTTTAGCGCTCCCGCGCTTTACTCCATGGACGACATGTTCAAGGACCTCGAAGCAGGAAAACGCCAGCTCTGGATGTTTCATGAGCATAGCGAGAACTTCCTCTTCGCGATGAGTCGGATCGTAGAGTATCCTCAGGGCAGCGTGTGCATAATCGGCCCGATTGCTGGTCGACGCATCCGAGCCGCGCTGAGCTTTCGCGATCGATTTGAGCTTTGGGCGCGGTGGCAAGGAGCTACGCTGATCCACGCCGAGGTCGGCGAGAAGCTCTACAAAATACTGAAGCATATCGGCTATGAAGCCACAGGCTACGCGGTGTATAAGCCGCTCATGACCGTTCAATAGGAGACTCGAGATGGCTGATGGTGGTGGTGGCGGAGGAGGCAATACTACCTCCACAACCGTGCAAGAATTGAGCCCAGAGCAGAAGAAAATTCTCGGGCTTGTAACGCCGGTTTTTCAAGACTATCTGAAAAACGGCTCTGCGGGCTTGCAGGGGATGGTGTATCCGGGACAGACGGTCGCTCCGCTCTCGGATAACGAGAAGTTCGCGAACAGCCTGCTCAAGTCGCAGGCAACCGGAGAGTTGCAGAACTCGGCCAGCACGTCGCTGAAGGGGCTGAACTTTCTGACCTCTGGAGCGGCGCTCGACCCGAATACGAACCCGGCGCTTCGCGGAACGATCGACGCCGCAGTTCGGCCGCTCACCGAACAATTCCAGCGCAGTATTCTTCCGAGTATTCGGGATGACGCAGTGCTGACCGGCGGCTACGGGTCCAATCGCCAGGAGATCAATACGCGGCTTGCTTCGGAAGACTACGGGAGGCAAGTCGCAGACACCTCAGCCCAGATCGCATACCAGGGCTACAATACAGGCGTTGATGCGATGGGGAGGGCACTTGCATTCAGCCCTTCGGTCATGGCTGGCGCGCAGCTTCCGGGTCAGACGATCTCGGCGATTGGCGCGCAAGAGCGCGGAATGGATCAGGCGCTGATCCAAGACGAGATGACGAAGTATTACAACGAGAAGTTCTTTCCGCTGATGATCGCGCAGCAGATCGCCGGCACTGCGTTTGGCTACCCCGGCGGTAGTACGCTTGCTAGCACGTCGGGCGGATCGCATGGGCCTGGTGCGCTTGGAGGCGCTATCGGCGGGGCGGCTATCGGAACCTCACTTCTACCAGGCTGGGGCACGGCGGCTGGCGCAGGGCTCGGTGCGCTTCTCGGACTCTTCGGCTAGGAGGCCTACATGAACATCTCACCACTTCAGTTCATTCAAATCGCGCTGGAGAACCCCACGCTCGCGGCGCGGTATATGGCGGCGCAGGGAAAAGCTCCTCCGCCTCTGCAGACCATTCCAGCGCTTCCGCAAGCTGCGCCCGCTGACTCCGGCTCCGGCATTCCAGGAAGCGATCCGACGCAGCCAAGTCTGCAACTCGGGCCGCCGCCGCAGCAGTTTCCTCCGCAGACGTTTGCGCAGTCTCTGACTCCGGAGAACGCGCTTCCTGCGATGGGGGATGTGCCGACGATTCCGGACTTCATGCCGGGGCCGGAAGGTAAAAAGAAGGGCGAGCCGGTAAAACCCGAGGGACCGAAGAAGGGTGTGGCGACTACGCAGAACCCACCGGCTTCTCCTGCACCACAGGCTGCGGCACCCTTTGACATGAGGACGAGCATTCCTCAGTGGAACGGTAACTCCACTCCGCCGACTCAAGCACCGCAAGCTGTTACTCCGGCGGGGCAGACTCAGCTTAGCCCAATGCCGGTTCCGACCGAGATCGCTCCGCTTCCGGTTCCTCCCGCACCTCCACCTGCAGCTGCGACGGTCCCAGTTCCTGCTGCCGCCAGTCCTGGAGGTCCTCCGACAGCTCCTGCAGCTGGCCCCGCAACTCCGATGGACGCTTTCGCACAAAGCCTCCTTGGGCTCGCGGCTCCAAGCACTGGTGGCGGAAGTGGAGGCGGACGGCTTGGAATGGCTCCCGCTCCGTTCATCCAAGGCGCTCTGAACCCGCAGACCATCGAAATCCTGAAGCAAGCCCTGATGGCTGCTCAGGGTCCTGGTCAACTCAATCTCGGGAGGTAGATCATGGAGTCACTTATTCCGCAGGGACCGAATGTGGGAACTCCGTTCGTTCCGCCGACAGCGCAGCCCACGCAGCCAGTGCAAGCTGCCGCTGCTCCGACCGCAGCGCCGGGCGCAGGGAACCTCGTGCAGTCGTGGACTGAATACTTGCAGTCTCCACAAATTCGCTCCGCGATGATGCAGTTCGGGGTGAGCATGCTGCAGCCTCGAGCAGCCGGACAGACCATGCTGGGTCAGATCGGTCAAAGCTTCGCCGATGCGGGCGGAGCTGCACAGCGAGTGAGCGAGTTCCAGCGCCTCGACCGAAAGGACCAGCGCGAGCAGAAGCGCTTGGATCAGGCAACCGAAGCAGATACTGCTCGACTTGGACTGGATCAACAGCGTGTCGATATCGCCAAGCGCAGTGAAGATCGTGAAGTGGCTCGAGACGCCGCCGCCGCGAAACAGCAAGAGATCGAGAACGATCTCGCGAAAGAGAAGCTGAAGCTTCAAGCACAGTCGCAGGCCGCGCTGAACGGCTACTATCAGGGTATCATCGGCTCGAAGAAAACCGTCAATCCTCCGGGGTATGATGACGCGCTGGATGTGATCAAGTCGGCGGCGGCACTCGAGGATGATCCGATCGCTTACTTCATCCAGGAGAAGGCGAAGGTTGACGCACAGTTCGGTGTGGGTGGCACCGCTCCTCAGACCGCTGCTGGCCCTTCCAGTGGCACTCCGATGCCACAGGACAAAGCAGCTGAAATCCTGAAGGCTCAGCCGACGCCGGAAAACCGCAAGTATTTCGACGAAGTGTATGGAGCTGGCGCCGCTGCCAAAGTATTGGGGAAGTAAATGACGAACCCGTTTCTCCAGGTGACTGAGCCAGAACCGACTGCCCGGCCTCAGGGCAATCCGTTTTTGCAAGTGACGGAACCAACTACGCCGGCTCGGGTTGATACTACCGAGCCTGGCGTGATCTCTAACACTCTTCGAGGAGTCGGCGAACGTGCTTCACAAATTGCGGGTAACACTCTGCGCTTCGTTGGAACGACGGCAGAAGAGCTTGGAGACTGGCTCGAAGCTCGAGTCCCTCTCGGAAGGATCGAGATTGGTGCTGAAGGAATTAGCTGGCGTAAATATACGCCGGCTGAGCTCGCAGAAGACCAGCTTGCGCCAATCCATGAGGCGGCAAAGGCGCTCGAAAACGTAGACCTTGGTTACACGGAGCGAACGACCTGGGAAGATGTGAAGGCGCGACCTCTGAGCAATTTCATCCCCTTCGCTCTTGAGCAGGGAATTGTATCCGCGCCTGATATGGCGGCGGTTCTCTATACTCTCCCCGCTTATGTTGCTTCTCGCGTTGCAGGTATTGGCCAGCAGCGCGCTGAGAATGAAGGAAGAACTGATGCGACAGTCGAAGACTTTATCAAAACGGCACCTGCTGCTGTTGCCTCCGCCGCCCTCGAGCGACTCGGAACTCGCGGCGTCCTTGGACTTGACGACATCGTGCGAGTTTGGAAAGACATTCCAGGAGCTGCTATCAAAGCTGGCGCAAAAGAGGGACTTACTGAAGCAGGCCAAAACGTCATCGAATATGCTGGAGCGACCGTCGGAACGCCCGGAGGCTTCCAGCCAGCAGAAGCGGCAGACCAAGCACTTCAGGGTGCTGTTGCAGGCACGCCTTTCGGCGGCATCACTCGTGGTGCAGTTGGCGCGATTGAGGCTCTTAGGGGATCGCCTGACGTAGACGCTCCGCCGCCAGCGAAAGACCTTCATGATCTGATCGCTGGGAACGAGGCTCGAGTGCCGTCGCCGGTGGCTGATACGCCTCCGGAGCAGACGCCTCCGCCTCCGGCTGCTCCGCCGACTGTTCCGGCTGGTGGCACACCGCCAGAGGGGCCAAAACCCGGAGGTGTTCCGGGGGAACAAACGGAGATTAACCCGCCCTCCACTTCCCGCCTCCGCTTGGAGGACCTTCCAACGACGGGCATGATTGCTGGAACTCCTGGCATCATCGGAAGCCCGGAGGCGACGAAGCTCGCCCGGCAAGCACTGCAGAACCGCCAGCTCGCTGAGCGAGCGAAAGCTGCTGGAAATCTCGAGGCGGAAAAGACGTTTCGCAGAATTGCTGAAACTACGCTGCGAGAAGCCGAAGCTGCTGGTTTTAGACTGGAGCAGAAGGCCGGCCTTCCCCCAAAGGCCGCAAAGCCTACAGCGCCGACACCCGCTGGTGAGGTCGTTACCCCACCGACCTCTGCTGCTCCAGTCGCCCCAGCCTGGCAAACGGTCGATAACGGCCGAGCGAAATATGTCGATGATACTACTACCCTGCATGTGTTTCCGCTTGGTAGGAAGTATATTGGCGTGGTGCGGCGGGCCGGCTCGGAGCCTCTCATTACGGATAGAAGCTTCGACACACTCGATGAGGCGCAAGCAGAAATCGACCGCATCTGGCAGCAGGGAGTGAAGCCGCCAAAAGCAAAAACCTCCATCAATAAGTATGAGGTGGTTGATGGCAGCGGAAGTGCGACAAATGCAGTCGTCGCGACCTACAATACTCCACAGGCTGCCCGAGCTGAAGCAGAGCGGCTGAATAAAGCCGCTGGAATGGCTCGCTACAGTGTGAAGCCTACGGATAGGCAACGGACTGCTGGCGCCCCGCCGAATATGCTCACGGAGACGGTTGCCGAGACTGGAGCGAATGCCGCAACGCTTGTTGCTCATCAGCTCGGTGCGACAAACAACAGATACAGCTTCGAGCATACGCCGATCTACGACGAGCTGAAGGCGAGTGGAAAGAAGCTGCTTGTGCGCGGCGATCCAAACCTGGCCTCGATGGTCGAGCGGTTTCTCGCTCCGCTGATGAAACGCCTTACGCCGAACCTTGAGCTGGTAGTTGACCTTGATCCGAACTCGCTGCAGGCAAGGCCGGGGCATTTCGGGAACTTCCGCGGCTTTGGCGGAGGCCTCGGCTCGATCTGGATTTCGCCTCGAATGCAGGCGAACCCGGTTCTGCTTTACACTACGCTCGCTCACGAGTTCGGGCACGCCATCATGACTGAGCGCTTTGCAACAGCGGGCACTGCGACTCAGCAAGCAATTTACGCCGAGTTCCACAACCAGGTGAAGAAGCACTTCGGAAAGGGCTCAACAGCTACAGCGGCAGACTTCATCACTGATCTGTATTCGGCGCCGAACCTGATTATGTTCAACGGGCACCTGACCGACCCGACGATGAGCTCGAAGGAGTTCATGACAGCGTATACGAACGTGAACGACTGGTATTCGTTCGATGAGTGGATGGCCGAGCAGGTCGCAAAGTGGATGACGACGGCAGCCAGGCCGGTGAACTTGGCTGATCGCGTTTTCAAGGGAATGGCGACTAAGATCAAAGAAGCGCTGAAGATGGCGTGGAACGTCATTAAGCGTAGCGGCAATCCGCAGATGAAGGACTTTGAGCCAGTGGAGGCTGTGAAGCTCTGGCTCGAGAGCATGCTGAACAACCGCCCCGATGTGCCGGTGAGCTTGATTGCGGCTCGGGCTGCGTATCAGCAGGGGATGAGGGAGAATGCTGAAGCGCTCGGATTGTCTGAGATGCGCGATGTCACTGGCTATCGACGCTTCATGCCAAAGGAACTGCGGCCAACGCACGAAGCATTGCAGTGGAGTCTATCGACTGGAGCTGGTAAGCTTTCACAAAAAGCGGCTGCTGTAATCCAAACTGTAAAGGACGAGTTCCAGCGCGAGTTTGGGCGCGAGCCGAACTTTCACGAAATCTCGACGATCCTCACTGGTGAACTTGAAGCCTCTGGAGCGACTGGAGATGGCGTGTATGCTATGGCAAATGTCACTACGCCGCAATCCGCGATCCAGCACGTCGCGGCGACAGCGGCCAATACTGGCATTCCCCGTCGCACACTCGCTCAAGTCGACAACTACATCGACAAGCTGCGCTTCTGGCCGAACCTCTTGCAGCTTGCGTGGAAGAACCCGCACATTCAGGGTCTGCAGCACTACGTCGAAATCGTGCGTCAGTGGCACATCGACAAGATGGCTTGGGTGAGTCGGGGCGATGGGCGAATCAAAGAGTGGCGCAAGCTCGGCAAGGACATGGGAGATCGCCTCTCGAAGTTCCTCTTCGATGTCGACGCGATGACTTATCTTCCGAATGGGCAGAACGTGCGCTGGCCCACGGTGCAGGAGATCATTACTCTGGCGCAGAAGCACGGGCTGAACCGCTCCGCGATCGACGTTTACACTCAGATCAAGGGGGACTTTCTTGCTGTGCTCGACGCGATCGAGAAGGCATGGGTCAAGGACGCACAGCGCTCCTTCAGTGATCCTGCCATCCTCGCTCGGGAAATCTTCAATATTCAAACTGAGATGGCTACACTCCGCTCACGGCCTTACTTTCCTCACGAGCGGTTCGGCGACTGGACGGTGACTGTCTGGGATCCCAAGGGAAAGGTCGTTCACTATGAGACGACGGAGTCTGCGAAGGAGGCTGACCGCCTCGCTGCGGTCCTTCGGGGCCAGCCTCAGTTTGCTGGCCATCGGGTGGGGGCTGGCAAGCTGGCGGAAGAGGTCAAGATATTCCGAGGACTTCCGCCGTCTCTTATCAAGAACCTCGCGTCGAGGATGAAGGGACTGACGCAGGCTCAGGTGGATCAGCTCGACCAGATCATCTTCAGCATGTCGCCAGCAAACACCTTCGCGAAGAAGTTCGCCCGAAGGAAGGGAACTCCGGGCTACTCGCAGGATGCAATGCGGAGCTACGCGAACTACTTCCTACATGCCGGCGGACACATTGCTCGGGTGCAGTGGCAGCATGATCTCGACGATGCGACAAAGAGCGTGTATGAGTCTGCGAAGCAGATGCAGGGCACTCATACTGCTGCTGCGGTTGGGAAGCGTGTTGGCATCGCTGACTACATGGCCCGGCATCTTCAGTATATCATGAACCCAGGGAGTGAATGGAGCGCGCTACGATCCCTCGCGTTCTTCTGGCACCTGGGGTTCAATGCCAGCTCCGCGCTCGTAAACCTGACGCAGCTGCCCATGAGCACGTATCCCTACCTCGCTGCGCGGTTCAACGATTTTAAGGCCGTGCATCATATGCGTAAGGCCACGACTGATCTGCACAAGCTCCTCACCCTCTCGGCAAAGCTGCCGCAGGATGAAGTCGACGCTACGCGCAAAGGCATCGAAATGGGCTTTCTCGATGAGTCGATGGCCGCCGATCTGGTTGGCGCCTCCCAATATGGAGTGCTTGGCCGGATCATTCCAGGGAGTGCGATCGAGCGCGGGCGTCAGAAGCTCGCTTATGCAAGCGCATTCCTGTTCCAGACTGCAGAGAAGATCAATCGGCGCGTTGCTTTTACCGCCGCTTACCGTCTCGCTAAGTCTGATCCAACTAATAGCCATGTGCAGGAGGTTATAGCGGCAAACCAACTTCTCTACAAGGACTTGCTCGCTCAAGGCTGGACTCCTTCAAATGCTGGGGCGTTCATCTTCGGTCGTGACGCCATCGACAGGACGATGTTTAACTACTCGGCTTATGCTCGGCCAGAGTTTGTTCGAGGTCGAAAGGGTGCGGTTTTCGCCTTCTGGATGTTCAAGCAGAACATGCTCTACTTCTACAAGAACGATCCGGGAGCTGTGCGGGCTCTAATGATCCTCGGAGCGACGGCCGGGCTGATGGGCCTTCCGTTTGCTGATGATCTCCTCCAGCTTATCAAATACGGCTCGCGCCTCTTCGGAAGTGACTTCGATGCAGAGAAGGAGGCTCGACAGCTCATCATTGAGCTGGCCGGTGATGATGACACTGGACGACGGACTGCCGAGACCCTCATGATGGGCCTTGGCAAGGAGTCGTTTGGCATGACTTGGGCTGGAGAAATGCTTGGAGTTCCAATTCCTGGCTTCGACATCAGCTCGCGGCTGAGCATGGGGAGTATCATTCCCGGGCTCCAGCCCCTGCTCCAGGGTGCTGCCGGGGAGATCAAGCCCGAGGAGTCCATCGGGCGAGCTGGAATGGAAGCCGTGGGTGCGAGTTACGGCATCCCGCTGACTATTCTCCGCGGACTCGAAAGCGGAAATCTCGATGATCTTAAAGCTTGGGAGCGCCTGCTTCCAACTGCCGCCAAAAACGCTGTGAGGGCGCTGAGATACTTCACCCAGGGCCAGGAAGTCAACAACACTGGGGCTGAGGTTCTCGACTTTGATGTCACCGATACGCGCCAAGCTGCGGAGATACTTGGACAAGCGATCGGCCTCACTCCAACGCGACTGTCCAGAAAGTGGGATATGCAAGCCATGCAGCGCGACGCAGTGCGCTACTGGGTGATCCAGCGGAGTATGCTGTTTGATGAGTTCGATAAGGCTCGTCGGACGAAGGATCGCGAAGCGCTTGCCGACGCACGAGCTGCGGTGCGCAAGTTCAATCGAGAAGCGCCCGATAAGCGGCTGCGGATTTCCGCCTCCGATCTCATCGGATCGGCTCGGCAGCGCGATAAAAATCGGAAGCTGATTGAGCAAGGCAGCGCCCTCCAGAAAACCTATGAGGGAGTGTCGCGAGAAGTCAGATCGCTTATTCCGAGCGACTGAACGACCTCCGCGAGGTCCTCGCTGACGAGTTCGAAGCCTGGCATCGGGATACCCCCTTCGTTTTGAACGAAGCCCTTGCGGATCGAGCCGACTTGTTCGAGCGAAATCAGTGCTTGGTCGATCTCTTTCTGGTCGATCCGGTTGATGAGGACCTTATAGATGTCCTTCTTCGTGATGTGGTGGTAAGATTTCATAAGGGTGAGGATCTCGGCCGAGGCCTTGCCAGTGTCAGTGAGACCGATGGCGTCAAACACCCGCTTGATGTCGGTTTCGAGCGAAGTCACAATTCGCTCTGACATCCTGAGATCATCTTCAGTGATGATAAGCTGGTTCCCGCGCGAGATCGCGAAGATCATTGCGAGCTTGTGGATGTGAGTCTGCTTGCGCGCGAGATAGCCGCTGAAGCGATCGGAGAGTAGCGCCACCGGCCTCCCGGTCCAGTGCTTCTTATACCATGCATCTCCCCACTCATACGCCGCTTCAGTGAGCTCCATCGGCCCACACAGATCACCGATGATTTGAAGGTCCTCGACGAGACGCTGACGCATCTCGCGGTAGATCGCAGGGGTTTTCAGCCGGCCGGGATAGGATACGAGCTGGCGCTTCTGGTCAGCGTGGAGAAAGATCGTGCGGGAGGTGAGACCACCTTCGATCATGTAGGCGGGGAAATTACTCCGCATCCAGCCAGGGGTCGTGCAGCCGATAATGTTGATCCAGGGGTTGACCACAGTATTCGACCCAGTAGTCTTTGTGGAATGCTTGTGCGTTCCGATCTGGCCGTCCCACATAGACGTCAAGTTGTCGATAAGCTCCGTATCCTTCGGCTTCAGAAATGTCCCAAGTTCGCCGACTGAAATAGTAAGCGCCGACATCTGATAGACACCAGACTCTGACGATGGATGCTCGAAAATGGTTTTGGCCTTTTCCATGTCGGCGACAAGTGCTTGCCACGTAAGAGACTGCGGTCCAAACTGAACTCCCTCCACCTCCTTCAGAATATCGTGGCCGATGCCGATGGTAGTTGTCTTGGTCGCAATCCCAGGGGGCGCGACGAAGATGATGTAGAAGTTCGGAGTCCATTGGAAAATCCTCTGATCGATCCAAACCTTACGACGGAGAGCTCCAGCGATCACCGACACCCCGGTCCAGAAGTGAAGGAGCTCGGGCGCTTCGCTGATCTGCGTATACTTCAAATACGCATCGAGCCAGGAGGGAAAGTTACGCTTCGGCACTGGACTACCTCAGTTGGGCGTCGTCTAGCTTTCCGATCCGGGAGATGAGATTTCCTCGGATTTGATAGAGGCCGATGGAGTCCCCGATGTGGTGCTTGCGAGCGACGTGAACCTCCTCGCGAATACCATCGGATAGCTCCCAGCCAGAAAGGGTGAGGATGGCTGCGCGAGTGCAGCGAACCAGGACTCCCATGTTCTGCTCTCGGAACGCGGCAGCGTCATACGACAGGTGGTGTCGTTTCGCTGCGTTGTGCCAGTGAACGACGGGAGAGTAGACCGCGATCCCCTGTTTGAAGAAGGCTACACAGGCCAGCTCCGCGGCGAGGTAGCGTCCCTCACGAATGAGTTCGCTCTCGTGAGAGTATGGTGACATGAGGTAGATCATGCTGCGAGTTTCCCCAAGTTGTTCCAGTCGATGTCTTGGCAGTCGCCCCAGGACTTGGTGCTAGCCTTCATGCCCCAGGGAATTTGAAGTGGCTCTGGCCTGTATGGGATGTCAATTGAGTTGAGTCTTTGCCGAAGGGCTGGAAGGACTTGTGCAGCTCGTGAAATATCGACTTGGCCGACGAGGGAGTCATGAACTTGAAGGAGCAGGTCAACGTCTGGGAACTCACGTCGTATGATAAGTGAGCCTCGCTGACAGACGATAGCCACAGTCGATTGACAAATCCAGTTAACGGCTTCTGGCAGAAGACCTTCGAGACGATCGAAGTATACCACTCTGTAACCGAACGCATTGCTGACTCCACGGTTTGTATAGAGGGACTCTTCTACCCGGCGGTGCCATTCCTTGATTTCGGGGAACTGGGCGAAGAACCAGGGCTGCATCTTGGTGACGATATTGACAGGGATAGCAGCACTTGCGGAAATCCCCTTGGGCGAACCCACATAGAGACTGCCATAGTGCATGTTCTTTCCCTTAGTATACGCAGGCTCACGCACCACGTCCTTGAGCTCTGGCGGAGCTTCCTTCCAGCGCTTGAAGGTATCGGGATAGCAATACTCCAGTATTTCGACATTGATCTTTCTCCCCTTCTGGATGGCGTCCCAATAAGCGCCACCACACTCCTTCGCAGCGACGGCCGCATCCGCGCCGGTGAGGTCGACGTCGAAGATCAGCTTTCCGGGGTCCGGAATGAATGTCTTACGAATGTTCGGAAGCTTGTATTTTGCGAGCATGGTTTAGCCTCTGAACTTCGGGTGGAATTGGACGAGCAAGGCGAAGGGAGTTCGTAATGAACATCCACTCGATCTGGCGCAGGGAATAGGTTTCCAGGACGCTCCAATCCAGGAGCCCGTCCTGAAAGAAGAACTTTCGGCCGCGGTAGAGGATGAGGCCCTGAAAGCTCTTGATGAGAATTCCCTTCGTGTATTTGTCACTCCCGATGACGGGCATCTTGCATCTCCTTGATGGCGCGGTGCAGAAGGATACAGCCCTTCACATCGACGAGAGCATCGTGCGCTCCGTCGAGTTCCTGCTTGCAGATGATCTTGATGGCCTCAGAAAGCCGGGGTGGCTTGTTCTGAAAACGCCCAGCAGCCTTCATCTTCTCGGTCGGCGGAAGGCCGCAGATAGGGGTGGCATACTTCATCAGGTCGACGACCTGCGGGAGTTCGCAGCGCGGGACCTCGTAGCCTTCAGCCTTGGCGCGATACCAGCTGATCTCGAGCATGCCGAGGTCGAAGTCGAGATTGAACCCGACGACCAGCCTGGCTTTCGCGCACATCGCATTGTGCTTGTCGAGGACCTGGAAGATGGGAACGCCCTCCGCATTGCAGCGCTCCCGGGTGATGCCGTGGGCTTCCAGCGCCTTCGGATGGATATCGATGTGGTCAGGCAGCTGGACGAGGGTGTGATACTCCTCGACGATATTCCACTCGTCATCGACCAGGGCGCCTGCGAACGATTGAATTGCTGGAAAGTGGCGGTGGTTCGAGAAGTCTCTCTGCCAGCCGTTGAAGACGCCGGTCGTTTCAGTGTCGAGGTAGTATTTCATCTTACACGCTCCATAGACTCGATACCAGTTTCACGAAAACCACAGAGCTTACAGACATGTAAGTCAGTGTTTACGTCTGGCATGTGAAGAGTGAGTTGCCAACAGTGCGGACATTGCTCAGTCATCGCAGCACGGCTCGACGTTGGCGCCGCAGCTTTTACACTGGACATGCCCGTGGATGCGACGAAGGGTGCCGCTGCGCCCGCAAGCATAACAGTCCTGCGTGAAATCGAATGCTTTAGCCATTTTGAGAGCACGTTCGTTCTCCCGGATACGAAGGATTGTGGCGTTCGTCTTGTCTTGCTTGATTGTTTCGAGTCCTACAGTTGTCAGTTCGCTGACAGCTTTCGCGAGCGACAGTTTGTTGCGCGCGGCATACTCTTTAATCTCATCGAATAACTCAGGATCAAAGAACGCCATTATACCGAGCTCATCAGAGGCACCTTTAGCTCGCCGAACCCCGACAGCTGGCTTTGTGTTTTGAGTGGATGGCATCAGGATCTCGGCATCACTTCGAAGTCGCAACCGAGCGCGTTGACCATACGCTCTGCAACGTCGATTGAGGGGATGTGAATACCGCGAAGGGTATCGACGACTACAGTTGTATCAACGTCGCAAAGCTTGGCGAGACGCTCAGCAGAAACCTGCCTGTCTCGCATGAGGTCGTGAAGAACTTGGCGGAACCAAACTCCTCGCGTCTCAGTCTTTCTTGAGACCATTGTGCTCGTCCCCTGGAAGATACTTTCCACCCTCGAGCTCCTCGAGGAAATCGACGCCGTTCTTCTGTTCCATGTATTCAGCATGGGACTCGACGCGCTCTGCTCCTGCGACGAAAAGCATGGAGTGAAGGCCGCAGATGTAACGGCCGTCGGAGAGAACGAACTCGGCTTTGTGCTCGCACCGCGGTAGATCGCAGCGCTTGAGGGCGAATGGACAAGGTTTCATGCTGCGTCCTTCTCTTTCGCAATGTTCTGCAGATTGCCGCCGCGACCGAAGGCGTTCTCGGATGAAGACCATCGGAAGCTGACAGTTCCGCACGTATTGAACGAGGAGCTCAGGCGATCGCGAGGCTCCAGAGCCATCGTGAGCATGTTGTAGTAAATGCCCATTGTTCTGAGCTCTTGAAGCGCGTCGATCAGTGGACCGAGGACAGGCTGCATTAGCTTGATCTTCGGAAGCGCGTCGTCGTCAACGGTCGGGTTCTTCGTCTTTGGGTTCACGATGACAGGGATGCCGCAAAGCTCGTAGAAGAACTTCGCCTGTTGTGTGGGGGATCGCCACCATTCCGCCTTACCGGTCTTTCCACGTAGCAGCTCTGGGATATGAGCCGGCATGAGGCTTTGGAGGAAGCTTTCGTTAGCCATGATCGCTTCCATGAGGTCGATCACCATGCGCTTGCGTTCGCGCACGTCAATCAGCACTCCACGCCGCATCATGTCGCGAGCGACCTGGAGAACCTCGAGGCGCTCCGGCATGAGGTGGGAGAGGCCGAGCTTCTCGACTACGCTCTGCGTGACCCCGGTGATCTCCCAGGTTTTGACCGTGTCGATGCAGTTGTAGTGCCAGCGCTCCGCGTCCGTCGTGTGCTGGGAGCTTTCGCCCCAGTAACGGTAGTAATCGCAGTATAGGCTTGCGAGCACATCCAGAGACTTGTCAGTGCCAGGATAACACAGATGATGAGCGACCATCGTATCCCAGTCAGGATCAGGCGGACTGAAGAGTTCGGCCTCGAGATGCTGGAGATCGTAGATGAAGTTCTGGTTGGACCAGCGGAGGCCGGGGGTGCTGAAGAGCTTCTGGATGCGGGCACGGATCATACGCTCCTGGATGGGAGTCCAGTAAGACTCGCCGGAGAACTTCGAGAAGAACGGAATGCAGATTGCGTCGGACTCGCTCCAGGCGAACCCGATGCAGTCGATGTGGTTGACGTAAGTCTCAACATCGCAAGTCAACCAGGAGCCCGCGGGGAGGCTGATGAGCATATCGAGTGTCTCCAACACCTGCCCGAATGTTGGAGCTTTGATAAAACGGAGATGTTCCTGGGGAACTCCTCCATCTTTTACGACCCTCGCAGCTCGCCGAAGGTCGTGAACTGCAGTGGCTCGCCAATTCCACTGGCGGAGAATAGCCGCTGGGTGATAAGTGGGGATGAGTGGAACTCGTCGATCCACACCATGCACTGGCGATACCAGCTTAGCATCATACTCAAGGTAGCTTCCCCTCCAGGATGAAATTCCGGCAGGGACCTTATATCCCTTCTTTGTGGAAACTGAGAAAGCGTTTTGCGTAAGGGCCCACAAGGCGTAGTTCCCGAAAGCGACGATGACGTCAGGAGCCACGGCCTCCAGCTGTGCGTGTAAGGCCTGTAGCCCTGCCCGGACAATAGGGAGAGGACATAACCCTCGAACTGGAACAAACCCATTTGCCTTGGCCTCCTTCTGCGGGGCAAAGAAGTTCTGCATGTCGTTCTCGCGCGGGCGAGCATTCACGACGTTGGTGAGAAAGCACTCGTTCTGGGCGATGCCGGCGTCAGCGAGCATACGGGTTAGCTCCTCGCCCGAAGCGCCGACGAAGGGCTTGCCGGCCTTCTCCTCGTGGTAGCCCCAAGACTCTCCGACAATTGCGATGCGAGCGTCTCGAGGTCCAGAGGTTCCGGCGAAGATGTCAGAGGGAGTCGACATCTGTCACCTTCGGGAACCGGCGAGCCGAAGCGATCCGAGCGAAATCCGGGTCGAGTTCGATCCCAGTCGCCTTGAGCTTGAGCATGGTTGCGGCCTCGAAGATTGGGCCGACACCACAGCAAGGATCGAGGATGGCGTCGCCTGCGCGAACGGAACGGGATAGCAGCCTGGCATAGAGTTCGGCCGGCTTCTCCGCGGGATGAGAAGCGTTGGCGACTGGAGCAATACCGCGGATCACGTCGCTCATGAAGGTGATCCCCGGACGATCGCCTTTGTAGGCATAGAGGATGAACTCGTAGCTGCGCCGTATGCTCTGTGAAGGGATCGGATTGTGGCCAGAAGCGCCGCCCTTGTCCCAGATGAGCGGGGTGCGCCACGGCGTCCAGCCGAGGCCCTTACAGAGCTTGCGCAGGGTGACGAAGAAGTCTGGATCACAGAACATGTAGAGGTGGGCCTGGTCCTTACAGAGTGCATACCCCTCCTCCATGATACAGGCCGCGATTGCGAGCGCGTTCTCCGCCGTGTCGAGATACTGATGCTGCGGGCCGGCGTCGCCGAAGCTGTCTGCGCCCATGCCGTAAGGCGGATCGGTCATGATGCAATCTATTGACCCAGGTGTCAAGCCCTTGATGTGGTCGAACACTGAGCCGATGAGGATTGTGTGCTCGCTGAATTCGGCGCCAGCGTGGAGCTGCTCGGCGAAGAGAGCTTCGGTCTGGCGGGAGGCGATGGAGTATGCCTCCTTCAGGGAGCGGGCTGCAGCGACCTTCGGATCGTTCATGTGCTTCGAGACGAACTCGGCGCGCATGAGTTCAGCGCGAGCGGCTTCGGGAGTTGTGCCGGTGGACTCGGCGATCTCCTCGGCAATCTGCTGCTTGTTTGGAACCTCCGGCTTCCCGTCGTCGCCGACTGAAGCGTTGGCTCGGCGAAGCTCCGCGATCTTGTTGATTGCTGCGGCGCGTTCCTGCCAGGTCAGGTCCAGCCGCCGGATGTTCTCGTCGAGCTGAGCTTCTTCGAGCTCGAGCGGGGAAAGGTCGGCGAGGAGGGTGATGGGAATGACGCCAGGAATAACCTCCATTCCGTCGTGGTAGAATACCATCTTCTCTTCGGCGAGCTTGGTGATGACCTTCAGCCGGCGCTCTCCGGCGACAAGTTCGTAGCGGCCCTCATCGTGCTTGCGGCAGACAATGGGATGCAGAAGGCCGAAAGAAAGAATGCTCTGTTCCAGCTCTTTCATCTTCGCAGGAGGAAACTCCTTGCGCTGCCGGTTTTCGGGGATGAAGACTGAGGTGATTGCTGTGAGGATCATGATCGTGAATACCTTCCTGCGTGATGATCGACAAGGTTGTTGACGATGAAGCGCTTCGCACTGTTCGAGCTGTGCCCCTTGATGTGACGGAGATTGAAGGACCACTGATTGTGCTTGGCGCGGTTCACTACGATCTGCCGGGCTTCGATCTCCAGCGGCGACATGGTTGGGGGGCTCTTGCTGAAGGCGCGGACAGTGTGATCTGAGTCGGTTTGGATAAGCACATGACAGTTCGCTGTAAGTATCCTGCGCTTCTCCAACTCGACTACCGCGTTCGCGACTGCGCAGAGTTCCGCCTCGTTGCTGGAGCGTAGCTGTCTCTTGAATTTTCCGCCGCCCCAGGCTGTGATGTTTTTCTTCTTAGCCCAGAAAGCCCAGCCGCCTTCACGCTTCTTGTGACTGAAGCTTGCATCGGTAAAGAGTGAAATCAGAACGCGGTTCATACTACACTCTTGAAAAAGCCCGGAGGGGCAACGGGATGCCGCCTCCGGGAGGCTAAGCGAGATAACTCGGGGAGGTCTACCTCGCCTAGAAGCCGTGATACAGTCGCTCGCGGAGCGCGTAGCCCATGAGTGGCCAAAGCTGCCGCACAGCGTCCTCGTAGGCGAACTTCTTGCCGAGCTCCGCGTTGAAGTTCTCGGGCGAAGCCGGCGCCGACTTGCCGATGACGGTGAAGCCGGACTTCGTGACGAGGATGCAGATGGAGAGCAACCTGAGTTCGTCGACTACCGGCCCATATGGAGCGACCGCGTCATCGGCTGTGATGTCGTATCGCGCCTTGATGTTCGCCTCGATGTCACCGAGCGTCACGCGAGGGTGCGTGGCAACTGCGGCTGCGGCGTTGTCGGTTTCTTGAAGAGAGGACATGAGATACTCCTTGATGAAAGATGGGGAGGGAAGAATTTATCCGCCCTCCCCGATGAACTTCAGCTCGGGCTCAATGCCTTACGCTTCAGCCCATCTTCACGATGGCCTTGACCCGATCATACTTGATGGTCGGGTCCTTGTCGCTCGGGTCGTGCGCGATCAGGATCTTGCACGGGCCGGCGCCGTCGAGCATGCCTGGAGTCCACGGGCCGGTATTCTGGCCGAGGGCTTCGAGCAGCTTGCCGAGAGCGATGTTCTTGTTCGGGCCCTTCTCCAGCTTGCCGCCGGCGTCCACGTCGAGGAAGAGAGACTGCGTGACGAGAACCTCGCGGAGGTTCAGCTTCTCGGCCAGAGCCGAGTCGTCGATCCGCCAGCGAACGTCGAGCACCACGAAGGAGCGACCGTCCTTCTTGGACTCCTCGACGCGGAAGGACTTGTCCTTGATGACGGCGATATACTCGCCTTCCGGGACGTTGGTTCGCTTCGTGTCGAAGCCGGCCTCGGTGGACATGTTGACGAATTGCTCGGGAGTGAACATTGAAGTCATTGTAGAGTTTCCCTGATTTGAGTTGCAAAAGATCAGAAGTTGCACAGATCACAAAGGCTGATCACCCTTTGGATGGAAGTGATGGAAGCTCTGGATAGAGATACCGCCGAAGAGCTGGATCATTAAGAGCCTCTGGATAGTAGAAGCAAGTCAAGCAGATAGGCTCTTTCGTTATCGAGTAGTCAGGATGCCGGTAGACCTCGACTCCACACCTCGTGCAGTTGAAGTGAGAGAAGGCCAATACCTTACCCATTGCGCTTCCTCCACGCTTCGATGATCGGACCGAAGTCGGGCGGGATCTTGTCGGAAAGCGGAAGCGACCTACGCTTCAGGTCATACATCTCGGTCGTGGTGGACCAGAAGAACGTGGAGCCTTCACGCTTGGTGTGGACGACCTCGCTGAAGAACCGGGGGATCTTCGGCGCAAGCTTGCGGCCGATGGCGCCGACTGTGTTGCGGCTGCCGCCGGAGACCTCGTCGACCTCGCGCTCGATGTGGGCGGTGAGGATGAAGAGGCACATCACGTCGCTGCAGAGCTTGAGGAGAACGCGCTCCTCCTGGTCCATCGCCATGCCCCATTCGCCTTGATGCGGAGCGGGCTTGGCGCCGACGCAGAAATCCTTCGCCATGATGTTCATGCCGGAGAGGCCGTCGATGGCGAGAGCCCGGTCGAACTTCCAGTTGTCGACGGGCCCCCACTCCTTGCCCTGGTCGTCCTTGAAGTCGGAGAGGGTCAGTAGTAACTGCCACCACTGCTGGTATTCCTGCTTGTTGAAGTTGCCGGAGAGCTTCGTGAGGGCTTCGTAGGAAAGCTGATTGATCTGCTTCGCGTTGTCCATGAGCTTGGCGAAGCTGGTCTTGACCGGCGCGATATACTTGGTATGGAGTTTCGTGCGGTCAAGGCCCTGAGCACGAGCCGCTTCGAAGATGGACTCCTCGAAGCCGGGGTCGGTGCCGATGACGAACAGGTCGAGGCCGGCCTTCACGACGGAGGCGAGGGAATACGACTTCCCGCTGCCCGGGCCTCCCATGAGGAGGACGGACGGTGCCTTATAGGTCGTGACGGAGGTGGCTGGTGTGGGCGCGGTAGTATTCGAAGCAACGGACATATTCATGGATGAGGAACTCCTGTGCTGAGGGCGAGAGGTTCTCGCTGATGAGGTAGTAGTCGAAATGCTCGGCGGAGAGGATGTGAGAACCGCACTCGCGGGGAGTGAAGGCCCAGCGGGGGCGGGATGAAGCGCCGAGGTAGAACTCCTGTGCCCACACTGATCCACAGGTAGGGCAACAGAAGGCTTCGTTCCAGAGGTATTGGCCCTCGGTCGGGGTGTAGGTGCTGATCTCGAACGAAGCAACGCGAGTGAGGGATTTGTGGTGTGCGGCGCAAGACCCAGCATGCATGTCGTAGGCGAGAGAGAGGGTCACGCCGCCTGCTCCATGACCTCGGGGTTCTGGCGCACCGGGTCCCAGTCGCGCTTTGCGAACATGGAATACCACTCTTCAGGCACGGTGGTTGAGCACGGACTGTTGAACGGACAGCCGCCGAAAGAGGTGCAGGTGTCGCCGAGGTTGAAATCGAAATAGCCCTCGGTCCACTGCGCGCTGATCCGGTTGAGGTCCCTCACGGTCTGCTGAAACCAGCGGTCGATCATGTGCTTCGGATAGTGCGCCAGAGCTTGCGCGTAGTCGTTCTTGGTCTTCAGCACAGAGATGCCGCGGATGAGACAGCGCTCGACGGGAAGGCCGTGCTGCTGGGCCGCCCAGATGTAGCCGAGAAACTGGTTGCGGAGGTGCCACTGCTCGGACCAGGAGAACGAGAATGAGCCTCCCGTGGTCTTGTCGTCTTCGATGTGGAGGATACCGTCGATCTCAGCGAGCATGTCGTAGCGCCCGCCGTAAATCCAAGGCGAGCCGTCGGGCCGGAAGGCGCCGGGAATGGGGAGGGCGAAGTTGACTTCGATGCCGTTCTTGTAGGGCTTCACGGAGTCCTGGCCGAGGGGCCACTGCTTGAAGTAGCCATCCATCGCGATGAGAAGGCCGCCCCAGCTTTTCGCTGAGCTCTTCTCGGGGGGCTCGAAGTCGCCGTAGAACTCGAGCGCGGCGTTGATGCCGAGGGCTTCGGCCTGAGGGGCCGGGACGCCGTTGATGAAGAAAGCGCGGCGGGCAACCTCGAGGCCCTTGGCGACAGCGCCACCGAAGTGGAGGTGAACGGACTTGCCGGAGGGAGCGAGGTTCTCGCAGAAGCTCAGGTAGAACTTCCGCGGACACGCTCGCCACGTGACGAGCATGGTGGAGTCGATGACTGGGGGGAGTGCTGCGAGTGTCATAGTGCGTCCGCCGCTTCTTCCGCCGACATGGAAGCGATGCGGCTCTCGATCTCGGTGGAGGAGGGCTTCGAAGCCTTGCGCGCGGAGGCAGCATTGGACCGGGCGGCCTTCGCGGCCTCCGTGCGATCCATCGTGATCAGCGTGATGGCGAACTTGATCTGCTCAGGCGAGAGCTTCGCTCCGGCGGTGACGCAATCCTTCGCGGTGCTGATCCAGGCGATGCGGTCGGAGGAAGAGAGGGACTCCGCCGAGGGAAGAGGAGCAGCGAGGAAAGCGACGAGGCGCTCGGAAAGGGGAGCCGGGGCGGGAGTGAGGTCAGAGCTGTTCGGCGACATCGCCTTGTTCCTTTTCGCGGTTGGCTTTGACAGTGGGGTGAAGGGGAGTTTCCTCGACCCACTTCGAGAGAAGCTGAGTGACGAGGGTTCCGATGGCACCGTAAGCCGTCTTACCCAGGCGGGGGTCATACAGGCGGTCCTTGACCTGCTGGACGAGATCAGCCCGGATGTAGAGGTCCAGGTTGGTCGTCGGCATTACGTTCTTTGGACGGGGCATTCAGGTGCCTATCGGTGGTTCGGGGATATTGAGACGGTGGACCGCCCGGGTTAAGGTGTCAACCGGAAAATGTGGAGGTGTTCCAATGGAACAGCTACACTTTTTCCACATCTTCGGCGTGGCGAACAACGCTGTAGATGTAGGTGTCCTCCGGGTCCTGGGTGCCAATGTCGTTGAAGAAGAGGACTCGCTTCATGCCGGACGCGAGAGTGACGACGCCGATGTTCATGTGGTTGCTGCCGTCGTGGTAGTCGCCACGGAGCTCGACGTCGTGGCGCTGCTCGACAGTCGTCGGGCGGTTGAGGATGTTGTGGAGCGGCTTGCGCTCGATGGCGTAGAAGCTGGGCATGTTACTTCATCTCCTTGAAGTAGTCGAGGAAAACCTTCGAGAGTTCGTTCAGAGCCAGGCTCGCGGCGAGGTTGGCGACCAGCTCGTTCGGGCTGCGGGCGGGGCGCTCGCTGAGTTCTGCTGCCTTCTTCGAGGTGCGCTCGGCGAGGTCGAGGACTTGATCTTTGTTCATTGGGGTTTCCTTCGGGGTTGTGTTGAGAAGCTTCTCGAGTTCCTTGCGTTCGATCTCCTCCCTGAGTTCCTTTCCGGCCTCCCTGCGCTCGCGCAGGTGGTCCATCTGGGCATCGTTCTCGTCGCGGGAGTGGGGATAGGGAAGCATTTTCAGTCTCCTTTCGTTTCTCGATTATCTTAGCCATCTATTCTTTCCTGTGCGGCGGCGATCATGGCGCGGTAGATTTGTTTAAGTGTCGCTCCCAAAACTCCGCCGGGAGGAGAATTTGCTGCCCTGATCATTGCGGGGGATAACTCCACCGGCAAGACCGCGTAGCCCCGCTCGCGAAGGGCGCGGTGGAAGGCGGATATCTCTATGTCAGAGAACGCCTGTTCGTTACGCGACATGGCTATTGCCAATCCGACCGCCTCGTCCATCTTCGTCATCTACCCCTCCAGCTTCTTCGCCAGCGCGGCGAGGCGGCATACGACCGGCCAATCGACCATGATTGAGCATCGGTCATCCCATTGTTCTGATGCGGGCCATGCCGCGACCTGAGCCACGTGCAAGGCGCGCAATGGCTCAATCGCCGCGCGCACTTCCGCGAGATGGGCGGCGAGCGCGGCGTGGAAGGCGGCGCGGGCAATTTCCTTCCGTTCCATCGCATCGGCGCACGCAAGGCCAAGCTTACGCTCGTCAAGCATTCCAGGCATTTCGCGGGCCAACTGCTGGTGATACTCAGCAGCCTCCACCCACGCCTCCGCCAGCGCGGCAAGATCCCCGACGGGCGCGGGGGTGCGGACCACCGGAGTTTTTGTAAAACTAGTGGGCAAACAGGCCAAGTGATATGGATACCCGCTGAACCACTGAAAGCAGGCTTCCCCGATCGGAATCCCGCAGCAGCTGCAGTTAAGGGGAATTGCTGTTGTCGGCATCATCTCACTCGTCATCGCTCACCTCGCCAAATCTTCGCCAACTGCTGGCGGTCGAAGTCGTTCGTCTCGTAGTATCCGAAGGAGGCCCAGAAGGCGTAATGCCGCCGGACTTGCCAAGCATACCAAGCCCACCGAATGTGCCTGATGATGGGTGCGCGCCAAAACAGATCACTCGTCATCGCGCGGGGCCTTTCTGGGTTGTCTCTGCGGCGTAGGCTTCGGCCGCCGCTTTCATCTTGGCGTCGTATTTTGCCTGATCCTCCGGGAACAGTTTGAACAGGATCGGACGGGACGAGCTCATGTCGCCATCATCCTCATCTTCGATCCACCACGTTCCCTTTGGCCAGGTGCCTTCGTAATGCGCTTGGTGGATACCAGAACTGCCGGCCTCAATCACCTGAAACGAAGTCCCGTCTTTCGGGCAGTAGATCGCTTCCCGCCAGCCGAAGTCTTTGAGCCGATGAAAGGCTTCGGTCAGCGCAATTAGACATGACTGCTCATCAGGCCATCGCGCCGCGATCTCCGCCTGTCTAGCTTCGGATGCCTTCCACAATTGCTCAGCATCCTCTTTGGAGAGCGGAACGTGAGAGCCATCAGCCATCGTCATGTGGCCGTAATATTCGCGCTTGTTGGCCATCACCCTTCCTCCCCAGCCGGGCGTCGGAGGGCTAGGATGCGCCTCTTGAGCGCTCCCCATGTCACGGCAATAGGGCGCTTCGATGTTTCTTCCACGATACCGGCCGCCGTCTCAATCGCCGCGTTCCACTCATCCGGCCGGGCGGCGGCGCGGGCATAATCGTCAGCCGCTTCTTTGTGTGTGCTTTCGTATCCTTCGTATTGCTCTCCGTATTCGCGCTTGGCAATGCGCCGCGCAATCGCCCGCGCCACCTTCTCCACGTCGCTCATGAGCCGCGCTCCTTGGTTTCCGATGGCAGGGGGGAGGGCAGCGAGTTTGTCTGCAAACTCTCTGTGTAGCGCTGCCATTTCGTTACCGTGCTGAATTGTTCCCGGGCGAGGCCCGTGGC
>ERZ724512.21-NODE-21-length-53167-cov-10.241339_pt1 | contig 53167 bp, 47 predicted proteins | sample MGYA00376045_ERZ724512 | MGnify/ENA primary metagenome ERZ724512 (study PRJEB28724, sample SAMN07190883) | activated sludge metagenome | isolation source: activated sludge of sewage treatment plant in Hong Hong | place: Hong Kong | collected 2016-03-17 ... | reverse complement strand
GGTGTGGCCTGCGATTACCCAACCGTGCCGGGATGGCGGATGCGTGACTTCCGTGTCCGGTTCGGGTTGCAGGTTCAGATTCTCACGTGGCTCTTATGGTCACGGCGTAACCTGAGGGGAAGAGATGGCGGCAGAAAATCCAGGATCGATCCGGCCACTGGCCCGGGGCACGCTGAAACTCCAGTCGGATGAGCGGCTGCTGAAGCTGTTTCGTCGCGGAGTCGAACCGGCCTTCGAGGAACTGATCAACCGGTACCGGGTCACCCTGGTTGCCTATGCCGGATCAATCGCCGGGCCGGACCGGGGCGAGGACGTGGTCCAGGACGCTCTGGTCAAGGCGCACCGTTCCCTTCGGGATGACCGTGACATCGACCCACGGCCCTGGCTTTACGCGGTCGTCCGGAACACCGCTCTGAATGACGTGCGCGACAACCGCAAGCACCGTCACGACGGGCTCGGCGAGACGGCCACCGGTGGAACCTCCCCGGATGAGCTGGTCGAACAGCGCGAACGGTTCGCCGCCGTACTCGCCGCGGTGGCCGACCTCCCTCCCGCACAGCGCCGGGCCTTGGTCGATCACGAACTGAGTGGTTTCTCACACGAGGAGATCGCGGCCGAACTCGATCTCAGCACGGGGGCAACCAAGCAACTCATCTACCGGGCCCGGCTTTCGCTTCGCAACGCCTTCGGGGCGATGATCCCGATCCCGTTGATCGCCTGGCTGGCCGAAGGCTCGGGCGTGGTGGCCACCGGCGCCGCGGGCACCGGAGCGACGGCGACCGGGCTGATGGGGGCGATCGGTGGCGGCAGCGCCGCCAAGCTGGCCGTTGTTGCCGTGGTCGCGGGCGGGTCGCTGGCCGGCGGCATCGCAGTTGAACGCCATCAGGCAGACCGCGGTACCCATCCGGACACCGCCCAGGCGGCCGAGCCGGGCGATTCCGGCGCCGCGGCTCCGAACGGCGAGGATTCCGGTGGCGATGACGGTCCCGGTAACGGCAGCCTGGTCGCAGACCGAAGCCGGACGGGTTCCGACAAGGGATCGGATGGCGCCGAAGACCGGGGCGAGAGCGATCGCGGCAGTCAAGGGGGCCGTCAGACAGGTGAAGGCGGCCGCGACTCAGGCGACTCCCGCCCCGGCGGTTCCGGTTCCTCGGGCCCGGGCTCGGGCGGTTCAGGTGGCGATGACCAACCCCTGGGCGCCCGGCCCACCGGCGGCCGGCATGAGCCCGGGGAAGATTCAGACGAGGATTCCGGGAACGGCGGCCACGGCGACGATCGGCCCTCCCGCGGGGTCAGTGGCGGTGGTCCCGGCCCGAGCGGCGGTCCTCCGCGCGAGGACGACTCCAGCGGCCACGGCCCCTCCGGCGGGTCGGACGAATCCGATGATTCGGACTGGCATCCCGGTTCCGGCGGTTCGGGCGGCTCCGGCGGTTCCGGCGGTTCGGGCGGCAGTTCGGGCAGTTCCGGCGGCAGCTCAGGTGGCAGTTCGGGCAGTTCCGGTGGCTCGTCCGGTGGTTCGTCCGGTTCGAGCGGTTCGGGTGGCTCGCATGGTTCCGATGACTCGGGATCCGGCTCGTCGGGGTCTTCCGGTGGTGAGGGCGGCAGGACGCCCCATCCTTCTGACGACGATTGACATCCCTTTTTTCGTTTCTACAGGCGAAGAAGCGGATCCAGCTGAACTTTTCGCGTGACTTTTCGTTTCGGCTCGGGTCTCCGGTTCAGAAGCTCCAAGCAATCGCACGAAAGGAAAGCATGAAGATCAGGAGGAGAGAAAGGTTCGGCATCCTTGCGGCGGCCATTCTGGCGCTGTTTGTGATCGTGATGCCAGGAACCGCCTCGGCAAAGGATCACAACAAGGACCGGATCCCGGACCGCTGGGAGCGGAGCCACAAGCTTTCGCTGAAGCGGGACCAGCGCAAGCTCGATCAGGACACGGACGGGCTTCGCAATCGCGGCGAGTGGCTGGCTGGAACCAACCCGCGCGACAAGGACTCGGACGACGACGGTGTCAATGACCTCAAGGAGAAGGCCGGTGTCATCTCGGCCTACGATTCGGAAACCGGCGATCTGACGATCACCCTCTACGCGGGCGGCGAGCTGACCGGTTCGGTCACCGATGAGACCCGCGTTCACTGCGAATCCGAAGACGTCGCTGACGACAACGGAACCGACGAAGGTGACGACAACGGAACCGACGAAAGTGACGACGACGGAACCGACGATCAGGGCTCCGGAGAATCCGAAGACCGCCACGGCGGCCCCGGCAGCAATGGCGAAGGTCATGACGATCACGGCAACGGCGAAGGCCGCGGCCACGACGGAGAGGGCCCCGGTCACGAAGGTGACTGTGGCGGTGACTGCTCGGTTGACGACCTCGCCGAAGGCGTGGAAGTGACCGAAGCCGTCGTCAAGTACACGGCCTCGGGCAAGGTCTTCAAGGAACTGGAGATCGTTGTCCCGGCGGGGGACACCTCCACCCAGGCGTGATCTGACCCCCAACAGATCGCATGGAAAGGGGCCGCTGATGCGGCCCCTTTCTTGTGTCAACACAGCCGCTCCCCGTTTTCTGGAAGCATCGGGGCGTGGCCGAAGCCGGAGAAAACGTCGAACTCGCCCCCTTGACCACCCTGAAGCTGGGTGGGCCGGCCGAGCGGCTGATCAAGGTCGAAGACACGGCCGAGTTGATCAGGCTGGTGCAGGCGGCCGACGCAGAGCGGGAACCGCTCTTCTTCCTCGCCGGCGGGTCGAATGTGGTGATCGCCGACCAGGGGGTGCCCGGGACCACGGTCTGGATCCGGACCACTGGAATCGACGAGCGTGAACTCGATGACGGCCGGGTCTCTCTTACCGTCGCTGCCGGCGAGAGCTGGGATGCCCTGGTAGCCCGGACGGTCGATTCGGGTCTCTCGGGAATCGAGTGCCTCTCGGGAATCCCCGGAACGGTCGGCGCCACCCCTATCCAGAACGTCGGGGCCTACGGTCAGGAAGTCTCATCGACCATCGCTTCCGTCCTGGTACTCGATCGCGAGGACGCCGAGGTCGTCACCCTCGCCGGAAGCGAATGCGGCTTCGGTTACCGCTCGAGCCGCTTCAAGGGTGATTCGCGCTTTCTCGTGCTGGCGGTCGAGTTCATCCTCAGCCCTTCCGAGATGTCGGCGCCGGTCGAGTACGCCCAGCTCGCCGGGGCGCTCGAAGTGGAGGTCGGCGAACGGGTTCCCCTGCCGGTCGCCCGCGAAACCGTGCTCGAGCTGAGGCGCTCGAAGAGCATGGTGGTCGACCCGGCCGATCCGGATTCGGTCAGCGCCGGCTCGTTTTTCACCAACCCCCTGCTCGATCTGGCCGGCATGGCGGACCTGACCGCCCGGGCGGAGGAACTGTTCGGAGCCGATGACCTGCCGCCGGGCTACCCGGCGCCGGAAGGCCTCGCCAAGACCTCGGCCGCCTGGCTTATCGAGCGGTCCGGATTCACCCGCGGTTTCGGGGATGGACCGATCGGGCTGTCAAGAAACCACACCCTTGCGATCGTCAATCGCGGCGGGGGCACGACCGCGGAACTGGTCGCCTTCGCCCACGGCATCGCCGACCGGGTGGAAGAGATCTTCGGGGTGGCGCTGGTCCCGGAGCCGGTCTTCGTCGGCCACGCCTGGCGCTAGGGGAAATGGTCAGGGCTTGCCGGTGAGCTTGCCGACCGTGCTGTTGACCGTGTCCTTGACCTCGTCAACCGTGTTGTTGACACCCTGGGAAACCGGGTCGTTGCCGGGCAGGGAGGGGATCGAATCGGTCACCTGCTGGGTGGTCTGCTGAACCTGCTTCTGCACGTTCTCGGTGACCGTCTGGACAGGGTTGACCGCGGTCGTGCCGCTGCCCGACGAGCCGCCGCTGGAAGAGCCGCCGCCGCTGCCGCCACCGGAGCCACCGGAGGATCCTCCGCCGGACCCGGAGCCGCCGTTTGATCCGGAGCTGGTTCCGCCGCCGTCCCCGGAAGTGCTGAAGGTGTTATCGGTTGATCCTTTGCCGCCGTTGCCGTCTCGGGCGTTCCGGCCGCCGGATGCCGACTTGCGACCCTGCTCGCTGGTCCCGGACTGGCTGCCGGCCGTTGCGGAGCCGGATTCGGCCAGCGACCGGGCCGAGGTGGAATTCGCCTGCCGGACGATCGGATTCTGCTTTGCCGGTTCCTGCTGCTGGTCCACCCTGGCCGCGGGGGCGACACCGATCACTGCCGCGGCCGCCCCGACCGCCGCGACCTGCGAAGCGCCGGTTCCGAAGCTGATCATCGACTGGCCGGCCTGCCTGCCGAGCCCGAGGACCGTGGCAACCAAGGCGACCGGCCGGCGGCTGGAATAGCGGCCGTCGAAAGCCTGGACCGCGCCGGCGTCAAGCTGCGCCCCGGCCTCTTCCCGGAGCACCCCGAGCGCCTCCTCATGCGAACGAGGCTGGCGGTAGGAACGGGCCGAGGTGAGGGCATCGAAGGTGTCGGCAACGGCGATGATCCGGGCCCCGATCGGGATTTCGTCACCGGCGATGCGGTCCGGGTACCCGCCGCCGTCAATCCGCTCGTGGTGGTGCCGGACGATCGCGACGAGCTCCGGGTCACCCATCCCTTCGACCAGGCGGGCCCCGGCGGCGGAATGCTTCTTGATCTGGGCGAATTCCTCGTCGGTCAGGGCGCCGGGCTTTTCGAGGATTTCCCAGGGCACCTCGATCTTGCCGACGTCATGAAGCAGCGCCGCGGTGCGAATCCGGGCGACTTCGGCATCGGGCAACCTGAGGCCCCGGGCGATCGAGGTGGCATGCCTCGCCACCCGGCGCGAGTGGCCGTGGGTGCGTGGATCACGGGCCTCGAGGGCGCTGGCCAGGCGTTCAAGCTCACGGGCCCGTTGCTTCGGAGTCAGCCCGCGGCCCGCCTCCGGGCCGACGAAGTCCTCCGAGCGGGAAAGCAGCCTTTCGAAGCGGCGGCGGCGGAGCCAGCCCCACAGCATCAGGTCTTCGAAGAGCAGGGGACTGCCGGCCCGGCGCCGCTTCCAGAACTCGGAAATCGAATGGGAAAAGAGAACGGAAACCAGCACCGGGATCAGGATCAGCAACACCGGCGAGGTCACGATTCCGGTGGCCCTGAGCGCGATCGCCGCGGCGCAGGGGACAACCAAGACCAGCGCGGTAAGCCCGATCACCAGCGGGAGACTGCCTGTGTTCTGTTGTGGCGGGACGCGCTCCATCAGTCCTCCAAAGGCCTGAGTACGGAAGTACCCGTCAACTACAAATGTAAACACCCCTGTTCACGAAGCATACAGCCCGTGGAAGCCAAAGGGGATGTGATGCGGCACGGAAGCACGCGCAATTTCCTCCATGTTCCGCGCGTCGAGGACCAGCAAAGCCGACTTTCGCCGCCGGCCGTCGAGAATGACCGAGAGGATCACCCCGTCGTCTTCGGCCTTCCCTCCGGGCCTCGGCACGAATACCGGTTCGCCCGGGTATACCCCCCATTCGCGCCAGAGCTTTGACTCGCCCTTCTTCACGTCGGCCTTGACCAGCTGGTCGATGAAGCCGCTCGATCCCTTGCGCAGACCTACCCCGTAGGCGTAGCGATAATGCCTGCCGTTGACCCGGCCGTAGTTCTTCTGCGGCAGCTCGATGTAGGCGTCGATCAGGTCGCGCTGGCTCATCTTCCCCTGACCTTCGAGCCTGATCTCGAACCGGCGATACCTGGCCTGAGGCACCTTGCTGCCGGAACGGATCTTCTTCAGGTAGAGCGCGTCGATCACCCCGGCGTCCTTGTGGGCACAGACGTCAACCACCACCTTGCCCTCATGCTCGTAGGCGTTGATGTGATGGAAGGCGAAGAAGGAGTCGGTCTCGACCGTGTGGGCCACACCACCCCTCTGGCGGTCGACCAGGATGATCCGGGTCGGCTCCTCGCCCTGCCATTCGTAGTTGGTGATGATCGGGCCGCGGTCCGGGCTGAGGAATTTCGAGAGGTTGAAGTTGAAGGGCTGGGAGACGATCACCACGAACCGCCGGGTCAAACCGAAGGAGTGAAGGTAACCCGGCATCGCCTGCGGGATGAAGGCGAGCTCCCGCCGGGTCCTGCCTTTTTCGGAGACGATCCGGAGCCCGCTCGGCGGCACCAGTTCGACCTCGTAGGAGAATCGTTCCCGGGTTTCCGGGTCGAAGTGGGGATGGGCCGTTCCGAGGCGGCCCTGCATTTCCCCGGCGTCACCGATCCCCATCGTGTTCAGGAATTTCGGGTTAAAGCGGACCGGGATCGGGATTTCGGTGTGGGCCCGGAACTCGCCCGCCAGTTTCTCGATCGAGACGTTTGCGTTGGGGATCCGGCCCAGCACCGGCAGGGTCGAGACTCCGGAGAAGATCTGGCGGCAGGGGTCCGGGGCCGGGTCGGTGGCCAGTTCGGAGAACTTGATCCGGCCTTCACGCTGCCAGGCCCAGTACTGACTGGAGCGCAGGAAGCGGTTGCGGTAACTGACCTTGCCTCCCTTGAAGGAGAAGGCGTGGAGCATCGCGAGGCCGTCGAACCAGTGGTTGAACTTTTCCTCGCCGATCTCGAAGAGGGCCGGGCCGTTGCGCAGCAGACTGCCGGTCAACCACTGCGGCAACTTGCCGTCGAGATCGATGGAGGGCAGGAAGGTCTCGTCCTTCAGCGACTTGAATGCGAGGCCGAAACCGGGCCGGCGCAGCTTGCTCTTCGGATCAGCCAACGCCTGCGCTGCCCCGAAGGGTCCGGTCGGCGCAAGCGCGTTGGCCGCCGCCAGTCCGGCCGCCACTCTCGAACCCGTAACGAGCAAGTCTCTACGCGTTTTTCCCACAGCTTCTCCCTCTCTCCTTGCTCCACTATAGGTTCTTCTATATGAGCACGGAGAATCGGCGTTATGCATTGGCGGAGCGGCCCGAAGGCCTGATTGACGAGGACACCTTCACCCTGGAGACGGGGCCGGTCCCGGAGATCGGTGAGGGCGAGGCCCTGGTCCGGGTCACCTGGATCTCGATCGACCCGACCAACCGGACCTGGATCGGCGAGGAGCCGACCTACCTGCCCCCGGTCCAGATCGGCGAGACGATGCGGGCCCTGGGCCTCGGCGAAGTGGTCGAATCGAACAATCCGAATTACCCGGTCGGCGCCCTGGTCACCGGCCTGACCGGCTGGACCGATTACACCGTGATCAGTGACTCCAACCCGCTCATGGTCGTGCCGGAAGACGCCAGGTCCGCCCCTCCCGCCGCCCTGCTCGGCATGCTCGGCATGACCGGCTGCACCGCTTACTTCGGGATGCTCGAGATCGGCGAGCCGAAGGAAGGCGAGACGGTCGTGGTTTCCGCCGCGGCGGGAGCGGTCGGCACCGTGGCCGGCCAGCTCGCCAGGCTGAAGGGCGCCCGGGTGGTCGGGATCGCCGGCGGTCCGGAGAAATGCGCCTGGCTCATCGACGAGCTCGGCTTCGACGCCGCCGTTGACTACAAGGCCGACGACTGGAAAGAGCAGCTCCGGGCGGCCACCCCGGACGGAATCGATGTTAACTTCGAGAACGTCGGCGGCGAGATCATGGAAGCGGTCCTGCTTCGCCTCAACATCAACGCCCGCGTGGCCCTCTGCGGGCTGATCTCCGGTTACAACGACGACCTGCGCCCGCTCGACCCGAGGATCTTCGGCCGGCTGCTGGTCAACCGGGTCAGGCTGCAGGGCTTCATCATCCTCGACTACTACGCCCGCTTCGGCGAGGCGATCCGCGAACTTTCGGGCTGGGTTGCCGAGGGCAAACTGAAATCCGAGCAGACGGTGGTCGAAGGTTTCGAGAACCTGCCCGACGCCCTGAACATGCTCTTCAAGGGCGAGAACAAGGGCAAGCTGGTCGTCAGCATCGCCAAATGAGCGGTCGATAAGAAGCTTCTAACGCGGCGTTGAAGATGATCTGATCGCGGCAGATCAAGGTCTGAATCCCTAGTCAATCTGACGGAAGGATTCACATGAAAGATCAGACCTTGAGACGCGCGGCCGCGGTGGCCCTGGCCCTCACCGGTGTCATCCATCTCGTGCTCGCCCCCGAGTACATGGCCGAGCAGGCCTACATCGGCCTCCTCTTCATCGGCGGCGGAATCACCACGATCGCGCTGGCGGCATGGCTCTGGGTTCGCAGCGAGCCGGTCGCCTGGGTCGGTGCCGCGCTCGTCAGCGCCGGAATGGCCGCCGGCTTCATCCTCTCCCGGACGGTCGGCCTGCCCGGGTTCCACGAAGCAGAGTGGGAACTCTCGGGAGTCGTCTCGGTGCTGCTCGAAATCGGGGTCGTCGGCCTCGCCGCAGCGGCGCTCGGCTCCGGCGGCAGCGCCCGGACCGCGACCTCCTGATCCAGGGGGAAGGAGAAACCAGTTGACAGGCCAGGACGCCGGCATCCCAGCCCGGCGCCCGGCCACCGCCCGCCGCCGCCCGGATCCCCGGCCTCGAACTGGAGGTCGGGGATCCTTCCCTGTTTCCAGCAACGCAACTTGTAGCGGAAGGCCGGAACCGCCCGGCCCAGGCGACACCGACCGGTCCCTAGTTGGTTGGCAAGGCGGCTCCACTGTGGGAGCATGGGTCTGATGCCAGGCATCAGGTTCAGGGGGATTCTCGTCAGCGCCGCTTTTGCGGTCCTGCCCGTCTTTGCCGCACCGGCGGTTTCCTCCGCCGGCGACGACCCTGGAACTTCGGTTCTCGAAGTGCGGTTCAGCCGGAGTGCCAGTCTGAGAGGCGACGAAGCCAGTCTTCGAGCGGCGAGCGAGCCCGCCCTTGACCGGGTCGAGAAGCTCTTCGAGCGGATCGGGACGATCAGCGCCGAACCTCTCGCGGCCGGGGTCAGCCAGGCCGAGTCGACCGCGTTGGCGAGGCGGGCCAGCAGGCTCTCCGGAGCCAGGAGCACCAACATGGCCGACTGGTACCGGGTCGAGGTACCGGCGGGCACTGAAGCAGACGCCCTCGATGCGCTCCGCAACTCGGGCCAGGTCGCCTATGCCGGCCGGGCCCCGGTCGCCCTTCCGCCACCGGTCACGCCCGATTTCAGTCCGGGCCAGCTTCACCTCGACATGGCTCCCACCGGGGTCGGCGCCGAGTATGGAGAGACCGAGCCACGAGTCCGGGGCGGGGGCGTGACCGTGGTCGACCTCGAGTACTACTGGACCCGGACTCACGAGGATCTCCAGCTGCCTGCGTCCTCCGACATCGGTGGCGGCGAGTACGTTCAGTACACCGCCTTCGATGACGAGCACGGCACCGCGGTCTTCGGGATCCTCAACGCCGACGACAACGGGTTCGGCGTGACCGGGATCGTGCCCGAGGCGACGATGAAGGGCATCTCCCCGACCATGGCACCCGACTTCGGCTACAACCCGGCCGGGGCTCTGACCTACCTTGCCGACAAGCTGAGTCCCGGTGACGTCGTGCTGATCGAGCAGCAGGCCGACGGTCCCGGTCCCGGCCCTTCCGATTACGTGCCGATGGAATGGAATCAGGCGAGCTTCGACGCGATCCGGCAGCTCGGCGACCTCGGAATCGTGGTCGTGGAAACCGGGGGCAACGGGGGCTACGACCTCGACTCCCCCGCCATGCTCGGCCGTTTCAACCGTGCGAACCGGGACTCCGAAGCGATCGTGGTCGGAGCCGGGGACTCGGTCACTCACGCCCCGCTCTGGTTCACCTCGCACGGATCGCGGATCGACCTCCAGGGCTACGGCAACAACCTGGTCACGACCGGCAGTAACGGTGACCTCCAGGGCCCGGGTCCGGGCGAAAAGGACATCCGCTACACCAGCAGCTTCGACGGAACCTCGGGGGCCGGGCCGGTTGTCGCGGGCGCGGTCGCCGCGGTTCTTTCCTACCTGAAGGCGACCGGTCAGCCGCCGCTGGACGCGGACCAGCTGGTCGGGTTGCTCCGCAGCACCGGCACTCCCCAGGCGAGTCCGGAACTGGGGCAGATCGGACCGCTGCCGGACATTCCGGCGGCGATCGCCACGATTCAGGGCAGCCTTCCGACCGTGTCGATCACGGGCCCCGGGGACGGGCTCACGTTCGACTTCAACTCGGCTCATTTCCTCGGGCTTACCTGCGGTACCGGGGCTGGGCCCGATCTCGAGTCCTGCCTCGCCAGGGACCAGGGCCCGGAAGGGGAGACGAATCTGGTCAACGGCGACCGGCTGCCGACCGATCAGCCTGGCACCCACACGCTGACCGCGACCGCGACCAACGAGCTGGGGCTGACCGCGACTGACACGGTCACCTACGAGGTCGGGCCGGGCTGCTTCGCTGACGGGGTCAGGCTGGCCTCGGTCCAGCCCCGGGGAGCAAAGGTGAAGCTGCTCGGTGCCGCCGACCCCTCCAGCGCCGGCCGCCAGGCCAGGATCCTGCGGGCCGGCAAGCGGGCCGGCACCGCGACCGTCACCGGAGACGGCAGGATCGAAGCGACGGTCAGCGCCCCGAAATCGAAGCGGCTTCGCCCCGGGACGCGCTACCGGCTGGTCGTCGGTGGAAGCAGGTCGAATCCGATGAAGCCAAGCGGAGCGGTCAGGGTCCTTTCCCGCAAGCCGCTTCCGGATGCCGACCTGATCAAGGGAAAGCTGGCCGGGGTCGGGAAGCAGGGCCGGTTTACACTGGGGGCCCGCCCGCTCTGCGGCGGTCCGGCCACTTCGCGCCAGGTCAGCTTCAACCGCAGCGGCGTCTTTTCGGTCCGGATCGGTTTCACGAGCGCCACCCGGACCTTCTCGATCAGGCGGTCCGGCGGGGAAGTCCCCCTCCCGGTGGTCATGCCGGCCGCCCGGTTCATCACCGGGAACTGAACCCCGCTCAGACCAGCGAGTCCGGACCCAGGCCGGCGACCGAGTTCTGACCGGTCAGTGCGAGGGCAACGTCGGCGTCGGACTTCAGCACCCGCAGCATCTTCTCCACCCCGGCCTGGCCTTCCGCGGCAACCGCCCAGGCCCAGGCCCGGCCAATGATCACGGCTTCGGCCCCGAGGGCGAGCATCTTGACCATGTCGAGGCCGTTTCTTATGCCGCCGTCGGCAAGCACCGTGGTCTCGTCCCCGACCGCTTCGGCAACCCCGGGCAGGGCGGCTGCGGTCGATGGCACCGCGTCAAGCTGCCGGCCACCGTGATTGGAGACGACCACCCCGTCAACCCCGGCGTCGACCGCCTTGCGGGCATCCTCCGGGTCGAGCACACCCTTGACCACCAGCTTGCCCTTCCAGTTCTCCCGCACCCAGGCGATGTCATCCCAGGTGACCGAAGGATCGAACTGGGCGTCGACCCATTCCTTGAAGTCCTCCGGGGTGCGGGCGCCAGGCACGACCTCGGCCAGGTTGCCGAAGGTCAGCGGCTTGCCGGCGATCGGCACGCGCCTGACCCAGCCCGGATGGGAAACGAGGTCGAGTCCGCGCCTCAGCTGGGCGACCCGGGTCGGCGAGTCACCCATCCCGTTGCGGGTGTCGCGGTGGCGGGCGCCGACCACGGCCAGGTCAATGGTCAGGGCCAGAACCGGAGCGCCGACCGCCTCGGCCCTCGCCATCAGCTTCTCGGCGTAGCCGCGGTCCCGCATCACATAAAGCTGGAACCAGGGCGGCACGGAGGTCGCTTCGGCCACCTCTTCGATCGAGCAGATCGAAACGGTCGACTCAATGAACGGAACCCCGGCCGCTTCCGCCGCGCGGGCCGCCTGCACCTCGGCCCTGGTCGCGAACATCCCGGCCAGGCCGACCGGCCCGAGAATCACCGGCATCGAAAGCTTCTGGCCGAGGACCTCGGTCGCCTGCTCCCGGACCGATACGTCCCGCATCACCCGCTGACGGAGAAGAACCTTTGCGAGGTCGGTTTCGTTCGCCCGTGCAGTCACCTCTTCATAGGCGCCACCGTCGATGTAATCGAAGAGCTGCCGCGGCAAACGCCGGCGGGCGAGTTCCCGGTAATCACGCACTGTGGCCGGCTGGACGTTCAGGGGCTGATCAGCGGAGAAGCGCATGGCGGCAAACTACCGGCTGAAGGCCGAAGCCCCCGGCTCAGGCGGCTGGAAACCCGATCTCGAAGCGGGCACCCCCCAGTGGCGAGTCAACACACCTCGCTTCACCTCCATGGGCCTCGGCGATCGCCCGGACGATGGCCAGACCGAGCCCGGAACCGCCCAGCGAACTGCTGCGCGACTCATCCAGCCGCGCAAAACGGTCGAAGACCCGCTCCCGGTCACTTTCGGGCACGCCGGGTCCGTCGTCGTCCACGGCCAGAACCACCTTCGATCCATGGTCGGTGGCCGACACCTCGATCCTGCCCCCTTCTTCCGTGTGGGCGATTGCGTTCGAGATCAGGTTCGAGAGCAGCCGGGCGACCTGTTCGCGGTCGATGTTCACCCGGCGCCCGGTGACGACTCCGGCCACCAGGTCGCGATTGTTTTCAAAGGCCATGCCTTCCACCTCGGCCGAAATCAGCGGCTCCAGTTCCAGCGGCTCGAGCCGGAGGCCTTCGGAGGATTCGGCCCTGGCCAGCAGCAGCAGGTCATCGACCATCAACTCCATCCGTGCGGTCGCCTGGGAAACGAGCTCGTAAACCCGGGTGACCTCTTCCCGGGAGGGGTTCGGGTTCCGGGCAAGCACCTCCGCCTGGCCCCGCACCACGGTCAGGGGGGTCCGCAGGTCATGCGAAGCGTCGGCGACGAAAGCCCGTTGACGGTCGAAGGCATCCTCGAGACGGTCGAGCATCCCGTTGAATGATTCGGCCAGCCGGCGGGCTTCGTCCCGGGTCCCTTCGACCGGCATCCTCGCGGAGAGATCTCCCGCGTCGACTCCTTCGGCGACCTGGGCCATCCGCCGCATCGGGCGGGTGGCGGTACTGGCCAGAAGCCAGCCGGCCAGCGCGCCGAGCAGCAGGGTCGCGATGCCGACGATGACGAAGGTATCGCTGAGGCCTTCGAGCGCGTTCTCGGCCGGAGCCAGCGGTTGCCCGACCCGGATCGTCGCCTTGACGCCCCCGGGGAGTTCGACCTCCCGGGTCAGGATCCGGACCTTGCCGGCGTCTTCAACCTCGATCGTCGAGTAGCCCGGAGCCGACCCCAGGATCCGGTCCGCATCCTGCTTTTTCTCGGCGGGCTCGTCTTCGCTGTCGTCACCGCTTTCGTGGCCGGCGTGTTTCTGCTCGCCGTCGGAATGGTGATCTTCGAGACCCGGCCCGACCAGCTCCGGCTGGTTGCTGGCAGTGCCACCGCCGTCGATCGAGATCGAAACCAGCCGGGCGTTCGGGCCGAAGCCCTCCGCCGAGGTGATCTGACGGGCCCTGGCGGTGTGTTCTGCCGGTGTGTCCGCGCCACCGACCTCCAGCCTCGCGGCGATCTGGCTGACTCCCTTGTCCAGCTCCGACTCGGTGCGGTCCTTCAGTTCGGACCCGGTGCCTCGATAGACCGCGAAGTAGGTGACCCCCAGGGCAATCAGCAGGACCAGGGCGATCGAGATCGCGAGCTTGCCTCTCAGTCCGGGATGGGGCATGTTCACCGGCCGTCACGCAGCCGGTAGCCGACCGACCGAAGGGTTTCGATCGGGTCCGGCCGGCCTTCCATCGCCAGCTTGCGCCGCAGGTATGCGATGTAAACCCCGACGATGTTGGTCCCCGGGTCGTAGTCATAGCCCCAGACTCCGTTCAGCAACTGCTCCCGGGAAAGCACCTGCCCGGGATGCCGCATCATGTAGGCGAGCAGGTCGAATTCACGGGCCGAGAGCAACACTTCGACATCGCCGCGCTTGACCCGCCGGCGCAGCAGATCCAGTTCGATGTCACCGGTCCTGAGCTCGGTCGCGCTGCCCTGGGCCGGGCTTCTCAGCTGGGCCCTGATCCTCGCGACCAGTTCCTCGAAGGCGAATGGCTTCGTCACGTAGTCGTTCGCGCCGGCGTCGAGTCCGGCCACCCGGTCGGCGACCTCCCCCTTCGCGGTGAGCAGGATCACCGGCGTGGACCCGTCCTCCCGGCGCAGCGAAGCGAGCACCTCGAGGCCGTCCTTGCCGGGCAACATCAGGTCGAGCAGGATCAGGTCGAAGCGTCCGGTTCTGGCGAGGGCTTCCCCGTCGATCCCGTCCGCGACCCAGGTCACCGCATGACCCTCCGCTTCAAGGCCACGGGCGATGAAGTCGGCTATCGCCTTTTCGTCTTCGACCAGGAGGATGCGCATCGGTGCCGATCGTAACTGCGAATCCGGCCGGGATCGCGTTTCTAAGAGAACTCTCATGTTTCGTTACGGATCCTCCAAGCCGGCTGGATCAACCTTTCGGACATGAGCGAAACGCATGACGACCAGAAGCCCGATCAGAACGATCCCGCAACCACGGAACTGACCCCGGAAAAGGGGTGGTCGGCGACAACCCGCAGGCTCGCCGACAACCCGGTGGGCCGCTGGGTCGCGGTGGGTGCCGCCGTCGTCGTTGCGCTCTTCAGCGGGATGTTGATCGGGCGGGCCACCGGGCAGGACCCGGCCGAGGCCGGACCCGCATCTTTCGGCCGGCCGGACGGCGACGGACCTCCGGCTGGTGGCCAGGTGCCCTTCCACGGCGACGACGACTTCGGCGGCCAGAGCTATGGCGACGACGACAGCTACGAACAGCCAGAGGGGGGCGATGACGAACACAGTGAAAGCTCCTCCGGCGGCTCCTCGCCCTCGCCGCTGGAGACCGGACAGTCCTGAGGAGGTACATGAGCATGAATGAACTGACCCCAAAAGAAATGGCCGAGGCGAAGAAGCTGGCCCGCCGGGTTCGGGTCGGGAACATCCGCCGCCGGATCGCCTACGGAGCGACGCTGATGGTCGCGGTGTTCAGCGGCGCCATCCTCTTCCGATCGCTGGAACAGCAGACGGGAACCGCCGCGACCAACGTTTCGGCCGTGACCCGCAGCGACGAGAGCGATGACTCCGAGGGCCTGAGCGCGCTCGTCACGCAGGTTTCATCGGCATTCGGGGATGACGGAGAAGAAGAGGAAGGTTCACCTTCGACCACGGCAGGCACGGTGACCGGTTCCACGACCACTTCAAGCGCTCCCCCGCTGGTCACCAGCCAGTCATGAATGACCTGGCCACAACCCTCTGTTTCCCCGCCCTCGGCGGCGAAGTCCTGATCCAGGCGGAAGGCCCGGGTTCCGACCTCGCGGTCGAAGAGGCCCGGGAGCTGGTCCTGGATCTGCACCGCCGGCTGACCCGCTTCGAACCATCCAGCGAGCTCTGCCAGCTCAACCGCAGCAGCGACCGGGCCGTGAAGGCAAGCCCACTCCTCCTCCGATTCGCAGACGAAGTCCACCGGGCGGGATCAAACAGCGGCGGCCTGGTTGACGCCACACTCCTCGACCAGGTTGAAGCCGCGGGATACAGGGACTCGATCAATCCCGACGACCCGGCCGGACCCGGACCTTCGAGTCCCGAGCTCGAGCCCCCCGCCCGGCGTTGGAGCTGGTCGGATGTGACCGTTGACCGGGAAGACTCGACCGTGATCCGCCCGCCGGGCCTGCGCCTCGATTCCGGCGGGATCGGCAAGGGGCTGGCCGCCGACATCGTCGCCGAGAGGCTTGAGGGCTTCGACTCCTGGGCGGTCGAATGTGCCGGCGACCTGCGATTCGGAGGCGAGGGTGGTGCCGAGCGGCGGATCGACGTCAAGTCACCTTTCCCCGGCCGGGGCGTGATCGCCGACTTCACGGCCTCCGCGGGAGCGGTCGCCACCAGCGGCACGACCCGCAGATCATGGAAGACCGGTTCTGGCGACTCCCATCATCTGATCGACCCCCGCACCGGCCGGCCGGCGCAAACCGGCCTGGTGCAGGTCACGGCGGTCGCGCCGACCGCCGTGGAAGCCGAGGTGCGTGCCAAGGCTGCGCTGCTTTCCGGGCCCGACCGGGCTTCCGAATGGTTGATCGACGGCGGGATGTTCGTGACCGAAGAAGGCGAGATCCGGGCCTGGGATTTCCAGAGGAGGCCGGAAGTTGGGTAACGGGATCCACATCTTCTGGGTCCTCAGCCGCGGCGCCGGCATCGCCGCGATCCTCTTCGCCGGACTCTCGGTGACCGTCGGCCTGCTGTCCAGCCGCGGCATGCCGTTTCCGAACCTGAGAAAGAACTTCGAGCTGAGGCCGCTCCACGAGGCGCTCTCGATGGCGACGATCCTGCTGGTCGCTGCCCACGGTCTGCTCCTACTAGGTGACCCCTGGCTGAAACCCGGGATCACCGGCATCTCGGTTCCCTTCGTGATGTCATACCGGTCGTTCTGGACCGGAATCGGGATCATCGCCGGCTACGGTCTGATCTTGCTGGGGCTCAGCTATTACCTTCGCCGCCGGATCGGACCCTCGCGCTGGCGCACGGCCCACCGCTTCATCGCGATCTTCTGGCTGCTCGGTCTGGCTCACACTTTCGGCGCCGGCACTGACGCGAGCCAGCCCTGGGTCTGGGTTCCCGTAGCGCTCACTTCAGCGCCCGCCCTGGTCTTGCTGATCATGCGGCTGTCGCGTCAGGGCAGCAAACCTGCCCCGGCCCGGGTTGCCGGCACCCCGGTTTCCGACCGAGCGGTCATGATTGACCGGCATTGAATCCTCACATCAAAGCGATGGATCAATCAGGGGTTGCCGAGGCAGTCGCCTGGGCAGAAAGCGAGGGCTGGCAGCCCGGTCTCGGTGACCACCTGGCGTTCTTCGCGGCTGACCCGGAAGGCTTCTTTCACTCGCAGCTAGACGGCCAGACGGTCGCCACGATCTCGGTGGTCCGGGGATCGCCGGAGATTGCCTTCGTCGGGCTTTACATCGTCGCCGCCGAGTTCCGCGGCCGCGGTTTCGGCAGGCAGCTTTGGGATGAGGCCCTGGGAAAGTTCGATGGTTTAACGCTGGGCCTCGACGCGGTCCCGGAACAGGAAGCGACCTACGCCTCGGACGGTTTCGCTTCGGCGTATGGCAACGCCAGGTTCTCGGCGGAGGCTCGCGAGCTTCCCGATCCGGAACCTGACGCCGGCATCCTCCCTTCCTCCTCGGTTCCCTTTGACCAGCTGGTCGCCTTTGACGCCGCTCATTACTTCGGCCCCAGACCGGCCTTCCTTCGCGCATGGATCAAGGGAGAGGGCCGCCAGAGCCTTGTCGCAACCGACGGCACCTCGATCACCGGCTTCGTCGCCTCCCGCCCGACCCGCACCGGCAACCGGATCGGCCCCTTCTTTGCCGCCAACGCAACGATCGCCGGAAATCTGCTGCTTGAACTCGCGACCAGGCTCACCGGTCCGGTCTCGATCGACGCCCCCGAACCCAATCAGGCCGCTTCCGATCTCTTCACCAGCCTGGGGATGAAACGGAGCTTCCCCACCATCCGCATGTACCGCGGCCTGCCCCCCGACCTTCCTCTAGACCGAATCTTCGGCATCACCACCCTCGAACTCGGCTGATCCCTTCCGACCCGGTCCGATCGCACGGGGCCAACGTGATTGAGAGACTTCTCACGATGCGCGCCGCCTCAGTCAGGGAGAACAGCCGCTTGCGGAACCTGCTTCGTGAGATCGGGGAGATCTTTGCCGGGATCTTTCATGTCTACCGGGCCTGGTGGGTGGACATCCTGGTGCTTTCGTTCTGCATTTTCGTCCCGATCGGACTGCTTGACGCAGCCGACAACCAGGCGCTCGAATCGATCGGCCCGGGTCACGACCTGACGGCGACGGCCCTGGGAATCGCGGCCCTGGTCATCACCGCTACGGCCCTGCTCGGCGAGGTCTTTCTCGCCGGTGCCGTCGGGCTCTCGCTGATCCATGCGGAAGACGGCCGGCCGCCGTCGCTTCGCTTCATCGCCCGCCACCTCAGCTACGGCCGGCTGATCGCCGTCGACATCCTCTTCGTGCTGGCGGTGGCCCTCGGGCTGGTCTTTCTGGTGGTTCCCGGCATGGCCGCCTTCGCCTACCTCGCGCTGGCCGGGCCGGTGGTCGAAATCGAGGACCGTGGCATCGCGAGCTCGTTCAGACGCAGCTTCCAGCTCGTCCGCGGACGCTTCTGGCTCGTCTTCCTGATCCTCTTTCCGATCGAGGCGGTCGGCGGCGCCGTCGGGCAGGGCTCTGCCGCGATCTGCGAGACGCTCTTCGGCCACACCTTCTTTGCCGAAGGCATCGCCGAGGCGCTGGCCGACATCGCGATTTCGCCACTGTTCGCGATCGCTTCGGTTCTCCTGGCCAGAAAGCTGATCATGGCCAGGGATGGCATCGAACTTCCCGGTCCGGGCCTCCGGGACCTCCAGCCCGCCCCGTCCGGGAAGCCCCCGGCCTGATCTTCAGCAGCACCGGGACCGCAAGCTAGACTGCCGCGGGTGGAGCGGGAGAAAGGGGAGGCCGTGAGCGGGCGACCGCTGACCAGACGCGCGCTACTCGGGCGAGGTGCGGCGCTGGCTGCTGCCGGAGCCTTCGCACCGGCCTTTCGGATCGATCCGGCGAGTGCCGCCGCGACCTGTTCACCGCCCGTTTCGGGTGATTTCCGCGAACACCGCAGTCTTCAGAGTCTCAGGCTCTAGAGTCCGATGTTCATGAATCCGCAAGGCACGGCGGGAAGCCGATGAACACATCGATCGCCGAGGATTCGGTCTCGCCAGAAGAGCTGACCGAGGCCGTTTCCGAGCGACGCGGCTGGAAGCTCTACCAGGTCATCCGCCTGATTCTGCGGCCGTTGCGCTGGTGGGCACGGGTGGAATCGAAGGGGCTCGAGTACCTGCCGGCGACCGGTCCCGCGCTGATCGTCTCGAACCACGATTCCTGGCTTGACCCGCTGGCGATCATCGAGGTGATGATGTGGAAGAAGCGCCAGCTCCGTTTCCTCGCCAAGCACACGCTCTGGAAGTTCAGGCCGATGGCCTGGATCCTGGATCAGGCCGCGCAGATCCCGATCCGGCGTGGCGAGGGTGACACCGGCGCCCTGGACGCTGCGGCAGTTGCCGTCGAACGCGGTGAGATGATCGGCATCTTCCCCGAAGGAACGCTTTCACGGGGCACGGTGCTGCGAGCCCGCAAGGGAGTCTCCCGGCTGGCCCGGGCCTGCCCGGGAGTCCCGGTCGTGCTGGTCGCGGTGACCGGCAGCAGTGACCTGAAGCGTTTCCCCAAGCGGCCCCGGGTGAAGGTCGAGTTCTTCGACCCGGCCGGGGGGCAGCTGAGACCGGATGAGGACGCGCAGGAGTTCTCGCAGCGCCTGCTCGACGAGATCCGCGCCAAGGCGCCTCGCGTCAAGTAGCGCCGGGGTTCAGGCCGGGATCGTCATCCGGTCGAGTCCGCCGCCGATGTTCCTGACCAGCACCTTGGCGATCACGAAGTCGAGGCCGGGCAGGCGGGTGCCGATCTCGATGTTCCATTCCATGTGGGTTCCGGAATCGGTCGGGGCGAAAGTGATCGTGCCGAGGTGATGGTTGAGCGGGGTGCCCTTGGTCACCGTGTAGACGATCCGGCTGTGCGGCTCGAATTCGGTCACAGTCTCCTCGAAGGCCGGAACCGGCCCGGGCGGATTCAGTTTCCGCGAGGAACCGACTCCGTTGCGGTTGCCGTCGGTGCCGTAGGAAAGCCGGGTTACCTCGGCTCCGAGGACCCCGCCCAGGTTCTCGTGCTCGGCAATGAAGTCGAAGACCCGCTCGGGCGGAAGGTCGAAGTCCTTGTCAAATCGCATGCGCTGCATGGCCGGATTGAATCAGATTCGCGGTAGCGCATCAACTGATGCGTTATGATCGAGACATGACGAAACGTGAACCGAAAGGCGAATCCGGAGCGGAGGCCCGTCGGCAGGCGCTGAAAAGCGGTGGCGCTGCCGTGGTCACCCACCGCAAGCCAAGAGCGCCGCGTTCCGATGGTCCGCGTACTACTTTGCGGGTTCCTGACTCGTTGGTTATTTCAGCCGAACGGCTCGCCGGCGAACTCGGCATTTCCCGCAATGATGCCCTGCTCCGGCTCGCCACCCGGGGAGCTGACCTGTACGAAACAGAAAGGCTTATCGAAAAGCGGCGTGAGGAGCGGTGGAAAGCGGTGGTTCCAGGTGAAATCGAGCCGGGAGTCAGCTTCCCCGAGGCAGAGGAAATTGCCGAAGCGGTCCGTCCCGGGCTTTGAGTTTTGGTGGACCGCTTGTGGGACACCACATTCGCTTCTCGTATCCGCCCGGATAGCAGCCTTTTCGACTACGCGGTCTCCGAATCACGCCAGGGTAGACCGGTACCGATCGCAGCACCCTCGCTCACTGAGATGTTCTACGGGATCGAGTTGAAGGCCATGTCAGGCGATCGTCGATTCGGTGTCCTGCGGGACTGGCTGGTTCGATTGATCGGCTCCCAGGTGTTGAACGTGATTTCACTGGACGGGCGGGCCGCCGTTATTGCCGGTCGACTTCGGGCCGAGAATCCCCACCCCCCTCCGGGCCGTGATTCAAGGTCCAAAACGATGAGACAGGCAGCCTGGCTGTTCGACATTCAGATCGCCGCGGTCGCTTTCGCTGCCGGGCTGGACGTCGCTACCCGGAACATTCGTGATTTCGAGGAACTGAGCGCGTCGCTTGAGCGGCTCTACCCCGGCGCACCGACGCTGGCTGTCTACCCCGACTTTCGCTAGGGATTCATCTCGTAGCCGCCGGCCAGGGCGCGGGTCTTTTCCCAGACCGAGTCGAACCTGGCCTGATCGACGACCGGCTTGGTGATCGCGCCACGGGCCCACTCCTGCTGGGCCTCGGTCGAGGAGGTCTTGCCGTGGAGCTCGGCCGCGTAGGCCGAGAAGTCGCGGATCATCACGTCGAAGATCTGGTCGAGCGTGTCCTCGGGCAGGCCGATCAGCGCCGCCTGTTCGCAGATCAGCTGGCCGTACGGGATCAGGGTGAAGATCTCGCCGAGGGTGAGCAGGAAATCGAGGTCCTTCTGCTGGGCCTCGTCCGGCCCCGCCTCGACCAGGAATGACTTGAACGATTCGGCCAGCTCGATGAACTTCGCCACGTTCGGCACCGAGGCGAAGGGTTCGTATGACTCCCGCCAGGGACTGAAGCGAATCTTCCCCAGGCCGCGCGCCGGGCCCTGGCGGAAGAGAAACTCGTCATCACCCGGTTCCTGCCGGCGCTCCGGTGCGGCGAGTTCGGGGTCCGGATTGAACAGGTAGGAGGCCATGAACTTGAGGACGAGGGCCATGTTCACGTGGACCGTGCCCTCCAGCTTCGGCAGCGCGCGGATGTCGCGTGCGGCCATCTCGAACCACATGTCCCGTTCGAACCCCTTGGCGGCGATCACATCCCAGAGCAGGTCGATCACCTTCTCGCCCTCGGTCGTGACCTTCATCTTGGTCAGTGGGTTGAAGAGCAGGTAGCGACGATCCTCGGGGGAAGCGGTACGGAAGTAGTCCACCGCCCGCCAGGCGAAGAGTTTCATCGCGGCAGTCCGGGCGAAGGCGTCGGTGAAGGCCTGCCGGACCTGGGGGAAGTCGGTCACCTTCATCCCGTAGAGAACCCGGCTGTCGGCGTGGGTGATCGCCTCCCAGAAGGCGTGTTCGCAGATCCCGATCGAGGCGAAGCCGAGGTTGAACTTGCCGATGTTCACGGTGTTGAGCGCCGCGTCGAAGGCGCCCGGGCCCTGGTGAAGCAGGTCGGCCGACTCGACCGGATAGGCGTTCAGGTTGAACTGGGAGACGTAGTTGGATGAATTGACCACGTTGCGGACCAGTTCGTAGTTCGAGTGGCTGGAGCTGGCCGCGAAGAAGGCGTAACCGTCCGGGCCTTCGATCCCGTCGACCCGACCGAAGACCGAGACCATCGCCGCTTCGTTGCCGTTGCCGATGTAGTACTTGCCGCCGGTCGCGGTGTAGGTCTCCCCTGCGCCATCGTCACCGGCCGGGGTAAGGACCATGTCGGTCGAATAGATGTCGGCACCGTGGGCCCGCTCGGAGAGGCCGAAGGCGAAGATCGAGCCCCTGGCCAGCTCGTCGGCCGCCTTCTTCCTCGCGGCCTCGTTTTCGGACTGGAAGATCGGACCGAGGCCGAGGATCGAGACCTGCCAGGTGTACCAGTAGGGCAGCCCGTAGAAACCGGACAGCTCGTTGAATTCGCAGATCCGGGTCGTGTCCCAGCGCCTGGCCGGGTCGCCTTCACCGTCCCGGGCCGGAGTGAGGAAGTTGCTGAAGATCCCCAGCTCGGCCTGCATTTCGAGGAAGTCCGAGTACCAGCGGTTCTCGCGGTCGTCGTCCTTCAGAGCTTTGAGGCCACGGTTCTCGAACCACTGGATCATCGACTTCAGCCGCTCCTGGTCGGCGGCATCCAGATGTGGCGCCGACCAGCTCTTCGGGTTGAGGATCAGTCCGTCACCGGGGGTTCCGGGCTCGATCTTCGCGGCGGCAACTTCAGAACTGGCGCTGGGCTCCATGCCGGGAGCATACGCCCGGATCAGGGTTCACCTGGTCAGAGGGATGCCGGATCGCTTTAGATTGGCGAGCGTCGCCACGACGAGGAACAGGGCGAGCGCGCCGAAGGCGATGTCACCGGCGTCATTCGAGATCGCGTGGCCGACCAGCGGGATGACCACGATCGGCAAGAGCAGGGCGACCAGGGTCATCAGGGCGAGCGGCTCGGCCGGCTCCTCGGGATAGAGGTCCTGGGCCTCGTCGAGAGCGGTGGCGTAGGGCAGGCCGAACCCGGTTGCGAGCAGCACCGCGGCGAGGAAGGCGGCCCCGGCGACGGGATCGATCGCGATCGCGGCGAGGCCGGCTGCGGCCAGGCCGAGCGAGCCGCAAAGCACCTTGTGGGTCCAGCCCATCGCCCTCAGCTCCGCCCCGCCGAAGCGCATCACCGCCGAGAGGCCGAACAGCAGAAATGAAGCGAGGCCGGCGATCGTCTTGGAAACGTCCCCCTCACTGGAGAGGTACTCGATCATCCAGGCGCCGAGGATCATCGGCACCCCGTAGATGGAAAGGAAGAGCAGGGACAGCCGGTAGACCCGGGCGCGCCTGACCGCCAGCCGGAGAAAGCCGGAGGACTTCCTTTCCGGGGTCGGCGGGCTCTTCGCGTAAGGCGGGATGAACGCCATCGCCAGCGCGGCAAGCGAGGCACTGATCACGAAGCCGACCCGCCAGTCGACATCCTGGTCGTAGAGCAGGCTGCCGACCAGAAGGGAACCGGCAATGCCGAGCTGGATCGCCGCCCCGAAGATCCCGACCAGCTTGACCCCGCCCTCGTGACGGGCCCAGACGACCCCGACCGTCGTGGTCAGGGCGAAGCCCAGCCCCGGCAGGATCCGGCCCAGGGCGACGCCCGCGAAATCGGGAGTGAAGGCGACGACCAGGTTGCCGGCCGCAATCATCAGGCAGGCGGTTCGCATGCCCCAGACCAGCCCGATCTTCTCCCCGATCTGCGCGGCGAAGGCGAGCCCGATCACGTTGGCCGCGAAGAACAGGGTGCCACCGACCAGACCGACCATCGCCAGCGAAACGTCGAAGTCCGCCGCCAGCTGCGAGGCGACCGGCCCGACGTTGCCGGCATTCCAGGCTCCGGAGAGCGCCAGCAGTGCAACCGCAATCGAAACCCTGATCGGAGGCGAAGGCGAGGACTCGGACACGATCAGAAACTACACCGAGTTCCGGAAGCTGGACCAGCCAGGGACCATCGGCGATACTCCCCGCATGGGGAAGAAGGGGATTGCCGCAGGGATTGCTTCGCTGATGCTGCTGATGGCAGCGCCGGGAGCCGCCCCCGCCGCGGGGCCCGCCGACGGCGCCGGAGCATCGGCCCGCCAGCAGTCGATGCGACAGCTCGTGGTGATCGGGCTGGCCGGAAGGGGCAAGCCGATGGCGGCCGCGTCGCAGATCGCCTGGCCGGGCTCAAGCCGCTACCGCCAGTTCCTGACCCAGGCAGAGTACCGCCAGCAGTTCGGGGCGAGCCCCGCGACGGTCAGGAAGATCAAGAGCCTTCGGAAGCGCCACGGGGTGCGCCGGGTAATCCTCAACCCGACCCGCACGGTGGCGATCGTGATCATGGACCCGCCCGCCGCCAGGCGGCTCTTCTGCGCCAGCCGCAACCTGCCCGGGAAGCCCTGCCGGCCGGCCGGGTTCAGGAGCGCGATCCGCCAGGTCTCGGTCGGCGAGGTTTACCCGAACGGCCCGACACCCCGGCCCCCGAAGGCCTCCTCATCCGGCTCGGGGACCCCGCATGGCTGCAGCGGCGCCCTGAAGTCGAAGGCCCTCACCCCGAACCAGATCTCGACCGCCTACGAGGTTGACGCACTGCGCCAGCGGGGCCTCGACGGCTCGGGCATCCGGGTGGCAACCCTGAGCGGCAACGTGGTCGGCACTGCGGATTTCCGGACCTGGGCCAGGTGCTTCGGCCTGCCGGCCCCGAAGGTGAGCCAGCCGGGCATGCCGAGCGGCGTGTACGACACCCAGAGTGACCCGGACGAAACCGTGCTCGACGTCGAGGCGCTTTCCTTCCTGGCTCCGAAACTGGACCGCGTCCTGCCGATCTTCGTACCACAGGACAACAAGTTCAACAACCCGCTGCTGCTCTTCCTTTTCGGTGCGCTTGACCCGGCCCGGCTGGGAGGCAAGCTTCCGGACATCCTCTCGATCAGCGACGGGGTCTGCGAATACCAGTTCCGCAAGGCCGAGAAGTGGCTGGCCCAGCGCCTGCTCGCGGAGGCGGCGGCGATCGGCATCACCACCCTCGCCGCCTCGGGTGACGCGGGCTTCCTTGGCTGCGACTTGCAGAAGCCCGGGGCCCAGTTCCCGGCCAGTTCCCGGTTCGTAACCGCGGTCGGCGGCACGAATCTCGGGCTCGATGCCGGCAACTCGATCCTCTCCCAGCCGGTCTGGTCCACCTACGCGAAGAAGCCTTCGCAGGGTGCCGGAACGGGCGGCGGACCCAGCCGGTTCTGGCCCCGGCCGGCCTTCCAGGTCGCGCCAGGATTGACCCCGGCCCTGCAGAGGGGAAGGAAGACCCGGCTGCTGCCGGACCTCGCGGCGATGGCTTCCTTCTCCCCCGGGATAGCCACCTACGAGCAAGGCACCGGCGGCTGGGGGCCGGGCGGCGGGACCAGTGCCGCCACCCCGCTGACCGCTGCGATCGTCGCGCTGGTCCTTCAACAGGAGGAGAAAGCCGGGCGGCCGCCGCTCGGGCTGATCACCCCGCTGCTCTACAAGCTCAGTCAGGGAGGTGGCTACAGCCAATATTTCCGCGATGTCACGACCGGAACCAGTTCCCGCAAACCGAGGACTGCAGTCGGCAAGACCCCGGCTGGCGGCGCCGCCCAGCCCGGCTACGACCTGGCGACCGGACTCGGTTCGCTCAGGGCGACCGCCTTCGCCGACGCGGTCGCTGCGATGGCTCCGTCCCCATGAACTGTCCGATTGACGCTAGCTTTCGGTTGTGGCCTTGAAACCGAAACAACAGCTGCCTCCCGGTCCGCGGATGCCGAGTCCGATGCAGACCTTTGGCTGGTGGTCGCGACCGACCGGCTTCCTCGACAAGGCGAGGCGGAAGTACGGCAAGAGCTTCACGGTGCGACTGGCCGCACAGGACCCCTTCATCGTGATCTCCGATCCGGACGAGATCAAGCAGGTCTTCACCGCCCCGCCGGATGTCCTCCACCCCGGTGAAGGCACCCGGATCCTCGAGCCGATCGTCGGTCCGAACTCGATCCTCCTGCTCGACGAAGGCGCGCACATGACCCAACGGAAGTTGGTCCTCCCCGCCTTCCACGGCAAGCGCATGGCAGGGCTCGAACCCCTGATCGCCGATGTGACCCGGGAGCAGATCGCGAGCTGGCCGCGGGGCGCTTCGGCACCGATCCACCCGCGCATGCAGAGACTGACCCTCGAGGTGATTCTCGCCGCGGTATTCGGGGTCCGGACCGGCGAGCGCCTCGACCCCTTGCGCCAGTCACTGACCGAGATGCTGGACTTCGGCATGAACCCCCTGAGCCTGTTGCCACCGGCCCGGCGGGCTCCCTTTGGCCGCGGCCCCTGGGCCCGGTTCCTGAAGGTCCGTGCCACGACCGACGAGTTGATCTACGGCGAGATCGAAGACCGGCGGAAGCGGGGCGACGAGGGCGGCAGCGAGATCATCAACTCGCTGGTCGGGGCCCATCACGATGACGGTTCACCGATGACCGACGAGGAAATTCACGACGAGCTGATGACCCTGCTGGTCGCCGGTCACGAGACCACCGCGACCCAGCTCGCCTGGACGATCGAGCGGCTGACCCGGGAGCCGCGGGTGCTGCAGACCCTGGTCGAAGCCGTGGATGAAGGCGACGGCGATCCCTTTCTGACGGCTGTGATCCGCGAAAGCCTGCGACTCCGGCCGGTGCTGCTGAATGCCGCCCCGCGAACGGTCAAGAAGCCGGTCGAGATCGGTGGCCGGACCTATGTACCGCGGGTCCACATGCTGGCCAGTGCCTGGCTGGTCCAGCACGACGCGGACGTCTACCCGAACCCCTACGCCTTCCAGCCCGAGCGCTTCCTCGAGTCCGACCCGGGTACCTACACCTGGATCCCCTTCGGAGGCGGTCGCCGCCGATGTGTGGGGGCCACTTTCGCCCAGCTCGAGATGGCGATCGTGCTGCGCGAACTGCTCCGCACCACCGAGATCCGGGCCGGTGTCGACGGGCCCGAAGCGACCCGCCGCCGGGCGATCACCGTCACCCCCGGCCGCGGCGCCGAAACGATCCTCACCGGCCGCTAACCGGCCGCCGGTCAGGGCGAGCTCAGAGCAGCGACCAGGCGATCCACCATTGCGCCCCGCCTGGCCATCGGCCAGATCGCGATCAGGGGCAGACTGATCGGGTCATCGAGCTCCAGCTGTTCGGAGCCCGGCGAAACCTGCTCGCTGGCCGCGATCAGCGAAACCGCATCCCGCTCTTCCATCTCACGAATCATCATCTGCCTCGAAGAGCCGACCACGGAGGATTCGACCGGTTCCACCCTGGCGCCGGCCGCGGCTAGCGAAGCGAGGATCATGTCGGTGTAAGGAGTGCCCGGCGGATTGAAGGTGAGCAGCCGGTCGCCATCCAGCTCCGTTGCCGCGATCCGTCCTCTTCCCGCCAGCCGGTGGCCCTGATGGACGAGGATCGCCGCCCGGGCCGGACTCAGCGCGACACTGTCGAGCCGGGGGGTGTTCGCAGACGAGCGGGCGAGAACGAGATCAAGTTCACCCGCGACCAGGCGGTCCTCGATTTCGCCCGGGCGCACCTGATGGACGGAGATCAGCAGGTCGGGACCGGCCGTCTCGCGCAATGCCTCGATCGCCGAGGCGACTTCCCCTTCCGAAACGGCGGGGCTGTGGCCGAGCTGGATCGTGCCACCGATCCCTGAGCCGACCTCGACCGCACGGTCAAAGGCAGCGTCGGCAAGTTCGAGGATCCGGGGCCCGTCCTCGAGCAGCGAACGGCCGGCCGGTGTCAGACTGACCTCGCGTGTGGTTCGCTCGAAGACTTCAACGCCGAGTTCCGATTCGAGCTGGCCGATCGTCTTCGAAACCGCCTGCTGGCCGAGCGAAAGCTGCTCGGCCGCCCGGGTGAAATTGAGGGTTTCCGCCACGGTCACGAAAACCCGGAGCTGCCTCAGATCAGGCATCCGTGGGGCCTCCAGATTGGCCGGGGCGTGACTTCACCACCGATGGGAGTTTCACTTTTCGGATCACGAGTCTGATCATGGCATCTGCCACCAACCGAAAGTGAAGGCTGAACGTGAAACAGAGAAAACTTGGCAGTCAGGGTCCCGAGGTCTCGGCGATTTCCCTGGGTGCCATGGGGATGTCCGGCCTCTATGGCCCGAGCGACCGTGAGGAGAACATCGCCACCATCCACGCGGCCCTCGACTCGGGAATGAACCTGATCGACACCGGCGACTTCTACGGGATGGGCCGCAACGAAATGCTGATCGGCGAGGCTCTGCGGACGCAAGACCGCGATGACTACCTGGTCAGCGTCAAGTTCGGGGCACAGCGGAGTCCCGACGGAAACTGGATTGGCTACGACGCCAGCCCCATTGCCCTGAAGACGGCACTCTCATACAGCCTCAACCGGCTCGGGCTCGACCATATAGACGTCTACCGGCCGGCCCGACTCGACCCGGAGGTGCCGATCGAAGAGACGGTCGGGGCAATCGCGGAACTGATCGAAGCCGGATACGTCCGCTACCTGGGCCTTTCCGAGGTGGGTCCGGAAACGATCCGCCGGGCCCAGGAGGTTCATCCGGTTGCCGATCTCCAGATCGAGTATTCGCTGATGTCCCGTGGAATCGAGCAGGAGATTCTGCCCTTGACCCGGGAACTCGGAATCGGGATCACCGCCTACGGGGTAATGAGCCGCGGGCTGCTCAGCGGCAACTGGAGCCCGGACCGTCAACTGGACCCGAGCGATTTCAGGGCTCATGCACCCCGCTTCCAGGGCGAAAACCTGCGACGCAACCTCGAGTTGACCGAACAGCTGCGGGAGATCGCCAGCGATCTGGGAGCCACCGTCGCTCAGGTTGCGATTGCCTGGGTGCTCTCCCGCGGGGAGGACATTGTCCCGCTGGTCGGTGCCCGTCGACGGGACCGGCTGGCCGAAGCACTCCCGGCGGTCGATCTGGAACTCGACCGGGCGACGCTGGACCGGATCGAGGCTGCGGTTCCCGAGGAACTCGTGGCCGGCAGCCGTTACCCGGAACCACAGATGGGCACGCTCGATAGCGAGCGCTGAATCTCCCGACCTGGCTGACCCGGATTTTCATGCAATACGCATGGATTTCCGGGGCCGGGTTCCGGCGAGCACTTCAGGGCAGGGAGATGAAGCGGATCCGGTAGCGGTCGTGGTTCTCGCCGTCTTTGACCCTCATGGCAATGACCGCGCCATCCCGGACCGGAACGATCCTGGTCGGCTTCTTCAACCGGCGCTTGTAGCTAATGCCGTTGGCCGTGTTGTATTCGTGGATGACCCGTCCGCGATTCCAGACAACCCGGCCGGAACCGACCTGAAGCCTCGAATAGTTGTCACATTCGTAATCGAGCAGACCTCCGTTGCCGATCACCATTGAGTTGCTGCGGCTGCTCCAGACCCGGATCTTGCCGTTGTCCGTCACGAAGACATCGCCGTTCCAGCAGACCTTCCAGTTGAATTCGGCTCCGGCAGGAACGAACGGAGGCTTCCGGTAGCCGAGGTTCACCCGGTCCAGGTTGGCCCGGTCGAAGTCATCGGGGATGCCGCCGGGGGAGTCGATCTGTCCGGTTCGCCAGTTCACATAGGCGCGACCGCCGAGGCAGCCGCCCGTGCCGGTGCAGGGCACGCCGCCCTCAACCCAGTACTTGCCGATCGAGTACCAGTAGCCGCTCTTGTTGTGCGGGAGAAGCCTGACCTTGCCGCCCCGCGCCGAAGCGGTCTTGGTGACCCCCATGTGGTCTGAGTCGATCTTTCCGCACCTGAGCAGAACCCTCGAGCCGCCAACATCCAGCGGCCGGCAGTTTCTCGCGCCGCGAATCAGATTCGTCTCGTGCTTGAAGGTGTCGAGAACGACAACTGCCCGCTTCGGGGTCAGGTAGGCGAAGTAACGGACACCGTCACTGGCCATCGGGGCGGAATCGATCGCCCGGGCAGCGTTGGCGGTGGAGGTGAATCCGAGCAGGCCAATGCCCATCAGGCAAAGCGAAAAGAGAAGAACTGTGGACCTGTGAATGACCTGCTTCATGACGGTGTGCCCCCGAGTCGTAGTTGACGAAAACACCCTACTGCCGGGGTCAACTCCGGTCGCCAAACCGGGCATTGCGCGCTGATATGATGATTTCATATGAGTCGCCTTCTCTCCGTCTCCCTCCCCGACGATCTCGCCGACGAAATTGATTCGCTGGTCGAGGCCTCTGGAAGGAACAAATCGGAACTTGTTCGGGACGCACTCCGGCGACAGATCAGACTGGAGCGGGTCTACTCAGTCCGACGTCTGGGGCAAAGCCGGGCCGAGGCCCAAGGGATCGGGCCTGAGGATGTAGAGAACCTGATTGACCGGTTCCGGAACGAGTAAGCCCGCGCCGAGAATCGCCTGTGACACGAATGTCATGGTTTCTGCGTTCATCGCGGGTGGCCCTCCCGGTCGTGTGATCGAGGAAGTTGCCGACGAAAGACTGGAACTCGTCCTGCTCGAGCCCGTCCTGAACGAACTGACCCGGATCCTCTCTGCGAAGTTCGGCTTCGAAGCCGATGAAGTGGCGCAGGCGCTCGAACTGCTCGCTGACATCGCCGTGGATGTCCAGCGATCGCCAGCCGGTTCCCCTGCTCCGGTCACTGGTGATCCGGACGACGATCTGATTCTTGCCTGCGCTGTCGAATCGTCGGCAGATGTGCTCGTTTCCGGGGACCGCCGACACCTGCTTCCGGTCGGCCGTTACCAGGGGATTCGAATCGTGACGCCACAGGCATTGCTGGCTGAACTCAAGCCCTGATCCCCATCCCGGGACCCGTTGTAGGGAATCAACAAGGCTTCAGGCCAGACATATGCATATCCGACTAACGGGACCCCCTCATTGCCTTCAACCTTTCCGGAGTGCTTCATTGAGAGGAAGAGAGGAACACATGTCCAGATTCGACATCACCCAGACCAATATCGCCGTCGAGCGCCTGCTCGAGGAGACCGAGAACCCGCGCCACAGGTTCCTGCTCCAGAACTACAACCGCCACCGCTACCTGGAGATGGCCGGCCGCTGGGAGGAGATCTTCGCCCCGGACATGACCATCGAACACCCGGTCTACCGCTTCAACTACCTCGGCCAGGTCTTCACCATGGACGGCGCCGAAGAGGTCCAGGCGACCTACCGCGAGTGGGCCGAGACCGACCAGTGCATCTTCTACACCGAGAACGAGCAGCTCGCGGTCGGCGACAGCATGGTCATCTCCCGCGGCATTGGCTACCAGCAGATCCCCGGTGCCGTCCTCGCCGAACAGGGAGTTCCCGCCGACCCGGAACGGACCTACCTGGCCAAGACCCAGGAAGCGATGATCTGGCCCTATGACGAACGTGGCCGGTTGATCGGCGAGGACGTCTGGGAGTTCGAACCGGAAGCCCGCGAATTCATCCTGCTCGAGCCGGACGAGGTTCTGACCGTGGCCCAGGCAGCCGAACTGCTCGATCCGCTGATCAAGCCGCTGCCGGACTTCGAAGAATCGGTGACCACCGCCTGAGGGTTAACCGCCGGAGCCGGCAAGCGAGGCGAGCGAAAGAGCGATCCGCAGGCCGAGGTCACCCGGATCAATCGTCCGGCCAAGGGTTTCCTCTGCCTGGCGGACCCGGTAACGGACCGTGTTCTCGTGGATCCCTAGCCGATGAGCGGCGCGGCCGTGGCTACCGCCCTCATCGAGGAACGCGACCACGGTCTCCCGCAGCCGGGCGGAGGTCGCATCGCCTTCCGCCAGCTCACCCAGTTGACGGCCGGCGAAAAAGGATGCCTGATCGAGATCAACGGTCGCCATCGCGGTCACCGCAACCTGCCGGTATGAAGTGACCGTACCCGGGCCGGAACCGGTCAGCCCGGCCACCCGCCGGGCTGCCATCGCCAACCGGTAAGAACGGTGAAATCCGTCGAGCCCGTTATCTGGCTCGCCGATCGCCAGCTGCGCGCCTCCGGCGGCAGTGTCGAAGGCCGCTTCTTCCGGGACCGGGCCGATCTCGCCGTGTGAGCCGACCCAGCCGGCCACCGCCCCGGTCCCGAGCGGGTGGATCAGGGGCTTGCCGAGCCCGATCGATTCCGCCGTTTCGCTGATCGCCAGCTCCAGCACGTTCAGCGGGTTCCCGACCGATCCGACGTCATCGAACCAGGCGATGAAGGCGAGGTGATTGCGATCGAGTTCGTAGCCGAGTCGGGTCGAGGCCGTGCCCGCCTCGATCTCCTCGCCTTCGAGGATCCCGGTGATGGTCTCCGCCCGGGAGGCGGAGACGGAGCGGATCCAGCGGTCGCGCTCGTCGTTGTAGGTGTTCTCGGCCAGGCAACTCGCTGCGTCGATGAAGGCGAAGAGCCAGGTCGAGACCATGCCGGCGACCTGATCGCGCTCTTCCGGGTCCTCGACCAGTTCCCGGATGATCTCGAGCAGGGCCTGCCAGCCGGCTTCGTGGCCGACCCGGTACGCCCTGAGCAGCGGCGCGAGCGGGGTGTTCTGGTGGGCGCCGACAATCGCGAAGGCGCGGGTCGCCTCTGGAAGCGTGAGGTTCTTCGGGTCCATCCCGCTTTCGAGCAGATCGGCCAGCAACATGATGTTGGCCTCGGTGCTGGCGAGGTTCGTCGCAACCATGTCCGGGCGGGCCAGCAGTTCGGGCATCATGGCCTCGGTCCGTTCGGCGATTCCGGCTGATATCACTGGCGATCCCTCTCGAATACGGGCAGCGATACCGGGCATGTAACGGACCCATAGATCAGTCCTGGCCGGCTCCCATTCTGGCTCCATGCGCCAAGTCTAGGGCCGCAATGCCCCGATTTGTAGGAAATCGACAACGAAGGCGGCGGCCGATGCCGGCAATCGCCGAGATGCCACCGGGTATTTGGTGACTAATGACTGAAGTGGCTCAGGCGCGGGTACGGCGGCGCAACCTGCCGCCGGACCATCGACTCGCCAGTTCCCGAACGACCGGGTCCGGGTCATCGCTGAATTTGCCCCCCAGGTAGTCGTTGGCTACCGAGGGGTTCCAGGAGAGCATCGCCAGCACGACGTACCGGACAACCTGATCCTCGTGGCCGGCGAACCTGGTGAGCGCCGGAATGTCCATCTCGTCCCGGCGCTGACCGATCTCGATCAACAGGTCGCAGAGCTCCGGTCGCTCCTCGATCCCCGGCAACTCCAGGAGACGGCGTATGTCCCTTGCGCTCATACCATCGACCCGCGTGGTGCGCCCCCTGATTTCCCGGTCGTTCGAGAGGAGAACCTCGTCCTCGGCCGGATTGCCGAAGTTGATCATGCAGAAGGCTCTCCATTTGCCGACGCCGCCGACCCAGGTCTGAACGGCCGAGACCAGATAGGGGGAGGCCCAGGGGTCCCCGTCCCACCAGGAAATCGTCTTTACCTCGTTCCGCTCGACCTCGTCCCAGAGCAGGGCAAGCTGAACCCGCGCCGAGTCGCGGCTCCATGACTGGATCTCCCGGTCGATTGGTCTCACCGTCGTTCTCCCGGCGATCAGACTAAGGGTTATGTCCCCGGCGTGAAATCGCGGAGCCTGCCGCCAAGCCGCTGACTAGAGTTGTCGGATTCCGGGCGGCCCAGGCCGCAGGATCGAATCGACCAGATGCCGAAACCGATTGGCCAGAGTTCACAGCGGTACATGCCGGGTCTGGACGGACTGCGCGGCGTTGCCGTGCTGGCGGTTATCGCCTATCACCTGAAGATCGGTTGGGCCGGGGGCGGACTCCTCGGCGTCGGGGTGTTCTTCACTCTGAGCGGTTATCTGATCACCGACATCCTGCTCGAACGCTGGTCCGAGCGCCGCCTGAAACTCAAGGAATTCTGGCTGGCCCGGGCGAGGCGACTACTGCCCGCGCTGTTCGTGATGCTGGTCGTGGTGATGGCCTGGGTCACGATCGGGAACCCGGCCCAGCTCTCAACCCTGCGTGGCGAGGCTGTCGCCTCGGCGCTCTTCTTTTCGAACTGGTGGTTCATCTTCCAGGACGTTTCCTACTTCGAGCAATTCGGGCCACCCTCCCCCCTGGGCCACATCTGGTCGCTCGGAGTCGAAGAGCAGTTCTACATTTTCTGGCCGTGGATCCTGCTGGTCGGACTGGCCATCTTCGGCGGGAGCCAGGCGGGCAGGCGGGACAGGAGGCACCGGGTCCAGCCCCGGCTCGCTCTGGCCACCCTGGGCCTGGCCCTGGTTTCGATAGTCCTGATGGTGGTCCTCTTCAGCCCGGGAGCCGATTCGACCCGGGCCTACGAGGGAACCGACACCCGCGCCTTCGGCCTGCTGATCGGAGCCGCCCTGGCCATGGTCTGGCCGAGCCGGAGGTTGGTCGGCCAGGTCTCCCTTCAGGCCCGCAACCTGCTCGACCTGATCGGGGCGATCGGACTGGTGGTGATCATCCTCCTGATCGCGACCACCGACGAGTTCTCGCCCTTTATCTACCGGGGCGGGCTGGTCCTGCTTTCGATCGCGACCGCGATGGTGGTCGCCTCGGTCGCTCATCCCTCGAGCCGGATGGGCCGACTCCTGGGAGTCACCCCGCTGCGCTGGATCGGGGTCCGTTCCTACGGCATCTATCTCTGGCAGTCCCCGATCATCCTGCTCACCACCCCCGCTCTGGCCGGCTTCTCGCTGCCGAGGGCCGCCGTCCAGGTCGCGGCAACCTTGCTGATCGCCGCCCTCTCCTGGAAGTTCGTCGAGGACCCGATCCGCCACGGGGTGATCGGGAAATATCTGAGGAAGGTTCGCGAACGCCGGGTCCGTCTGGGCAGGCCGGTTACGCCCGAGGGCTGGCTCGGAACGGTCGCGGTCGGCCTGATCTTTCTTTTCGCCTTCCTCGGTTTCGCCGGGGCCGCGACCAAGAACCCGATCCTGCCGATCGCGGTGACCCAGGACCAGTCGCTGGCCAACCTGGACAAGGCAGTCACGATTTCGAGTAGCGGCAACGCGACCGGTGAACCGGCCGCAGCCACCGGAGACCCGAACATGACCGCCTGCCGGTCGGTCGCCTATGTGGGCGAGTCGACTTCACTGGGCATGGTCGAATCACTGGTCCTGCCCGATCCCGCTGATCGGCTCGACGCCCGCCTTTCCGCGGTTGGTGCGACGAAACAGCAGATCGACGTCGCCGGATCGCGTTCGGTCGAGTATTCGGATCCCGGCACGCTGGGTGGAAAGGATGCCGCCCAGGCGATACGCGACGCTGGCTTCAAGGGCTGCTGGATCTTCGCGCTAGCGATCAATGATGCGGGCTTCGTGAGTTCCGGCGACGGCACCGACACCGAACGGATCGACACGATGATGGACATCGCTGACGGCGAGCCGGTGATGTGGGTTAACGGTTCGATGCTGGACAGCGGGCCGCTCGGCTATCTGAAGCCCGATGTCCTGGACTGGAATGCCGCCCTGGTCGACGCCTGCCAGACCTACCCGGCCCTGAGGGTCTACGACTGGGCCAGCGAAGTGAACCCGGACTGGTACACCGATGACGGGATCCACTACTCCCCGATCGGCTACGGCGAGCGGGCCCGCCTGATTGCCGATGGCCTGGTTGCCGCCTTCCCCGGGGACCAGCCGCTCCCCTCGGGTCAGGGCTCCGGAGACCCCGACACCTGCCTCGTCACCAGCGGTGCGGGTGTGACCCCGGTCACACCCGGTACCTGATTCTCTCAATCGGGACAAGGGCCTTCGAGAAATGACTGGACCGCGGGCCAGTTTGTTTGCAGGAAACCTCTCGTAGTTTGATTTCACGCCTTGAACGGCAGCAGGGGCTGCGCGGTTCGGCGACATAACTCGTCCCCTCGAACCTCACGAATGGGAGATTCCCTTGCTATCCAGTACCACTGGGAAGTGGCGGCGCCATGCCCTGCTTCCGATCCTGCTCTTGCTGATGGTCCTCGCGCCATCTTCCGCGCAGGCAGACCTGCCCGATGTCATGAACCGCGGGCCGTACACCGTCCAGGACATCCAGACCGTCCTGCTCGGCACCACGACCTTCCAGGAGCCGAACTCCGACGGAGGCGCCGCCACGTCGACCGGCCTGGCCGGAAGCCTCACGGCGCAGATCCGCGGTTCCATGTACCGGCCGAGCGACCGGACGGTTCCCTCGCCGGTGATCATGATCGTGCACGGCAACCACGCTTCCTGCGACTCGGGAACCGCGGCGGCCACCGCCACCTGCACGGTCTACAAGCGAAACGACCAAGGGTACGCGTACCTCGGCGAGAACCTCGCTTCCTGGGGTTACACGGTCTTTTCGCTCGACCAGGACCAGCTGATGCAGCGCCAGGACAGCGACGCCGGCAAGGGCATGCACAACCGCCGGATCCTGATGGCGGCTGCGCTTGACGCGCTCTACCAGGCCAACCAGCCCGGCGGCATTCCGATCTCGGCCGATGCCGACATCGGAACCACTCTCGAAGGCAAACTGGACATGACCCGAATCGGCCTGATGGGCCATTCGCGCGGTGGTGACGCCGTCACCAACTTCATCGACTACAACCGGGTCCGGCCCGAGCCGCTGCGCCGCTATCCGCTCCGCGCGGTGATCGCCCTGGCCCCGACCGACTATGAACGCCGGGCTCCCTACGGAGTTCCGTTCATGGCGGTCGCCGGTCTCTGCGACGGCGATGTCTCCAACCAGCAGGGCGCCCGCACTTTCGAGCGCAGCCAGTACATCAAGGGCGACGATCCGTTCCCGAAGGTGCTGACCACGATCCAGGGGGCCAACCACAACTGGTTCAACACCGTCTGGTTCGCCGACGCCGATGACGCGACGCAGACCGACAACGCCTGTCGCACCACCCTCGGCAACAACATCCGCCTGAGCGGTTCCGCCGGAACCGGAGCCGCCCAGAACTACGTGATCAACAACGCCGACAAGAACAACCCTGAAGTGAACACCCGGATCTCCGGAGACCCGGCCCGGATGGGCGATCAGGAGAAGATCGGCATCGCGACCATGGCCGCTTTCTTCCGCCGTTACGTCGGTGGTGAAGGCGCGCTCGATCCGTACATCACGGGTGAGCTGTCGGTCAACGCCGATCACCTCCAGATCCCCGCTTCCGCCTGCCCGACCTCTGCGGCCGGCCTGCGGATGCCTTGCGACGAACGTGTTTCGGAAAACTATTTCGCACCGCCGAATGAACGGGTGGACCTGGTCCGTCCGGGCGTCAACAACCCGCTGGGTCTTGACGCATTGGGCGGAACCCTGAGTGGCAGCGGATTCTCGAATCCGTTCATCGTCGGCGGCGGAGTTTCACCGATGCCGGCGACCACCCCGGACGGTTACGACTGGTGTAACCCGGAGCCGAACCAGTTCACTCCGAGTCAGCTCGGAATATCCGGACTGCCAACACCGGCAAAGCCTTGTCCGATGCCGGCTGCGGCTGCGCTGGGGGGACAGAACGGCACCCGCGAGAACTCGCCGATCAACCACTCGTATGGTCGTCAGCTTGCTCTTGCCTGGGACACGGGAACTCCGGCCCAGCTGACAGCGAAGATCCCGTCGGTATCGAATGACATGAGCGGACTGAAGGCTCTCTCGATGAGCGCCGATGTCAACTTATTCGACACCCGGAACCCGACCAGGACCGCCGCGGCGGAATACAACCCGGACACGACCACGCAGGACTTCACGATCGCGCTGAAGGACACCAACGGAGTCGAAGGTACGATCTCGGCCGGCGACGAGAAGTGGGGCAACGCCCTCAACCAGTCACTCGGCAGCTCGACCGCCAAGACCCACGTGATCCTCAAGCAGATCCGGGTCCCGCTCAACGTGTTCGAGGCCCAGGGCGTAGATGTCAGTTCACTCGCCCAGCTGCAGCTCCGCTTCGGTGAAGCCGGCAAGCCGCAGTCAGGATCGATCCAGCTGTCGGACATCCGCTTCCAGGAAGCCGACACGGCGACGCCGCTGATCCTCTCGGACGGCGTGACTCCGAACGCGGGAGCCGGTTACGGTCCGCCCGCTTCGGGACCGAATCCGCAGGATTACCTCGACATCTACGACCGTTCGGCCTCAAACGTGAAGCTGAACGACACGACCGGCAACCGGTATGCGGACACCACCTGGGTCGTCGATGACGACAGGGTCCAGTGCCCGGATGCCAACTTCACCTCGATCCAGACCGCGGTTGATTACGCGAGCCCCTGGGACACCATCGTGGTCTGCGCCGGTACCTACCAGGAGTCATCGACCCCGATCAACAACACGGCCAACCCGGTCGCGACCAATGCGAAGAACGGCCTGACAATCACCAAGTCCCTGAAGATCAAGGGCGCCGGTGCCGACAAGGTCATGATCGAACCGACCCAGGCATTCACCACTCTGGCCGGTACGACCAACTACCTGCGGGACGGCGGCGGCAACGTCATCACCGTCTCAAGGGCTTCGCTCGGCTCCACTGATACCAACGAGCTCTTCGTTGACATCTCCGGAGTCACGGTCACCTCGGGAACCACCTACGCCGAAGCAGGCGTCGGTTTCCTCAACTCGGCCGGCCGGATCTCCAACAGTGTCATCGGCCCGATGAAGCGGGCGACGACCTCCGGAGAACTGACCTCCATGCCCCACGGCTGGGGCGTAGTCAAGGTCGGCAGCAACATCGGAGCCGGAGATGGAACCGTCGAGAACGAAGTCACCATCGCGGACAGCGTCATCACCGGCTACCAGTCCGGCGGCGTCTTCTTCGACGGCGGCCGCGGCACCGATGGCAACGCCAACAACGCGACCCGGTCCGGAATCAAGTCGGTCGGCTACGTGAAGAACAGCGTAATCACCGGCTCGGGACCGGACAGCCTGATCCCGCAGACCGGCATCAAGTACGGCCCGGGCGCCCGGGGATTCGTGAAGGACAGCCGGATCACCGGCAACTTCTACACGCCCGATCAGCGCCAGTCGGTCGGCATCCTGCTGACCGATGCCCAGACCGAGGCGAACACCTATGTGGCCGCGACCGGCGGTTTCCAGGCAACCGGGAACGTCATCACCGGCAATGGCTACGGCGTGTTCAACGCGAACGGTGCCAACAGCGCGATCAACACGGCCGGTCTGCCTGCCAACGCAACCGGGAACTACTGGGGCGGTTCTGCTCCGGCTGCCGGTCCGTCGGCTGGAGGCATCGAGGGCTATTCCGGGGACGCAAGTGCCGGTCCGCCGGCCGTTCCCTCGGTCGATGTCAGCGGCTACCTGACCTCGGAGCCGTCGCTGCCGACCACCTACGGAACGACCACTGACATCCCGCCGACCGCCGCGCTTGCGAATCCGGAGGATGATGCGAGAGTGGTTGCCGGTGACGAGGTCGCGCCGCTGGTAAGAGGATTCGATGACAACTCGATCGCCTCGACCCAGCTACTGGTTGACGGCACCCTCTACTCGTCGGATACGACTGCTCCGTACGAGTACAGCTGGGCGCCCGACGAGACGATGTACGGCCAGCACACCCTGCGAGGCGTGGTGACCGACTCGGCCGGCCAGTCGACCATGTCTGACGAGATCGAAGTGACGGTCACCGCCGAGCCTGGTCCGACCGGACCGACCGGTGCCACCGGCGGAACCGGTGCCACAGGTCCGACCGGACCGACGGGTGGAACCGGAGCCACCGGCGCAACTGGCGATACCGGAGCCACCGGCTCGACCGGCGCTACCGGCGAGGTCGGTGCGACCGGAGCAACGGGTGAGACAGGGCCAACCGGATCGACGGGCGAAACCGGCAGCACTGGTGAGACCGGCCCGACTGGCAGCACCGGCTCGACCGGTGACACCGGCGGAACTGGCGCGACCGGAGCCACGGGCTCGACCGGTTCTACCGGTACCACGGGTGAAACCGGCGCGACCGGATCGACCGGTGCCACTGGTTCGACCGGCGAGACCGGCTCTACCGGAGCGACCGGAGGTACCGGCGAGACTGGCGCAACCGGGGAGACCGGCGACACCGGACCGGTAGGACCGACCGGGGAGACCGGCGCAACCGGAGCCACGGGCGAGACCGGCGCAACTGGATCCACAGGTGAAACCGGTGCCACCGGCTCGACCGGAGAAACGGGAGCAACCGGTTCCACGGGGGATACCGGCTCGACCGGTGCCACCGGCCAGACAGGAACAACCGGCTCGACCGGAGCCACCGGAGCGACCGGCATCGGAACCACCGGAGCCACCGGCCCCGAAGGCCCGAGCAAGCCCGAGTTCGTTCCGACCCTGAAGCTGGGATCGGTCAAGCAGGGAGACGGCTACTCCCTCCTGACCGTCACCACCAACGAAGCCGGGCTACTCAAGGCAACCGGACCGGATATCGGAATGAGCTTCGAGATCCCGATGTCCGCCGGCAATTCGAAGATGGTCATCAAGGCCAGCAAGAAGAGCCGGGCCACCCTTCGCAAGAAGGGCCAGATCAAGGTGATCGTCAAGGTCAGGTTCGAGGCTCTCGCCGGGGGTCCGATCCTGACCAGGGAAAAGATCCTGACGATCGTCAAGAAGTAGGGAGGAAGCCATCCGAGCCCAAGGGGCCCTTCGAAAGGAGGGCCCCTCGGGTTTAACGATCTATTCGAGGACCGGTCGAGGCCGGTTGAGAACGAAGGCCCCAACCGGCCGATACCGCAAGGTGAACATGATCAGCCGGTGCCGGAAGCGGAGGTACCGGTGGACTTCCGACATCACCCGCTCGACTTCGACCGGATCGGATCCGAGCCGGGCCTCCACCTCGACCTGGTAGAGATCCGTCGCGCTGTCCAGGCCCTGCCACCGCATCGAGTGGAGAGCGCTCCCCCGGTGAAAACGCTTCAGGTAACGGGCCTCCCGAACTTCGATGAAGTTGCCGGCCAGGGCCATCGAGAAGGCCCAGATCAGGTCGGCGCAGTCCTCGGTCGCCGGCGCCGGGCGTGCGACACCGGTGCGGAACACCCCCCGCCAGCAACCAAGCGCAAGGTTCCATTCGTTCAGCATCCGGACCGCCTCTTCGGCCGGGTCCGACTGGCCGAGATCAACCGGAGGTGACTGATAGGCGACTTCGCCGACCGGCCGCTTCCGGAACCGGCCCTTGGTCGCCTTTCTGACCACGGCGGGAAAGCCCAGTACCCGGTCCGGGTTTTCGTCAAGTGCCGAAACCAGTAGCCCGAAATAGTCCTGTGGAGACACCATGTCGTCCTGCGGCATCCAGCAGAAGTACTCGGTGTCGGCTTCGGCCAGCAGCAGGTTGGCGTGTCCGATCCAGTCCAGGGTCTCCGGCCGGGACTTCACCGTGACCCGATCGTCATCCCGAAGCAATTCGGCCAAGCGTTCGATCGCGTCATCCCGATGGGTGGCGTCGCTGATCACGACCCGGCTCCACTCCGGTGCCTTGCTCACCGTGTCGAGGATCCCGTCGATCCATTTCGCTCCGGCATGGATCGGTATCGCGATAGTCAGGCGCGGTTCCATCAGAATGCCGGCTCGGTTCCGGTGACACTGGCCGCGCAGCGCTCACCGGCCAGAGGAGCGGTGGTCAGCTTCGAGGAACGGATCGACCACCAACCGTCGCGCTCCACGAAGACCGCCCCCTTTCTCGAGTGAAGCCGACTGCCGGGATCACTGATGTCGGTCTGCCCCTCGGCCAGGATGTAACAGGGGGCGAAACTCTCCACCTCGAAGTCCTGCAGGGCGGGAAAGAGTTTCCCGATCACCTCGCGTACGGCTTCCGCGACGCCCGGATCCGCTTCCAGTTCTTCCGCGGGCCGGTCGCCGAAGTGAGTCCTCGCGGTCGGATACCAGTTGATGTACACCTCTCCGCCAGGCCAGGGGAGGATGTCTCCGAAGGGACCCTGGGCGAGGGTGGCGGTCCCGATGCTCCCGTCTCCCTCTCCGCGGACGGTGACTGAATACTTGACCCGGAAGTTGGTCGTCGTCGGCTCGTCGAGGATCATCCGATCGAGCGCCGGCCGACCATCCCAGGCGCAATTGATGACGGTCCCGGCTTCCACCTTCCGCGCTCCGGTGGATGTCTCAACCTCGAGTTCGAACCCGGCTTCCAGCCGTCGGGCGCCAGTCACCCTGTGTCCGGTGAGGATTTCGATTCCCGGCTCGTCAATTGCCGCTCGTTCAAGTAGTGCGGCAACCGACCGTGGCTGGACCGCCCGCTCCGGAGTCTCGAACCAGTAACCCGAATGGCCGCCGGTCATCCCGGGGAATACCCCGTCGTGCCGGACGATCGGGGTCTCGCCCGGATCGACTCCCAGATAGTTGGTTCCGAAGTCCGGTGCCGCTTCCCTTACCTCGGACAGCACCGACTCGTAGTGGGATTCGAGCTGATCCGGTCCGGCCAGACCTTTGTCCATGGCCACGTAGGCGAACGGGCTGGAACGGATCGCCTGCCAATCGACCGGGCCACACCACTTCTCGACGAGCGGGGCAAAGGCGAGTGATCCCTCAACCATCGCGCGGGTTGTCGTCCCGTCCTCGTCGAGCGCATAGACGAAACCGAGGTGGACTTTCCCCTCGTTGCGGACGCTCGCTCCTTCGAATGGTGCCCAAGCCGCTTCGAGGATCAGGGACCTTCGACCACGAGAGGCGAGGGCAAGTGCGGTCGAGACTCCGTGAATCCCCGCCCCGATGATCACCGTTTCCCGCTGCTCTTCCGTCACGCCGCGAGATTATTCATTCCCTCCGGCCATCGCTAGGATCCCGCGGGTGACCAGCATTCCGCCTCTCGTTTCCGCCCCCGTCCCGGCCCCGGTTTCGGTCAACGCGATCTTCGGCCGGGTCATGGGCCTGGTTGCCGTGACCGTCGCCTTCTGCGCGGTCGGCGTCTGGATCGGCAAGGACCTGACCGGCTGGCAGTGGTTCGTGCCCTGGCTCTTCGCCCTCGGCTGCATCTTCGGTTTGAACGCCGCCAACAATGCTGGCAACCGGGGTCTCGCGGTCGGCCTGCTCTTCGTGATGGGGCTGCTGCTCGGGGTAAGCGTTGGCAGCACCGTCTACTACTACGCCACGATCGACCCGAATGCGGTGACCGAGGCCACTGCGGCAACCGCCCTCTTCACCCTGGCCCTCGGGGCCGGGGGTTACGCCACCCGCAAGGACCTCTCCTTCCTTTACCGGGGTCTCTTCTGGGCCCTGCTCGCCCTTATCGGCTTCGGCTTCGTGATGATCTTTATCCGCATCCCGGGGGGCTCGATGATCTATTCGGTCCTCGGCCTGATCATCTTCGGCGGCTACATAATCGTCGACTTCAACCGGTTGAAAAGAGCCGGCGGCGAAGAGGCGATCCCGCTCGCTTGCGGCATCTTCCTCGACATCTTCAACGTCTTCCTGATCTTCCTCCGGATCTTCGCCCGCCGCTGAACGGAGCTCGCCGCCGCTTACCGGGATACTGGTTGCATGCTTCGTTTGCGACAGGCCGTGGTCGCCGTGACCGATCTGGATTCTTCGGCCGAATACCTCCAATCCGAACTCGGGCTCGGTGAGCCTTTCGCCGATCCCGACGTCGCCTATTTCGGGTTGCGAAACGCAGTCTTTGCGATTGGTGACACCTTCCTCGAACTGGTCTCCCCGGCCGGGGAGGGCACGGCGGCCGGCCGGCTGATCGAAAGGCGCGGCGGTGACACCGGCTACATGGCGATGCTCCAGGTGGATGACGTCGCCGAAGCCAGGCAGCGAGCCTCGGTGCTCGGGATTCGCGAGGTCTTCAACATCGAATTCGAAGACATCGGTGAGGCGCACCTCCACCCCGCCGACATCGGTGGCGCAATCGTCTCGATCAGTGAACCCCGCCCGGAGACAAGCTGGCGATGGGGCGGTCCGGGATGGACGGACCGGAGCGTGCCCGGTTCGCTCGTCGGCGTCACCGTGGCCGTGAGCAACCCTGCAGACGTTGCCGACCAATGGCAGGAGGTCGCCGGCGGCCCGATCCCGGTGACTTTCGAAGAAGACCCCGCCGAGTCGGGAATCGTCGCCATCGAGCTGGATCTGGATGGACGCACGGTCATCCTCGACCCCGCAGCAGTAACCCACTGATCACCTCGCGGCGAGAGTTCACCTGATTCGCCGCGGCGTCTGTTGGCTTGATCTCGTCAGGGTCAGACTCAACCCGAGGAGTTCACATATGGATCGAGATCGTTCGCAGGCGATGGACCACGTGGTTCTGGTTTTGTTCGACAATCGTTCGCTGGACAACCTGCTGGGGCACCTCTACGGTCTACTTCGCGGGCCCGCTGACCGGCGCCGCCGTTGCGGTCGTCTTCGCCTATGTCCCGCGCGGACGAGGCGGCGGCAGCGCCGGGTCAGGCGCCGCCCAGGGTGATCTCTTCACCGAGGTCCAGCGCCCGGACCAGTCTTAGTAGTTCAACGGTCGTAGATGTCCCGCCGGTGTCCGAGCGAGACAATGACTACGAGAAGGACACCGTCCTCGACCGTGTAGATCACCCGGTAGTCGCCAACCCTGACTCGCCAGGCATCCCGCCCTTTCAGCTTCTTCGAGTTCGGTGGCCGGGGGTCATCGGCGAGCAGGGCAATTGCACCCTGGACCCTTCGTTTGATCTGCGGATCGAGTTTGCGCAGGGACCGCGATGCGGCGGGGCGCAACTCGATCCGGTAGCGGCTCAATCCCAGCCCAGATCGACCTTGACCTCATCCCAGGGGATGTTCGGGCCTTCTTCGGCCATCGCCGCGTCAAAGGCTGCGATGTCCTCGACTTCCTCGAGGGCATCCATCATTTCTTCGTAGCGCTCGGGGCTGACCATGACCGCGGCAGGCTTTCCGTGCTTCTCGAGAAAGACCGCCTCGGTCCGCGACATTTCGACCGCATCAGAGAGTGACTCCCGGGCCTTACTGGTACTAAAAGTGGCCATATGCCGATTGTACACTTATTGGCACATTTTGTACAACTATTGTCAGAGAACGCCCTTGGCCGAGTCCCCGGCCGGGAGGCCGGTGCTGAAGATGATTCGTGGCTGCTCGGCGAGCACCTCGCCAGCCAGAGTCCCGAGCTCGGCCATGTACGGCATGGTGAAATGGGCGTCGAGATCCTCCTGGGACTTCCACCGCTCGACCAGAACCAGGGTGTCCGGATCGGAGTTGTCCTGATGAAGGGCGTACGAAATACAGCCCGGTTCCTTGTGGGTCTCCTCGATGACCGGAGTGATCCCGGCAATCGCCTCCTCCCGCTTGCCCTCTTTCACCGTCAGAATCGCCACAACCACGACTTCGCTCATGAAGAGACCCTAACCGGGAATGCAGGAATGCCGACACCGGCAGCGCGAGTGCGGCTACGAGGTCGACTCAATGACGAGACCCAGCTGGAGGAAGCCGTCGCCTTCGCTGATCCGCGAGCAGCTCACGCTGATGCCGGCTACGGTCATGGGGTCTGCCCCGGCTCACCAGCCGGGGCGATCACCTTGATGAAAAATTCGGGCTAGAAGGTGTCCGGTAATGCCGCCGGAAGTTTCGGGGCCGGCCGTCGTCCAACTTCGGGTTATCCGAGGCCGCGAAGTCTCGCCTGGAGTGCGGTGTGGTCAAGCACGATGTTCAGGTACGCCAGAACGTCTTTGGGTCCGACAAAACCGAGGGCGTTCCATTTGCCTTTGACCCGCGCACCAACGGTTTCAAGCGGAAAAGCGGTGTAGGGCGCGGGTACCGGTCCGTCAGGGTCAAATGTTGTGCGCGGCCCCCTCTCAGCCGCAGGCCGACAACTCAGAGTTGGCAGTCGTGACCTTGGTACTTGTTGCAGAAGATGTTTGAGATTCCGTCCTGGATCCCGTAGAAGTCGTTGAGCTGTTTTTTCGAGTAGTCATCCGGGAAGCTCTTCCAGACGTAGTACATCCCATCGCTCTCATCGTCATTCGTTATGGAGCCGACTTCATAGGCCTGAGAAGGTTTCAAGTTCGGTAGATCTTGATTGGGACCGAGCAGCAGCTTGAATTCGACCGCCGCTCCTGACGTCGCCGTGGCTCGTCCGGTGACTATCCCGGGCTTCTTGGAGTCTTCCTTGAACTCCCAGATGTAGGGGAGTTTCCTCGCCTGAGCCTCGAACTCGGCGACGTCCTTTCTGGCCTGTTCGTCATTGCTCTCGCCGCCACATCCGCCTGCGAACCCGCAGGCCAGTGCGACGGCGAGAACCATTGCGATTTTTCTCGATTGTTCGATCAAAGGAAGTCGTTCGGGTCGCTTCTGGGAGGATTCTCTCCAAGAGTGTTAGCTCCGGTGTGCTTCACCCTCAAGACCCGGAACGTGGCGTTGGGATAGTCGTGGTGAATATGTCTGATATTGACGACCGTCTCCTCCTTCGAGAGACCCCGCATAGGTCTTGTTTGAGCGATAGTCCTATTTCGCTTGACCAAGCCAAACCCTAGATTCGGCGTTTCGAGCCGGAAGTGCGTGGCTTACGAGCGTCCCACGGCTGAGCGGAATACGCCCACATCAGCGAACGCGCCCGACAGGATTCGAACCTGTGACCTTCGGTTTCGTAGACCGACGCTCTATCCAGCTGAGCTACGGGCGCGGGTGTTTGAGGGCATAAGCCCGGATCGGCATTGTATGGGTCGAGGCCTGATCGCGTTTCTACGCCGGGACCGGGCCGGATCTGCCCGCTCCGTAGGATCCGGGCATGAGCATCGTCAAGATCAACGCAATCACCGTGCCCCGCGAGCGCTTCGACGAGTTCGCCGAGCGATTCGCCTCCCGGGCCGGCAAGGTCGAACAGGCCGAGGGCTTCGAATCCTTCGATCTGCTGCGCCCCAACGACGATCGTGACCTCTGCCTGGTCGTGACCCGCTGGCGTTCCGAAGAGGACTTCATGGCATGGGTCAAGAGCCCCGATTTCGCCGCCGGGCATACCCAGCACCGCGAGCAGGGGCCGGTCGGCACCGCCAGCGAGATCTGGTCCTTCGACCTGCTCGAGTAGATCGACGCCGATTGACCCGAGGCTGACCCGGCAGTTGCCGGCCTCAGCTCAGCCGAAGGTGAAGGCGTAGCCGCTGATTCCGGCTTCGGGGCTGACCGTGAGCAAGTGTTTGCCGGGTTTCGGCAGGTTGACCAGTGAATAGAGGCGCTGGCCTTTGACCGTGACCTTTCCGTTCTTCACGTCGTCGCCGGCGTCTCCCGAACTGATCGGCTGGCCGTCCAGTTCGATGCCCGCGGTCCTCGCCTCCCCCGGTGAGGACAGAACGAGGTAGACCCGCTTCGCCCGGAAATGAACCGCGATCTGGCCACCGTCGGATCGAGCGTCTTCCTGGCTGATGCTCCACTTGCCGCCGTAGGCCAGCCAGTCCAGCTTCGGTTCCTTCAAAGAACCGAAGTCATGAACCCCGGGCAGGATCGTGCCGTTCTCGAAGCGGTCGGCGCGGGCAGCGCCGAGGTAACTCTCCGGGGTCAGCAGCACATGCGCCGCCGCCATGCCGGTTGCTCCGGTCATCCCCGAGCCGGGGTCGCGGCCGGCCTCGGCCAGCAGTTCGCGGATTACCTCTTCCTTGTGGCCGTAGTCGCCTTCGCCGAAATGGGCGTAGCGGACATTGCCGTCGGCATCGACGAAGTACTCGGCCGGCCAATACTGGTTGCCGTATGAGTTCCAGACCGTGTAGTCATTGTCCTGGGCCACCGGATATTTGATGTCGGCCCGCTTGATCGCGTCTTCGACGTTGCCCGCGTCCTTCTCGAAGGGGAACTCCGGTGTGTGCACGCCGACGATTGTCAGGCCCTTGTCGCCGTACCGGTCATACATCGCGTTGAGCCAGGGCTGGGTGCGGATGCAGTTGATGCAGGTGTAGGTCCAGAAGTCGATCAGGACCACTTGACCTCGCAGTTCGGCCATGGTCAGGGGCTGGTCATCCGGAGTGTTGAACCACTGCTGGGTGCCGTGGAACTCGGGAGCTTTGCCGATCACCGGCAGATCCGAAGCGGCCCGGGTCTCCTGCTGTACCACCGCCGAACCGGCGGCGATCTTCGCCGCCGAGGCAGATTGGGGCCCAGCCCTCAGATCGGCGAGGCGGCTTGAGGCAGCGTCGCTCGACTCGAGGTCCTTTGTCGGATTGACCAGCACGGCCGGCAGGTCGTCGGCGATCCAGTTCTGGAACTTCAGATCCCACTGGGCCGCCATGCCGATCCCGAAGACGATCATCACGATGCCCATCGCCGCCTGGAACCAGCCCACCCGTTTGGTCAGCGGAGCGATCAAACGACGCCCTCCCAGCATCAGCAGGTAGAGCACCAGGGCCGAGCCGAGCGCGTAGGCAATCGCGATCGCCAGTCTTTCGACCGTGAACGACTGCGAGGCCGAGACGGTGATCACGCCGGCGAGGATCGGGCCGGCGCATGGTGCGTAGACGAGCCCGAGGCTGGCGCCCACCACCGTCCCCGACCAGAAACCTTCGCCCGAGTTCTCGGGTGTGAAACGGGCAGTGAACTGGCTGACCCAGCCCTCGAAGCGAGCCGAGACCGAAGGCAGCAGAAGCACGATGCCGAAACCGATCAGCACCGCGATCGCGATGTTGCGAATCAGGTCATCGGGCAGCCCCAACGCGTCGATCACGTAGACCAGAGCCACAGTTGCGAAGGTGAACGAGGCAGTCAGCCCGGCCACGATTCCGGCCGGACGGCGCTTGCCGCCGGTCGCTCCTGCCGACAAGGCCACCGGCAATACCGGCAGCACGCAGGGTGAAACAGCGGTGGCCGCTCCGGCGATGAAACCGAAGAGGATCAGCAGGGCCATGGCTGAAGATTCGCAAACCGGCGCCGTCCGGATCACTTTCAGCCGAAAGATCGTGCGCCGAATCCCGTACCCGCGCCGAAACTTGACTTGCCGGGTAGGGTTCTCACCCATATGCCCGATACCCGGAATTACGCGACACTTACCCGCCGTTACGCCAAGTTCTCCCTCGTCGGAGTCCTTGCCCTGCTCGCCGTAGTCGTTCTGGCGTCCGGAGGCAAGACCGATTCCGCCCAGGCAGCTCCGGCGAATTGCCCCAGTTTCCGGGTGCTGAACAACGACAAGATCGGGAACGTTTCATTCCCCAAGGGCTCGTACGCCGTCAAGTTGCTCAACTCGAGCAAGCTGACCTGCGCCCAGTCGACCAAACTTTTTCAGGAGTTCCTGCAGGACTGGGACGGACGCCTCCGCAGCCCGTGGAACCTGAAGCTCAACGGCAACGCCAGGGTTTTCCGTGCCGGCAGCACCGACAAGGGCTTCTCGGCAACCCCGTCGAGCGGCGGCGGAGGCGGCGGAGGCACGGACGGACGGTCCTGCCCCAGCTACTTCACGGTGCTCCACAACGATTCGATCGGCAGCTTCAAGGTTCCGCGAGGCAAGTACCGCTTCACCCTGATCGACCCGAACAAGATCACCTGCGCCCAGGCCGCCAAGCGTTTCCAGGAGTTCCTGCTCGACTTCGACGGCAAGCTCCCCTATCCGTGGAAGCTCAACCCGATCCTCGGCATCTTCTACAACAGCCTCCACGGCCGGATCGGCTTCAAGGTGAACAAGGCCTACGGCCCGTCGCCGAGCCCGAAGCCGGACCCGTCATATGGTCGGTGCCCAGCCACCTTCATGGTGCTCCACAACGACCGGATCGGGGCCCTCGCGCTGCCGCGCGGTCCGTACTACATCTACGTGGTCAACGGCCTGAGCTGCAGCCAGGCGAGCAACTACTTCCGCCAGTTCCTCAACCGGACCGACGGACGCCTGCCCTCGCCGTGGCGCCTCAACGTGCCCAAGGCCAAGTTCAACACCGGCCGCGGCGGCTACGCCTTCCGCGTCCAGCACGCCTGAGTTCTTAGCCAGCTCGGATTACGGCTATCGGTCCGGGACCCTGGTTGACGGGTTCCGGCTCCAGGCCGGCGGCGCGGATCCAGTCGCCGATCTCGGCTTCGGTCCAGGTGTAGCCGCCTTCGTTTTCGATCACCATCATCGGGGTGAACGAGGCAACTCCGGGCGGTGAGGTCCGGCCCTCGTCGATCACCCATTCGTAGATCACGAGACTGCCGCCGGGGGCGAGCAGGCCCGCGGCTTCGCGGATGATCCGCTCGTTCTCCCCGGCCGGATGGTCGTGAAGGATGTTCGAGACGAGGACGTAATCCCACACCTCCCCCTCCGGTCGCCCGAATCGGGGCTGGTCGATGTCACCGGCCACGAAGTCGAGTTCTGGATGACGCTCCTTCAGGACCGGTTCGGCGCCGGGCAGGTCGAGCACGGTGGCTTCGAGCCCGTCCACGGCCTTGGCCAGATTGGCCGAATGGGAACCGGCTCCGCCGCCGACGTCGAGCAGGCGACCCGGCTTTTCGAGCCCGGCCAGTTCCGGCAGGTCGCCGCCGTAGAGCCGGCAGAGATCGTCGAGGGCACGGAGGAAATCGTGGGCCTGATCGGGGTCGTTCTCCAGCCGGTCGCGCCAGGCCCGGGTCTGGGTGTGGCCGGTCCGGACGGCGGCCGGCATCTCGGCCCAGAGCTTGTAGAAGAACCACTCCTTGCGAGCGATCATCGCGACCGAGTCGGGATGCTCGTCGGCCAGGAGCTCGCCGTTCGGGGTCAGGCTGAAGGTTTCGCCTTCGCGCTTGATCAGCCCGAAGGTGACCAGACCCGAAAGCAGACCCATGGTGCCGCGCGGGTCGGTCCCGAGAGCGGCCGTGATGCCTTCGAGGTTGTGCGGCGAGCCGTAGAGCAGGTTCGGCAGGCCGACCTCTACCGCAGTCCCGATCAGGGCCGACTCCTGGTAGGAGGTGAACTGGTCGGCAACCTCGTAGGGGCTGCCGGCGTCACCGCTCTTCTCACTTCCACTCATGCGTTCTTCCTCAATTCTCTGGTCGCCCGCAGGGCGTCTTTCATCAGGGCCGCCTGGGCCTTCAGCTTTTCACCGCGCCTGCGTTTGGCGAGACCGAGCCGTTCGAGGATCACCCCGGCCGCGTTCCTCCCCGGCATGCCGGTGATACCGCCGCCGGGATGGGTACCGGCCCCGGTCAGGAAGAGTCCTTCGATCGGGGTGCTGTAACCGGAGAGGTTGACCGAGGGCCGCATCGCCATCAGCTGGTCGATGCTCATCTCGATGTGGTTCGGATTGGCGCCCGGGTTGCCGTGTCGCTCGACCCACTCGAGCGGGCCGGTCATCTTCTTCTCGACCGGGCTCATCTCCCAGCCAAGCGCCTTCTCGGCCGTCTTCCAGGTCAGCTCCGATGCTTCCTCAAGGAGCGCCTGGTCCCATTGGCCCTGCTCCGGGGTCCAGGGCACGAAGGTCGAAAGCCAGACCACGCCCTTGCCTTCCGGCGCCCAGCCGGATTCGAGGGTCGAGGGGAAGGCGATCATCACTGGCGGCCGCTCCGGCAACTGGCCGAGACCGAGGCTGGAGAATGCCTTGGCGATGTCGGTACCGGTGTTGGCCGAGAGCATGAAGGCCTTTTCCATCCCGTCCGGGCCGTTCACCCTCGGCACCTCGTTGATGACGGCATCGACCTTCAGCTCGGAGACGTTGTGCTGGCTGAAGTGGATCCGCCTGACCTCGGCCAGAAGCGGCGCCGGAACCTGGCTCTCGTCCATCAGTCCGAGGAAAAGCCGACGGGCATCGATCGCCGAAACGACCGCCTTGCGGGCTTCGTAGCGCTCACCGTTTGCGATCACCGCAGTCGCCCGACCACCGGCGGTCTCCACCTTCTCGGCCGGGGCGTTCACGACCAGCTTGCCGCCGGCGTCTTCGAGGCATCGGACCAGGGCCTCGACCGTGCCCCGGGAACCGCCAGCCGGCCGGATCGCCGGGTTGCCGTGCGAGGCGGCGAGGAAAAGGGCGCCGGCACCGGTGCCCGGAGTCTGCGGCGGCTGCTGGGAATGGGCGGCCCAGTGATCGAGCGGACCGCGCAGGCGGTCATCCTGAAGGGCAGCCTCGGTTACGGCGGTGGCCGGGGCGAAGAGAGCCTGCATCAGCCGGGCTCCCTCGGCGCCGAGAGTCAAGTCGGCGATCGACGCAAGCGAACGAAGCGACGGCGGCGGGCCGTTCTCGGTCTGGCCGAGCACCCCCATCGCGGCGGTCGACCATTTCGAGAAGGCGCGGTAACGCTCGGCCTCTTCACTGCCGAGCAGCCCGGCGAGGGCATCGACCGTCTGCTCGAGGGAGTTCCAGAAGGGCAGGCCGGTGCCATCGTCACAGGGAGCGAAGAGGAACTCGTCCCGCTCGTGGAAGCGAAGCCCGAACTTCGACTCGAGTTCGAGGTCGTCGGCCACGCCGCTGCCGCGGATGCCGCCGTGCTCGTAGGCACCCAGCTCCAGCCGGTTGCCGGAGGGCTGGTCCTCGGTGTAGATGCAGCCACCGGGCGAATGCGATGACTCGAGCACCGTGACCGAAAGGCCGGCCCGGGCGAGGTAGGAGCCGCAGACCAGCCCGTTGTGGCCGGCCCCGATCAGGACGACGTCACTGGTTTTCGACATCGCTTACTTCCCTTCTTCGAAATCCAGGGGGCCGGCGTAGGCCGACTCGCCCTTCATGTCACCGCGAATCGCCAGGTCCCGGGCCGATTGCCGGGCTTCCGAGGCTAGAGCCGTTCGGTCCACGCCGACGGTTTCGGCCCCGGTCACCCGGAGCACCCCGTCAACCCAGACCTCGGAGACGCTGCGCGGAGTAGCGCCGTAGACGATCTGCTGGAAGGGATCGTGAAGCACGGCCAGTTCCGGTCCGTTGCCGTCAAGCAGGACCACGTCGGCCCGTTTGCCCGGCTCGAGGCTGCCGATCTCCTGTTCCATTCCCAGAGCCTTCGCACCACCGATCGTCGCCATTTCCATCACCTGCGGCGCGGTCATCGCCACCGCCTGGAGGTGGTGGACCTTCTGCAGCAGGGCGGCAGTCTTGATCGCGCCGAACATGTCCTGCGAATCGTTGCTGGCGGCGCCGTCGGTGCCGATCCCGACCCGCACCCCTTCCCGGAGCAGGCGCGGCACCGGGCAGACCCCGGAGGCGAGGATCATGTTGGCGACCGGGTTGTGAGCGACGGCGACGTCCCTGGAGGCGAGCAGGCCGATGTCGGTTTCCGAACACCAGATGCAGTGGCCGGCGATCACTTCGTGCTCGAGCAGGCCGGAGCGGCCGGCGTGCTGAATCGTCGAAGTGCCGTGCAGCAGGGTCGATTCGGTGACCTCTTCGCGGACCTCGGCCAGATGGGTGTGGACTGCCCAGCCGTTCTCACCGGCGGCCGCGACGGTCCTTTCGAAGAGCTCGTCGCTCATGCCGAGCACGGTTCCGATTCCGATCCGGAAGTCGATCAATTCCTCCGGGGCGATTCGATCCGCGAGCGCCTCATGTTCCGCCATGAAGACCTCGGCCCCGGGTGCCTCGTCATACATGTCCTCGGCCCCGAAGCTGACCACGCCGCGCATCCCGAATTCGGAAAGCCCGTCAACCGCCCCGAGCGAAGCGAGCGAGCCGAGGTTGCGGTGGCAGCACATGTCGTTGACCGTGGTGATGCCGGACTCCAGCATCTCCACAGCCTTCAGCCGGGTGCCGAGCGCGACCTCTTCACGGGTGATGTTGATGCCCGACGGGTTTACCACCCGCTCGAACCATTCCCAGAGCACGGCCGTCTCCCCCATGCCCGTGATCAGGCCCTCGGTCAGGTGGGT
>ERZ724512.20-NODE-20-length-53744-cov-12.114102_pt1 | contig 53744 bp, 50 predicted proteins | sample MGYA00376045_ERZ724512 | MGnify/ENA primary metagenome ERZ724512 (study PRJEB28724, sample SAMN07190883) | activated sludge metagenome | isolation source: activated sludge of sewage treatment plant in Hong Hong | place: Hong Kong | collected 2016-03-17 ... | reverse complement strand
TGAGGGGTGAGCGACGGGGATCGAACCCGCGACCGCCTGGACCACAACCAGGAGCTCTACCAACTGAGCTACGCCCACCGCGAGGGGAAGAAATCTACCGGTCGGCTCTCGGATACGCTGCGCCGGTGCCGCAGCCAGCAAGCCCGGGAGATGCGCGATGAGTGTGCGCCGCGAAATGCGGGGCTTCCTTGTCGGTTCGCTCCTCTTTGCCCTCGGCGCGACTCCCGGCTATCTCGGACTGGTCGGCGTCACCGCGGACAACCTGACCTACTTCCTCGGCTCGATCTTCTTCACGATTGCCGGCTTCACCCAGCTGCGGCTGACCGGCCGCTGGCAACGCGGCGGCTGGTCGGACCGCGACGCCTGGGCCGACTGGTGGGCAGCGGCAATCCAGTTTCTCGGCACCCTTGCCTTCAACGTTTCCACCTTGGCAGCCCTGCTCGGCACGATCGATCCCGGCACCTTCGAGCGCCTGGGCTGGCGCCCCGACTTCATCGGTTCGATCTGCTTCCTCGTTGCCTCGGTGCTCGCGGTCGAGGCGACCACCAACCGCGAATCGCTGTGGGATCCGGAAGCCCGCAACTGGTGGAACACCTGGCTGAACATGGCCGGCTCGGTCGCCTTCATGATCTCGGCGATCTTTGCCTGGATCAATCCCTCCACCGGCGAGCCGCTGAATACGGACTGGGCCAACCTTGGCACCTTCTTCGGAGCGATCGGCTTCTTCGCCGCGGCCGCCCTGCTCAAGCCCCAGGCCGACGCCGACTCCAACCCTTCAATGAACGGCACCGGCCCCGCCGAAAACGGGGATTAGGGCTCGATCGGGGCCGGGGCGCGGGCCGAGGAAAGCGCGCCGGCCGAGGCCGAGACGACCAGCGCGATCGCCGCGATCTGGGCCGCGGACATGTCCTGGCCGAGGAGCAGGAAGCCGATCGTCGCGGCCATTGCCGGCTCGAGGCTCATCATCACCCCGAAGACGTTCGAGGGCAGGCGGCGGAGCGCCTCCATCTCGAGTGAGAGCGGCAGGGTCGTGCTGAGGATCGCCACCGCGAAGCCCACCGCCAGGACCGAAGGCAGCAGCAGGTCCGCGCCGCCGTCGGCAACCCCGAAGGGCGTGCAGATGACGGTCGAGAAGACCATCGCGATGGCCAGTCCCTGCCCGCCGTAGAACTCCTCCCCCACCCTCTTGCCGAGCAGGATGTAACAGCCCCAGAACACACCGGCCACCACGGCGAGGACGACCCCGAAGAGCTCAATGCCTTCTTCGCCGATGCCACCGGAAAGCAGCAGGATCCCGGCCGCCGCCATCGCGACCCAGATCAGGTCCCGGCGCCGGTGGGAGGTGATCAGGGCAACCCCGAGTGGCCCGATGAACTCGAAGGTCACGGCGATGCCGAGCGGGATCCGGTCGATCGCCTCGTAGAAGGAGAGGTTCATCGCAGCCAGCACGAAACCGAAGAGCAGGGCGATCCTGGTCCGGCCCCGGTCCAGACGGAAGCTTGGTCGCCAGATCAGGACCAGCAGCACCGCCGAGATCAGCGTCCTGAGGAGGGTTACGCCCATCGCCCCGACCTCGTCGAAGAGACCGGTGGCGAGCGCCGCTCCGACCTGGATCGAGCTGATCGACCCGAGCACCATCGCCACCGCCGGCAGCGAAGGCGAGGGATGGGGTGATCGGCTTTCGTTGGAAGCGGCCATCAGGGCAGTGAATCACCGGAGAAAGAACCGTGCCACGAGCCCTCAGGAATAATCCCCCCATGACCGACACGCCGCCGACCCGGGACGGGTATCCGCACTTCCTGACGATCCCCACCCGCTGGAAGGACAACGACATCTACGGCCACGTCAACAACGTCGAGTACTACTCGTACTTCGACACGGTCATCAACGAGTATCTGATTCGCGAGGGCGGGCTGGACATCCACGGCGGCGGGACGATCGGGGTCTGCGCCGAATCCCACTGTCGCTTCCTGGCCGCGGTCGCCTTTCCCGATCCGGTCGAAGCAGGCCTGAGGGTCGGCCATCTCGGCAGCTCTTCGGTCCGCTACGAGATCGGCCTCTTCGCCGGGAACGGCGAACCGCTTGCCGAGGGCTGGTTCGTCCACGTTTTCGTTCAGCGCGAAAGTCGCCGCCCCGACGGCATCCCGGATTCGATCCGCTGCGCACTCGAGAAACTGGAGGTCCATTCGTGAAAACCACGGCCACCGTTCTGAGGGAGATGGGACTGCCCTCCCCCTTCGCCGAGACCGAACCGCTTGAACGAGTCGAGCTGGATCTCGATTCGCCCGGCGAAGGCGAGCTGCTGATCCGGATCCGGGCAGCCGGACTCTGCCATTCCGACCTCTCGGTGATCACCGGCCAGCGGCCGCGGGTGATGCCGATGGCGCTCGGCCACGAGGCGGCCGGTGAAGTTGTCGCGACCGGCCCGGGCGACCACGGCTTCGTCGAGGGCGACCACGTGGTGCTCGCCTTCGTCCCGGCCTGCGGCGAGTGCCGCTTCTGCGCGCAGGAGCGGCCCGCGCTCTGCGTTCCCGGCGGTGAAGCCAACGTCGAGGGAACCCTGCTGGGTGGTCACATCCGCCTGTTCGAGGAGAGCGGCACCGAGGTCCACCATCACCTCGGCGTTTCCGCCCTTTCCGACCACGCCGTGGTCTCGGCCCGCTCGGCGGTCAAGGTTCCGGATGACCTTCCCTTTGACATCGCGGCCCTTTTCGGCTGCGCGGTCCTGACCGGTGCCGGCGCGGTGCTCAACACGGGTGCCGCCGCTTTGCCGGCCCGATCGGTCGCCGTCTTCGGACTGGGCGGGGTCGGCCTGGCGGCGCTGCTTGCCGCGAAGTCACAAAACCCGGAAACCCTGGTCGCGGTTGACACCGTGCCGGCCAAGCTCGAGCTGGCCCGCGAGCTGGGAGCGGACCTGACCATTCAGGCCGGGCCCGATCTGGTCGATTCGATCCGCGAAGCGACCGGCGGCGGCGTCGACCTCGCGATCGAAACGGTCGGCAACGAGAACGTGCTGGCCGATGCCTACGCGGCAACCGGCCGCGGCGGCACCACGGTCACCGCCGGGCTGCCCCACCCCAGCCGCAAGCTGGAGATCCCGGCGATCTCACTGGTCGCCGAGGAGCGGACCCTGAAAGGCTCGTACCTGGGCTCCTGCGTGCCCCGCCGGGACATCCCCGCGTTCATTCGCATGTACCGGGACGGTGAGTTGCCGGTCGAGAAGCTGCTCAGCCACCGGCTCACACCGGATCAGATCAACGAGGGCTTCGACCGCCTCGCCCGGGGCGAGGCGGTCCGCCAGATCGTCATCTTCGACTGAGGCTGCAACTGGATTGAAGTTATTCGCTCCATGTGCGGATAACTTCAATCCAGATGGCGGCTGCCCCTACTTGACCTGCTTCTTCAGGAACGGGACCAGCGTCTTGATGAAGTCGTTCTTCGACGGGGTGGCGCTGAGCGGGTCGATGTGGGCGTAGGTCTCTTTCCGGACCACCGTCCGCACCCAGCTCTTCGGCACCTTTGACTGGGCCGCAAGCGCATCGGTCGCCCGCTTGACCCGGCCGTCGCCGAGCGAGGTGTCAAACGAGTACATCGGCAGGTGAACCCGCTTGCCCATGGTCGTCTTGATTCCGTAGACCTGCTGGGCCGGGGTGGCGATCCCGTTGTTGATCGCACCGGCGTCGATGCTCAGCCGCAGCGGGTGATACCAGGAGGTGCCGTCCATGCCGTCGATCTCGGTGAAGACCTGGGCGGCCCGCTGGGCGGTGCCGAGCTGGCCGTTGACCCAGCCCCGGGGGTCACCGGAATCCGCGAGGTCACCGACGTGGCTCTGGACCAGCTGCAGATTCTCCGGGCCGGTGTCGGCGTCGATCGCGTATGCGTACTGGGCCAGGTTGGTCGCCGAAACGGGCGGCTTCAGCGAATCCGGGAGCAGCGGGAAATCCTCCATCAGCGAGCGCGAATCCGGATCCTGAAGCGCCGCGGTCGAACCCATCGCGTTGAAGACCCCTGCCGCCCAGGGCAGCGGCGGCACCAGCGTGATGAAGGGCGAGGCGCTTTCGGCGTTCAAGCTGTCGAGGTTGGCCTGCGCTTCCCCGGCCGTGGGCAGGTCCGCGGCCTCGCGGGCCCCGGCACCGTCGATGAAGACCAGGCCGGAAAGTCCCTTGGCGCCCGGCGTTCCGTTGAAATTCCAGGTCGCGTAGGCGGTGACGATCGAACCGCCCAGCGAGTGGCCGCCAAGCACGACCTTGCGGCCGCCTTTGCGGGCCATGTTCACGACCTTGCGAAGATCGTGAACGACTATGCTCAGACCCCACTTCTTCGCGTACTGGGTTTCCGCGGTGGTCTTGCCCTCGAAATGAGGCTGAACCGAGCCGTCCAGGATCCAGCCGAGGTAGTAGTCGAGCATCTCCTCGTTGGTCGCATCACCCTTGAGGTACTTCTCCAGCATCGAGTGGTCTTCGAGCAGGTTCTCGCGACGCTCGATCGACCAGACCTGCCAGCCCTTGAGTTGACCGACCAGGGCGTTACCGAGGGGGCGGAAGTTGGTGGCACCGGCCGAAGTGCCGGGCTCGAGGAGGAGGATCTTCTTTGCCTTGGCCGGCCCCTGCTTTACGACCTTGAACTTGTTGTACTTCGCCGGTGTGCCCGGTGCGGGCGTGCCCTGAACGGTCATTACGTTCAGCTTGGCCGAAGCGCTTCCCGACATGAAAATGCCTAGCGCCGCCACTGTTGCCAGAAAGGCCAGCGATCCCCTGCGAACAACGTTCATTTATCTCTCCTCTTGCTCGTCACGGCCCTCCCGGGAGCCGCATTACCGGTCGATTCTAAGGGCTGAAACACGAAAAAGGGCCCGCCGGAGCGGGCCCCTTCCAAACATCTTCGAAAGTGATCAGGCGGCCTTGTAGGTCTTCTGGGCGCTCTTCTTCACCTTGCCGGCTGCGACTGCCTTCTTGGCCAGCCCGTTGGCGGCGCTGTTCTGCACACCGATTCCCCGCGCGATGTCGGCGAGCTTCGAATCGGGGTTCTCCTTCACGTATGCGACGAACTGGGCTTCCCGCTCGCCGCGCTTGGCACGCTTGCCGCCGGTCGACCCGCCCTTTTCCGAACCAAGAGCTTTCTGGATCCTGGACTGGGCGTCCTTGATTGACTTCTCGGCGTCCCTGGCTTCCTTGCGGGCCTTGTCCTTCTTGTCCTTGTACTCGGCCTTTACCTTCGCGGTTGCTTCCCTGGTTGCATCCCTGACCGCTTCGCGAATCGCACGGCTCTCTTCAACCGAAAGCTGCTTGAGCTTCGAAGCTGAAGTTTCAAGTTGTTGAATTGCGTCTTCAATGCTGGACATAGTCTCTCCTGTTGGCGATTGTCATGTGCCTGCCAGACATCGTCATGAGACCGGCATTCATGACTATAACCAAACGACGGGTTTCAAATGTCAATTCCGGTCCGTAACGAAATGTCGTCTTCCGGATGTCAGGCAAGTGCGCGGTTGCTCAAGAGGTGCCGTTGGTACCTTGCCTGTCTCCCCCTGACTCGCCCTGATGCCTCCTTCACGCTTCCGTTCATCCCGCAATCCGATCCCCCACGAACGCGCCTTCTGGGCGATGGCGGCGATCGCCGTGACCTTCCCCGCGATCTCGGCGGTGCCTTCCCCGCTCTACTCCCTCTACCAGGACATGTGGGGCTTCTCCGACGCGGTCCTGACCGAGGTCTTCGCCGTATACGTGGTCGCGCTGCTCTGCTCCCTGCTCGTCTTCGGGTCACTCTCCGATCACCTCGGGAGGCGCCCGGTGCTGCTCGGAGCGATTGCCTTCGAGGCCCTTTCCCTCCTGCTGTTCCTGCTTTCCGGCGGAGTCGCGATGCTGGCCCTGGCCAGGGTAATCCAGGGTCTCGCCACCGGGGTGGCGCTCGCCACGCTCAGCGCGGTGATCGTCGACCTGCAGCCCGAGGATGACCCGAAGCGAAGCGGCGTGGTGAACGGAGTGGCGCCGCTCGCCGGCCTGGCGATCGGTGCGCTCGGCTGCGGCGTGCTGATCCAGTTCGCCCCCTGGCCGACCACCCTGATCTTCCTGATCCTGCTGGCGGCGCTGGGGTTTGCCGCGGTCGCTGTCTGGCGCTCGCCCGAAACCTCGACCATGAAACCGGGCGCCCGCGAGTCACTGTTACCGAAGGTCGGCCTGCCCGCCCACCTCAGGCCCCGGTTCTTCTCGCTGCTCCCGATCATGATCGCCGGCTGGGCACTGGCCGGGCTCTATCTGTCACTGGGCCCTTCGATCGCATCGAGCTTCATCGAGGATGACCCCTACCTGACCGGCGCGATCGTGGTCACGGCACTCTGCGGGACCGGAGCCGTGGTTGTCTATCGGCTCCGTCACCGCGAGCCGGTGACCGTGATCCGCTTCGCGGCAGGCTGGCTGGCCGCCGGAATCACGATCAATTTGATCGGCCTGCTGCTCGACCTGGCCCCGCTCGCCCTTGCCGGGACCCTGATTTCCGGAATCGGCTTCGGAGCCTCGGCGCTCGGTTCCTTCGGCGTACTTGCCACCCTCCCCCATCCCGACGAACGTGGCGAGCTCTTCGCCTTCGCCTACGTGGTCAGCTACATCGCCTTCAGCGTCCCCGCCCTGATCGGCGGCTTCGCCTCGGACCGGTACGGCCTCCACGCCACCGCCCTCGTCTACGGCAGCCTGATCCTGGTGGTCACGATCATCGCCTTCTTCACAGCGGGACGAAGGCACCCCCGGCAGGATTCGAACCTGCGACATCCGGCTTAGAAGGCCGGCGCTCTATCCAGCTGAGCTACGGGGGCGCGAAAAGGTAACGCTAGCCATTCCCGCCGCTGGCCGGGCGGAAGCGGCTACTGCGAATCGGATGACTCTGCGGCGGCTTCCGCGGCCGCGGCTTCTGCCTCACGATCCTTGATCGCCTGGAGCGCGTCGGTCCGCACCTGGCGGATCGCTGCCTGGTCGAGCTTGGCGCAGCGGTCTGGATCGAGCTTGCCGTTGATCTTGTAGACGTAATCCGGCTGCGGAGTGATGTCGTCTTCCGAGACGACGAGCTCCGCGTTGGGGTCACCGTCAACCCAGGCCCGGACCGGGAACCAGTAATCGGCTTCCGGCGCATCCTGGGTGTACTCGCTGGTGATCAGGTAGTCGTAGTCACCTTCGTTGATCGTGTTGATGAATTCACGACAGTTGATGATCAAACGGTAGGTGCCGTTATCACCCTCCTGACCGATGTACTGGACGTGGTTCGAGCGATCGACCCCGTAGAAGCCGTACTGGCCGAAGAAGATCTCACCCGAACCGGCGAGCGCGATCCGCTTGTCCTTGAGGTTCCGGGTGAATTCGAAGGCGTCCTGGGGGCCGCCTTCCTGCAGGAAGAGAGTGGTCCGGGTGTAGTGCTTGTCGGCGTAACCGACCTCTTCACCACGGCCCCAGATCGCGCCGATGATCGCGATCGCGGCGACGCAGCCCACGATCACGTACTTCGGCACCCTGGTGTTGTCCTTCATCCAGCTCAGGCCGACCGGGGCCCAGACGATCGCCAGGGTGAGGAAAATGGCGCCGGGCAGGAAGCTCGGGTACCACTTGGGCGAGGTCAGCACCGTGATCGCGTAGACCACGGTGAGGAAGATCAGGGTCTTCTTCGCCCTCGCCTGCGGCTCACGCAACTGGCGGATCAGCGGCAGCATCACCGCGGCCAGAAGGAGCCCCGGCAACAGGTACCTGGTGTTGGTGAAGAAACCGCGCGGCTGGAACTCCTGGCCGGCCGCGGTCAGCGGGGTGAACACATAGACGAAGGCGGTGATCAGGGCGGCCGCGGAGATCACCCGGACGATCTTGTTGCGGGACTTGAAGACCAGCCAGAGCGCGGCCGCTGCGAGCATGACCAGGATCAGCGGGAACAGCACCCCGAAGGCGTCATCGAGCCGGGGAAAGAACCACCAGCGGTAGATGCTCGGGTCGGTGATGTAGTGCGCGACCGAGAACCGCGGGCGCGGGTCGAGCGGCATCTGGTCCGGCTGCGGCAGGTGGAGCGGGCCCCAACCGACGGCCGGCACCGGGTTGCCGCCGGTGTAGAGCATCGCCCGCACGTACCAGTAGCCGCCGACGATGAACATCGAGATGCCGAGGCAGAGCGCGGTCGTGACCCGGCGTCCCTTGCCGCTGATCAGGATCATGCCGAGGAAGATCACGCCGACCGGCGCCAGCATCGAAACCTTGATCGAGATCGCGATGCCGGCCGCAATACCGGCGAGGATCAGCGGGCCCTTGTCAAGCAGAGGAGCGTTCGGGTCGGGCTTTTCGTCCACCGCTCCGGAACTGGGCGCCCGCCTTTGGTGCCCGTTGATCAGGAAGGCGACGAAGGCGATCAGGAAGGCGAAGCAGACGATGTCGTTTCGACCCTCGCCGGGCTGGGTCTCGATCATCACCCCGGCCGAAAGGAGCATCGCGCCGGCAACCAGGGTGGCGGGCCCTACCCCGTAAGGCCGGCCCACGCACCAGCAGGCGAGCAGGGCGATCCCGAGGGGGAGCATGTTGAAGACCGGGGAAAGCCAGTCGCTGCCCATCACGCCCATCAGGGCGCCATGCATCAGCTCCGAGTTCTGGGGGTAAAACCAGACCGCCAGCCGCAGCGCGTCGGTGAAGTGGAGCGGGATGATCGAGGAGTCCTGAATGAACCTCGCCGCGGCCGGCATGTGGTACCAGGTCGTGTCACCACCGAACATGCCCTGGTCGAGGCTGAGCTGGGTCGGGAAAGCCCATTCCGCCACACACCAGGACGCCACCGCGACCGCGACCAGGAAGGCCCAGGTGGGGACCGCTGGCGCGGCAATCTCCTCAACGTCTCGCGGCGCGAACTTCCAGGCCAGGCCGGCGCCGATCAGGGGGATCACGACGCAGGCGACGGTGATCCAGACCTCCTTCAGCAAGCCGACCGAACCGATCAGCTCGAGCGAGAGGATGATCAGCGCGAAGGCGATCGTCAGCTCGGCGAGGCGCGCCAGCGCACCCGAGAATTCGGGCACGATCCATCGCCGAAGCCACCAGGATCCGTACCAGACGGCGCCGACCACGACGGCGATCTGGAGCGTTCCGGCGATGTATGAGGCTAGGGACGGGGTCAAGGCCGTCCTGTGAGCAGGGTTGGCACCGCGGGAATCCTAATTTATGGCCGGGCGAAACGGCTCCCGGCGGATCCCCGGCGGCTCAGGTGGAGGAACCGCCGGCCACCGGCACCTGGCACGCGACCCCGGTGCCAGCCAGGCCGCAATAGCCGTTCGGGACCTTGTCCAGGTACTGCTGATGCGGGCCCTCCGCGTAATAGAAGGGGCCGGCCTCTTCGATTTCGGTCGTGATCTCGCCCAGACCCCGCTCGTTCAGTGCCCGCTGATAGGTGTCGCGGGCCATCTCGGCGATCTCCTTCTGCCGGTCGCCGACCGTGAAGACGGCGGAGCGGTACTGGGTTCCGACGTCATTTCCCTGACGCATCCCCTGGGTCGGGTCGTGCTCGGAGAAGAAGACCTCGAGCAGCCGCTCGTAGCTGACCTTCTCCGGATCGAAGGCGACCAGCACCGCCTCGGCGTGGCCGGTCTTCCCGGAGCAGACCTCTTCGTAGGTCGGGAAGGGCGTAAACCCGTTCTGGTAGCCGACCGCGGTCGTGTAGACACCGTCGAGGTTCCAGAAAAGCCGTTCCGCGCCCCAGAAGCAGCCGAGCGCGAAATGGGCGACCTCGATCCCTTCCGGGAAGGGTCCCTGGATCGGGGTTCCCAGAACGGTGTGATTGTCCGGAACCGGGAAGGCGTAGCCGGAGCGGCCCGGGAGTGAATCTTCCGGGGCGGGCATCGTGGTTTTGTCGCGACCGAAGAACATGGAACCGATGCTACTCGGGTGCCCTTCCCGGTTCGCGAGCTTCAGGACCCGGGCGCGGGAATCTGGCTGGACATCTGCAGGTAGCCGGCGGCACTCGGGTGGATCCCGGTGTCGCCGCTGATCACCCAGGGCTTCCCGAACGAGGGTCCGGAACAGAAGGAGAGCGGGTGGTCGATCTCCAGTTCATCCTGGGTCGGGGTCGACTGAACGCTCGGGCCATCGACCTTGTAGCCGAGCAGCGAACAGGAATAGTTCGAGGGGTAGAGCGGCTCCATGTCGATTCCGACGTTGAAGCGGGGCGGGGTCACCACGGTGATCCGGCTGCTCGAGACCGATTCGGCCTCGTCCGCGATCACCTCGTTGAGCAGCGATTCCATCATCTCGAGCTGGGTCGCGCTGTAGGCGAGTGCCGAGGATGGAATCGTGAACGGATAACCCATCAGCACCACATGCGAGCTCGAGTTCTGGACCAGGTCGGTGAAGATCTGGTTCATGTTCGAGTCGAGGTTGACCGAGGCGAAGGCGTCGAGGACGCATTGGCGGAAGTCGCCGAAGAGATCCGACTCCAGAGCGCAGCCCATGGTGTCAACGTCAAAGAGCACGTCATCGAGCAGCGGATTGGCCCCGAGCGTCATCAGGATGTAGTCCGGGTTCTGCGACTCGATGTTCTTGAGGGTCTGGTGGAACTGACCGTTCGGCAGCCAGTCGGCCGGCGCGGAACCGGTCACCGCGTAATTCTCGTATTCGGTGATGCCGTATTCGTTTGCCCATTGCGCGGCCCAGGAAATGTTCCGCGAGAGCCCGAAGTCCTGCAGATAGTTCGGCTTGCTCCCGACCGAGCTGTTGCGGTTGTAGGAGTTCGAGGAGCAGGCGTCGTTCAGGGTCGTAGCTCCCGGTTTGCAGTCGAGCAGTTGCCCGAGGGTCATCGGCTTGCCGGTCGCCCCGAAATACCCGAAGCCGGCGGTCACCGAGTCGCCGAACGCCGCGACCGAGACACTGGATGCCGGCACGTTGCCGAGACGGAACTGAATCCGCTGGGTCGTCACCTGGCGCCCCCGGAAAGAGCCGGCGAGTTCCAGTTCGTCGGCACCGACCTGACCGGACCTCCGCGAGTAGCGGAACACGTCCGCCCTGCTCAGGTAGTCGCCCTTGAGAGGTCGCTGGACGAGTTCCCAGGAGAGATCCTTTCCGCAAACGGGGAAACGGAGCGTCCGTGATCTGATCTTGCTGCCTTCGAGGAGAACCCTGGGCAGTGTTTCGCAGACCCCGGGCCGCGCCCGCGGGATGCCTTTCTGCGACAGGCCAAGAGACCCGTCGGGTCGGATTTCCGGATCAGCGGAGGGCCCGGTGAACCTGACCGTGACTTTCGCGGAAGCTTCCTTGCCGGCCCGGAGGATCCGGCGCGCGAGCTTCCTCGAAACGGGAATTCCGTGGACGTGGAGGAAGAAGTCGCGCTGGTCGGCTTCCCGGAGCGATCCCGAATGGACTCGCGTCTGCCAGGTCTTCGTCCACTGCCCGCCCGGGAGTTCGACCCCTGCCTTCCCCGTCACTTCGAACCCCGAGACTTCGAGCGGGAGGGTCATGGGGACGAGCAGTTTCCACTGTCCCCCGCTTCCGGCCAGCTGGACGTTTTTCACGATCGGTATCGCTTCCGACTTGGCGGCGGGCAGGAGGGCGAAGCAGGTGACCAGCGCCGCCAGCCACAGCACCCCGCCCGAATTGACGCTCTGCTTCACTCCCCGCATTTCGCATACCTTAAACCCCGGTGCGGCCGATCGGAGCGGCTGCGGGTCTAGACTCCCGCCCGTGGGCGCGAGGATCATCGAGAACGGCGAGATCGGGATCAGCTGGGTCATGGAGGACGAGGCGATGGCCCGGGCTTCCCATGCCCTCACCGATGGCGAGAAGGTCTGGCTTGTTGATCCGGTCGATGACGACGCCGCGATCGAGCGGGCCCTGACCCTCGGCAAGCCGGCCGTGGTCTTCCAGTTGCTTGACCGGCACAACCGCGACTGTGCGCAGGTAGCTGACCGGCTGGGCATCGACCATGTCGCCCTGCCGCTGGAACTCCGGGGCACTCCTTTCGAGGCGATCGAGGTGGTCGAGAACCGGATCTGGAAGGAACGGGCGCTCTGGTGGAAGAAGACCAAGACCTTGGTCGTGGCCGAAGCGGTCGGGGCCAGCAGGATGTTCAATCCGAGCGAGGCCGGCGCCGGCGTTCACATCGGCCTGCGCGCCACCCCGCCCCGCAAGCAGCTCGGCACCTACAACCCGAGGCATTTGTTGATGGGGCACGGCAACCCGATCAACGGCAAGCAGGCCACAGTCGCCCTCCAGCAGGCGCTCGACCGCTCCCGCCGGGACCTCCCCGGCACCATGCTCAAGATCCCCTTCGCCTTCCGCTGAGGGCTCCAGAGCGAAACTCCCCCATTGCGCGGGGTTTCTTTCGGTGAGTCGATTCGTCCAGTCTGTAAGGAAGCAGATGCCAAGTCCCCGCAACTTCATCCCGGTCCTCGCCGCCCTCGCGACCCTGCTGCTCGCCCCGGCCTCCTTCGCGGCCAAAGATCCCGCCTTCGTGCCTTCCCGCAACTCGCCGATCCAGACGGCGGGAACGCCCATCGGGGTGGCTCCGTATGACCAGGCCAGCAGCGAGTCGGGGCTGCTGGTCCTGAATCGCCGGCCGGCCGGCATTCAGGTCTTCGAGAACCGGCAGGAAACGCCGCTGCTGCCGGTCCACAGGTTCAGGGTCAAGGAGGATCCTCTTTCCCTCCAGACCTTCACCGATACCTGGAGCGAGGTTGACGCGGTCGGCGTCGTGCGCCATGACGGCGACTTCTCGTTCTATCGCGTGACCCACTCCAGCAGCAAGGGTTACGGCCTGGTCAGCGGCAATATCGGCGTCGACATCGGTCCCGTCACGGCCCTGGCGAAGTACCACGGGCTTGGCATCGACTCGGCCCCTTTCGGCCGGGTGAAGGTAGTGGCCGTCGACACCGCCGATGACTCCCTGATTCTGGTCAGCCAGGTTCCCGGCTTCCCCGACGCGATCGAAGCGACGGTGCCGGTTGGCGATCAGCCGGTCGACATCTACTCCGAGAATGCGATCGCCATGTTCGTGGTGAACCGGGGCTCTGACGACATCAGCGTCGTCCGGTACTTCCAGGATCCCGATGAGACCGGGGAGATCGGGCAGGGAAACTACGGCCATTGGGAAGTCACCGACACGGCCCCGGTCGGTGAGAGCCCGGTTGCGATCGCGGCGATCCCTTCCCGGCAGGGCCGGAACCTCTTCGCCGTCGCCAATTCCGGATCCGATGATGTCTCGATCCTGCGCCTGAACCCTGACAGCAGCATGGATGAGCTGGGCAGGGTTCCGGTCGGCGACCGGCCGGTCGCCCTCACCTCCGTCCAGATGACGGCGAACGGTCGCTGGCGCCTGGCCGTCGCCAACGCCGGCTCGGATGACGTGACCATCATCGAGGGTGAATTCAACGGAACCTTTGCCGCCACGGACACGATCCCAGTCGGCTCCAATCCGGTCTCGATCACCTCGGGTGACTTCGATGAATACTTCGACGCCGACCTCGCCGTGGCCGACCGGGCCAGTGGTCAGGTCTCGGTCCTGCTTGACAACGAGCCCTCCGGCACCTGCCGCGGCGGTGCCGCGAAGCTGCTTCGCGGCGGCCAGTACTCGGATTCGCTGTTCGGCACCCACAACCCGGACCAGATCCTCGGGCTGACCGGAGATGACGAGATTCACGGAGGCAAGGACGGCTTCGACTGCCTCTTCGGCGGCAAGGGCAAGGACAGCCTGGACGGCTACAAGCTCGGCGACCTCCTCGACGGCGGCCCGGACGCCGACACCTTGACCGGCGGAACCGGGACCGACCTTGTGATCGGCGGGGCCGGCGACGATTTCCTCTGCGAGAACCTGGAAGAGGAGATGAAACAGGAAGCCTGTGGCGTCCCCTACCGCGACTACTCGAGCTGGGGCCGCGTCGGCCGACCCGAGCGGGACCGGCTGTTCGGGGGCCCGGGCAATGACCGCATCCAGGCGGACTACGGACGCGACCTGGTCAGCGGGGGCTCCGGCCGGGACGACATCTTCAGCCGCGACGGCGCGCGGGATCTCGTCACCTGCGGCGCGGGCCGGGATCGGGCGCTGGTTGACGACCGGGACCGCGTGCGCGGTTGCGAAACGGTCAAACGGATCGAAGTCAGCCGCGAATCCTGAACCTGAAGACGGCCGGGGTCCTGTCCGCAAGGCCGTTGCCGTCGATCGCCACGACCCGGAAAGTGTGGCTGCCGGTCTTCAGGCCACGGTAGGTCTTCGGTGACCGGCATCTCCGGAAACCCTGACCGTCAAGGCGGCACCGGAAGGTCGGAGCGGAGCCGGTCGACTCAAGCCGGAAGGTGGCCCGCCGCTTGCCGTTGCTGATCAGCACCTTGCTGATCCGCGTGCGGGGAGCGGCCGGCGCCGGCGTGCCCGACTTCGAAAGCACCTTGAAGGCCTGCTCGGCCATCTTCGCTTCACCGAGGGCGTTCGGGTGGACGATCACCGGGTTCTCGCCAAGCAGCGCCGGCTCGACCCAGCGGGTTCCCGGGGCCTGGCAGGCGTCGTGCCCGTTTGACACGCCGTTCAGGTTGACGAAGACCGAACCGGTTTCACGGGCCGCGCGTCCCACCGCATCGTTCAGCGTCCGCTGCAGCGAACGGACATAGGGAACGTCACCCTTCGAGACCGGCATCTGCGGGTAGCAGCCATCGGTCTCGGGCATGATCCAGGGGTAGCCGAGGATTGCGACCCGGGCCTTCGGCGCCTTCGCGTGAACAGCGTTCAGGGCTTCGACCAGTGACGGGTAGGTGGTGTTCCGGATCGTGTCCTCGAACTGGTCGCCGAAGGTGTCCTTGCAGGGGCTGCCCTGACCCAGCGAGGCAACCCCGAGCGTGCCACAGCTCAGGATCGAGCCGATGAAGACGCTGCTGTCATTGCCGCCGATGGTCATCGTGACGAGGTCGGTGTCCTTTGAGAGCGCGTCGAGCTGTGGCGCCACCCCGGGGTACTGGGACTCGCCGAAGTGCCTGGTTTCGGCCGCGCCGCAGGTCACGTCGGTCAGCTCGGCGCCCAGCTTTGCAGCCAGAACATGCGGATAGTTAAGAGTCGAGCGCAGGCACTGGACCGGGGCTTCGGGGTCGAGCGGCAGAACCCCGGAAGCGGCGCTGTAGGAGTCGCCGAGTGCCACATAGTCGAGTGACTTGCCGGCCGCGGCCGCCGGCCCGATCATGGCGAGCGTGGCGAATGCCGCACCGGCCAGAATTGCGAGGACGGACACACAACGACTGCGAAGCTTCATCAAATCTCCCGGGGTAGTCGAGAACACCAGCGTTCCTGAGCGCTCTGTGACTACCCCGGGATTCGAACTCCAAACCGGGAAGATGCGGGCCAGGCCAACCCTCCCGGGTTCTGCGGCTAACCCTGCTTGAGGTAGTTGACCTTCTCGGGTTCGAGGGTGAAAGTGACCCGGACCTCGCCCGGCTGGCGGAACGGATACTCGTCGGCGTCGATGTACTTCTTGGCCAGCATGTTGATGTCGTCGTCGGCGCCTTCCTGGGTATCACCGATCAGCCGGCCGCGGATCGACACGTACTCGTAGGGGTTGCCGTCGGCCATCATCGTCACGGTCGCCCGGCCCGCCTTGCGCAGGTTCTGCGGCCAGGCCCGACCCTCGGCACTGTTCAGGATCACGTTGCCGTCGTCGTCGGCGTGCGCCCAGACGATCACCGACTGCACCGAGCCGTCATCGGTCGGCACGGCGACGACCGCATAGTTCGCACCTTCCTTGACGATTTCGAGCGAACGACCTTCGAGTTCTGCCACTTCGACCTCCTGGGTTGTTTGAAGACAGGACCGAATCTACTCCCCGGCCGGGTCCGGTCGACCGAGGGGATGGTGGCAGGCGGCGAAATGACCCTGGCCGTAGTCGATCAGGGCCGGCTCCTGTTGCTCGCAGACTTCGGTTGCGTAGGGGCAGCGGGTGTGGAAACGGCAACCCGAGGGCGGGTCCGAGGGGCTCGGAACGTCACCCTCGAGCGGCCGGCGCTCCCTCTGTGCGTTGGTTCTCGGGTCGGGAATCGGGACGGCCGCCAGCAGCGAGGCCGTGTAGGGATGGATCGGTTTCGAGTAGACGAGTTCGGCCGGGCCGATCTCGACGATCTTGCCCAGATACATCACGGCGATCCGGTCGGACACCTGCCGGACCACGCCCAGGTCATGCGCCACGAAGAGGTAGGTCAGCTCCAGCTCGCGCTGGAGGTCGGCCATCAGATTCACGATCTGCCCCTGAATCGAAACGTCGAGCGCCGAGACCGGTTCGTCGGCGACGATCAGGCTCGGTTCGGGCGCAAGGGCACGGGCGATGCCGATGCGCTGACGCTGGCCACCGGAGAACTCGTGCGGGTAACGGTCGTAGTAGCTGCCGGAGAGCCCGACCTGGTCCAGCTTCTCCCGCACCCGGCGCTCGATCTCACGGCCCTCGGCCAGCCCGTGGATACGAAGCGGCTCGCCGATGATCTGCCCGACCCGCTTGCGCGGATTCAGCGAGGTGTAGGGGTCCTGGAAGATCATCTGCATGTCCCGCCGGATCGGCCGGAGTTTCCGGTTGCTGATTTCCGTCAGCTCGACCCCGCGGAACCTGACTGAACCGGAGCTTGGCCTGAGCAACTGCAGCAGCGACCTCGCCAGGGTCGACTTCCCGCAGCCCGACTCCCCGACCAGACCGAGCGTTTCACCCTTCTTCAGTTCGAAGCTGACCCCGTCCACCGCCCGGACCGCACCCTTGCCGCGGCCGAGCAGTGAATTTCCCGAGAGCGGGAAATGCTTGTTCAGGTCCTTGACCTGCACCAGGGCCTCGCCCGTTGAGGTCGATTCCAGCTGGGTGGCCTGATCATTCATTCGGGGCTGGCCAGTCCGATCAGCCCGTTCGGCAGTTGCCGCAGGGCGGGTCGTTCGGAAACCTCGAGCCAGCAGCGGTCGAGGTGGCTCGGGTCCGCCACCCGGCTGACCAGGTCCGGTTCCACCCCGCACTTGTCGAAGGCGTGGGGGCAGCGGTCACGGAAGCGGCAACCGGTCGGCGGATCGATCAGGGAAGGAGGCTGGCCTTCGATCTGGGCGAGCCTCGCCTGCCGGGTGCTCTCGATCCGGGGGACCGAACCGAGCAGCCCCCAGGTGTAAGGGTGCTGGGGGTCGTAGAAGATCTCGTCGAGAGTGCCGGTTTCAACCAGCCGGCCGGCGTACATGACCCCGACCCGGTCGGCGATGTCGGCGACGACGCCGAGGTCGTGCGTGATCAGGATCACCGTCAGGTTGAAATCCCGGTTGAGCTGCTTGAGCAGTTCCAGGATCTGGGCCTGGATTGTGACGTCGAGCGCAGTGGTCGGTTCGTCGGCGATCAGGATCTCCGGTTCCAGCGAAAGCGCCATCGCGATCATCGCCCTTTGCCGCATGCCGCCCGAGAACTCGTGCGGGTAGGCCCGGGCCCGGGCGGCTGCGTCCGGCACACCGACCGCGTCGAGCAGCTCGATCGCCCTGGCCATCGCTTCCTTCTTGCTGACGTCGCGATGGGCCCGGATCTGTTCGACGATCTGGTTGCCGATCCGGTGGACCGGATTCAGGGAGGTCATCGGGTTCTGGAAGACCATTGACATGCGGTCGCCCCGGATCGGCCGCATCACTTCGTTGCTGGCACCGAGCAGTTCCTGGCCGTCGAGCTTGACCGAGCCCTTGAACTCGGTGTTGGGACCGCTGGTCAGGCCCATAAGGGTCATCGCGGTTACCGACTTGCCGCAGCCCGACTCGCCGACGATCGAGAGCGTCTCGCCGCGCTGGAGATCGAACGAAACGCCCCCGACGGCCTGGAGCAACCCGCCCTCGGTGCGGAAGCTGACCTCGAGGTCGCGCACGCTGAGCAGCGGTTCACTCACAGGGCTGTGTCCCCGTCCTGCAGACGGATACGCGGGTCCAGTGCCGCGTAGACGATGTCGATCACGGCGTTGAAGAAGACCACGAAGAAGGCGCCGAACATGGTCACCGCCATGATCGGCGGCTGGTCTAGCTGCCCGATCGCGTCGGCTGCATACTGGCCGACGCCCTGGAGGTTGAAGACGGTTTCGGTCAGGATCGCGCCGCCACCGACCACCACCGCGAAGTCAAGTCCCCAGAGGGTTACGACCGAGATCATCGAGTTGCGGAGGACGTGGCTGAGCATCACCCTTCGCTCCGACAGCCCCTTCGCCCGGGCGGTCCGGACGTAGTCCTCATCCATCGTTTCGAGGATGTTCGCCCGAAGGACGCGGGAGTAGAAGCCGATGAACAGGACCGAGAGCGCGATCCAGGGCAGGATCAGATGGTGAAACCACTCCCAGGGGCTTTGCGAGAACTCGACGTACCCCCCATTCGGAAATAACTCGAAGCCGAGTTTCTTGGTCAACTCGAACCCAAGGTATTGGTTCATCAGCGCTCCGAGCCAGAACACCGGCATCGAGATTCCGACCAGCGCGAAGAAGTTGAGCAGCCCGTCCGATATTCCGCCGGCCCGCATCGCTCCCCACACCCCGAGCGCGACCGCGAAGGCCATCCAGATGATCGCGGCGCCGATCGCGAGGGCGAAGGTCCTCGGGATGCCCTTCTTGATCTCCTCCAGCACGTTGAGCTGGTTGAAGTAGCTGATCATGTTGCCGCTGAACAGGTTTTCCATGGTCTTCACGTACTGGACGTAGACCGGTTCGTTGAAGCCCCACTCCTCCCTGATCGCCTCGATCTGGGTTTCGGTCGGCTGCTTGCCGGCCATGCGGACCGCGGGGTCGCCGCTGGGCAGGACGTTGAAGATCAGGAAGGTCAGGACGGACACCGCGAACAGCACCAGGACCATCGAGCCCAGCCGCCTCAGAGCGAACGCCAGCATCAGTGTTCGATCCTCACTTTCGCCTTCGGGTCAAGCGAGTCGCGGATCGCTTCGCCGAAGACGTTGAGCGAAAGCACGGTGAGCACGATCATCATGCCGGGCACGATCGCCAGGGCGGGCGCGGTGACGATTCGCGCGACACCCTCGTCGATCATGGTTCCCCAGGAGGGCTCGGGTGGCTGGACGCCGGCCCCGAGAAAGGAGAGCGCGGCTTCGAGCAGGATCGCGTTGGCGACCAGGAGCGGAAAGAAGACGAGCCCGGTCGAAAGCACGTTGGGCAGGATTTCGGAGGTGATCAGGCGGAAGGAGCCCATGCCCTGGGCCCGGGCCGCCTCGACGAACTCCTTCTCCCGCAGGCTCAGCACCTCGCCCCGGATCGGCCGGGCCAGGTAGGGGATGTAGACGATCGCGATCACGAAGATCGGAATCGCGAGGCTGCCGCCCGACACCGACACCGGACCGAGCTTGAGCCCTCCGAGAGCCAGCGAGGTGCCCAGGGCGATCCCCAGCAGGATCACCGGGAAAGCCCAGAGGACGTCCATGATCCTCGAAAGGATCGAATCGGTCCAGCCCCGGAAATATCCGGCCAGGAGGCCGGTCACCAGACCGAGGACCAGGGTGATCAGGGCCGCTCCGAGGCCGATGATCAGCGAGTTCCGGCCACCGTAGAGCAGCCGTACGGCCACGTCGCGCCCGTTGGTGTCGGCGCCGAGGAAAAACTGGCCTTGCCAGGTCGGCCCGATCGGCACCCCGTCCAGCCCGACCACGTTTACCTTCTCGCCATCGACTTCGATCTGGTCGGAGAGATGATTCGCGGAGGGCGTGGTGTGAGCCACGTGCTCGGCCCAGAGCGGAGCGGCCGCCATGGTCAGGACGAGCAGGACGAAGACCGCTCCCATGAAGAGAGCGAACCGCCGTTTCCGCATCCGCCTGACCGCCAGCCGCCACGGACTCTCGCCGGCCACCCCCTCCTGGGTGACGGCCGGCGGTTCCGAGAATTCCTGGAGGTCAGATACGGGCCTGTCCGTGGCGCCGCTCACTCTTGGTCAATGACTGCTTTCGAGGGCCTCGGGAATAGCTACTTGAGCTTGAACGTGGAGTAGTCGTTGTTGTAGAGCGGATGGAAGACGATCGCGTCGAAATCGATCCGGTCGGAAACGAAGGTCGCCAGTTTGCGATGTCCGTACGGAGCGACATAGCTGTTCGGCGGCGAGACGAGCTCCTGGTCCCAGGCCTCCCAGCGGTCGGCGACCGAGGGCAGGTCGGTTTCCAGGGTCAGCTCGTTGATCGTCTTGTTCAGGCTCGGATCATCGACGTTGCCGAAGTTCTGGTTGTTGGTGTCCTGAATCGAATCCCCGTCCACCAGGAAGGAGAAGTTGAGCGGATGCGGGAAATCCTGGAACCAGTTGGCGAAGCCCGTCTGGGCTTTCGTCTTCTGGTTCCCGATCGTCTGGAAGTAGACGCCGCCGTCCAGGATCTTCGGGGTCGCGTCGAAGCCCATCTGGTTGAGCATGTCGGCGTAGGCCTCGGTCACCTTGTCGGTGGGGTCGTCGTTGTTGCCCCAGACGGTTACCTTCGTGCCTTCGACACCGGCCTCCTTGATCAGCTGCTTCGCCTTCTCGAGGTCCGGCGGCTGTGTCGGATCACCGTAGGGGCAGTCGGTGGTATCGAATGCCTCGTTGTAACCCGGCATGCCGGGCGGCAGGAAGCTGCAGCCGGGGGCCAGCTCACCGGCGAAGATGCGGGCCAGGCCGGGCTTGTCGATGCCGTAGTTGACCGCCTGACGGACCTTCGGATCGTTGAACGGAGCCACCCGCGTGTTCATGAAGAAGTAGTAGGTGGAACCGGTGGTCGTCTCCGAGTAACGGTCTGATGCCTCCGCCTCCACGGTCGGCTTCAGGTCGGCCGGCGGCGGGTCCTGCATGTAGTCGAGCTTGTTGGCCAGCACGTCCTGCGCCTGCTGGTTGGCGTTCTTGATGATCTCGGTCGTGATCTTGTCGACGTGACCGGTCGGGATCTGCGGAATCTTGAAGCTGGCGAAATTCGGGCTCTTCTCCATCACGAATTCGCGGTTCGGCACCGACTTCGTGATCACGTACGCACCGACACCGGGCGGCGGATCCTCGGTCAGGTTCTTGAAGGGTGTGTCACCTGGCACGAGGCCGGCGAAGTTGGTCGCGAGAATGTTCGAGAACGACGCGTCCGGGCTGATCAGGTCGATCTTGATTTCGCCGGTCTTGTCGTTGGTCGTGATGCCCTTGATGTCCCCCTCGGGGTCACCGTTCTTGATGTATTCGTCGGCACCGACGATGTTCTCGAAGAAGAATGAACCGCCCGATTCGAGATTCAGGACGCGCTTGATCGTGTGGGTGAAGTCGCTGGCAACGACCGGCTGGCCGTCGGAGTACTTGAGTCCCTTGCGCAGCTTGAGCTCGTAAGTCTTGCCGCCGTTGCTGACCTTGGGCAGGTCCTCGGCGAGTCCGGGAATGACCTCGCCGCCCTTGGTGCCTTCGACGTGCGGGTAAGTGAGAAGCGGGGTGTAGACGATCCACATCGGTTCCCAGCCGTTGACCGTGTAGGAAAGCGCCGGGTCCAGGTAGTCGGGCTGTGAGGTCTGGGAGATCGTGATCTCTCCACCCTCCTTGCCGCTTCCTCCCGAGTCGCCTTCGTCCGAGCTGGACCCACAGGCGGACACAGCCAACCCGAGCCCCAGACTGATCAGAACGACAGCGAGCAACTTCCCAATCAACGAATCCCGCAAATCACGAACCAGGTTCATGGACGAAACGCCTCTCCTCGTTGTACAGACCTTGAGCACATTGGCTCCTCTCTCCCCCGTCAGGCTAGCGCCAAAACCGGCGCTTCGGGAGAAATCCGTCTCACCCGCCTCGATTCAACCGGTGATCGCGCTCAGCGCGGCTTCGGTCAACTGCCTTGCGACCCGGTCCTTTGACCATTCCTGATCGAGTGCCAGCTGCTCGACCACCGGCACCGAACAAATCGCCCAGGACAGGCTCGCGGCCGAAGTCGCCGAAAGCCCGTCCCGCAGCATTCCCGCCTTCCCCAGTCGCACCGTCGCCGCACGGAACCCCGCGCGAAGTTCCCGGGAACGGTCCTCCCAGGCCTTTGCCGCGGCCGGGTCGATCTCCCTCGCGGCGAAAAGCATCGAGGCGACCGGCTGGATCTCCGCCGCGTACCTCAGCCACCCCTTCACAAACTGGCGGAATGCCTCGACCGGGTCCTCCCGCAGCAGCGCCCGTTCCAGCTTTTGCCTGATTCCGGCCTCCTCGTCCATGTTGCGAACCAGGGCAACGAGCAGACCCGCACGGGACCCGAAGTGCATGTACACCGCCTGGCGGGAAACTCCGGCTTCACTGGCAACCTCGGCGAGCGAGACCTGGGCGCCATTCTTCGCGATCAGGGTCCTGGTGGCCCTGAGGATCTCCGGTCGGGACGAACTTGACATGTGACAAGTTTACGGTAACTTTACACGTGTAAATGTCTGAACACCCAGCACTTTCCGCTGCCCGCGAGGCCATGGCCGCCGTTTCCGCCGGAGACCGCACTGCCTGGCTCGACCTCTACGACGATGATGCGGTTCTCGAAGATCCGGTCGGCGGGTCTCCGCTGGACCCGGAGGGGGTTGGCCTGCGAGGCCGAACCGCCCTCGAAGGGTTCTGGGACCTCGTGGTCGGTCCGAACGACTTCGATTTCGAGATCACCGCGACGCATTCCGGAGGCTCCGAGGCAGCTCTCTCGGCCACCGTCCGCGGCAGGTACCCCAACGGCGCAAAGACCAGCTATGACGGCATCTTCATCTACGCGATCGGTGAAAACGGAAAGATCACTTCGGTCCGCGCCTTCTGGGACATCGACGCCGTGATGAGCGCGCTCGGCGCTTCCTGATTGCCGGCCGTAGGCGCGAGGTCAACTGAAGCAACACCGAGGTCGTCCGGAAGCAGACCGGCGGGTAGGGTTCCGCCATGGGTCGTGACTCGGAACTCGTCTGGTCAAGCGACGGCGGGGATTTCCGCCCGGAACAGAAGCGGGAAGCCAAAAAGGCGAAAAGGCGCGGAGGCATATCCGGCGCGGCACCCCCGCCCGGCCAGGCGCCGGCCGGCTCGACGATCAAGGTGAAGCGGGAAACCTCGGGCCGGAAGGGGAAGACCGCCACGACGATCTCGGAGATCCCCCTGGGCGAAGCCGAGACCAAAGCCCTGGCGAAGAAGCTGAAGCAGCATTGCGGGGTCGGCGGGACCGCGAGGGGTTCCAGCATCGAACTCCAGGGCGACCACCGCGACAAGGTGATCGCCTACCTCGAAAAGGAAGGCCACCGGGCCGTAAAGGCCGGGGGCTAGCGGATGACCCTGAATCCGGTTCGGCGTGGGTTCGAGCTCTGACCGGCGTTGTCGGTCGCTACGGCGGTGAGCTGGAACCTTCCCGGCCTGAGGAGCTTGCGGACCCCGGCCGGGATCCGGACCTTGCTGGTGCCGGCCTTGAGCTTGCGCCTGAAGTTCCTGGCCTTGCCCGGCTTGCGTTTGAGGCTGAAACGAACGGTCGAGGCTTCGCTTAGCCTGATCCTGATCGCCGGTCCCTGGCGCCGGATCGCCGACTTCTTTTTGCCCTTGAGCGGGACCTTTCGCGGCGCGACCCTGAGCTGACCGATCACCGGTGCGGGGTCCGGCAACGGGTCGGCGGTGAACCTGGCCTCGACTGACCGGGCGTCTGACATATCGACCGTGCAGGTCGGCACGATTCCGGAACAGTCCCCGCCCCACCCGGTGAAAGTCGAGCCGTTCGCGGGAACCGCTTCCAGGGTGACCGGAGTTCCGAAGTCGAAATCGGGGCCGGCCGGGTCTGTACCGACTGTGCCCGACCCGGTGCCTGAGGTCTCAACCGTCAGCGTCCGCTTCTGAAGGGTGAACGTGGCCTCGACGGAACGGGCCTGGTCGAGGGTGACGATGCAGGTGGAACCCGATCCCGAGCAGTCCCCGGTCCATCCGCTGAAATCGGAACTCGTGGCCGGGTTCGCCGAGAGGGTCACTTCGGTGCCGTAATCGAACTCGATGCCTTCGCATTGGCCACCACAGGCGACTCCCGCCGGCTGCGACATGACCGTGCCCGAACCGTTGCCGGACCGGGTCACGCCCAGGCTGCGCTTCTCGAGCGCGAAGGAGGCCGTGACCTGACGGGCCTGATCCAGGGTGACCACGCAAGCCGCGGTTCCGGTGCAGGCCCCGCTCCAGCCGGTGAACAGTGAGTTCGGCCCGGGAGTGGGGTTCAAGGTGACCTCGGTGCCGTAGTCGTAGTCGTTCGAACAGTCGCTTCCGCAATCGATGCCGGGAGTGGCCGAAGTCACTCCGCCCGTCCCCGACCCGGTCTTCGCGACTTCCAGGGTCCGTTTCTGCAGCACGAAGCCGGCTTCGGCGGTGTTGAGCTGGTCCATGGTCACGACACAGTTCTGGTCGATCGCAAATGACTGGCAGGCTCCGCCCCAGCCGGTGAAGGTCGACCCGGTCGCCGCGGTCGGGGTCAGCGTTACCTCGGTGCCGTAGTCGAACTGGGCGTTCACGCATTTCCCGTCGACGAGGCAGGATGTCGCTCCGGTCGGGAAGTTGATGCCCGCCGGGCTCGAGACGACGGTTCCCGATCCGTTCTCGAACTTCGCCAGGGTCAGGGTGCGCTTCTGAAGGGTGAATGTCGCTCCGACGGTCCGGGCCTGGTCCATCGTCACCGAGCACGCGCCCGAGCCGGAACAGGCGCCGGTCCAGCCGGTGAAGCTGGAACCGGTCGAGGCACCCGGCGTCAGCGTGACCGCGGTGCCGTAGGGGAAGTTCGCCTCGCAGGTGGTTCCGCAATCAATGCCGGCCGGGGTTGAGGTGACGCCTCCCGCACCGTTGCCCGGCCTGGTGACCGTGAGCTTCCGCGGTCCGTGAGAGAAGGATGAGGTGACGCTCCGGGTCTGATCCAGAGTGACGGTGCAGGTCGGCTGGGTGCCCGAGCAGTCCCCGCCCCAACTGTTGAAGAGCGAGTCGGAATCGGGGTTGGCGGTGAGGGTCACCGGCTGGCCGTTTCCGAAGATCGAGTAGCAGGTGTTGTGGGAAGCGGTGGTGCCGCAGTCAACGCCGACCGGCTCCGAACTCACGTAGCCGTCACCCGGTCCGCTTGCCCCGACCTCGAGACCCGTTGTGTTGGTCAAGGTGTAGGTGATGGTGGCCAGCCCGTTGCCTTCCCTGACCCCGGATTCGGTTGTGTAGCCGAACGGACCGTAGCTCGACCCGCCACCGCCGGGCCCGTTGGTGCCACCACCACCGTAGTAGCCGCCGCCTCCTCCGCCTCCGTTGGAGCCGCTGCCGCCTTCGTTCTGTGGGCCCCCGACGGGCGGGTACCCGGTCTGGAAGGAACCCTTCTGGGTCTGGGTGCCACCGGTTGCCCTGTAGATGTTGCAACCGGCCGGAGGATCGCCTTCGGCGAAGTTCAGGTCACCCGGACCTCCCGTCGCGCCGCCTCCGCTGCCTCCGGTAGCGACGACGCTCTGGTCATCGCAGTTCTGGCCGCCGCCTCCACCACCACCGGCGACGAGGATCCGGTCCGCGATGGTGTCGTTCCCGGTCCTGAGATCAGTTGCTCCGCCTCCACCGTAGGCGTTGGGGCCAGACGGGCTCGTTCCACCGCCGTTGAAACCTCCGGATTGCGCTCCCCCGGCACCCCCTACCCGCAGCCAGAAGACCGTCCCTACGGCCGGGAAGATCGTCGCCGTGGCGCGGCCACCCTTGCCGCCGATGAATCGTCCGCCCGGACCTCCACCCTGGGCCCCGTACAGGTCGATCGTCGCCGACGAAGCCCCGTAGGGCATCGTCCACTGCACCGCTTCGCCGGTGTACTGGAAGGTCCGGGTTACGGGCGGAACCTTGAACCTGGCCGAAACGATCTTGGGATCGCCGGGATTGACCTGGTTGAGGGTCGTTGAACAGATTGGATTGGTATTACCCGAACAAGGCCCTGGACCGATCCACTGGTCAAAGACCGACCCCGGGGAAGGGTTCGCAGTGACCGTAACCGGCTGATCCTTGCCGTAGGCCTCGGTGCAGTCGTCGTGTCCGGGCGCCTCGCTTACCCCGCAATCGATCCCGGCGGGAGAGCTGGACACAAAACCGTCACCCGGTCCGACCGCGGAGGCGAACAGGTTGCGGGTATCGGTTACCTCAAAGGTGACCGTGGCAGTCCCGTCGCCTTCCCTCAAGCCGGAACTAGTCGAAAAGCCGGCCGGGCCGTAGCTGGATCCACCACCACCGGGGCCACCGTTTGCATACCCCGGCAGGGATCCGCCGCCGCCGTAGTAACCGCCGCCGCCTCCGCTTGGGCCGCCGCCGCCTCCCTGACCGAGGGTGCCTCCGGGACTGCCGCCGTGCGTGCTGGTCCCGCCGCTTCCGGACGGTGAACAACCGGTGTTGTTCCCGGACCAGCCGTTCACACCACCGCCGTCGCCGCCCACGGCGATTACGGTGACGTTGTTGTTCAGGCAGCTGAAGCCTCCGCCCCCGCCTCCGCCGGCCACGAGTACACGGTCGGCCAAGGCGTCTCCGCCAATGCGTATGTCGGTGGCCCCGCCGCCACCGTAGCCACCGCTGCCTCCCCCGTTGTATCCACCGCCGTTGGCTACGCCCCGGCCACCCACCCGGAAGGTCACCACCGAGTTTGCAGTCACGGGTATCGTGGCCCTGGCCCAGCCGCCTCGACCTCCCTGAGCAGATGATCCGGGTCCGAAACCTCTCCCCTGGGCTCCGTACAGATTGAAGGTCGCCGAGGTGACGCCGTAAGGAACCGTCCAGGACTCCGGGGCACCGGTGTAGTTGAAGGTCACGGTCGTCGCCCCTGCCGACGACGGCAGCACGAAGGCGCACACCAACGCAAGTCCCCCCACCAACGATCCCGTTAAACGTCTCAACTTCCCCCGATTCCCGTTTTTGCCCGAAGGCGGATTCATCTCGATCCTATCGGGCATCGCCCGGGAAATCGAACAACGATCAGAAACATCGAGAAACCGGGGGCGGCCGGGTCAGAACCGATCGTTTACTGAGGTCCGGTTTCGAGCCAGCGTCCTATCGGGGTGACCGGATTTGAACCGATGATCTCGGCCACCCAAAGGCCGCGCGATACCAGGCTTCGCTACACCCCGAGGCACGGGATTCTACTTCCACTCGCCCCGGATGCGATCCATCCATGCCCGAAGCCTGACGCGCAGTCGGTGTCGTTTGACCCCCACCTGAAGGACCCCGTTGCTCGTGGAATCGAGAAGGGAGAAGTCGGTACATAGCGCTCCCAACTCCGATCTCGATCGGCTGCTCCCGATTGAGATCGGAGTTGGGTGCGATATGTGGCGCAAAGTGGAACCTGGCGGTCTGGGTCCGGGGCCGGCCAGAGACCCTGGGACTCGGCTAGCGGGGCCCGGGCCGGACTCGGAGAGACCCAGGGAATGGCGGCTGGCGGGGCCGGGCCGGCGGCGTGGGAGGTTCAGAGTCCCTGGGACTGGCGCCAGGCGTGGAAGGCCTCGCGGGTTGTGTACTTCGGGGTGTAGCCGAACTCAACCTTCAGGCGGCGGTTGTCGAGGACCGGGCGGTAGGCGAGGAAGTCGGTCTGGGCCGCGCCGTGCGGGGTCAGGTTGAAGAAGTGGGCGACGCCGAGACCGGCCTTCAGGACCCCGACCGGAACCGTGCGGGGCTTCTTGCCGAGCTCGGCGGCGATCTCGTCGATCGTCATGGCGCCGTCACCCGCGACGTTGAAGATGCCGGTCTTCTCGCCCAGCACCGCCTGCAACATCACCCCGACCACGTCCTGGTCCCAGATGAAGACGAACGGTGACTCGGAGCCGCGGATCTTCAGCGGTCGTTTCGCCTTGAAGAGGTCGGTGATCTGGTTGTCCACCGTCTCGCCAAGGATCGTGCCGATCCGGAGCACCACTTGCTCGAGCTCCGGATTGGATTCCCGAAGCGCCGCCAGCTGCTCCTCGACCAGACGCTTGTGCAGGCTGTAGGGGAAGGTTTCGGTGCCGCGGACCGGATCGTCCTCGGTCAGCCAGGCCGGGTTGTCGGCGTGGTAGCCGTAGGCCGCGCCGCTGGAAGAGACCACCACACGCTTCACATCGTGAGCGAGGCATGCGTCAAACACATGCTTCGACCCGGTCACATCGACCTCATATTCCTGTTCGGTCGAGAGGTTGCCGGGATTGACGATCGCCGCGAGGTGGACGACCGTGTCGATCCCGTGCTCGCCGATCGGCCCGGAAACCGAGGCGGCATCGGTCACGTCGGTGACGATGTAATCGACCCCTTCGACCCGCCGCGCGTCGGTCGGGTGGCCGAGATCACCCGAGACGACGAGCTCGACCTGGTCCTTCGCCTCAGCCAGGCCCCGCACCACCGAATGGCCAAGGAAACCGTTGCCGCCGGTGACGAATACGCGCTTCATCCCGCCGCCGGCTTCAGGCACTTTCGGCCGCCTCCAGCGTGCTCTCTTCTATGTCCCCGGTCGGTCTCCTCGCCCACCAGCTGGAGAGGGTCAGGCCGGCGATCAGGTCCCAGACCCCCCACCAGGCGGCCACCATCGCCACGCCTCCGAGACCGTCGAAGACGCTGATCGCGATGCCAAGACCGAGCGCCGCATTGCGCACCCCGACCTCGAATGTGATCGCTCTTCGGTTCGGCTCTGAAACCTTGAAGCCGGCCGCGATCCCGTACCCGAGAAGCAGCGCGAGCGTGTCGTGAAGGAAGACGGCGACCGCGACCAGGGCGATGTGGTCGACGAAGACCTTGAAGTTGCCGGCCAGGGCCGCGACGATGAAAAGGATCAGGAAGATCAGACTGAACTTCTTGACGATCGGCTGGACCTTCTTGGCCAGGCCCGGGCGGTGGCTGGAGATCAGCAGGCCGAGCGTCAGCGGAATTCCGATCAGCACGACGATGTCGAGCAGCAGTTCGATCGCGCTGACGTCAACGTCCTTGAGGACCTGGGATGCCTCCGGATGCATGCCTCCCCAGAAGGCGATGTTGAGCGGCATCAGGAAGATCGCGAGGAAGTTCGAAAGGGCGGTCATCGAAAGCGACAGGGCCACGTTTCCTCTGGCCCGGTACACGAGGATGTTCGAGATGTTTCCCGGCGGACAACAGGCGACCAGGATCATCCCCATGGCGATCGAGGGCCGGAAGTTGAGGGCCACCGTGAGCAGGTAGGTGATCGCCGGCAGGCAGATGAACTGGGCCGCCACGCCGACCGCCATCGCCTTCGGAAGCTTCATCACATGACGGAAGTCATCGACCTTCATCTCCAGGGCGATGCCGAACATGATCACCCCGATGATCACGCTGAGCACGATCAGCATGCCGTCGCTGGTGTTCAGGGTCACGCTGTCGATGTCTTCCGCCCCGAAAGGCAGGCCCGGCAGGGAGGAAAGGAAGGCCAGACTCATTCGAAGATCTCCAGGTGCTCGTGGATCTGGGCCCGGTAGGCGTCCTTGTTCACATAGAACGGAAGCCGATCGAGCTGGCGATAGTTGTAGCCGGCGAAGAGGTCCGGCTTCGGGCCCTGGATCCGACGCCACATCTCGTCGGCCCGGACCGGGTTCCGCTGGCCGGCGTCAATGAACTCGGAAACCAGGTGGGCCTGGTTGTAGCGCCCCTGCCACCCCAGTCCGGTCGCTTCGACCATCCCCAGCACGAACAGGTTGCGGTACTTCGGCGTGAAGATGTTCAGGTACAGGTCGGGACTGTTGCCCCGCCAGTTGAGATGTTCCGGATCGATGAACGGGTAGTGAAGCTTGTAGCCGGTGGCCAGCATGACCAGGTCGTAATCCCCGGTCGTCCCGTCGACGAACTCGACCCCGGTTTTCGTGAATCGCTTGATGTTCTCCCGAACGTGAATGTCACCGTGACCGGCGTGGTAGAGCACCTGGGTGTTCATCACCGGGTGGGTTTCATAGATCCGACCCTCAGGCACGGGGAAGCCGAGCCGGGCCGGGTCGCCGGTCAGGAACTTGATGAACTTGCCGTCGATCCGCGTCTTGAGAAAAGCGGGCAGCGCCTTGCCCTCGTTCAGGGTGTCGGAGGGGCGCCCGAAGATGTACTTGGGGAAGAACCAGTAGCCGGAACGAAGACTCATCTCGATCGAGTCGGCGAAGTGGACCGCGTCGACCGCGATGTCGCAGCCGGAATTGCCGCAGCCAACGATCAGGACTTCCTTGTCGCGGAAGATGTCCGGCCGCTTGTAGGAGGCGGTGTGAAGGATCTCGCCCTCGAAATCCTCCTCGCCCTCGAAGGTCGGGACGCTCGGCTCGGAGAGGATGCCGTTGGCGATGATCAGTCCGGCGTAGCGCCCGGTCTCCTCCTCCCCGTCTTCATTCCGAATCGTCACCTTCCAGACCGAATCGCTCGAGTCGGGATCCTCCGGCTCGGCCGCCGTAACCTCGGTGCCGAACCGGTAGTTGCGACGCAGGTCGAAGGTGTCCGCGTAGTCCTTGAAGTAGGTGTTCATCTCCCAGTGGCTGGGGAAGTCGGCAACCTCGTCGCGCATCGGAAACTCGTCGTAGGCGGTGGTCGTCTTCGAGGAAATCAGGTGAGCCGACTCGTACATGGTCGACTTCTTCGAATTGATGTCCCAGAGACCGCCAACATCGGTGTGGATCTCGAATCCGACGAAGGGAATACCGCGGCGGGAGAGGTTCCGTGCCGCCGAGAGTCCGGTCGGGCCGGCCCCGACCAATGCCCACGGCAGTTTCTCTTGTGAATCCCCCTCAGGCGCCACGATCGCGAATCCTATGGCACCGGTGACCAGGCACCAACAGTCGAGACCGCTACCGTTTGCCCATGGCAGACATCCGACCCCTTCACGCACTCCATTACGACCTTCGCGCGATCGGGTCGCTCGGCGAAGTCACGGCGCCCCCGTATGACGTGATCAGCGGCCCGGAACGGTCCTGGATGCTCGACACTTCACCTTTCAACGTGGTCGAGATCGACCTGCCGGAGTCGACCGGTGGCGACCCCTACGAACACGCATCCGGAACCCTTGAAGAGTGGATCCTCAGCGGCATCCTCAAACAGGATCGTGAACCCTCGATCTGGGCCCTGACGCAGGAGTTCACCGGGCCCGACGGTTCGATGAAGATCCGCAACGCGATCCTCGCCCGGGTGCGGGTCGAGGATTACGGGCCCGGCCGGATCCGGCCCCACGAGCGGACCCAGCCCGGCCCGAAGCAGGACCGGCTCGACCTGACCCGGGCCACCCGGTTCAACCTCTCGCCGATCTTCTCGCTGACCACCCGTGACGCCTGGCCGGTGGTCGCCCCGGCGATCGAGGGCGAGGAAGCCTGGGCCGAGGTACTCGGCGAGGACGGCACCCTGAACCGGGTCTGGAAGATCGAAGACCCGGAGATCCACCGTGCGGTCAGCCAGGAACTCGATCAGGCCGAACTGCTGATCGCCGATGGCCATCACCGGTACGAGACCGCCCGCGCCTACCGGGACGAGGTCGGTGGCGAGGGCGCGCATTGCTACTCGCTGATGGCCCTGACCGGCCTCGAAGATCCCGGGCTCGCAGTGTTCCCGACCCACCGGGTGCTCACCGGCCTGAAGGACCCCGACCTGGTCGATCGCCTGAAAAGAGGCATCGAGGGGGCGTTTGAAACAGTCGCCGAAGGAGAACTTGACCCGGCCGGACTTGAAGGAGTTGGATGCTTTGGTCTGCTCCTGGCCGACGGAACCCGGCAGCTGCTGAGGCTCCTCGACCCTTCCTCCCTCGATGCCCTCTTTTCCGATCGATCGCCCGCCTACCGCGAACTCGACGCGGCCATCCTCGAAAAGGTGGTTTTCAGCGAGACGCTTGGCATGAGCGAGTCGGATGTCGAAGCGAAGCGAGGCCTGTCTTACGCCCGGACTGTGGAAGAGGCGACGGCCGCGGTCGAATCGGGCGAAGCCCAGGCTGCCTTCATCCTGCGGGCCACGCCGATCGAGCAGGTCCGGGCCGTGGCCGACGCCGGCGAAACGATGCCACCGAAGTCGACCTACTTCTTCCCCAAGATCCCGACCGGGATCGTTTTCAACCCCCTGAGCTGACCGGATTCCCGGCTGTGTACGGATTAACCCCGTATAGCGGGGTTAATCCGTACACAGGGGAAGCCAAGCGGCCGGGATGGCCGGTTTCAGCCCTTGGGTCGTAGCCAGGTCCCGGCTTCGGCCGGATGCTGAACTCGATGAAGACCAAAGCGCTCGTCCCGATTGCCCTGCTCCTCGCCCTCGCCCTGCTCCCCGGAGCGGCCGGAGCGGCTGACACCTATGTTGCGCCGAACGGCTCCGGCAACGCCTGCACCCAGGCGTCGCCCTGCTCGATCCTCACCGGCGGGAATGAAGCCGACGCGGACTCGGCGATCATCCTGGCTCCTGGCGATTACGGATCCGCCGCAGACCCGATCGACGACCGGATCTACACATTCGCGCCGAACGCCAACTATGTCGGCCGAAACGATGTTCGGTTGTTCGTCGATGCCTCGTCCAGCACCGCCTCGGTGACCATCTACTCCGGCCAGAAGTTCCTCGGCTACGGGACCAGGATCATCAGCTTCGATGAGGTCGGGGTCGGCATCTACGGTTCGGCCCGCGCCGAAAGAATCGATGTCAGGACGAGCATCGACGGCAGCACTGCCTGCCGCTTCGGCAACGAAGGGATGGAGACCGGCGGCCAGCTCACCAACTCGCTTTGCGTTGCCGACGGATTCGGGTCCAAAGGCATCGAGCTGGCCGCGACCCGAAATGAAGAATCAGCGATGGTCATGGGTTCGACCGGAGTTTCGGTGGGCAACGGCGGAGCCGGAATCACCGCTTCGAACAGCGGCATTACCGGCGGCGGAACCGGCTTCAGCCGGCTCAACGTCTTCCTCTCGATCGCCCGGGCCGAGAAGGGATACGACCTCGATGGCGGATTCGACTCCGATGACAACGAAGCCTGCATCTCGGCCCGACACACATCCGCGCTCAGCCTGCGGCCGAATATCTGCGGGATCGCGGAAGACAACCCGATCCGGGAACTGCCCGGCTTCATCGACCCGGTCTCCGACTTCCACCTCGCGCCAGGTTCACCCCTGATCGATGCCGTGAAGAACTTCAGTTACCCGATCCCTTCGGTTGATCTCGAAGGAAACCCGCGGGATGCCACCGACCCCGATCCCGGCGCCTACGAATTCCTGAAGCCGGCCCCGCCCCGCCGCTGCGTCGTGCCGCGGCTGCGAGGACTGAAGATGCCGCAGGTCAGAAACAGGTTGCGGAACTCCAACTGCGCGCTCGGGCGGGTCACCAGGAAGAAAGTGGCGGCGAAACGGAAAGCCGGGCGAGTGCTGCGTCAGTCACCGCGGGCCGGGCTGACCCTTAATGAAGGAGCGAGAGTCCGGGTGACGGTTGGCCGGAAGGCGAGAAGCCGGCGGTGAGCAAGGCCTGGTCGTCTAGCATCCGGCCGATGCCGGAGGCAGGCGAGCATGTAGGGGGTTACTCGGTGGTCGGGGAAATCGGCCGCGGTACCACCAGCCTGATTCTCGAGGTCAGTGCCGGCTCGGACGATCCGCTGGCGATGAAATTGCTGGCTGCCGGACTGGCGGCAGACCCGGCGACCCGGGAACGGTTCGAGCGAGGCATCCGGGCGCAGCGCGAAGTGGCCGGGTCCGGAGTAGTCCCGGTGCTCGACGCGGGCGATGACCCGGAACGGGGCCCCTGGCTGACCATGCCGCTCTTTGCGGGAGGCAACCTTGCCGACCGGATTCGCGAAGGAGGCCTGACTCCCGCCGGACTCGTCGAAATCCTCGAACCTGTAGCCGAAGGCCTCGACCGGGCCCATCAAGACGGCGTGGTCCACCGGGACGTGAAGCCTTCGAACGTGCTGATCGACCCGGATGGAAGGGGTTCCCTCGCCGATTTCGGCCTGGCCCGCGGCGAAGGCGACCAGAGTCAGACCCTCGCCGGAACCGTGGTTGGAACGCTCGCCTGTGTCTCCCCCGAGGTGGTTCAAGGCAATTCGGCAACCGCCGCCTCGGACCGGTACGGATTCGCGGCGATCCTGGTCGAAGGGTTGACCGGGCAGAGCGTCTTCCCCAGGTCCAGCGACGCGGCCGTGCTCTACGCCCACGCCCAGCTTCCCCCGCCCAGCGTTTCCGCGCGGCGCGATTCCCTTCCCGCCGGACTGGACGGGATCTTCGAGAGGGGTCTCTCCAAGGACCCGGGCCAGCGCCCCGCCACCTGCTCGGAGCTCCTGGTTCAGGTCCGCTCTGCCTTCGGGCCCGACATCGACTCGGCTCCGGCGCTCGAGTCTTCCCGGCTTCCGGCGACCGACGACAGGACCCTTGAACCGGAGGCCAGAAGCGGCGACGGTCCCGGAGACCGCGGTCGCCGGCCGCGAGCGGCCGGCGTCCTGGCCGGATTCGGTGCGATCCTGCTGGCGGGCCTGCTCGTCTTCGCGATCCTGCGAAACGGTGACTCCGGCTCGACCTCGGAGGCCGCTCCGCCGGTTTCCGATGGCCTGGTCGCGCTTGGCAGCGATCTTCCGTCCGAAGGGGTGGAGAGCGTCGATTGCCGCGGCCGGGAAGCGGGGCCGAACTCACCGTCCTGCTCGGTCCTCCAGACCGCCCTGCCGGGGTCGCGGCTGCTGGTACCGAGCAAAGGGGCGGTTCACGCCTGGAGCGTCCGCGGCGCCGCCGGCGAACTGGCACTTCAGGTAATCAGGCGACGCGACGGCCAGTATTTCCAGCTGTTCCGCTCGCAGGTGACCCTGGTCCCCGACCACAACGTCCACACTTTTCCGGTCGAGCTCGCGGTCGAGGCCGGCGACATGGTCGCGCTGGCCGTTTCTCCCGACACCGACATCGGCGTCATCCCCGATGTGCCCGGGGCCAGAACGGACCGGTTCTTCGGTCCGATCGGACCGGAAACGAGGCCGGACCTCGGACCCGGCACCGGATTCGACAGCGAGGTCCTGCTGCGGGTCGAGTACGAACCGGGAGGAGTGCCGGAACCGCCAGAGCAGATCTTCGGGGCCGAGGCCGCCGGACTGGCGGACGGAAAGGTCGTCGCCTCCTCGGACACGTCCCTGCCCGACGGGCGCAAGGTCGAGGTACACCTGACCGAGTTCGAGGACCGGGTCTGGGTTGATCTCTACCTGGGGGCGGTCCGCCAGTCACGAATCGAGGTCCCCGATCTTCAGGCCGGTGGCGAGGTGGTCGAGTTCAAGGCTTTCGAAGCGCCCGGTTCACCGAGCCAGCTCAACGTCGGCTGGATCAACCCGGGAATGGAACGGCCGATCGAGCATTACTTCGGCCTCTCCGGCAGCGCGCTCGAGTTCTACTCCTGAGGTGGCGCGAGCCGCGACCTAGGCCAGGTCGCGTTCGGTGACCAGACCGGCGGCCACCGCCCGGCGGGCAAGTTCCGCCCGTTTGCGGTTCTGTGGCAGGTCGTCGACCTCGAGGCGGGCGAACAGGGCTCTGATCTGGGTCTTCACTCCCGCCACGGAGAGACTCAGGCGTTCGGCGATCTCGTTGTTGGAGGCGGCGATTCCACTGCCCGGGTCTCTGAGCAGTGGCTCGCAGAGCGCGACCAGAACCCGCCGCTCTCCCGGGGTCAGCCGGGCTGCGCTGGCCCCGGAGGAGGCTGCTTCGGTTTCGTCGAGACCCTCGGACGGAGCGCGGTAAACGAGCGAGGTCTGGCCGGCGCGGATCACGTCACCATGCGCCAGCACCCGGCGGCCGTTCACCCGGTCGGGACCGATGAAGGTTCCGTTGCGGGAAAGCCCGTCGTCGCTGACCGTCCAGCGGCCGGCGATCCGCTCGAGCTGTGCGTGAACCCTTGACACCTCGCCGTCCCAGACGAGAGGCAGGTCGGCGTCGGGCGAGCGTCCGACCACCAGAACCTGATCCTCCAGCGTGCGGATCACGAGCTCGCCGTCATCTCCGCGAAACAGGAGATACGGCAGCCCGAGACGGTCGGCGCTGATCGAGGCGCTCAGTTCGGTCGCGGTCAACTCGTAGGGACCAATCGCCACGACCCGATTCTCGCAGGGCTTGCCGACTCCATCCCTTGGGAGGTTTTCGCGGACCGGCCGTGCCGCTTGAATCGTGTCATGGACGCATGGACGCATCGGGGGCGTTTGGGCCTGGCAGCAATCTGTCTGGGGTTGTCCGCACTGGTCGCGCTTCTGGCGGCACTTCCCTCCCCCGCCGTAGCCGCGCCCCCTCCGCTTCCGGATCTGGTGGTCGAGTCCGGAACAGCTCCGGCCTCGGCCACCGCCGGACGGCAGGTCTCAATCAAAGTGAAGGTCAGGAACCGCGGCAGGAAGCCGGCGCCCGTCTCCCGGGCGCTGGTTCTGCTCAGCCGCGACGCAAAACGCGACGTGACCGACACGAAACTCGGCCTGGTCAAGATCAGGAAGCTGGCCCGGAACAAGGCTGTCGTGAGCGGCGGAAAGTTGACCATCCCCTCCGGCCAGCCCGCCGGTTCCCGGCGCGTGATTCTTTGCGCGGATGGCGACCGCATGATCAGGGAATCGAAAGAGAGCAACAACTGTCGCACCCTCGCGAACGCGATCCAGGTGATGCCGGGAGGGACCGGGCCTACCGGCCCGACGGGTCCGACCGGACCGACCTCTCCGACTGGCCCCACCGGACCGACCTCTCCCACGGGCCCCACGGGACCAACCGGACCCACCGGTCCGACAACCGGCTTGGCCCTCTCCCCCAGCCCCTTGATTCTGGGCTCGCTCAGCTACTCGTTCACCAACGAAGAATCCTTCGATGCGATCAGGTACCTGACCCTGACCAACCTGGGACCAGGCGCTTCCCAGCCGATCTCGATCTGGTCATTGGGCATGCATGGCGGCCAGTACGCCGACCTGATGGCCATCGGTGAATCCCACGGAGGTTTGAACGGCTGCTTCGAGGGTCAATCGCTCGCGGTGGGAGCCCAGTGCTCGATCCACGTTTCCTGGGCTCCCCGCAACCGCAGCACCACCGACATGACGGGGGTCGTCGAGATCCGGCTATGGAACACGACCACCGTCCTGGCTTCGGTCCCGGTCTCCGCCGCCTACCAGAGCCGTGCCTACATCACAGGCGGTCTCTCTCCCGCCTCGCTTACCGCCAACCAGGGGTTCAAGCAGCGAGGTGATGCAACCCTCACGAACGTCGGAGATTCCCCTGCGACACCGAGCGTAAGCGTCTCCGGTCCCGATGCCCAGTTCTTCGCGGTCGACTCGAACCGCGAGAACACCTGTGAAGGGTTCTCGATCGCCGTCGACGCCACCTGCAAACTCCCGATCGTCTTTTGTGCTGGCGTCGTGCGTGACTACGAGGCGTCTCTTGTCGTCACGGTCAACAACGTGGTCACCGAATCGTCACCGCTGCGGGCGACGGTCAGGCAGCTCAACGACCACCCCCAATGCACCCACCTTCAAACGAACGACTGACCCCTGCTCCTCTAGGATCAGGGTGTGGTCAAGATCTACACGAAGAAGGGCGATGACGGGACGACCGGACTCTGGTACGGGGGCCGGGTCGAGAAGTCGGGGCTGAGGACCGACGCCTACGGAACGCTTGACGAGGCCTGCTCTGCATTGGGCGTGGCGCGGGCGATGTGCGACGACAGCCAGGAGGAACTGGCGGCAGACATCCTCGCCCTTCAGAACGAGCTCTTCGTGGCCGGCGCGGAGCTGGCGACCGCACCGGAGGCGGCCGGGCGTCTCGAAGACGGAATAAGCCGGATCACCGCCGGGATGGTCGATGCGCTCGATCCCGAGATCGACAAGTACATGGCCCACGTGAATCTGCCGCCCAAGTTTGTGATTCCCGGCGGTAACCGGCTTTCAGCCCAGCTCGACGTCGCCCGCACCATCGTGCGCCGGGCCGAGCGGGCCGTGGTCCGGATCCAGCTTGCCGACGAGCTTGCCTCGACCGAAATTCTCCGCTTCCTGAACCGGGCCTCGGACCTTGTCTTCTCGATGGCGCGGTATGCCGACGTCGACTTCCCGGACCTCTTCGAGGGCCGCCGCAAGTCGGGCGAAGACGAGGAGTAGCAAGGTGGACCTGGGACTGAGGGACCGGGTCTGCGTGGTGACCGGGGCCAGTGGCGGGATCGGCCTCGAAGTGACCCGGCAGCTCTGCGACGAGGGCGCGAAGGTACTGATGGTTTCGCGTGATCCCGAACAGCTCGCGGCGATGCGGGAAGTGGTCCGGGCCGAGGGCGGTGAAGTCGAGGTGGTGGTCAAGGACATCACCACCGACTGCGCCGGGCAGCACATCATCGCCGCCGCCAGGCAGGCCTTCGGCAAGGTCGATTGCCTGGTCAACAACGCCGGGGTAGCCGAGTGGAAGCCGCTCGAGGAAGCCTCAGAGGAAGACTTTCGATTCCAGTTCGAGATGAGCGTTATCGCGCCGCTGAACCTGATGCGGGCAGCAATCCCGGAGATGGCCGAGCGCGGCTGGGGCCGGGTCGTCAACGTTTCCTCGACCGCCGGCAAGCGTCCCTCCTCGATGATGCCCGACTACTCGGTGGGCAAGGCGGCGATGCTCTCGCTTTCGCGCCAGTTCGCCGAGCGCCACGCGGCCGAGGGCGTGATGGTCAACGCGATCTGCCCCGGTCCTACTGCCTCGGATCTATGGATGGCCGAAGGCGGCCTGCTCGACCAGTCGAAGGAAGCGGCCGGACATGCCAGCCGGGAGGAAGCCCTGAAGGCGGCCGGCGAGAAACGCCCGATCGGCCGTCTGGCCTCACCGGAGGAGATCGCTTCGGCAATCGTCTTCCTCTGCTCGGAACGCGCGTCCTACGTATCGGGCGCAGCCTGGGGAATAGACGGCGGCACCGTCCCCGTGATCATTTAACAGAAGCGGCCCTGGCGGGCCGCCAATCGAACCCGCCCTCCCACAGAAAAAACGAATGGATGGGAGGGCTCCGCCTGAGCACGGATCAACCTTGGGCGGGAAGCGCTACCAAGGCGTGCATTTCGTGGGGGGCGATGTGGTGGCGGCCGCCGAGGCCTTCGAGTTCGATCAGGAAGGCGCAGCCGACGACCTCTCCCCCGAGCCTCTCGATCGCGTCGATCTTCGCCCGGGCTGTGCCGCCCGTGGCGATCAGGTCATCGTGGACGAGGACCCGGGCCCCGTTGAAAATCGAATCGGTGTGAACCTCCAGCGCATCGGCTCCGTACTCGAGCTGATACTCGACCGAGACCGTTTCCGAAGGAAGCCGACCCGGCTTGCGGGCCGGAATGAAGCCGATGTCCAGCGCCTGGGCCAGGGACCCGCCGAGGATGAACCCGCGGGATTCAGCGGCCAGCAGAAGGTCCGGCTTGTGCGGCGCCGCCCACTCGGCCAGGTCGCTGACCGCGCTCCGGCAGGCAGCGGCGTCGAGCAGGAGCGGAGTGATGTCGCGGAAGAGGATGCCCGGCTCGGGAAAATCGGGTATCGCCCGGATCAGCGAGGCGTAGTCGGTCTGGCTTGACAAGGCTTTGCCTTACTTCCGGGTCGCGGTGAACTTCTGGTCCACCTGGCAGAGTCCGCTGACGATCATCCGGCCGCTCACCTTGTTGCCTCTGACCTTGCCGGTCAGGGTTCGCTGGTCATCCTTGAAGCTGACGAATCTGGACCCCTTGAACACGGCTGAGAAGACCCCGTCTGCCTTGATCCTTGAACTGGCGGAGGGCCGCTGGGCGGCCGACGGGTACCTGAAGGCGACCAGGGTCGAGCCGATCCCGTAACAGGAACCGGCCGGATTGCCCTCGAAGTAGGTCACCCGGTTGTTCCTGATCTTCAGGACGACCTTGACCTTGCCCTCATCCCTGCCGACATAGGTCCCGTTCTTCGCGGCGCCGGCGACCCCGGGCAGGGCGAGGGAAGCGACCACGGCAAGGGCCAGGAGCAGTCCGGTACGGGGCATCGCGCGGCAGCTTACCGGCGGCGGGTGCGGCATGATCCCGCTGTGGACTTCACCACCATCGACCTTCCCGGCCTGCTTCTTGACACCGAGTCGGCGGTGGCCATGAAGGCTCACGGCAGCCGGGAAGCCGCGGTACTGATCCCGATCCGGAACTGGCCGGAAGCGCCGCGGCTGATCCTCACCGAGCGCCGCGCCGACCTGCGCAAGCACGCGGGCGAAATCTCCTTTCCGGGCGGCACCAGCGAACCCGGGGACCGCGACCTCGAAGAAACGGCCTTGCGGGAATCGCACGAGGAGATCGACCTTCACCCCGACCAGGTCGAAGTGATCGGAGCGGTGCCGCCGGTCGGCACCTTCGCAACCTCCTTCCGGATCCAGCCGATCGTCGGCCTCGTTGCCGAAGAAGCGAAGGTGGTCGCCAACCCGGATGAGGTCGCGACCATCCTTACCTTCGGCTTCGACGAGCTGCTCGACTCCTACGGCATGCGGCGTCTGGTCCGCCGCGGGGTGCCGATCCGCACACCCACCTTCGAGATGGACCGCCACCTGATCTGGGGCGCGACGGCCCGCATTCTGACCGACTTCTTTCACCGGATCGGGGCAATGAAGTGACCCTTCGCAGGGTCGCGCCCGGCGCCCGGCGGTTCCTCGACCTTCTGAACTGAGGCGCTGCGCGAAGCCGACCGGCGGGAGGCAGCCGGGGCCGGTTCTATGCTGCTCCCGTGGCCGAGGCGCTCAAGTTCAGCATCGACGGGGAGATCCGCGAGGCCGGCGAAGCGTTCCTGCCGCTGCCGGATGACGGGCTGCTGCGTGGCGACGGTGTGTTCGAAGTCGCCCGGGTCTACGGAGGCAAACCCTTCGCGCTCGACCTTCACTTCGACCGGATGGAGCGTTCGGCGGCAACGATCGAGTTGCCCCTGGATCGCCCCGGGCTGGAACGGGATGCGAAGAACCTGATCGCTTCAGTCGACGATCCGGACTTTCTGATCCGGCTGGTGCAGACCCGGGCCGGCCGCCGCATCCTCTCGATCGAAGAGTTGCCGGTCTACACCCCGACCATCTCGCTGGCCACCGTCACCTATTCACCCACCGTGATCCTCAACGGGGTCAAGTCGCTTTCCTACGCCGCCAACATGCAGGTGACCAGGCTGGCCCGGGCGGCCGGAGCGGACGAGGCGCTGTTCGTTCGCCCGGACGGGGTCGTTCTCGAGCTGCCGACTTCGACGATCTTCTGGGCAACCGACGACGGACGGCTGCGTACGCCGGCCCTGGAAGCCGGGGTGCTCGACTCGATCACCCGCCGCAAGATCGTCGAGCGGCTCGAAGTCGAGCAGGGCGAGTTCCCGCTGGAAGACCTGCTCGCTGCTTCGGAAGCCTTCGTCGCCTCGACCACCCGCGAGGCCCATCCGGTCTCCCGGGTCGACGACCGGGAAATGCCGCTCGTTGACGGTGAGCAGACGAGGGCCGCCGCCGCGGCATTCGCCGACGCCCTGGCCGAAGACCTCGAAGCTCAATGACGGCAACGCCGGCCATCAGCATCCGCGACCTGCGCGTTTCGCGCGGGGGGAACCTTGTCCTGCCTGACATCTCGGTCGAGATCGAGAAGGGATCCGTGACCGGGCTGCTCGGCCCGAGCGGATGCGGGAAGACGACCCTTATGCGTTCGATCGTGGGAGTCCAGATCGTGGCCGGGGGCACGGTTGAAGTGCTCGGCCGGCCGGCCGGGTCCAGTGACCTGCGCAACCGGGTCGGTTACGTGACCCAGGCGCCCTCGGTCTACGGGGACCTTTCCGTGGGCGAGAATCTCGACTACTTCGCGAGAGTGGTCGGGGTCTCCCCGGAACGGGTCGCGGAGACCATCGAAACGGTCGGCCTCTCCGGGTTCACCGGAAGGCTGGTCTCCTCGCTCTCGGGAGGGCAACGGGCCCGGGTTTCGCTGGCCAGCGCTCTCCTCAACAAACCCGACCTGCTGGTGCTCGACGAGCCCACGGTCGGCCTCGATCCCCTGCTCCGGGCCGAACTCTGGAAGACCTTCCATGAACTGGCCGAAAGTGGCACCACCCTGCTGGTTTCCAGTCACGTCATGGACGAGGCCGGCGCTTGCGATCACCTGATTCTGATTCGCGACGGACGCCTGCTGCGCCACACGACGCCCGAAGCACTGCGCCGGGAAACCGGCGAGAACGACCTCGGCCGCGCCTTCCTCAAGGTGATCGAGTCGGACGAGGAGGCGGCGTGAGTCCGCGCATCACCCTGGCCACCGGCCTCAGGGTCCTGCAGCAGATCCGGCACGATCCCCGGACGATCGCCCTCCTGCTGCTCGTTCCGGCCCTTCTCCTCACCCTGATGAAGTACGTGTTCGAAAGCGAACCCAGGGTCTTTCAGCAGATCGGCGCTCCGCTCTGCGGCCTGTTTCCCTTCATCGTCATGTTCCTGGTGACCTCGATCACGATGCTGCGGGAACGAACCACCGGAACGCTTGAGCGGCTGATGACCCTGCCGATGTCAAAGCTCGACCTGCTGCTCGGCTACGCGCTGGCCTTCGGGCTGCTCGCGGCGGCCCAGGCGCTGGTCATCTGCCTGGTCGGATTCGGCCTCCTGGGCCTGAACGCCCCCCACGGCGTCCTGATCATCGTCGGGCTGGCAGTCTTGAATGCCCTGCTCGGGATGTCGCTCGGGCTGCTCGTCAGCGCCTTCGCGAACACCGAGTTCCAGGCGGTCCAGTTCATGCCGGCGTTCATCTTTCCCCAGCTGCTGCTCTGCGGACTGTTCGTGGCCCGCGACCAGATGGCGCCTCTGCTCGAAGCGGTTTCCTGGGTCATGCCCTTCACCTGGGCCTATGACGCCCTGGCCCGGGCCGTTTCCCCTCAGCCGCTCAGCGGCCGGGTCGCCGTCGACACCGCGGTCGTCCTCGCGGTGACGATCGGATCACTGATCCTCGGCGCCATGACCCTGCGCCGGCGGACCCCCTAGAAAGTCGCGTCGCGGAGGTACCACTCGGCGTCGAGGGCGCCCTTGCAGCCTGAGCCGGCGGCGGTGACCGCCTGGCGGTAGGTGTGGTCGACCAGGTCGCCGATCGCAAAGACCCCGGCCAGGTTGGTCTTGGTCGAGGCGGCCTCGGTCTTCACATAACCCTCGTCGTCGGTGTCGACCTGGCCGACGACCAGTTCGGAACGCGGGATGTGGCCGATCGCCACGAAGACGCCGTCGACCGGAATCTCCTCGACCTCGCCGCTCTCGGAATGCTTGAGGCGAACCTTCTCCAGGGCCCCGTCTTCCCCGGCGACGAATTCCTCCGGCGCCCAGGGGGTCTTCAGGGAAATGTTGGGCAGGCTCTCGGCCCGCTCCTGCATGATCTTCGAGGCACGGAACTCATCCCGGCGATGAACCAGGTCGAGGCTCGATGCGAACTTGGAGATGAAGACCGCGTCTTCCATCGCCGAGTCGCCGCCACCGATCACCATGGTCGAGCGGTCCTTGAAGAAAGCTCCGTCGCAGACCCCGCAGGTCGAGACGCCGCGGCCGGCCATCTCCATCTCGCCGGGGATGCCGAGGCGTTTCGGCTCGGCGCCCATCGCGAGGATGACCGTCTTCGCGTGATGGACCTCGTCACCGAGATAGACCTTGTGGATGCCGCCGTCGGTGAGCTCGACCTTGTCGACGTCATCGGTGACGAAACGGGTGCCGAAGCGTTCGGCCTGATCCCGGAAGCGGGTCATCATCTCGGGCCCCATGATGCCCTCGGGGAAACCGGGGAAGTTCTCGACGTCGGTCGTGTTCTGGAGCTGGCCACCCCACTGGAAACCTTCGAAGACGAGCGGATTCAGCTCGGCCCGGGCCGCGTAGAGCGCGGCCGTGTACCCGGCCGGCCCACCGCCGATGATGATGATGTTTTCGACCTCGGTATCGCTCATTTCAGGTTCCTGGTTTCTCGTCCGTTTTCATTACTTTACTTTCTGAAGTAAGTGTAGCGTTCTTCAGAGAATCTCTTCGATCATGCTCGGCCGCGGCGGCCTGTCGATCGGCAGGCCTTCCTTCTTCCAGCGCTTGACCCTGTTTCTCAACTGGAAGAAGGCGGCGACACCGGGCGGGATCGGCAGCCAGAACGCGACCAGACGATAGATCAGGATCGCCGCGAAGACCTGCTCCTCCGGAAATCCGAAGAGCACGAAGGTGCCGATCATGCCCGCGTCAACCGCCCCGACCCCGGCCGGCACGAAGGGAATCAGGTTGGCGACCATCCCGATGAAGAAGCCCATCACGACCACGCCCAGGGGTATCGCAATCCCGAAGGCCTTGAACGAGGCCCAGAGGATGCCGATGTTGGCGGCCCAGAACCCGACCGCCCCGACCACGGCGAGTCCGGCCCGGGATGGATGGCTGACCAGATGGAGGGCCCCCCGGGTCCCGTCGGCGACCATCGCCGGCACGGTCGAAAGCCGGGCGAGAAACTTCGTTCCCGGATGCCGCCTCGCGTAGCCTTCGATCCGCCGCTCGATGTCGGCCGGGACGAGGGCAAGGGCCCCGCCCAGCAGCATCACGATCAGGGCGATCGCCGCCGGAACGAAGGTCAGCGACACCTCGGTCGAGCCGTGGAGGACCCCGGTGCCGAGCAGGATCCCGAAGACCAGGACCGCCAGCGGATAGAAGAGATAGTGCAGGACGATGAAGGCGACCATGCGGGTGCCGACGTCCCGCCGTTCCATCCCGCCCTGCCGGAGCGCCCAGTAGGTCAACACCACGCCACCGGCCCCGCCCGCCGAGAAGAGCAGGGTCGCGGCGAAACCGGCCATGTTGATTTCGTAGGCCTCCCGCCAGGTGATCGGGAAGCTCTCGCCACCGACGACCGCGCGGAACAGGGCAATGTAGGTGATGAAGGAGAGGACACAGAATCCGATCGCGATTCCGACGTACACCGGTTTCGCCTCCCCCAGCATCCCGATCGCGTCGCCGAACCCGGCAAGCTTCGGCAGCAGGAAGTAGATCGCGACGATCAGCAGAACGATCAGGACCGCGGTCTGGACCGCCCCCTTGGTGGTGAAGACCGGGAGGCCGTCACCCTCCTCGACTTCCTCCTCGGAACGATCCGGCGTTTCGGTCATCCGCCGGCTGCGATCGCTTCCAGTCGCTGGAGGCGTCCGTTGATCAGCTCGACGACCGGCCGGACGATCGGTTCGCCCTTGCGGGCCAGCAGGACCACGCCTGCCCCGACCAGCAGATCGGTCACGTAATGCTCGCCCAGATATATGAGGGCGAATCCGAGTGAAAGCGCGTAGGTCCATCCCAGCGCGCCCTCGACCTTGCCGCCGGCATCTGAAAGCAGGATCGCTGCCATCACTGCCGTGGCGAAGTGGAGCGAAGGCATCGCCGCCCAGGGATTGGAGCCGAGGGTGCCGAAGATCCGGGTCCAGGCCGGGCCCCACAGCTTCTCGCCGTACTCAAGCATCACCCGCTTGACGTGCTCGTCGGCGATCTCGGGGTCGATGTAGCCGTTCTCGGCTGCCCACCAGGGCGGCGCGGTTGGAACCAGGAAGTACATCGCGCAGCCCATGTCGAAGACCGCGGCCAGCTGCCGGGCCGACTCGGGGAACTTCTCCTTGTTGCGGACCGCGATCCAGAAGATCGCCGCGTAGGGCTGAATGAACCAGAACCAGTGGGTCCAGGCGGCGAAGCCGGTCAGGTCGTTGCCGTAGCGGCCCTGATGGAGCCACTTCTGAAGGCGTGCGTTGGGCAGCTGCCCGCGGCCGATGAAGCGGTCGATCCGGATCGGGTACTCGACGTAAAGCCTCTCCCGCAGGCGCTTCGGATCGTCGTAGGGCAATTCATGGCAGACCGCGAAGGCCCACATCTGGGCTGCGAACAGGCCGAGGTCGCGGCGACGGGAACGGGGCCACAGAACGGCGATCGCCAACGGCGCGGACACGGTTGAGGCCACGGTCACCGCGGTCGGAATCCTCAGTTGCCGCCGCACATGGGGAACGATCACCGCTGCCGCCAGCGCGCCTGCAGCTGCGAGGCGAATGACGGTCCGTTTCGACGACCGCCGGGGCTTGAACGAGGTCGGCAATCTCATCCCGGGGTGGAAGCGTATGCGACGGCGCGGCGCGGCCTCCGCAACTGCGATTAGAATGGCCCGCGTCTTGCTGCCTCGATCCAGAAAACCCGTGTCTCTGTTCATCTCTCTGGCCGGCGTGCTGATCGCCTTTGCGCTGAACGCCTCGCCGGCGATGGCGCTTTCGCTCAATCCGGACGCCGCTTCCCCCGGGATCGAGGATGCGAACACGCTGCATTGGATCCTCTTCGTGGTGATCCTCGCCGTGATCGTGCTGGTCAACCTGGCCATCCTCCGGGCCGCCCGGCCGCGCACCCGCGCAGTCAGTCCGAAGCCGGGCCGGAAGGTCTCCCAGGTCAAGCTGGCGATCGGCCTCGGGGTTTTCGCCCTCGCCCTCTTCGTGGTCGCCACGGTCTTCTCCGACAAGTCCCGCGAGATTCCGGCAGTGAACGCCGAACCGGTCGCCGGGCAGGTCAAGGGCAAGCCGCTCGAGATCACCGCCACCGGCTCCCAGTGGCTGTGGCGCTTCAACTATCCGAACGGCGCCTTCAGCTACCGCCGCCTGGTGGTCCCCGCCGGGGTCACCGTCCAGTTGAACCTGGTCTCGACCGATGTGATCCACGGCTGGAACGTTCCCGAGCTGACCGGCAAGGCCCAGGCCGTTCCGGGCAAGACCAACGAGGTCTACTTCCGCGCCGATGACCCGGGCACCTACACGAGCCGCTCCTCGGTCTTCTCCGGGCAGGGCTACGACACGATGGAAATCGAAGTCCAGGTCGTGCCCACCGATGAATACGAGGCCGCGACCATCGCCCTGAAGAAGGACATCCAGGACGCCCAGGACAAGGTCGAAGCCGAATTCAAGGCCAGCAAGGCGAAGGCGGTCGTGGCCACCGCCGAGGGCAAGAAGATGAAGGCCGAAATCAACAAAGACGACATCGAAAGCGCTGACTCCCAATGAGCCGCACCACCAGCTACCCCCAGACGATGCCGCCGACCCGGCCCGAGATCTCCTCTGACGGTCCCGGCTCACGCCCTTCGCGCTGGGCCGAACTCGCTTCCAGCGCCGACCACAAGGACATCGGCCGCCTGCTGATCGCAACCTCCTTCGGCTCGATCTTCCTGGCCGCGCTCGAACTGCTTTTGATGCGGGTTCAGCTAGCGGTCCCGGAGAACGTCTTCCTCAAGGGAGTCACCTTCGACCGTCTGCTCTCCGTTTACGGCGAGACCGCGATCTTCCTGGTCGCCCTGCCGCTGATCATCGGCCTGCTCTACTACGTGGTTCCGCTTCAGATCGGCAGCCGCACCACCGCGATCCCGCGGGTCGGCCAGATCGGTCTCTGGATGTTCATCTTCGGCGGCCTCCTGCTTTACGGCTCGTTCCTCTTCACCCCGCCGGAAGCCGGCATCAACCCGCTTCCCCCCTTCTCCGACGCCACTTTCACCCCCAACAACGGTGTTGACGTCTGGATCGGCTCGACCGGGCTGATCACCCTCGGCCTGCTGATGATTGCGATCGACCTGCTCGCCACCCTGCACAACCTGCGTGCCCCCGGCATGGCCTGGCGCCGGGCCCCGCTCTTCACCTGGGCCGGCGCGATCGTGACCTGGCTTTTCGTGGTGATCGCCCCGATCTTCCTCGCGGCCATCAGCATGCTGCTGATCGACCGCCTCTATGACGGTGGCTTCTTCGCCGGTGACGCCGGCGGCTCGCCGATCCTCTGGCAGCACCTCAGCTACATCTTCTTCACCGGCGTCTACATGGCCGTCTCGATCACCTTCCTCGCGGCGATCGGGGAGATCATCCAGACCTTCACCGGCCGGGAGCTGCCTCGCAAAGCCGTCGTCTGGTCCTTCGTGGTCATCGCGATCGTCGGCACCCTGGCCTGGACCCAGAACATGCTGACCGCACCGATCGGCAGCGGCTGGAAGTACTACGGGATGCTGATGTCGCTGGCCCTGATCGTTCCCTTCGGCCTGATCTTCTACAACCTGATCTCGACCCTCGGCTCGAGCGACTTCCACATGCGGGCACCGCTGCGCTTCGCGCTCGGCGCGCTTTCGCTTGCTTCGATCGGGCTTGCCGCCGAGATCGCCCAGTCGACCATCGCCGTCGCGACCCAGCTTTCGGAGACCTACGACGCCTGGGCCGCCACGCACTTCACGCTGATCGGGTTCGTGCTCTTCGGCGGCTTCGCCGCGGTCACCTACTGGTACCCGAAGATGACCGGCCACGATCTGAACGAGGACCGTGCCGCCAAGTCCTTCGGCCTCATGTTCGCCGGCACCCTGATCGCATTGCTGCCGCTGTTCGCGGCCGGTGTCTCGGGCCAGGTCACCGACTCGTACCGCTACTTCAGCTACGAGGATCTCGGGGTCTACAACGCGATCTCCGCCGTCGGCACGCTGCTCCTCTTCGTTGGTGTCGTCCTCGCGGTCGGCAACCTGGTCAAGAGCCGCAGCGAAGAGCCGGCCGCCACGCCGGACCCGTACCGGGGCGATTCACTCGAGTGGCTGGCGCTCTCGCCGCCCCCGGCCCACAACTTCGACGTCCTGCCGGACGTTCGCAGCACCCGCCCGATGCGTGACATCCGCGAGGCGGTTATCCGCCGCGATGTCGAGGACGCAGAGGCCGAGAGTGCCGCCCAGCCGGTAGCCTGAATGTCATGAACTCCGGTGCCGACGCGCACTCAGTGCGTACTCGGCAGGCCGCGCAGCCCGCGCAGTCCGGCCTGCAGCTTGATCTGATCCCGATGGTTCGGGATTACATCTCGCTGACCAAACCGCGGATCATCAGCCTGCTGCTGTTGACCACGGTGGCGACGATGTTCGTGGCCGACCCCTCCGGCCCCGCCCTCTCCACCATCCTCTGGACCATGCTCGGCGGTTATCTGGCGGCCGGTGGCGCCGGAGCGATCAACCACTACATCGACCGGAACCGCGACGCGCGCAACAACCGGACCAAGGACCGGCCCCTGGCCGACGGCCGGATCAAGCCGATCAACGGGCTGATCTTCGGCATCGTCCTCGGGGTCATTTCCTTCTTCCAGCTCTGGCTCACGGTCAACCTGCTCGCAGCCGGCCTGGCGATGGTCGGTCTGTTCGGCTATGTCTTTCTCTACACGCTCTGGCTGAAGCCGCTGACCCCGCAGAACATCGTGATCGGCGGCAGCGCCGGAGCCGTTCCGCCGCTGGTCGGCTGGGCCGCCGCCTCGGGTTCCCTGACCTGGGAGGCGATGTGGCCCTTCCTGATCATCTTCTTCTGGACCCCGCCCCATTTCTGGGCACTCTCGCTGATGATCAAGGACGATTACGCGAAGACCGGCGTGCCGATGCTGCCGGTGGTCAAGGGCGAGGAAGCGACACGCCAGTCGATCCTCATCTACACGATCTTCATGGTCGGATTCACGGTCGGTCCCTACTGCACCGGACTGGTCGGCCCCTTCTACCTGGCCGCCTCGGTGGTCCTCGGGCTGGTCTACATCGGCTTCTCGTTCATGCTCTGGCGCCGGCCGAGCCCGAAGATCACGCTCCAGTCCTACCTCTACTCGCTGGCCTACCTCGCCCTGCTTTTCATCAGCATGGCCGTGGCAGCCGTGGCTTCCGCCTGACCTGACCGCAGTCGCGCCGGTCTTCCCCGGCGGGACTCCGCTTCAGGCGACCGGAACGCCCCCCGAATTGATAGAAATAGGTTCCATGGACCGCAACACTTCCAAGAAAAACTTCACCACGGGCATGCTGCTCGGCGCGACTTCCGCGTCCATCTTCGCCCTCACTTTCGTCTTTGCGGTCCTCTACATCGCGAACTAGGGACAACTCATGAGCCAGATCACCAAGCCGACCGAAACGATCCAGCTTCCCGCTCCCTCCTTCGCCCCGGCAGTCTTCGCCCTCGGCGTGCTCGGCCTGATCGCCGGCACCTTCGCCAACGACTTCATGTTCCCGGCCTGGTTCTACGCCTTCGTCGGCTTCTTCTTCTGCCTCTTCTCGCTGCGCAGCATGATCAAGAAGGGCCGCCGCGCCTTCTACGCCCTGCCCCGCGAGCAGGGTGACGCCCGGGCCGAGCTCCCGGTCGAGAGCTTCACCGCCCCCACGGCTGACTGACCCCTCCGGGCAGTACTCGCCCCCCGAGTCGGTCCGGTACATCCGGGGTCGATCGGCGACCCGAGCCCCGCGACATCCCACTTTGTGCCGCATACCGGCACAAACAGGGCATTCGACGATTCCAGGCCCACCCTCACGCTCGGTGGGTCGGTTTTCCGTCACCAGCCCCGGAAATCCGACCCACCTCGATCCCGGGAGCAGCCAACCGGCCCCGCGGCCCTTTTCGCACAGTCCGGTGGGTCGGATTTCCAGCTGCTGCGACGGAAATCCGCCCACTGCGGTGAAACAGGGCATTGCGGTGACAAGGGAGCCGGACCCACCTCAGAATCGGGGGGAGTTCAGGTCGAGATCGGAGTTGGGTGCGTTATGTGGCGAGAAACGGCGTCTCGCGAAATGGGTTTGACCGGCCGCGGTGTGCGGTTGCGGATATGGGTCAGACCGGGTGGCTGGTCGTGGCGCCGGCCTGGCTTGAGGTGGCTCCGTCGGAGGTCCAGACGCGCATGATGTCCCTCATGCTGAGCACGCCGATGAGTTCACCGTCGCGGTAGACCGTGAGGTGGCGGATGCCGCGCTTTGACATTTCCGTGGCGGCGCGTTCGAGGCTCCATTCGGGCGAGGCGGTGATCACCTTCTCGCTCATGTGGTCGCCAACCTTTTCGGTGTCGGGATCGAGGCCCTCGCCGACCGCGCGCAACACGTCCCGCTCGGTCAGGATCTGGGGACCGGGCCATTCGTCGTGTTCGACGATCGCAGCGCCGACCGAGCGATCGGCCATTTTGCGGGCGGCCTCACGCAGTGTGTGGTCCGGGCCCACCCGGAGCACTACTTCCGACATTCCGACACTTACGCGCATCCGATCCCTTTCTTTAGTTTGTGACGATAGTTGCCAGCCTAGCGGATTGTGCGAGTTGTCTCAAATGGAAGATGCTCCCCTTGGCTTACGTCAAGGCGGCGATGCCGCCCCGATATATAGAATGGCCGGGCTTCACCGATCGCCATGAAGATGAACAAGTTCTCGACCAAGCTTCCCGTCCTCCTCGCCTCCGTCGCCATCCTCGGCGCGGTGATCGCGGGTTGTGGCACATCGTCTTCGAACTCCGATCCGGAAGAGCTCGGATTCCAGGATCGCGGCCGCCAGCTCTTCAACGCCAACTGCGGCACCTGCCACGTCCTGGCCCAGGCCGCCAGCACCGGAACCCAGGGCCCGAACCTCGATGACGCCTTCGCCGCGGCCCGCCTCGCCGGTGTGGACGACGACACGATCAAGGGCATCGTTCGCGCCCAGGTCCACCGCCCCCAGGTCGTCAACGGCAACTATCCCGGCGTGACCATGCCCGCCAACCTGCTTGAAGGCAACGACCTCGAAGACGTCGCCGCCTATGTGGCCGCGGTCGCCGGTGTGCCCGGCATCGAGCCGCCCAAGGCTCCGGGCGAAGGCGCCGGTGCCCAGATCTACGCCAACAACGGCTGCGGCAGCTGCCACACCCTGGCCGCCGCCCAGTCCGCCGGCACCCTCGGCCCGAACCTCGACGAGGTCCTCCCGAAGATGTCCAAGGCGGAGATCCATGAGGCGATCGTGAACCCGGGGGCGAAAGTTGAAAACGGCTACCCGAACGCGATGCCTTCCGACTACGCATCAAAGATCAGCGAAGAGCAGCTGAATCAGCTGATCGAGTTCCTGATGACATCAGCTGCGGCTGATGCCAACGGCTGATTCCGGCTTCCTGAACCGGATCCGCAGTTTCTCGATCTCGCCGGAGACCTATCAGGTCGTAACCCTGATCGCGCTGGTCGTCCTGGTCATCATCGTCTTCACCGGGGCGGCGGTGCGCCTGACCGCTTCCGGGCTTGGCTGCCCGGACTGGCCCAAGTGCTACGGCGGGGTGGTCGCGCCGCCCCAGATCAACGCCTGGATCGAATACGGCAACCGCCTGGTCACCGGCGTCGTCTCGATCACCGTCATCGCCGCCGCGCTGCTGGCCTTTCTGCGCAAGCCCTATCGCTGGCACCTCGCCTTCTTCGGGATCCTCCTGCCGCTGGGAGTGATCGGCCAGGCCATCCTCGGCGCGTTCGTCGTCTACTACCACCTCCCCCCGGAGCTGGTCATATTCCACTTCATTCTCTCGATGATCCTGATCGACGCCGCCTTCGCGCTCTTCTGGTGTTCCCGTTACGAGCCCGGCGAAAGGCGCTACTCGACCGACTGGGTCAGCACCTGGGCGGTACGGGCGCTGATCCCGATCGGCCAGCTCACCATCTTCCTCGGCACGATCACGACCGCCTCCGGTCCCCATCCGGGAGACCACGACGAGGAGCTGGTCCGGCGCTTTGACTTCAAGGGCACCGACACACTCGAGTGGGTCGTGCAGCGACACGCGGCGGTTGCGGTGATCTTCGGCCTCTCGGTCCTCGCCGTGATCTTCATCATCCGGCGTCAGGGAGGCGACCGCCGCGCGCAGAAGCCGCTGATCGTGACCCTGGCCCTGATCTGCCTCCAGCTGGCGGTCGGCATCACCCAGTGGCTGCTCCACCTGCCCGCGGGCCTGGTCTGGGTCCATGTCGTGGTCGCGACCCTGCTCTGGCTGGCGGTCCTCTGGTCGGTGGCCGCGGCCGGTCAGATCACCCCCGGCACCAAGGGGGCACTGATCCGCAAGCCCGAAGCGGCGCCCACCGGCTGAAACCCCGGCTGACCTCCCAGTGATTGCTCGCTGATGCCGGAAGACGCACAGGGAAACGCCGCTTCGGTTCGCGATCGGGATCAACTCGGGGCACAGGGAATCGGCGAGCTCCGCCTCAAGGCGTTACATATCGCCGAAGCCGGGCTCGCCGCCTGTGACGGCGGCGCCGCAACCCGCGAAAGGGTCAGGCTCACTCCGGACGGCGTGATGATCGACGGTGTCCTTCACCGGCTTGCCGCCGGCCAGCGACTTCTTGTCCTCGGGGGCGGCAAGGCGACCCTCCCGGTCGCCCAAGCCCTGGAGGAGGTGCTCGGAGACCGGATCGACGGTGGTGCGATCGTCCTGAAGCGCGGTCAGGAAGCAGAACTCGAAGGGCTGGAGGTGATGACCTCCGACCATCCCTTTCCCTCGCCAGACTCGCTTGCCGCCGCCGGCAAGATCGCCGGGCTGGCCGCGGACGCCCGCGAAGGCGACCTGGTGATCACCTGTTTTACCGGCGGTCGTTCGGCCCTGCTTTCGCTGCCTCCCGAAACAGTCACCTTTGACGAGAAGAGGCAACTCCACGAACTGCTGATCGCATCGGGCATGCCGATCACGGCAATCAACACCGTCCGCAAGCATGTGTCGGGGATCAAGGGCGGGCGTTTGGCCGAGCTCATCGCCCCGGCCCGGATCGTGAATCTGACGATCTCAGACGTGGCTGGGGATCCGCAGGACGTCCTGGCCGATCTGACCACCCAGGACACTTCAACGCCCGAACAGGCGCTTTCGATCCTGCGCCGCTTCGATCTGATCGATGAAGTTCCCGGGTCGATCATCAGCCACCTCGGCTCCCCGGCCGCCCTCGCGCCCGATCTTGGCGGAATCGAGATCAGTACCGCGATGCTGGTCAACGGGGAGAGCGCCTGCCGGGCGATGGCCGACGCAGCCGCCGCCATCGGCCTGAAGCCGCTGCTCGTCGGCACCGCGGTCGAGGGAGAAGCGGTAGAGACGGGAAAGGCGATCGCCCGTCTAGCGCGGGCGGAGCCCGCCGGCACCGCCCTGATCGGCTGCGGCGGGGAAAGCACGGTCTCTCTGGGCCGTTCGGAGCCGGGGCTTGGTGGACCCAACCAGGAAGCGGCGATCGC
>ERZ724512.18-NODE-18-length-54103-cov-9.225799_pt1 | contig 54103 bp, 58 predicted proteins | sample MGYA00376045_ERZ724512 | MGnify/ENA primary metagenome ERZ724512 (study PRJEB28724, sample SAMN07190883) | activated sludge metagenome | isolation source: activated sludge of sewage treatment plant in Hong Hong | place: Hong Kong | collected 2016-03-17 ... | reverse complement strand
CCGTCGGGTAGTCGGTGTCGCCGGGCCGCCCGCCGCCGCCCTCGGCGAAGAACACCGTCGGCAACCGCATCCGCTCGATCAACTCGAACAGCCGGTCCTTCTTGAAATGCCCCAGCGCGCCCTGGGTGCCGGCCAGCACCGTGTAGTCGTAGGACAGCACCGCGCACGCGCCGCCGTTGACGCGCGCGGTCCCCCCCACCAGTCCATCGGCCGGGGTGTTGGCGACCAGGTCGTCAATGTCACGGCGGTGCCGCTGCGCGGCGACCGTGAACCGGCCGTATTCCACGAACGAGTCCGCGTCGACCAGATCGGCGATGTTCTCCCGGGCGGTGCGGCCACCGGCGGCGTGCCGCCGGGCCACCGCGTCGGGCCGGGCGGCGTCTTCGGTCAGCGCGCGCCGGCGGCGCAACTCGGCCAGGTACGGCTCGTCGGGGCCAAGGGCTTCTGCCATGTCGTAGACGGTAGCGCCGTACGCTTCGCCCATGTCGCCGGTGACCAAGACGCGCTCCCTCGCCATCATCGCCGAGTCCTACGTGGTGGCGATCGGCGCCGCCGCCATCTGGCTGGTCTGGGGTCCGTCGACCGGCCGGTTCTGGCTGGACACCCTCGTCGCCGACGTGATCGCCACCCTGGTCGTCTTCATGTTCAGCCGGATCTACCGCAACTCGAGTTTCTACGACGCCTACTGGAGCGTCATCCCGCCGCTGATGCTGTTCTACTGGTGGGCCCGCAGCAGCCCCGACATCGACCCGTTGCGTTGCTGGCTGCTGGCGATCGTGGTGGTGGCCTGGGCCATCCGGCTGACCGGCAACTGGGCGTACGCCTTTCCCGGTCTGCATCACGAGGACTGGCGCTATCCGATGCTGCGGGAACGAGCCGGCCGCGCGGAGTTCTGGGTCGACCTGTTCGCCATCCACCTGTTCCCGACGCTGCAGGTGTTCATCGGCATGATCCCGGCCTACGTCGCGGTGACGCGACCCGATCCTGGCATCGGCTGGCTGACGTGGCTTGCGTTCGTCATCGGAATCGCCGCCGTGACACTGGAATTCGCCGCCGATCTGCAACTGCACCGGTTCGTCGCGCACCGCCGCCGCGGTGCGGCGCTCGACCAGGGCCTGTGGAGTTGGTCGCGGCATCCGAACTACTTCGGCGAGTGCAGTTTCTGGTTCGCGGTGGCCCTGTTCGGGGTCGCGGCCGCGCCGCGGGACGCCTGGTGGTTGTTCGCAGGGGCGGCGCTGATGGTGGCGCTGTTCCTCGGCGCCAGCATCCCCATGATGGAGAAGCGCAGCCTGGAACGGCGTCCCGAGTACCAGGACGTCATCGACCGGGTGTCGAAGTTCGTGCCCCGGCCACCGCGTGCCGCCCGATGAGCGCGCGGCGGGTGGTGATCGCCGGTCTCGGTGACTCCGGTCTGCTGACCGCGATCCGGCTGGCGCGGCAGGACTTCGACGTGATCGGGATCTCGGCGAAACCGGGTCTGGTCAGCGGGCAGGAACTCGGGGTGCGGCTGGCCCGGCCCGCCGACTGGGCGCGCGACTACTGGATCTCGTTCGACAGGTTCCGCGGCCTGGACCGGGTGCGCCGGGTGCAGGCGGAACTGACCGGCCTGGATGTGGAAGCCCGCACCGTGCACGGGCGGGGAGCCGACGGCGGCGCCGTCACCGAACCCTACGACGCGTTGGTGATCGCCACCGGCGTCAGCAACGGATTCTGGCGGCGACCGAACCTGCAGTCGCCCAACGAGATCGGGGCCGATCTGTACGCCGACCACGACCGGCTCGCCGACGCGGCGTCGATCGCCGTCGTCGGCGGCGGGGCGGCCGCGGTCAGCAGCGCGGTCAACCTGGCCGCAGTGTGGCCGGACAAGCGGATCGACCTGTACTTCCCCGGCGAGCGGGCGCTGACGGGGCACCATCCCCGGGTCTGGGCGACGGTGCACCGGCGCCTGCTCGACGCCGGTGTGGGTCTACACGGCGGCCATCGTGCGGAACTGCCCGACGGGTTCACCGGCGAGAAGATCACCGCCGAGCCGGTGCACTGGGCCACCGGTCAGCCCGACGTCACCGCCGACGCCGTGCTGTGGGCCGTCGGGCGGGTCCGGCCGAACACCGCGTGGTTACCGCCCGGACTGCTCGACGAACACGGATTCGTTCGCGTCACAAGCGAACTCACCGTTCCGGGGCATCCCGGAGTGTTCGCGATCGGAGACGTGGCGGCGACCGATCCGCTGCGCAGCTCGGCCCGCAACCGGGCCGACGGTCTGCTGGCCCGCAACGTGCGGGCCTGGTTCGACGGCAAGCCGCTGCGCACCTACCGGCCGGCCACCCGGCGCTGGGGATCGGTGCTCGGCGTACAGCCGGACGGTCTGCAGGTCTTCGCGCCCAACGGCCGGGCCTTCCGATTCCCGGCCTGGTCGATCGACCGGGTGCTGCAGCCGTGGATCGTCCGACGCGGCATCTATCGCGGAATCCGGGATTAGAGTGCACAACATGCGACTGCCGTACGCCGCAGCCCTGGCGGTGTTGTGCGCCGTGGGACTGGCGCCCGGCGCGCACTCGGACCCGGTCCCGCCGGTGTCGGCGGACGCGGCGGCCGTCGGCTTCGTCGACGTCCGCACTGTCGTTCCCGACGCCGTCATCGACCTGCGGTATGCGACCCCGAACAACTTCGTCGGAACCCCGCTGTATCCGTCCGGCGCCCGCTGCCTGATCCACCAATCCCTTGCGGCGGGCCTGACGACTGCGGCGGAAGTGCTTCGCGGACAAGGGCTTCGGCTGGTGTTCTGGGACTGCTACCGCCCGCATAGCGTGCAGGTGCGGATGTTCGAGGTGGTGCCCGATCCCAACTGGGTGGCCCAGCCTGGGTCGTACTCGAAGAGCCATGAGTCGGGCCGGTCGGTCGACGTCACGGTGGTGGATGCCACGGGCCGCCTGTTGGACATGGGCACCGACTTCGACGACTTCACCGCCCGGGCCAACGCCATGCGCACAGACGGCCTGACCGCCGCCCAGCAGCGCAACCGGTCGCTGCTGCGGCAGGCGATGGCCGCCGGCGGGCTGCAGGTGTACAGCGGGGAGTGGTGGCACTTCGACGGACCGGGCGCCGGTGAACGCCGGCCGATCATCGACGTGCCGGTGATCTGATGGCATGAGTGATGTCGAGGCGCTGCGGCGGAAGTATGCCGAGGAACGTGCGCGCAGGTTACGGCCCGACGGCATCGCCCAGTACGTGGAGGTCGAGGGCGCGTTCGCCGGGTTCGCCGCCGACCCGTGGGCAGACCCCGGGTTCGAGCGCCCGGCGATCGCCGACGACGTCGACGTGGCCCTGGTCGGCGCGGGGTTCGGCGGCCTGCTCACCGGCGCCCGATTGCGCGAACTCGGCGTGGGCAGCATCCGGCTGATCGACAAGGCCGCCGACGTCGGCGGCACCTGGTACTGGAACCGCTATCCCGGCATCGCCTGCGACGTCGAGTCGTACGTGTACATGCCCCTGCTCGAGGAACTCGGCTACGTCCCGACGGAGCGGTACGCCAAGGGCGCCGAGATTCTCGAGCACTGCCGGCGCATCGCCGAACACTACGACCTCTACCGCGATGCACTCCTGCAAACAGAGGTACGCGAAATCCGTTGGGATGCCGAGGTTTCACGCTGGCTGATCTCGACCGACCGGGGCGACCGGATCCGCGCGCGGTTCGTCTCACTGGCCAACGGCTACATCCACAAACCCAAGCTGCCGGGCATCCCCGGCATCGACGAGTTCACCGGCACGATGTTCCACACCAGCCGCTGGGACTACCACTACACCGGCGACCGACTCGAGCGGCTGGCCGACAAACGGGTCGGCATCATCGGCACCGGCGCCACCGCCATCCAGTGCGTGCCACACCTCGCCGCGGCCGTTCGGCACCTCTACGTCTTCCAGCGCACCCCGTCGACGGTGGACGTCCGGGACAACCAGCCCACCGACCCGCACTGGGCGGCCGGCGTCGAGCCCGGCTGGCAACAAAGGAGTATCGAGAACTTCCAGATCCTCACCGCCGGCGGGCAATCCGACGAAGACCTGGTGGCCGACGCGTGGACCAGTATCACCCGCAAGCTGCCCGTCATGGCCGGACCGCAGGAGGCAGAACTCGCCGACTTCGCCAAGATGGACGAGATCCGTGCGCGTATCGACGATCTGGTGACCGACCGGGCGACCGCCGAGGCGCTGAAGCCGTGGTACGGCTACTTCTGCAAGCGGCCGTGCTTCCACGACGAATACCTGCAGACGTTCAACCGCGACAACGTCACGCTGGTCGACACCCACGGTCTCGGCGTGGAACGCATCGACGCCACCGGTGTCGTCGCCGGCGGCGTGCACTATGAACTGGACTGCCTGATCTTCGCCACCGGCTTCGAGGTGGGCACCGACTACCGCCGGCGCACCGGCTTCGAAGTGGTCGGCCGCGACGGAATCACGTTGACCGACAACTGGAAAGACGGCGTGCGCACCTTCCAGGGGCTGACGGTGCGGGGATTCCCGAATTGCTTCATCGAGAGCATCGCGCAGGCGGGGTTCACGGTGAACTTTCCCTACCTGCTGGATGTTCAGGCCCGCCAGGTGGCGTGGATCGTCGCGCACGCGCTGGAGCGCGGTCTCACCGAGGTCGAACCGACCGCGGCAGCCGAGGCCGCCTGGGTCGACGAGGTGGTGCGCCGCTCGGAAGGCACCGCGGCGCGGGCCCGTAATTGCACACCCGGCTACTACAACCGGGAGGGCCAGGCCAACGCCAAGACTCGGCAGGGCAGTTTCTTCTTCGGCACGCCCACCGAATATGCGGAGATTCTCGAATCCTGGCGCAGTCGCGGCGACTTCGGCGGGCTGCTCGGGTGAGGCGACGACGCTACCCGGTCGGCCGACTCCGGAGCGCACTGTCGCACCGGCACCGGCCGAAGGTGGCGATCATCGGCGCGGGCTTCGGTGGCCTGGCCGCCGCGGTGGCACTGCGCCGCAACGGAATCGACGACCTGGTCATCATCGAAGCCGACGACGGCGTCGGCGGTACCTGGCGGCGCAACACCTATCCCGGGGCCGCCTGCGACATCCAGTCGCACCTGTACTCGTTCTCGTTCGCGCCCAACCGATCCTGGAGCCGGACCTACGCGCAGCAGCCCGAGATCCTGGCCTACCTGGAGTCGGTGACCGATGCCATGGACCTGCGCCGGCACCTGATGCTCGGCACCCGGTTGCGTGAAGCGCGCTGGAATGCCGGGACGGCGCGATGGGAGCTGCTGCTGGACCGCGGCGGCGAGTCGACCTGGATGACCGCCGACGTCCTGGTCAGCGCCGTCGGACTGTTCGGTGCGCCCAAGCCGCCGGACATCCCCGGCCTGACCGAGTTCGACGGCCCGATCATGCACACCGCCCAATGGGATCCGCGCGTGGAGTTGCGCGGCAAGCGGGTCGCCGTCATCGGCACCGGGGCCAGCGGGGTACAGGTGGTGCCCGAGCTCGCCAAGGTGGCCGGGACGGTCACGGTGTTCCAGCGGACCCCGCCGTGGATGGTGCCCAAGGACGACCGGCCCTACAGCGCAAGCGAATTGGCGCGCTTCCGACGTAATCCGCTGGCCGCCAAGTGGACCCGGTGGCAGATCTGGAAGTTCCAGCATGACTTCACCGCCAACCGCGCCGACGATCCCATGGTGGCGGCGCGAACGCGGGTGGCGACCGACTTTCTGGAACGGACGGTCGCCGACGAGACGCTGCGCGGTGCGCTGACGCCCGGATACCCCTTCCGGTGCAAGCGTGTTCTGCTCGGCGACGACTACTACCGGGCGCTGCAACGCGACAACGTAAGACTGGTCACCGAGCCAATCGCCGGGGTCTCCGCGGGCGCAGTCACCACCTCGGCGGGGACGGTCGTCGACGCCGATGTCATCGTTCTGGCAACGGGATTCGAGACCGCGGACTACCTTTCCGGCATCGACGTCATCGGCGCCGGCGGTCGGCATCTACACGAGCATTGGGGCGATGACCCCAGCGCGTATCTCGGTGCGGCGGTCAGCGGCTTCCCGAACTTCTTCATGCTCTACGGGCCCAACACCAACCAGGGCGGCAACTCGATCGTCTACATCCTGGAGGCCGGTGCGCGCCTGGTCGCCGACGCCGTCACCCGGATCGCGCGCCGCGGCGGATCGCTCGACGTGCGGCCCGAGGCCGAAAGGCGGTACAACGAACGGCTTTCCGCCGACCTCGACGAGACCATCTGGACCCAGTGCGACAGCTACTTCCGATCACCCAGCGGTCGGATCGTCACCCAGTGGCCCTACACCGAACTGGAGTACGCGCGCCGCACCCGGCGGTTGCGCCGTCGCGACTGGGTGCATCAGCTTTAACCGGGAGGCGGACCGGGATTGGCCGCCGCGATGCGGCCGAGCTGACCGAGGATCTCGACGGGGTTCATCGGGGCCGGGCCGCAGCCGGGCAGGCAGTCGTCGATCTTCTGCCACGGCTGGCACTCGCTGGTCTTGAACGACGTGTCCGTCGCGTCGATCTGCACGATCTGCGGTTGCTTGCTCATCGCGTTGTCGACGATCTTGTCGCCGCTGACCCGTTTCCAGTAGCACACCCCGCCCTGGACCGGACCGGGCGAACTGTAGGTGCCCGGGACGACGTCGCTGCCGACCGCGTAGGTGCCGTCCTTGTCCATGCTGACGTTCGCGGGCCCGGGCGCCGGGCCGGGAGACGGGGGAACCGGGTCGGCGTGTGCCGTGGCCAGGGATACGCAGCCGGCCGCGAGCAGGGCTGCGGCAATCGGGGCGAATGGCGACGTCACGATAGACAGTCTAAACGTTCTTCCATCCACTTCTCGATCTGTTGAGCAACCACTGCGACAACGTGCGAGTAGAACTCGCACGGAGCGCTGAACAGATGGGCTCCTAGTCGGCGAGTGCCGCGCTGCCGTAATGCTTGCCGATCAGCGACCAGGGATCGGCGTAGCGGCCGCGTCCTTCGCGGCGCCGCTGCAGCGCCAGCACCGTCCGCAGCGTCGGCCGCAGCACCGGGCCCAGCACCCGAAGGACCAGCCGCGCCGGACCGACCGAGTCCGCCACCCAGTCGACGGTCTGCGGCCAGCTGTGCTGCTGAAACTCCAGCAGCGCCTGCGACTCGCTGGTGTCGAACCAACCGGTGAAACTCCAGCCGTCCTCGTCGTCGGGGTCGCCGGGCAGGCTCGCCCCGGGACCCAGCGCGCCGAGGCCGAACGCCGTCATCATCGCGTCCTCCAACTCCCGGTGGGTCCGCACGTGCGACTCGTCACCCGCGATCAACAGCACCTTCCCGGCGACCGCCGGACCGCCGTCCACCGCATTGGCGAACGCCAGCGCGACATCGCGAGCGTCGACGGTGTGCATCCGGTTGTCACCGGGCGTCGCCCGCATCAGCACCAGGTGATCGGCGCTGACGGTGGTCTGCGCGTCCGGGGAGATGACGCCGGCCAGCCGAAGTATCGCCACGGGCAGGCCGCTTTCCCGCAGCACTGCCTCGGCGAGCACCTTGTCCTCGCCGTACTGGTCGATCGGGTTGACCGGGGTCTGCGCGGTGATGCGCTCGGGGTGCCGGTACGGATTGACCGAGCCGTACACCGAAGCGCTCGACGCGTACACGAACAGCGGCGGCTCGGGCAGCGCGAGCGCGGCGTTCACCAGGTTGCGGGTGCCCTCGACGTTGACCTTCCGGGCCAGGCCGGGATTGCGGTAGGACGCCGGGGCCAGCATGGCGGCCAGGTGGACGACCGCCGCGGGTTGGTGCTCGGCCACCAGCGCGGCGATCGCATCCGCGTCGAGCAGGTCGACGTAGGCGGGCACCAGTGCGGCCGAGCGGGACAGCTCGGCGGCGGTGGCCCGGGTTTTCTCGTTGTCCAGGTCGAGGGCGACGACGGTGTGGCCGCGGCCCAGCAGGATCTCGGCGCATCGTTTACCGACCTGGCCGAAGGCCCCGGTCACCAGCACGGTGGTCAACGTGAGCCTTTCGTCGCGGTCAGCCGGCGACCCGCGCGCACGGCGGCGTCACGGATCCGGTCGGAGATGTAGACCGAAAACAGCGGTGTGACAACATCTTCGCGCAGCCGGGTCAGCGTGGACGTGGTGATCCGCCACTGGCCGTCGGTCTTGACGTAGGTCTCGTGATAGTGCCCGTAGCCCACCATCGTCACGCCGGGGGCGAAACGCACGACGTCCTGCAGCGCCCAGATCCCGGTCGCCGTCGTCGCCGACGTCAGCGTGATCTCGGGGGTGTGGACCTGGTGCGCGGTCGGCCGGGACGACCGTCCGAGCGTCTTGCGGACGAATGCGACGAACGCGTCGGCGCCGGTGATCACCACGCCGCCCGCGCCCGCCGTGTCACTGACGAAGTCGTCGGCGAAGATCTCCCGCCACCCGGTCCAGTCCTTGGTGTCCAGGAGACGGCAGTACCGGGCCTTGAGTTGTTTGAGCGCCTCGATCTCGGCCAGCGTCTCGGAGTGTTCGACCATCACTGCGCCAGCGTGACACTTCGCGCCGAAGTTGTAAAACGACCCACCCCCGGATCTATCGAGTCCACCCCCGGATCTATTCAGCCCACCCCCGGATTTATTCAGCGCTGGCTGCGACATTGTGCGAGTAGATCTCGCAGGGAACGCTTAACAGATCGGAGGACCGGTCAACCCTTCGTGCACTTGGTCGCGGATTCGGCTGTCTTGTGGTTGATGGTGCACCCGCCGTGGTGGTACACCGTCGACCCGCCGGGGCCCGCGACGGCACGCGGGGCGTTGTACTCCGCCACCGCGGCCTGGTACGCGACGTGCTTGCGATAGGCCCGCAGTCCGAAGAACGCCAGCACGATCAGCCAGGGCACCTCGAACAGCCAGGCCACCAGGGTCCGGGTGGTCGACGGGTTGTCCGCGCCGAAGTGCACCGCCAACCAGGCGCCGAGAAAGTAGGGACCGCCGGCGGCGATCACCAGGATCGCCACGATGAGCAGGCCGCTGTTCTGGGAGCGTCGTCGACTGGTCATTGCGCGGAATCGTAATGCCCCGGCCCGTGCGGCCCGGTTGCGGGCGCCGAACGTGAATCGTCTGCGAATGCTCGGCCGGTTTGTCGCAGACGATTCACACCCGGCGACGGACGTCCGGCGCCATTCACCGTCGAACACTCGCGAGATGGTGCATGGTGGCCCCATGCGCGCAGTGGTTCTCCGGGATGGCGACCTGTCCGTCCGCAACATCGCCGACCCGGAACCCGGGCCCGGCGAACTGCTGTGCCGGACGCTCGCCACGGCGATCTGCGCGTCCGATGTCCACTTCATGGACCACCCCGAACTCGGCGTGGCCGATCCCACCGGGCGCTCCCTCTACGATCCGGCCCGCGACATCGTGCTGGGTCACGAGTTCGTGGGTGAGGTGATCGGCCACGGCCCCGGTTGCACCGACCAGTTCCCGGTCGGCACCCGGGTCACCTCCATCCCGATCCGGTTGGTCAACGGCGGCGCCGACGGAGCGCGGATCATCGGCCAGCATCCGGAGGCGCTCGGCAGTTTCGCCGAGCTGATGGTGCTCGCCGAACCGATGAGCCGGGCCGTCGACCCGGCCGTCTCGCCGGATGCCGCTGCACTGACCGACGCGTTCGCCGTCGGAGAGTTCTACGTCCGTTCGGCCGACCTGCAGCCGGACCAGGTGGCGCTGGTGATCGGCGCCGGCGCGATCGGCCTGTCCGCGGTCGCGGCGTTGCACGCGCGAGGTGTCGACCCCATCATCGTCAGTGACTACAAGGCCGAGCGCCGGGAGCTGGCCCGCACCGCATTCGGCGCGCACGTCACCGTCGACCCCGCCGAGCGCTCACCGTTCGACACGCTTCGCGAGATCCGCGCCGAGCGCGGAAAGTGGGGTCCCGCAGCCATTTTCGAATGTGTCGGCGCACCCGGCCTCATCGGCGGCATCGTCGACTCCGTCGACATGGGCACCCGGATCTACTGCGCCGGCGGCTGGTACACCGGGGACTCACTCGACATCACCGCGGCCACCCGCCAGGGCGTGACGATTCAGTTCGGTGGCGGACCGATGCCACAGGACTGGTACGGCACGCTGGATGCGATCGCGGCCGGCCGGCTCGATCCGCTGCCCAGCGTCGGGCAGGTGATCACCCTCGACGAGGTACCGCACGCACTCGATCTGGCGCGCCGCTCCGACGGGCCGCCGCGGATCGTGGTCCATCCGAACGGAGAGCCCCGATGACGGAACACCAAGACCGCCAGGACATTTCGGATGTCCTCATCCGGTACGCCACCGGCATCGACCGCCGCGACTGGCCGCTGTTCCGCACCGTGTTCACCGACGACTGCGAAGTGGACTACGGCGACATCGGCACCTGGCACGGGGTCGACGCGGTCGCCGAATTCATGGAGCAGACCCATGCGATGGCCGGCCACACCATGCACCGGATCAGCAACCAGGCGATCACCTTCGACGGCGACCGGGCACAGGCCAGAGCCTATGTCGACGCCGTGATCATGGCTCCCGACAACGCATCCGGGGTGAACGCCATCGGCTTCTACGACGACGAACTCGTCCGCGCGGACGACGGCTGGCGGGTCGCGCGTCGGCGGTTCACCACCGTACGGGTGACGACGGTCGGTGCGCCATGAGCGAGTTCGCCGACAGCTACGGGCCCTGGGCGTTGGTCGCCGGCGCCTCCGACGGGGTGGGCGCCGCCTTCGCCGACGAGCTGGCCCGCCGCGGCGTGAATGTCGTCTTGTTGGCCCGCCGCCAGGCCGTGCTCGACGAGGTCGCCGTCGGCATCACCGACCGCACCGGCGCGCAAACCCGCACGCTGGCAATCGATCTCGCCGAACCGGATGCGGCGGCAGCGGTCGCCGCGGCGACGGCGGATCTGGAGATCGGCTTCCTGGTCTACTGCGCCGGCGCCGATCCGGCATTCGCGCCGTTCCTCAGCCAGCCCGTCGCCGCGGCTGAGGCCATGGTGCACCGCAACTGTCTCGTCCCGATGCAGCTGTGTCACCACTTCGCCGGACCGATGGCCGAGCGTGGCCGCGGCGGCATCGTCATCGTCGGCTCCGGTGCCGGCCTCGTGGGCGGGCCGAACATGGTGGCCTACGGCGCGAGCAAGGCCTTCGACATGGTGTTCGCCGAGGCGCTGTGGTCAGAGTTGCACGACGCGGGTGTCGACGTGGTCGGGCTGATCCTCGGCAAGACCGACACTCCCGCGCTGCGCCGCCTGGAAGCCGAGCGCGGCACGTTGGCCTCGGAGGACCAGGCGCCCGCCGACGCCGCCACGGTCGACAGCGTCATCGCCGAGGCCTTCGAGAACCTGCAGAACGGTCCCACGGTGTTCGTCGGTGACATGATGCGGGCCGCCGCGCAGCTGATGGGATCACTCAGCCGAAAGGAAGCGGTCGAGTTGTTCGCCGCGGCCAGCAAGGCGGCGATGGGCTGAGCCGGACCGGGTCAGGTGCTTGCCTGGTAGCCGCGAGTGACCCAGTAAACGGTGCGGTCGAGGATGGGCAGGATGTCGGTGACGGCGATCTCCCCGGCCGAGTACCGGCCGAGCAGTCCGTAGATCACGCTGGAGATGACGTCGTTGAAGTCGGCGACGAACTCCTCGTCGACGCCGGCGAAGATTTCTCGTCCCGCGGGCTCGACGAGGTCCAGTCCCCAGCGAAACAGCTTCTGCCCGTTGGGCGAAGACCGCACCCGGAAGTAGGCGCGCAGCATTTCCGGGTGGCTTTCCCAGAGCTCGAAAATCGTTGCGAACAGCCGCATCAGCGCCTGGTACAGGGATGACCCGGGGTCGCGCCGGTAGGCGGTGACGCCCGAATAGCGGTGCCGCTGTGTCCAGTACTCCAGGGCGGCCAGGATCAGGTCGTCGCGAGTGGGGTAGCGCTTGTAGATGGTGGCCAAAGACGTCTTGGCCCGGCGGGCCACCTCGCGGAGTTGGACGGCGTCATAGCCGTCGCTCTCCAGGATCTCGACCACGACGTCGAGCAGGCGGTCATCCTGGAACCCGATCTCGACGGCTTCACTCATCGCCCTTGCCCTCCCGTGTGTAACACGGTTACTGTAGCCCCTGTAACACGGTTACTCCGGTGGCCCGCTGCGGCCCCGCGACGAAACGAGGAGCAATGGGTTCTCTGGACGGCAGGGTCGCGTTCATCACCGGGGCCGCGCGCGGACAGGGCCGCAGCCATGCGGTACGGCTGGCCGCGGACGGCGCACACATCATCGGCGTGGACATCTGTTCCGACATTCCGTCCACCCCGTATCCGATGGCCTCGCGCGAGGAACTCGACGAGACGATCGCGCTCGTCGAGGCGGCCGGCGGCAAGATGCTCGGCAGCACCGCGGACGTCCGGGACTTCTACGCGCTCCAGTCGGCACTGGAAGCGGGCGTGGACCACTTCGGGCGCCTGGACATCGTGTGCGCCAACGCCGGCATCGCGCCGACGGCCTTCCGGGAGACCAGCATCGAAGAAGACCTGCAGATGTGGACCGACGCCGTCGACGTCAACCTGGTCGGCTCGTTCCACACCGCCAAGGCGGCCATCCCGCATCTGATCGCCGGGGACCGGGGCGGTTCGATCGTGTTCACGAGTTCCACCGCGGGGCTCAAAGGATTCGGTGGCATCCAGGGCGGTGGACTCGGCTATGCGGCGTCCAAGCACGGCATCGTCGGGCTGATGCGCACACTGGCCAATGCCCTTGCGCCGTATAGCATTCGGGTCAACACCGTGCACCCCACCGCGGTGAACACGATGATGGCGGTCAACCCGGCCATGACGGCGTTTCTGGAGCACTATCCCGACGGCGGGCCCCACCTGCAGAACCCGATGCCGGTGTCGCTGTTGGAACCCGAGGACATCAGCGCCGCGGTCGCGCATCTGGTGTCGGACGCCGCCAAATACGTCACCGGGGTTACCTTCCCGGTCGACGCCGGCTTCTGCAACAAGCTATGAGCGGCCGCGCCAAAGGCAAGCGGGTCCTGGTCACCGGGGCCGCCCGCGGGATGGGCCGCAGTCACGCCGTGCGACTGGCGCAGGAGGGCGCCGACCTGATCCTGGTCGACATCTGCCAGTCCCTGCCGGAGGTCGACTATCCGCTCGCCACAACCGAAGACCTCGCCGAGACCGCCCGACTGGTGCACGAGCAGGGCCGTCGCGCCGTTACCCATGTCGTCGACGTGCGCGACGGCGAGGCGCTGTCGGCTGCGGTCGACGACGCGGTCGCCACGCTGGGTGGCCTGGACGCGTCGGTCGCCAACGCCGGTGTGCTGACGGGCGGAACCTGGGACACCACCACCGCCGAACAATGGCGCACCGTCGTCGACGTGAACCTGATCGGCACCTGGAACACCTGCCGGGCCGCCATCCCGCACCTGGTCGACCACGGTGGCAGCCTGGTCAACATCAGTTCGGCCGCCGGCATCAAGGGCTCGCCGCTGCACACCCCGTACACCGCGTCCAAACACGGAGTCGTCGGGATGAGCAAGGCGCTGGCCAATGAGCTTGCGGCGGTGAACATCCGGGTGAACACGGTGCACCCGACCGGAGTCGCTACCGGCATGCATCCCGCATCACTGCATACGCTGCTGCACGAGGAGCGCGCCGACCTCGGGCCGATCTTTCAGAACGCGCTGCCCATCGTGATGGCCGAAGCCGTCGACATCAGCAACGCGGTGCTGTTCCTGATCTCCGACGAGGCCCGGTTCGTGACCGGGCTGGAGTTCAAGGTCGATGCCGGGGTGACGATCCGATGACCGACACCGATCGGCTGGAACGCGGCCGGCGCGCGTACGCCGACATCATGACGGTCCCGGCGCCGCAGGACCCGTCGCCGGCCACCACGCATCTGCTGGACTTCGTGTTCGCCGAGGTGTGGTCGCGACCCGGCCTGACCCGCCGCGAGCGCCGCTTCGTCACACTGCCGTGCGTGGCGGCGGCCGACGCGGACCAGCCGTTGCGCGACCACGTCTACGCCGCCCTGAACAGTGGCGACCTGACCATCGTCGAAATGCGCGAAACCGTCCTGCATTTCGCCGTGTACGCCGGCTGGCCGAAAGCATCCTGGTTCAACATGGTCGTCGACGAACAGTGGGAACGCATTCACCTGGAGCGGGACCTGCCGGTGCCGGCGGCCGAACCGTTGTTGCCGTTGACCACGCCCAGCGACCCAGAGGCGCGCATCGCCGGCGGCGAGCAGGCCTTCAAGGACATCAACTGCCTGGCCTACGCCCCGCCGCGGGACAACCCGTATCACGGCGCCGGCATCCTGAATTTCGTGTTCGGCGAGATGTGGTTGCGGCCCGGCCTGGGCATGAAGGAACGGCGCCTGATCACCGTCGCGTGCGTGGCCTTCCAGGATGCCGCCTATCCGATCCTGAGCCACGTCTACGCCGCGCTGAAGAGCCGCGAGGTGTCATTCGGCGAAATGGACGAGCTGGCACTGCATTTCGCCGCCTACTACGGCTGGCCCAAGGGCTCACATCTCAATCAGGTCATCGCCGAGCAGAAGGAGCGCGTGATCCAGGAATGGGCCGACGAGGGCGCTTCGTGACTGAGGCGGTCGGACTGCTCATCGGCGGCGACCGGGTCACGACCGCATCGGCGCATGCCCACATCTATCCGGGCACCGGTGCCGTCAATGCAACCGTCGCGCTGGCCGGTGCCGCCGAGATGGACCGAGCGGTGACCGCTGGCCGGGATGCTCAGGACCAATGGATGGCACTGACCGTGGATCAGCGGCGTGACGCGTTGATCGGCCTCGCTGACGTGGTGCACCAGCATCTCGGCGAACTCGCCGAGCTGAACACCCTCGACTACGGTGTCCCGATTTCGTACGCCGGCAATGCCGTTCTGCTCGAAGAGTTTTTGCGGCACTTCGCCGGCTATGTCGACAAGCCGCACGGTGTGAGCACACCGGTCAGCGGCAGCGCCGACGTCAACCTCATCGAACGCGAACCCTACGGCGTGGTCGGCGTCATCGCCCCGTGGAACGGATCCCTGGTGGTGGCCGGTTCCTGTGTCGCGCCGGCACTGGCCGCGGGAAACGCGGTGGTGTTCAAACCGTCAGAGTTGGCGCCCCTGGCCGCGCTGCGGTTCGGTGAACTCTGTCTCGAAGCCGGTCTGCCACCCGGGTTGGTCAATATCGTGCCCGCCGCGGCCGACGGCGGCGACGCCTTGGTTCGGCACCCCGGGATCGGCAAGATCCACTTCACCGGCGGTGAGCAGACCGCCCGTGCCGTCCTGCGAGCGGCAGCCGACAACCTGACGCCGGTGGTCACCGAACTCGGCGGCAAGTCGGCCAACATCATCTTCGCCGACGCCGATCTCGACACTGCCGCAGCGCTTTCCGCGCACCAGGGCCCGCTCATGCAATCCGGTCAGAGCTGCGCTTGCGCCAGCCGGATCCTGGTACACGACTCTGTCTACGACGCATTCGCGGAGCGGTTTCTCGCCGTCATCGGCGCCGTGCGTATCGGTGACCCGCTGGATCCCGTCACCGTCTTCGGCCCAGTGATTTCGTCGGCGTCCGCAGACCGCATCATTGCGGCAGTGGACCGGGCGGTGGCGGAGAGGTCCGGCGAGTTGCTCACCGGCGGTCACCGGATGGTGGAAGGCCAACTCGCCCAAGGGTATTACGTCGCACCGACGGTCCTGGGCAATGTCGACAACCGCTCAGCGCTGGCGCAGACCGAGACCTTCGGGCCCGTGGTGTCGCTGATCCGGTTCGCCGACGACGCCGAGGCGGTCCGGGTCGCCAACGACACGCCCTACGGGCTGAACGCCTTCATACACACCCGCGACCTGAACCGCGCGCACACCGTCGCCCGGCGATTGGAGGCCGGTTCGGTCTGGATCAATCAGCTCAGCCGGATTTCGCCCCAGGGCCCTTACGGCGGTTACAAGCACAGCGGCGCCGGCCGCACCGGCGGCCTCGAGGGGCTGCACGAATTCCAGCAGGTCAAGAACATTCGCATCGGGCTGGCGTAGCGACGCTAGGAGGCGCGGTCGAATTCGATGTGCAACTCGGTCAGGCCGCGCAGTAGGAACGTCGGCTCGTAGCTGTAGGCGCGGTTGTCGATCGGTCCGTGGAAGATCTCGTCGATCCGGATCTCACTCATCCGGTCCAGCATGCGGCGCACGGTGATCTGGCCCTCGACGCGAGCCAGTGGCGCGCCGGCGCAGGTGTGGATGCCGCGCCCGAAGGCGATGTGCTCGCGGACGTTCTTGCGGTCGGGCCGGAAGTCGTGCGGGTCCTCGAACTTGTGCGGATCGCGGTTGGCCGCGCCGATGCACAGCATCACGATGGTACCGGCCCGAAGGTGCACGCCACCGAGTTCGGTGGTCCGGCGGACCAGGCGGAAGTCGATCTTCGTGGGGGAGTGCATCCGCAGTGCTTCCTCGATGAACGTCGGTATGCCGTCCGGGTTTTCGCGCAACCGCTGCTGCTGCTCGGGTCGGTCGCCGAGGACCTGCACCGCGGCGGACAGCAGTTTCGTGACGGTCTCCTGCCCGGCGGCGAACAGGAATGTCGCGGGTTTGACCAGTTCGATCAGCTCCGGGGTCGACCCGTCGGGGTAGAGCGCGGTCGCCATGCCGGACAGCACGTCGTCGCGCGGTTCGCTGCGCCGTGCCGCCAGGTAGCCGGCGAACTTGTCGTCGAGATACTGCAGCGGGTCCAGGCCGACGGGCTGGCCGTCGAGTGCGCCGACCTGACTGCCTTCCGGGCGTTCGGCGCCCAGTGCGGCGAGGAACTCGGGGCGGTCCTCCTCCGGCACCCCGAGCAGGTCGATGATGGCCGACGTCGCAAACGGTTTGCCGTATTCGGACAGGAACTCGCACCGTCCGTTGTCGATGAACCGGTCGATCTGCCGATCGACCAGCTGCCACATGAAGTCTTCGTTCTCCTTCAGCCGCCGCGGGGTGAGCAGCTTGCTCAGCAGCGAACGCGCCTTCTCGTGTGCGGGGGGATCCATGACCACCATGTGCTCGTGGATGGGGAACTCATGGCGGTGGGCTTCGATCTGCTCGCTGATGTCGTCACCCTCGGGCGTGAACGGCAGCGGCGGGAACGGGCCGCCGATGGCGTTGACCGCCGAGAACGTCTCGTGGTCCTTGAACGCCGCCACCACCTCCTGGTAACCCGTGACCGCGACGACACCGTGATGCGGCTCCCGGAAGACCGGATTCTGCTCGCGCAGATAGTCGAAGTAGGGGTAGGGGTTTTGGGCGGTGTCCGGGTCGGAGAAGAAGTCGACCGTGGCCAGGTCGGTCATGGGCTGAGGTTTCCTTTCACGGAGCGGATCGAACTTGGCTCTTGGTCTTCGACGATGCCGATGGCACCGCGCGGGCACGCGTCGATCGCCGCTTGGACCAACTGCCACCGTTCCTCGGTGCTGGGCTGCTCGATGCAGGTCGCCACGTCGTCGTCGGAAACGTCGAACAACGCGGGCGCCGACTCGACGCATAGCGCGTGGCCCTCGCAGAGCCGCGGATCCACGACTACCCGCCTGCCGGGGCTCAATGCGTCGCCCTTCGCCCGCCGGCCGCTTCGCAAACCACGGTTATCTTCATGTATGCCAACCCATGCTGATCGAGTGACCAAATTGCTAGGATGGTGCATGCTTACCACGGTGTGCGATCGACGGTCAAGCAATCCGATGCCGGAGGTGCGCTGAATGGCCGCACCCCGCAAGGCCCCGTCCGCGGACAACGGTGCGCGACGGCGCCTGATCGAGGCCACCGCAAAGATCATGCGTGACGAGGGTTATGCGGCGGCCACCTCGCGCCGGGTGGCCACCGAGGCCGGCGTCAAACAGGCTCTCGTGTACTACTACTTCCCGTCGATGGACGACCTGTTCGTCGAGGTGCTGCGCGCCGGTGCGGAAGTGTCCCTGGAACGCATGCGCGAGGCCCTGACCCACGACGACCCACTGCTCACGTTGTGGAAGCTGAACAGCGACTTGCGGATGACCGGCCTCAACACCGAATTCATGGCACTTGCCAACCACCGCAAGGCAATTCGCGCCGAACTCAAAGCCTATGCGGAGCGGGTGCGGGACATCGAAACGGCGGCCGTGGCCGTCGCGATGCGGGCCCGGGGCCTCGACCTGGATGAGTATCCCCCGGTCGCGGTGGCCATGCTCATCGCGCAGACGGCGCGCAGCCTGTGCAACGAGGATGCCGTCGGCGTCACCCTGGGGCACCGGGAACTGCGTGACCTGGTCGAGCGCCAGCTGAAGTCCCTGGCCGCTCCCGCCTCCGGCGCGGCCGGTTCCGCCGAGTAGCCGCCGGCCCCGTAGTCCGCGGCCGCCGCATCGGCGAAGCGACGAAGCGCCACGACGTAGCCCGCGGGTATTGACAGAACAGTCCCGACGCTGGGATGCTGCCTGATCGATCGACAAATAAGGCTGTTCGATAACAGTGGGCGCGCGGATGCGGTCGCCCCTGAGAAAGAGGTGGTCTGATGGGCGGACGGGTAGCAGGCAAGGTCGCATTCGTCACCGGCGCGGCCCGCGGTCAGGGCCGCAGCCATGCGGTGCGGTTGGCCGAGGAGGGCGCCGACATCATCGCGGTCGACGTGTGCGGCCCGATCAGTCCCGACAGCCAGATCGCACCGTCCAATCCCGACGATCTCGCCCAGACCGCCGACCTGGTCAAGAACCTGGACCGGCGCATCGTCACCGCCCAGGTCGACGTCCGCGAATACGACGCGCTCAAGGCGGCCCTGGACGGCGGCGTCGAACAACTCGGCCGGCTCGACATCGTCGTCGCCAACGCCGGTATCGGCAACGGCGGACAGACGCTGGACAAGACCAGCGAAGAGGACTGGGACGACATGATCGGCGTCAACCTCTCCGGAGTGTGGAAGACCGTCAAAGCCGCTGTTCCGCACCTGCTCTCGGGCGGCAACGGCGGCTCGATCATCCTCACCAGTTCGGTCGGCGGATTGAAGGCCTACCCCCACACCGGGCACTACATCGCCGCCAAACACGGCGTCATCGGGCTGATGCGCAGCTTCGCCGTCGAACTCGGCCAGCACTCCATCCGGGTCAACGCCGTGTGCCCCACCAATGTGAACACCCCGATGTTCATGAACGAAGGCACGATGAAGCTGTTCCGCCCGGACCTGAAGAACCCCGGCCCGGACGATCTCGCCGTGGCCGCGCAGTTCATGCACACGCTGCCCATCGGCTGGGTCGAACCCGTGGACATCAGCAACGCCGTGCTCTTCCTGGCGTCCGACGAGGCCCGCTACATCACCGGACTTCCCGTCACCGTCGACGCCGGCAGCATGCTCAAGTAGCTGGGCGGCGATGGGCGAACAACTCCACGTCGCCGGTTCGCCCACTATGTTCGAAGGCGATGAGCGCGCCATATCCGCCGGGCTATCCGCCGGCACTCACCTGCTACCGGCACCCGGACCGTCAGACCTATGTGCAGTGCACCCGGTGCGGACGTCCCGTCTGCCCGGAATGCATGCGGTCGGCGGCGGTTGGCCACCAGTGCGTCGACTGCGTCGCGGCCGCTGCGGCCGCCGTGCCTCCGGTGAAGACGGTGCGTTCGGGTTCGAGCGGGCGGATCGCGTTCGCCGATAGCCCGGTGACCTATTCGCTGATCGCCGTGAACGTGGTCATGTTCGTTCTCCAGATGGCGTCGCGCGGTCTGGAACGGCAACTGGTGCTGTGGCCGCCGGCGGTTGCCACCGGCGAGTGGTGGCGCATCTTCACCTCGGCGTTCATGCATTACGGCATCACCCACATCCTGTTCAACATGTGGGCGCTGTGGGTGGTCGGTCCGCCGCTGGAGCGGTGGCTCGGCCGTAACAGGTTCCTCGCGCTCTATGTGCTCAGCGCGCTGGGCGGCGGGGTGCTGGCATATCTGCTGTCACCGTTGAACTCCGCGACGGCGGGAGCCTCGGGCGCGATCTTCGGCCTCTTCGGCGCAACCCTGGTCATCGGTAGGCGGGTCAACATGGACACCCGCGGCATCATGGCCGTGATCGTGCTCAACCTGGCGTTCACGTTCGTCATCCCGTTGATCAGCGGGATGAAGATCAGCTGGCAGGGCCACATCGGGGGACTGCTGACCGGAATGCTGGTGGCCTGGATCTACGCGTACACACCTCACCAACGACGCAACTCCGTGCATGTGTGGGCGAGCGTCGCCATCCTGGTGGTGTTCGCCGCCCTGGTGTGGTGGCGCACCGGCCAGATTCTCGCCTTCATCAGCTGACGCGCTCTGCGACCCCGATCTGTTCAGCGGCCTCTGCGAGGCCTACTCGAACGACGGCGCACTCACGGCTGAACAGATCCGGGGACGCTGGACGGTAGCTCGGCGATCATGTCGACCTTCTCGGGATCGAAACTCAGAAAGTCCTTGATGGGCAACGTTTCCGGCATCGGCTCCGGGTAGCTCCACGCGACGTCCTCGACGACGGTGTCCCCGGAGACGAAGGCCCAGTACGTCGCGTACCCCTTGTAGTTGCAATAGCTCGTCGTCTCGGTGGGCCGGAGCAGGTCGGTGCGCACCAGGGCGGGATCGACGTACAGGCGGGGCTCCAGCGCGGTTTCGAAGACGATCATCGTGTCGGTGGTGTCGACCAGCGTCACGCCGGCGACCTCGACCCGCAACCGCCGGTGCGTGGGCCGGCAGTCCACCCGGTGGTACGGGTTGGGCGGATAGTGCACCAGTTGCCGGCCCTCTTCGAACCAGTTGTCCACCGCGTCCCACGGCACCCGCACGTAGCCGGGTGCCAGTGGTTCGGGCTCGGTGGGCAGGCCGGCCACCTCGTCGGCCGGGAATGCATAGCTCAGTGGGTGACCCTTGCGGTGCACCAGCAGCACGTGCTCGGTGTCGATGACGGTTCGGCCGGCACGGACGGCCTGCACGCGGCGCGGATGGGGTTCGACGAACACCAGGTCGTCGGCGATCGGAGTGGAGAACCAGCCGGCCGGGTCGACGGAGAACGGGCCGCGGCCCGCGGTGAGGGTCATGCCGCCATCCTAGAGCCGCACTACCAACATCAGACAATATTGGATTATTGTCTGATCTGTGGGACGAGGGCGCGCACCAGGAACCGGTCGACGAACCGGCGCTTGTCGGCGGGCGTCCGGTGCCGCCAGGACGGCCCCAACAGGAACAACGAAGTGGTGTGCAGCCACTCGACCACCGACCGGTCGTCGATGTCGTCGTACAGCCGGCCGGCCCCGCGCCACCGCGCCAGCAGCGGCCCGTAGTGGCGCAGCAGCACCTCGGCGATCGGTTCGGAGCCCAGCTCCAGCACGGTGGCCAGCGCCGAACTCCCGGCCGCGAAAAGCGCCTGGTTCAACGGGTCGACCGGATCCTGGTCGACCGAAAACACCGGCACCAGAACGATTTCCGGTAGGCAGCGGTGCGGATCGCCCGGATGGCGCAGTCCGGCAACCAGGTTGGACAGCGCGTTGTCGATGCGGCGCAGGATCAGTCCGAGCAACAGGTCGTCGCGTCCCGGAAAGTAGCGATAGAGCGTCGAGCGGGACACACCGGCCTCGTCGGACACCTCGGCCATCCGGATCGCGGTGTCTCCTCGGCGCACGATGCACCGGCCGGCGGCGTCGAGAAGCCGCGCGCGGGCCTCGTCGTCGTCGAGGATCGCGCGGTCATCGCCCCACCTTCGGCTGGCTTCCATGCCGAGATGTTAAGCCCCTCAGCCGAATCAGGAAGGATTCCGATGGCGTACTCCGCAGCCGATGAGTCGTTCACCCACCAGCTGCCGGTGACTTTCGACCAGGTGCACGACCCCGACCCGACCTGGTCCGACCGGTGCTACTTCTTCGCGGCGTCCCCGGACGGTTCGTTGTTGCTCGCCAGTGGATACGGCAACAATCCCAACACCGGCACCGGCATGGGGTACGTCAAGGTGAGCATGGCCGACGGCCGGCACTGGGACTTGTTGGCCGGCCGTCCGGTCACCGGGGACGACCGCGGGGAGCTCAGCGCCGGACCGATGCGCTGGACGTGTGTCGAACCGCTCAAGAAGTGGCGCCTGGATGTCGAACCCAACGCATCGGGCATCGCCTGGGAGCTGTACTACGAGCCGACCGCCCCGATGTGGGAACTGCTGCCGATGAAGGTGCGCGCCGAGGACGGCGAGATGCTCGCCGACATGTACCACATGAAGGAGCCCGGACGCTGGACCGGCTGGGTGGAGATCGGCGGCGAGCGCATCAGCGTCGACGGCTTTCACGGCGGACGCGACCGCACCTTCGGGGTGCGCGTCGCCGACAAGATCGACTTCTGGCTGTGGCTCGATGCGGGCTTCGAGGACTGCGCCATCGAGGCCTGGATCATCGAATCTGCTGATGGGACAACGCTGTACGTCGACGGCGGGATCACCCACAATGACGGAACGCTGTCGAAGCGGTTCGTCAAGATCGAACACGACGTCGAGTTCGACGGTGACCGCAAGCGCCCCGCCCGGGCCGCGCTCGCGTTCACCGACGAGGACGGGAAGGTCTACCGGGTCAGCGCGGACACCCCGCACCAGGCGGTCAACGCCTACTACGGGCTGCCGATGGGCCACTGCCAGTACGAGGACCTCGGTGACGGCGCGTACTTCATCCACTTCGTTTGGGACAGCACCGATCCGGACCAGTTGACCGAGACCGAGGGCAAGTCGATGGCGCTGGATCAGTTGATGCGCTTCGACCTGGACGGCAAGACCGGTTGGGGCATCTTCGAACTGCTGATGGGTGGTCAGGGTTATCGGCGCTACCCGAACTGGGCGGCGATGGACATGTCGGCCTTCACCCAGGACAAGACCCCGGTCGACCGCAACCTGGAGGCCTGGCTGCGCGACCGGGTGCCCGACGCCGACGACGTCCGCGTAGAGGGACTCGACCGGGTGGACTTCGGGCACTCCGCCGAAATGATGGTGCTGACCCTGGTGGAACGCCGCGGCGACGACGAGACCCGCCGAGAGGTGGTCCTCCGCCAGCGGCCGAAGCCGCCCGCGCTACTCGAACCCTACGACCTGCCAAGGCAATTCGAGATTTTGCGAGCGTTGGCCGGAACCGGAGTCCGGGTGCCGCCGGTGCTGTGGCTCGAGGACACCGGCGACGTCCTGGGCCGGCCCTTCCTGGTGATGGAACGCGTCCGCGGCGACGTCTTCGAGATGGACACCCCCGCCGTGCCCGACGAGACCGTCGTCCGGATGTGCCAGAGCTTGGTCGAGCAGATCGCAGCCGTCCACGCCGTCGACCTCGACGCCACCGGGCTGCGGACCCTCGACACCGGCGATCACCTGCGGCGCGAACTCGATCACTGGGCCGCCGAGATGGACCGCGTCAAACGGGGTCCATTGCCCGCACTCGAACGACTGCTGGCCGAATTGCGCACCTCCATGCCGCAGCCGCATCCGACGGTCACGCTGGTGCACGGCGACGCGAAGCCGGGCAACTTCGCCTTCACCGACGGCGAGGTCAGCGCCGTGTTCGACTGGGAGATGACCACGGTCGGCGACCCGCTGACCGACATCGGCTGGCTCGAACTGCTGTGGATGCAACCGGTCGGCATCGCCAGTCACCCCGCCGCGCTCGGCATCGACGAACTGCTCGCGCACTACGAGAAGGTCAGCGGCATCACGCTGCAAAACCGTTCCTGGTACCGCGCTTTCAACGCGTTCAAGATGGCCGTCATCTGCCTGATCGGCGCGATGCTCTACGACGAGGGCCACAGCAGCGACGAGAAGCTCCTGCTGGCCGCCTACGGCACCGGTCTGCTCACCAAGGTCGGACTGAGCGAGCTCGGTGTCGACGAGGACCTCGACGACGGACCGGTGCTGCCCCGCCAGGCTTTACAAAACTAGGGGACACTGTCACGCTGGGGCGATGGATTTCTCTCGCGTCGAACTGTCCGAGGACGACCGCGCGTTCCGGGACGAACTGCGGGGATTCCTGTCCGGGGTCGTCACCGACGAGGTCATCGCGCACGACCGCGCGACCGGCGAGAACTTCCACGAGGGTGTGCACCTGGCCCTGGGGTCGGCGGGTTATCTGGCCGCCGACTTCAACGCCGGTACCGGCGAGGGATTCAGCGCGGTGCGCCGGCGGATCTGGGAACTGGAGATCGCCCGCGCCCACACGCCGTGGTTTCACTGGGGGACAACCGCGATGGTGGCGCACACCGTCGCGGCGTTCGCGAGCCCGGAGTTGCGTGACGAGGTGTTGCCCGGGGTGCTGTCCGGGGAGCTGCGTCTGTGCCTGGGCTATACCGAACCCGAGGGCGGTTCGGACGTGGCCACCTGCAAGACGCGGGCGGTCCGGGACGGCGACGGCTGGGTTATCAACGGCTCCAAGATGTTCACGTCCAACGCGCACAACGCGCAGTACGTCTTCCTGATCACCAACACCGATCCGGATGCTCCGAAACACAAGAGCCTCACCATGTTCCTGGTGCCGATGGACTCACCCGGTGTCGAGGTCCAGGGCATCCGCACCGTGGACGGGGACCGCACCAACATCACCTACTACAGCGACGTCCGGGTGCCGGACCGCTACCGCGTCGGTGAGGTGAACGGCGGCTGGGCGGTGCTGCGCGGTGCGCTGGACGCCGAACATGGCACGGTCGAACGGGACAAGAGCGGTCTGGACAAGATCGCGGTGATGACCGAGCACATCAACCTGACGGCCGAGGCCGTCGACCGTATCGCCGCGCGCGCGAACGTGGCCGACGAGTCGGTGGCCTACCGGCTGGGCCGCTCGATCGCGCGGCTGGAGGCGGCGATGAGCACGCCGGAGATGTTCGGCCGGGTCGCGATCGCGCAGACCATGCGCGACGTGTCACCGGATCTGATGGACCTGCTCGGCGCGGCGTCGGCGTTGCCGGTGGACACCGACGGCGCCGCCGACGACGGCGGTGCCGAATACATCTTCCGGTTGGCCGGGCCGACCGGGGTGTACGGCGGCACTCTGGAGGTGTTCCGCAACATGATCGCCCAGCACGCGCTCGGACTGGGCAAACCGAATTACGCTGCGGCTCAGTAACAGTCGGATGCGCCGTCGACGATGAACAGCGCGCCGCTGGTGTAGCTGCTCTGCTCGGTGCACAGGAACGCGATGGTGGGCGCGACCTCGCCGACCAGTCCGAAGCGGCCCGCCGGGATGTGCGCGATCTCCGGGTCGCGGATCTCGGGTATCCCCATCATCGGCCGGGTCATCGGTGTTTCGATGGCGCCGGGGGCCACCGCGTTGACGCGGATGTTGTGCCGGGCCCAGGCGACGGCCAGGTTGCGCGTCATGCTGACGATGCCGGCCTTGGCCGAGCCGTAACCCGGGACCATGGGAACCGCGCGCAGCGCCGACATCGACGCGAGGTTGACGACGCTGGCCCCGCCGGCCGCCGTGGACGCGCGCAGCACCGGGCGCAGGCCGACCGTGAGCCGGTACGGTGCGGTCAGGTTCAGCGCGACGGAGGCCTCGAAGCCGTCGGGCTTCTTTTCGTCCAGTCCGCCGGGAAAATTCGCCCCGGCATTGTTGACCAGGACATCGAGGGTCGCGAAAGAGGCCGCGAATTCGTCGATCGCGGCGGGGTCGTCGAGGCGAAGTTGGCGGTATTGCATTCCGGTCAGGTCGGTGTCGTATTCGCCTGCCTTGGAACGTGTTCCGGTGATCGTGACGTCTGCGCCGGCGTCGCGGAACAGCGTCGCGGTGCCGTGACCGATACCACTGGTGCCTCCGGTCACAAGCACGGAGGTGCCGGTGAAGTCGAATGTGACACGTCCGGTCATCGATGCTCCAGTTCCTCGATCTGCTTGGTGAGCCAGGCGCGCTCCCAGAAGTTGTTGCTCCGCGCAAGCAGGCTTTCATGGGCGGCGATCAGAATGGTTGTGGCCCGTTGGTTGTCGGGCTGCTCGCGGGCGACGGGCTCGGCCAGCTGGATCGCGTGCACCGGGCGGTCCTCGGCCAGGTGCGCCGCGGCGCGTGCGAGCAGGTTCTCAGCCCCGGCCAATTCGACGATGTCGCCGTACGTTTCCACGGGGCTCACGGCATACAGCTCGGTGGTCGAGCGGTGGTGGAACCAGCCCGTGTAGTTCTCCCAGATCGCCCGGACGTCCCAGGACACCTTGCCGTAGCCCTGGCCGACATCCAGTTCGGCGGGCAGGGTGATGTCGCGCATCAGCGTGTAGACGTCCGTTCCCGCGTTCATGCCCGCGACGGTCCGGTCGTGCAGGTACCGGACCGCGTCACGGAGCCGCGTCAGCTCGGTGTGGATGCGGTCCGCGCCGACGACAGGGTCGAAGTGTCCGGTGATCAGCATGTCGGGGTGCAGCTCTCTGACCCGTTCGATGGACGAGATGGTCTCCAGCGCGTCACGGTAGCGATCGCCGCGCATGGTGACGAAGTTGGGGATGTGACCGAGCAGCGGGCCGAACGTGTTGCCGCACAGACAGATCCGCTGTTCGGGCAGCCACACCACCAGGGAGTCGGTGGTCTCGCCGCCCGGAGTCGCCAGCAGTTCGATGGTGCGGCCGCCGACGGTCAGCGTCAGGGTGTCGTCGACCTCGAGGTCGGCGGTCCCGGCGGCCTGTGGTGGCAGGGTGCCACCGACGCGGTCCTGGATGGCCTTGATGCCTCGCCTCAGTCTGTCGGAAAAGGCGAAACCGCTGTTGCGGGCCCGGAAGGCGGCCAGCCGGTCGTTGTCGTCGCGCCACTGTCGCCAGTTCGCCTGGGCCACAACCGTTGTGCCGGGATCCCGCATCACGTCGAGACCACCGACGTGGTCGTAGTGGCCCTGGGTGACGATGATGTAACGGGTGGGGGAGTCGTCCACGGCGTCGAAGTTGGCCCGGTGGACCGGGCTTTCGAAACCCATGCCGGTGTTGACCACCACCCGGCCGTCGCCGGTGGTCAGCAGGTAGGCGTTGGACAGCCCGGGCGACATCCAGATGCCCGGCGCGACCTGCGTGGCGTGCGGTGCCGTCGCTGGCGCGAGCGCGTCGGCGCCCGGGCGGCTGCGGTAGATGGGTTCGAAGTCGTTATCGCTCATCGGACTTCCGGCTTGACGTCGAAGCGGTCGAAGTAGAAGTCGAACCGCGACCGGATCTCGTCCGGGGTGACACCGAAGTGCGCGCGCAGGTCGTAGCGAACCTGCCCGTGCTTGCCACGCGGGTTGCCGTCGAGGTAGGCGCGGAACGCCTTGACGACGGGCGGTGTCAGCTCCACTCCGGCGCGCGCGTACAGGTCGTCGAGAAGCTCGAGCTCGTGACCGTTGAGGTGGTGGAAGCCGACGTCGACGCTGCGGTCGGCGGGGACCAGTTCGCGGTCACGCACGCAGGCCGACAGCAGCCGGTGCACCCGGTCGGTCCAGTAGTCGATCAGCCACTGCGGATCGATACTGCGGCGGCGCAACCGATCCGAGTACGCCATCATCGTCACCGCCGACTGGATCACCGCGACGGGGTCACGATGGGTGAACGCGACCGTGGCGTCGGGAAACGTCGCCATCAATGGGCCGAGTTGCTCGCTGTGCTGCGGAGATTTGAGCACCCAGGTGCGCGGTCCGCGCAGGAAGGTCAATGCCTGCAGCACCTTCTTGGTGTACGCGTAATGCCGCGTCTGATCCAGCCCCAGATAGAAGTCGCGCCAGCCGGGAACGCGGGCGTGCCACTCCAGCACGTAGGCCGAGAAGTCCAGATCCTGTAGCTCGCACTCTTCTTCGATGGCCTCCGGCAACCGGTCGTGCAGGGCGGCCGTGTGCGGTGCGGAGACCATCATCGCCTCGTGCTCGCCCTTGGCCGCGGTGTAGCGGGGATCGATGCCGAAGGTGTCGGGGCCCTGCCCGGGCAGCGGCATCGGCTCGCGGCTCTCCCAATACGGCAGTGCGCGTCGCCGGGTGTCGGCGGCCAGGAGGTTCACCAGATGGGTGGTGCCCGATCGCGGCATGCCGACGACGATGATCGGCCTGTCGATCTCGATCGCCTCGACTTCCGGGTATCGCTTGATGAACCCGGTCAGCGATAATCTGTTGCGCAACAACCGCACGACGCGGGACCGTAACGTTCCGCGGATCAACTGTGTGAGGCCGTCGTCGGCTTCGATCGCCGCGACGTAGGCGCCGACGCGCGCGAGGACGCCGTCGGCCTCGTCCAGGTCGTCGACGCCGGCCTGCTCCACCGCTTCGGCCAGCATGCGATCCATGTCGAGGTCGACGACCCTGGATTCGGTGTGGTCGAGGATCTGCCGTTGCACATCGGTGAGGCGTGGTGCGACGAGATCGTCAAACTCCAGCACGGTGGCGGTTTCGCCCATCGCATGCTCCGATTCGCGATTGTGAGCGTCGAATATTCGATGTACTCTTCGAAAATATGACGCCCCTGAAGGTAGGGCTCTCCGCCGGGGTTGGTCAAGTACCGTCCCCGCCGACGGAACGGGTCATCGCGGTGCTGGAGCTGCTCGGAGCGCAGCCGCGGCAGGCATTCCCGTTGACACACATCGCGCGCACCCTCGGCATCAGTCGCGCCACCGCGCACGCGATCCTGGCCACCCTCGTCGCCCACCGTTGGGTGGTGCGCGACGAGCAGACCGGCGGATACTCCTGGGGGCCCGCGTTGGCGTCGATCGCCAGGGTCGCCGGCGACCGGCCGTTTCACGGGATCCTGCAGGATCTCTACGAGACGGTCGGGGTGCAGGTGTGCGTCGCGCGCCGCGAATCCGGCACCGTCACCGTGGTCGACAGCGTCGGCGACTCGCCCGCGGGGTCGCCGATCCGCACCGGGTTCCGGCTTCCCCTCGTCGCTCCGTTCGGTCGCGACTACCTCGCCTGGGCCGGTGACGACGAGCGCAATGCCTGGCTGGCGGGGATCGGGAACCCCACGACCGAACTGACGCAGCGCCTTTCGGCTGTGCTGCAGGAGATTCGCCGTCGGGGGTATCTCATCGAACGGCTGAGCCGTGAGTACGCCCGCGTCTACACGGCGCTGCGCGCGCTGTCGGTGGACGGCGAACCCGACGCGATCACGGCGCGACTGGCGGGGGCGTTCGCCGATCTGACGGTGGTCGACTTTCTGCCCGGGGAACTCCGGGCCGGGCGGACCCATCCGGTGGCGACGGTGTCGGCTCCCGTCAAGCAGGGCGCGGCCGGGGTGACCATGTCGGTCACCGCGGCGCCGTTCGCCGAACTCAGCAAGGCCCGAATCGAAACCCTGGGCAGGCAGGTGTGCTCGGCCGCGGCGCGGGTCGAAGCGATGTTGGCCGACGACTCGAGGGAATCGGCATGAAGTCATGCATCGTCACCGGGCCGGACAAGACGGACGTCGTCGAGGGGCCCACACCGGTCACCGGTCCACGAGACGTGCTGGTCCGGATTCGCGCGTGCGGAATCTGCGGCAGCGACTCGATGTACATCGCGATCGGCGGCCTTCCGCCCCGGCAGGGCCACATGCCACTCGGACATGAGCCTGCCGGCGAAGTCGTCGAGGTGGGCGCCGAGGTCACGGACGTCCGAATCGGGGACCATGTCGTGATCAACCCGATGGCCGCACCCGGCGGCATCATCGGCAACGGCGGTCCTCAGGGCGGCCTGTCGGAGTACCTGCTGATCGAGGACGCGCGCCGCGGGGTGAGTCTGGAGGTGATTCCGGATCACATTCCGTTCGAGGTCGCCGCGCTCAACGAACCCATGGCCGTCGCACGCCATGCGGTGAACCGCTGCCGGCCCGCGGCCACCGACAAGGTGCTGATATTCGGTGCCGGACCCATCGGGCTCGGAGCCGTCCTGGCCTTCAAATCTGTTGGCGTGCAGCATGTCACGGTGGCCGATGTGATCGCGTCCCGCCTCGAGAAGGCGCGGGCGATCGGAGCCGACGCGGTCATCGACTCGAGCACGGAGAACGTCCGCGAGCGGCTCATCGAGTTGCACGGCGAGGGCACGGCCATGTTCCCCGGCAAGGCGGACACCGACATCTACCTCGACGCGGCGGGTGTGCCCGCCGTCATCGACACCGCGCTCGCGTCGGCGAAGACCGGAGCCACCGTCGGCGTGGTCGCCGTACACAAACAGCCAGTATCCGTCGACTTCGTGACCGTGATGAGCAGCGAAGTGTCGATCGTCGGATCGATGGGCTACCCCGAGGAGTTCTTCGAGGTCACCGCCGACCTCGTGGCGAACTGGCAGAAGTACGCGATGATCATCAGTCACGCCATCCCGTTTGCCGACGTCGCGACCGCCCTCGCGAAGGCGGGGACCCCCGGTGCCGCCGACAAGATCGTCGTCACCCGGGACTGATCAGGCCTTGAGTCCCACCGCGTGACGCAGCTGGGCCAGGAACTGGTCGCCGTCGTCACTGCGAACGATGTAGTGCGACACCGCAACCCGGACCGCCGCGGCCGCCTTCACCGCGCCGTTGGGTCCGGTCACCAACTTCTCCAGGCGGGCGCGCATCAGCGGGATCACCCGCGACAGCGCCTCGATGGACACCTCCGGCTCGATGTCGACGATCCGGACACCCGAGTAGGACTGCTGGTATTCCACGATGAATCGTAGTGCGGCGTCCAGCTTTTCACTGCCACGCAGGTCGGCGGTGACCTTCGTGATGCCGGATTCGAAGGCCTCGCGTTCGAACACGCCGAAGGCCTTGAGCAGTTCATCCTTGGAGGCGAACCAGCGGTACAAAGTGGGCCGCGACACCCCGGCCTGCGAGGCCACGTCCGAGAGGCTGAGCTTGGCCTGACCGCTGCGCCCCAGCACTTCGGCGGTCGCGCGCAGGATCCGGTGCCGCGAGGACATCTCCTCGTCGGTCGGGGGCGCGGCGTCACTCACCCGTCAAGCGTTACAAACGCATACCTGTTTGTAAATACTTTCCGTAAACTGGTGTGGCGGGACGTCGCGACTGGGCAGACTCGCTGCCATGAGCGGACCGCTGGAAGGTGTCAAGGCCGTCGAACTCGGTGTCTGGGTGGCCGGTCCCGCGGCCGGCGGGATCCTGGCCGACTGGGGCGCCGACGTCGTCAAGATCGAACCGCCGTCCGGCGATCCGGCCCGGATGTGGGGACGCATGCTCGGTCTGGGTCCGGACGTCAATCCACCGTTCGAGATGGACAACCGGTCGAAGCGCAGTGTCGTACTCGATCTGGGCACTCCCGAGGGCCGGGAGACGGCACTCGAATTCCTCTGCGACGCAGACGTTTTCGTCACCAATATCCGTCCCGCCGCACTGCAGCGGCTGGGTCTGGACTTTCAGGCCGTCGCTGCGCGCAATCCCGCGCTGGTGTACGGCATCGTCACCGGCTACGGCCTCGAGGGGCCCGACGCCGACCGGCCCGCCTACGACGTCGCGGCGTTCTGGGCCCGGGCCGGCATCGCCGACCTCCTGACTCGTCCCGGTGACACCCCGCCGTTCCAGCGCGGCGGAATGGGCGACCATTCGTCGGGCATGACGCTGGCCGCGGCGATTTGCGCGGCCCTGGTGTCCCGCAACCGCACCGGCGCGGGGCAACTGGTGACGACCTCGCTGTACCGCCAGGGCGCCTACACCGTCAGCTTCGACCTGAACACCGTGCTGATGAGCGGCCAGTCGATCGCGATCGGCCAGCGCGAGACGATGAACAACCCGTGCATGAACAACTACGCGACCGCCGACGGCCGGCGCTTCTGGATCGTGGGACTGGAGGTCACGCGGCACTGGCCGCCGCTGTGCCGCGCGGTCGGACGCCCGGAGTGGCTGACCGACAACCGGTTCGACACTCCGCGCGCCCGCGCGGCCAACGCGACCGAGTTGATCGCCGAACTGGACCGGATATTCGCCACGCGGACTCTCGCCGAGTGGAGCGAGATCTTCGATGGTGAGGCCGACTTCTTCTGGGCGCCGGTCAATACGCTCGATGACGTGCTGGTCGACGATCAGTTCCATGCCGCGGGAGGTGTGGTGTACGTGCCCGACGGTGATGACTCGATCCCGATGGTCGCCTCACCGGCCGACTTCTACGGCACTCCGGCGCAACCGCGTTGCCCCGCACCGGAACTCGGCCAGCACACCGACGAGGTGCTCGCGGCGCTGCGCGGGGAGCGGTGACCCGCCTCCACGACGGGCTCCCGAGCTGCCGGTGTAGTCAGCGGGGACGGACGAGGACGGACTGTTGGATCGCGCCGACGGGGCCGCCCTCGTCGAACAAGGTTCCCAGGGTGACGCCGATGCCGTCTGTGCCGTAACTGGTTTCGGCCCTGATCCCGGTCCATGCGCCGACGGGCATCCGGTGCAGATGCACCGCCAGGTCGGTGTTGAGGAAGGTGAATTTGCGGATGTCGATCTTGTTGCCGAGGCCGTTGGCGCAGTCGGCCACGGTGAACAACCGCTGCACGCCGGTAAGCGCCTCCCCGCCGACCAGGCTGACTTTCGGGGTGAGCCAGGACTCGCCCGGACCGGGGTCGGCCAGCGCGGTCAGCCAGCGCCAGTCGACGCTGTGCACGTAGTTGGTGTCCCAATCCTTGGCCATGTCCCGGCTGCGCGCCTCGGCCAGCGGCCGCAACGGCGTCGCCGGCGCGTGCAACAGACCCGCGGTGTCCAACGTCTGCAGTCGCCAGGCGCTGGCCCTGGCGACCGCACGCGGACCATCCGGCCCCGCGGCGAGCATCTCGGCGCTGACGAGCTCAATCTGCTTGCCGGGCCGGTCGATTCGACTCTGTATCCAGAAGTCGCCATCGGCGGGCACCGGTCCGAGCAGGTCGATGACGACGCGGGCGATGCGGGTGTCGTCGCGCTGCGCGCAGCGTTCCAGACCCCGCACCAGCAGGGCCGAGACCGGCCCGCCGTGCTGGATCTTGGGCGACCAGGTGCTGCGCACCAGATCGGTGGCGGCGAACTTCTCGCCGCGTTCGTCGTGGGCGTCGACGAGTTCGTAGTAGGAGTCAGGACCCATCGCTCGCTCCTTCTCGCCCCTCGTGCCTCGGGGCGAATCGTCGACTCGCCGTCAACGGTGTGCCTCTCGATCCAGTGGACCCGTCCCGGCGACCTCGACGGTCAGCGTGTCGACCCGGGACAGTTTGGTGCCGCGCAGCCGTTCCGGGTAGGCGTCGGTGCTGCTGAGCACGAACAGGGTCTTGTTACCGGGACCGCCGAGCGCGCAGGCGATCGCGACGCGCCCGCCGGTTTCGACACGGTCGGTGACGGCCCCGCCCGCCGTGATCCGGTCGAACCGGTGCGCCAGCGTCATAGCGGTCCACACGCCGCCCTCGACGTCGATGGCCAGGCCGTCGGGCGGCCCCGCCAAGCCGTCGGCGAATATCCGGCGCTCCGACAGCCCCTCGTCGCCGACGGTGAACGCGCTCAGCCGCCGTCCGGTTGACTCGGCCACGATCAGGGTGGCGCCGTCGGGGGTGAGCACCATGCCGTTGGGGAAGTCCAGACCGCTGGCCACCACGGTTGCGGAGCCGTCGGGGTCGATCCGGATGACGACGCCGCACTCCCGGGCCTGGGAGCCGACATAGGCGCGGCCGGCCGCGTCGACCACCATGTCGCCGAGCGGCGCCGGCGCAAGGTCGGTCAGGTCGGCGACGACGGTGAACCGGTCCCCGTCGTAGGACAGCACCTGCCTGGCCTCGGTGGAAACGACGAGCAGCGTGCCGTCGGGACGGAAACCCAGCCCGGAGGGGGCGTGACCGGGCATCGGGACGGTCGTCGTCGACCCGCACAACGTAACCGTGTGCAACGCCTCGCCGAGCATGTCGGAGAACCACAGCATCCCCTCGAACCACCGGGGACCCTCGCCGAAACAGAAACCGTCCGTCAGAGGATGCAGCGACGTTGCACCTTTACAAATCACGGCACAAGTGTCACGCTCGCTAGGTGCCACTGTCAACCACCGGACGTTCTTCATGAGCATGAAGAAGTATTACGGCCACACACTGTTGTACCTGCACGAAACCATCGCGCTGGGCTCCGGCCGCGGAGCGCAGTTCGCCGCGGCGTTCGGTGAGCTGTATCAGCCGATGATGGAGGAACTCGGCGCCCGGCTGTTCGCGATCTGGGAGACCACCCCGTACAACGGGCACTGGCCGCAGGTGACGGTCATCTGGGAGATCGACGCGTTCGCCGACTACGCCCGCATCGGCCGCGCCCAGTCGGCGGGCGGCAGCCATCACGACGCCGCGGCGAAATGGTCGCAGTACCTGTCCGGGCTGGGCGCCACGGGCGAGGGCCGGATCATGTACGCCGGCAAGTACAACAAGACCCTGGCGCAACTGCGGGAGGCCGAGTTCGGTACCGGACTGGTGATCCAGGAGATCATGCAGACCAAACCGGGCCGCCAGGACGACTACATCCGCGAACTCGAACGGCTCTACGTGCCCTGGTCGGAATCCACCGGGAAACGCTGGCTGGGCTCGTTCATCACCACCTTCCGGTTCAACGAGGTGATCCACTACTGGGCGCTGGACGGCGACTGGGACTGCTTCGAGAACCACTACCCGTCCTGGAAGGACGCACCCCCCGCCGAGATCGTCACCTGGATGAGCGTCGCACCGGCCCTTCGCGACGGCTGGGAGGACTCGATCCTGCAGGCCCTGCCACCCTCGCCACTTCAGGGATAGAGACATGAATCAGCCTGTTCTTCAAGACTTCTCCTACGATCCGTTCGATCCGGACGTGATGGCCGACCCGCTGCCGTACTACCGGACGTTGCGCGACCGGCACCCCGTCTACTACATCGGCAAGTGGGACACCTACGCGCTGTCCCGATTCGATGACATCTGGCAGGTGCTCGGGGTCAACGACGGCACCTTCGTCGCCTCGGAGGGCACCCTGCCGGCCGCCAACGTGCTGGAGCATCACAACGACGGGCCCGTGACCGATCCTCCGTTGCACCCCATGCCGTTTCACGCCAACTTCGACTCACCGATCTACGAGAACGTCCGGCGCTGCACCTCGGCGCAGTTCCGGCCGCGGTCGGCCACCAAGCTGACCGATCGGATCCGCGCACTGGCCAACGAACGCCTCGACGAGCTGCTGCCGCGCGGACGGTTCGACCTCACGCAGGACTACGGCGGCATCGTCGCGGCAACCATGGCGTGCGAATTCGTCGGTCTTCCAGACGATCTCGCGCCCGAAGTTCTCGCCATCGTCAACGCCGGCACGCTGGCCGAGCCCGGGGAGGGTGTCGAGGTCGGCAACGCGCGGCCGGGCTTCCTGTCGTATCTCACTCCCATCGTCGAGCGCCGCCGGGCCGAGGGCGCCGACGGCAGTGTGCCGATCGCCGACAGCCTGATCGGCTTTCGGCTGCCCGACGGCTCGGCGTTCGACGACGTGGAGGCCGCCACCCAGATGCTCGGCGTCTTCATCGGCGCCACCGAAACCGTTCCGAAGGTCACCGCCACCGGCCTGTGGGAGCTCAGTCAGCGGCCCGACCAGTTGGCCGCGGTGCGCGCCGACCTGGACGCCAACGTGCCGGTGGCACGCGAGGAGATCATCCGCTACTGCGCGCCCGCGCAATGGTTCGCCCGAACCGTCCGGTGGCCCTACACCATTCACGACACCACGCTGGAACCCGGGCAGCGGGTCATCACCCTGCTGGCCTCCGCGGCCCGCGACGAGCGCGAGTACGACGACCCCGACGCCTTCATCTGGAACCGGCCCATCGAACGGCTGCTGTCCTTCGGGCACGGTCAGCACTTCTGTCTCGGCGTCCACGTGGCACGCCAGGAGATCACCATCATGATGCAGGAGTTCCTCAAACGAGTCCCGGACTACCGCATCGTGGCGGACGGGGCGTCCCGGCCGCCATCGAGTTTCCAGTGGGGCTGGAACAGCATCCCCGTGGAGGTGTGAGCAGATGTGGTGTCACCGGCTCGTCGCGCCCTACACGTTCGAACGGGTCGACATTCCCGAGCCCGATCCGGAATCCCTTGCCGAGCGCCAGGTTCTGCTCCGGTTCCTGGCCGCCGGCATCTGCGGCAGCGACCTGCCGGGTTTCAAGGGCACCCAGGGCAAGCTGCCCGGTGACATCGGAGCGTGCGCGGCCGGAATCGACGGCTTCCCGATCCACGAGATCGTCGGCGAGGTGCTGGCCAGCCGCCACCCCGATCACGCCGTCGGTGACCGGGTGGTGGGCTGGGCATCGGGCTTCGACGGGTTGATGGCCGTCGTCCGTTCCGACGGTGACGGCCTGGTGTCCTACGACCCCGCGCTGAGTCCGGAACTGGCCGTCGGCCTGCAGCCGCTGGCGTGCGTGCTGTACGCCCTCGAACAGGTCGGCGACCTGACCGGGAAGCGGGTGACGATCATCGGGCAGGGCTCCATCGGCCTGCTGTTCGCCTACGTCGCAAAGGCTTTGGGCGCCGTACATGTGACCGGCGTCGACCCGGTCGACCGCTCGGCACTGTCAGCGACGTTCGGCGTGGACACCGCCGTGCGTTCCACCAGCGACCGCTGGGTGGGCCGGATCGAATACCCGGACAAGGCCGATGTCGTCATCGAGGCGGTCGGGCACCAGGTCGCCACACTGCAGCACGCGGTGGAGGCGGCCGCGTTCGCCGGCACCGTCTTCTACTTCGGGGTGCCCGACGACGACTGCTACCCGATCAGCATGCGAACCATGTTGCGCGGCAACCTCACCCTGAAAGCGGGGGTGACCGCCGACCGCACCCGGGTGCTCCACGCGGCCGACGAGTTCGCGCGTGCCCATCCGGACCTGTTGCCCGCCTACATCACGCACACCTTCGGGATCGACGACGTGCAGGCCGCGTTCGAGTTGGCCTGCCGGCCGGTGCCGGAACGCGTGAAGATCGTGATCGTCCCTTGAGTTCACGGAGCCGGCTTCAGGATGCCCTCGCCGGCAAGCGGCACGTGTGGGGCGGCTGGGTGGTCGGGCCCACCGCGATGGGCCCGGAGGAGTACGCCCGGGCCGGGTACGACTACGTCGGATTCGACACGCAGCACGGGTATCTCGACGACGCCGACGTGGCGACCATGCTGCGCCGACTGGAACATGTCCCGATCGCCACCGCGGTGCGACTTCCCTCGGCCGCTCCGGCGCCGATCGGCCGCGTCCTCGACGCCGGCGCGGACGCCGTCGTCATCGCGCTGGTCGAAACCCCCGAGCAAGCCGCCGCCGCTGTCGCCGCGACCCGGTACGCCCCAGCCGGTGTACGCAGCTTCGGTCCGCTGCGGGCGTCGCTGGGGGTCAGCACCGCGGAACTGGAGGAGCGCGCCGGGGTCTACGTCATGATCGAGACGGCGGCCGCGTTGCCGGCACTCGACGAGATCTGCGCGGTCCCCGGGCTCAGCGGCATCTACGTCGGTCCGGCCGATCTGGCGATATCGATGGGCCACGGCCTGGCGGAGATGACCACCGCACCGGCGATGCTCGATGCGATCGACTCCATCCAGGCCGCGGCCACCGCGGCGGGCCTGGTGGCCGGAATCCACGCCGGTGACGGTCGCACCGGAAAGGCGATGGCGCAGCGCGGTTTCCGGATGATCACGTTGGCGTCGGAGTCCCAGGCACTGCGGCGCGGGGCAACCGAACACCTGCGCGAGGCCGGCGGGCAGGGCGTCACCGCTACGACGAAGGGCTACAACTGACGTGGCGGTGGTGGCCGACAACGATGCCCGCGAGGAGTTGGCGCTGCTGCGCGCCTCGGTGCGAGACGCCCTCGCGGCGGGAGCCCAACTCGACGATCTGGGATTGTGGTCGACCCTCACGCCGCCCGACGGCTCGCTGGCGCTGGGCATGGTCGTCGCCGAGGAGTTGGGCCGCGGCCTGTACGCCGGGCCCGCGTACGACGTCATGGTCGGCAACCTGGTAGCGGCCGAACTCGGCATTGACGCCGACGCCGCCTTCGTCACCGGTGACGCCCCGGGCATCATCGACCCAACGGTGGCGGTGCCACCGGAGACCTTGCTCCTCATCGCCACCGGCGACACCCTGGCCGGCGCGCTGGTGGCGGCCGCGCAGGTCGACGAGACCCCGTCGATGGACGTCACCCGCCGGACCGTCCGCTACTCGGTGGGCGCAACGGATCCGGTTGCAGGGCAGCCGGATACCGTCGCACGCACCCGAACCGCACGCGGCCTGCTCTACGCCGCGGACACCCTCGGCTGCATCGAGCACGTCCTGGACAAGACCGTCGAATACGCCAGACAACGCACCACCTTCGGCGCTCCCATCGGCAAGTACCAGGCCGTCGCCCACCGATTGGTCGACCACACCATCACCGCCCGGCAACTGCGACTGCTCCTCGACGACGCGGCTGCCACGTTCGACGCCCGCGGTGAGGCTCTGGCATTGCGGCTGGCCACCGCCGAGACCTTCCTGTGGGGCCGCGGAACCGAGATCATCAGCGACTGCATCCAACTGTGCGGCGGCATCGGGTTCACCTGGGAATGGGGCCATCACCTCTACCTGCGCCGCACCGTGCAGAACTGCACCCTCGGCATGGGATACGGCCGACCGCGGCGACGCCTGGCCGAGGAGGCCGGCTGGTGAACACCACGATCGGCGAATACCGCAGCCAGGTGCGGCAATTCATCGCCGACCGGCGACCCGCCGGTCAGTGGTACGACGGCATCCGGGTACCGCGTGACCCGGAAACCGAACGCGCCGTGCGTCGCTGGTACGCCGACCTGTTCACCGCCGGCTACATGGGCGGGTCGTGGCCGGCCGAGTACGGCGGTCACCCGGGACACACCCCGCAGCACGATGCCACGGTGATGGAGGAGATCGTCCGCGCCCGGGCGCCACGGCCGATCGACCAGGTGATGCTGGCGGCACATCTGATCATCACGTTCGGTACCCCCGCGCAGAAGGACCGGTATCTGCCGAGAATCCGCTCAGCCGAGGACATCTGGTGCCAATTGCTGAGCGAGCCGAGTGTCGGCAGCGACCTGGCGCGGCTCACCACGAAAGCCACCCGGCAATCCGACGGCACGTTCCGGGTGGACGGCCAGAAGGTGTGGACCACCGACGGACAGTGGTCACAGATGGGTGTCCTGCTGGCCCGAACCGACCCGGACGCCGCGCGCCCACACGCCGGACTCACGATGTTCGTCGTCGACATGGCCACGCCCGGCATCGACGTGCGTCCGATCCGCGAGATGACCGGCTCGGACGAGTTCTGTGAGGTGTACTTCGACGGCGCCGTGCTGCCCGCCGACAGCGTCCTCGGCGGGCTGAATCAAGGCTGGGCGGTGGCCAATTCGGGCCTGGCGTCCGAGCGCGCCTATGTCGGCGCCAACGCGGTGATGCTCGAGCTGCTGTTCGACGATCTGGTCGAGTTGGCCCGCACGGTCGAACTGCCCGACGGTGCCGCCATCGACGACCCCGTGGTGCGGGAGGACCTGGCCGACTTCCAGGCCCGCGTGGCCGCTGTGCAGCACATCGCCCGCGACGCGGTCGACAAGCTCGCGCGGGGAACCGACACTCCATCCGACGGCATGATCGCCAAACTCGCCTACACCGAACTCAACGTCGCGCTGTGCCGGTATGCGATCACGCTCGCCTCCTCCGGCCGGTTGCGGCCGGACGGCGTCGAGCTGAATGACCGTTGGCAGCAGGCGTTCCTGTGGTCGCGGGCATTGACCATCTCAGGCGGCTCGTCGGAGATTGTGCGAAACGTACTGGCGACCCAGCTGCTGGCTCTGCCGAGATCCTGGTGAGGGGACTGCGATGACCGACCGTGAAAAGATCCGCGAGTTGATCGCGGCCTACGCACTGTTGTTGGACGCCGACGACATCGAGGGATGCCTCGGCCTGTTCACCGCGGACTCGGAGTACCTGGTGTTCGGCAAGACGCTGCTCGGCCCGGACAAGGTGCGCAAGATGTTCACCCGGGCCCCGCGCGGCATCCACCTGACCGGTGCGTCGGTGATCACCGTCGAGGGTGACACCGCCTCGGTGCGCACCCAGGTGCTGTTCGTCGAGGCCGGCACCAATGTCATGCGGCCCGCGCTCTATGACGACGATCTGGTGAAGGTCGGCGGTGACTGGCGGTTCAAGCGTCGGCGTTGCCAGTTCCTCACCACCGCAGGCCTATCCGACGTGCCACAGGAGCAGCTGCCATGACCGGTCGCGTCGCTCTGGTGACCGGAGCCGCCCGCGGGCAGGGCGCCGCCATCGTGCGGCGGTTGCGCGCCGACGGCATCAAGGTTGCGGCCGCGGACCTGGCCGGCGACGAGCTGACCGCGGGTGTCGAGCGGCTGGCCGACGACGGGGTAATCGCGGTGCCGCTCGACGTCACCTCCGAACAACAGTGGGCCGCGGCCGTCACGACGGTTCTCGACGCGTTCGGCTCGCTGAGCACGCTGGTCAACAACGCGGGGGTGCTGCACCGAGCCGCACTGGCCGAGGAGACCGCGGCCGGCTTCGAAAGGCTCTGGCGGGTAAACACATTGGGTCCGTTCCTGGGTATCCAGGCATGTCTTCCCGCACTGTGTCAAGCCGACGGCGCGTCGATCGTCAACACCTGCAGCACCGGCGCGCTGCGACCCTTTCCCAACCACGCCGCCTACGGCTCGTCGAAGTGGGGGCTGCGCGGGCTGACGCAGGTTGCCGCCGCCGAACTGGCACCGTCGCGGATCCGCGTCAACGCCGTGCTGCCGGGCGCGGTGGCGACTCCGATGCTCGACGAGCAGACGCAGGCCCGGCTGATCGCGGGAGCGACCACGGGCCGGTTGGGCACTCCGATGGAGATCGCGGACGCAATCGCCTTCCTGGTGTCCGATGCGGCGTCGTTCATCACCGGTGCCGAGCTCGTCGTCGACGGCGGGCAATCCCTGAAGATCGGATGATCCTGTGCCGCAAATGCTTTCGATAGGCTTCGGGTAACCGTGGACGTCACCGCACGTCTCGATCCCGCACTGCGCCATCTGGCGGGCACCCGCACCGATCTGTCATCCGAGGTGCTGCCCGACGTCCGTGACGGTCTGAACCAGCGGCGCGCGCAGGAGGCCGACGCCTTGGACACGGCGGGCGTTGATGTCACGGACACCCGCATCGGGACGGTCCCGGTGCGCGTCTACCGCGGCCACCAGGGTCGTGCGCCGGCGGTGATCTATTGCCACTCAGGTGCTTTCGTCCTGGGAAACCTCGACACCGACCACCGGCAGTGCGTCGAACTGGCCCGCGGCGCCGAATGCGTCGTGGTGTCGGTCGACTACCGGCTGGCCCCGGAGCATCCTTATCCCGCCGCCGTCGTGGACGTCGACACGGTGTACGACGCGGTGATCGGCGGGGAGTTCGGCGTCGACCCGGGGCGGGTGGCCGTCGCGGGCAGCAGCGCCGGCGCCGCACTGGCGGCCGGCATCGCCCAGCGCGCCGGAGACCGGCTGGTGTTCCAGCTGCTGCACCAGCCGGTGCTCGACGACCGTCCGTCGCCGTCGAAAGAGGAGTTCGCCGACACCCCCGGTTTCGACGGTCCCGCCACCGACCTCATGTGGAGGTACTACCTCGGCGGAACGGCCCGCCCGGACGATGCGGTGCCGGCCGCCGTTTCCGACCTGACCGGGCTGCCGCCGGCATTGATCACCTGTTCGGAACTGGACCCGCTGCGCGACGAGGCGATCGACTACGCCCTGCGGTTGATGTGGGCCGGCGTCGCCACCGAACTGCATGTCTTTCCCGGCACTTGCCACGGCTTCGATGCGTACCTTCCCGACTGGGACGTGAGCCGGCGATTGTTCGACATGCAGGCGGCCGCGTTGCGGCGGGTGTTTCGGGCCTGATCAGGGCGCTGATTAGCGGGTCAATAACCGGGTATCCCTCCGCCGTTATCCGCTTTCACGGATGGAGTGACCATGGCCGGCCCCCGAGTTCAGCACAGTCATCCCTCGCTACCCAGCGACGTCGACCACCATGTCCCGCCATTCGACCGATTCGCCTCCACAGTCGCCACCTGGGTGTCGAAAGCCTGGTTCTTCGTGGCTTGTATGTCCATCGTGGTGATCTGGGCGCCCACCTTCGTCTTCCTGCCGCTCGACACCTGGCAACTCATCATCAACACCCTGACCACGATCATCACGTTCCTCCTGGTTGCCCTGCTTCAGAACACACAGACCCGTAGCGACAACGCCATGCAGCAGAAGCTCAACGCCATCGCCGACGGCCTGGCCGACCTGATGCGCGAGACGGGCGGTAGCGACAGCCGGCTGGCAGACGACCGACGTGAGTTGCTCGCCGCCGTCGGGCTCGAGGATTACGAGAGCACCGACTGACCGATGAGCGACCAACGGCGCTCCCCGCTGAGCTGGACCACGGCCTTACCGGAATCGGTCACCCTGTTCGCCGGTTCGGTGTGGACCAGCTTGGCGGCCACCGTGCTGGTCGCCACGCTCATCGTGATCGGTGTCGTCACCGGGTTTCCGGCGTGGTGGCAGGCGCTGGTGTACTCCACCGGCGCATTGACCAGCATCCTGATGCTGTTCCTGATCCAGCACACCACCAACCGCCAGACCAACGCGGTGCTGATGAAGCTCGACGAACTCGTGATCGCCACCACCGGCGCCCGCGAAGAAGTGATCGACATCGAGGACCGGCAACTGCACGAACAGGAACAGATTCACGAGCGGCTGCACCACAACGACGAGGCGCCGGGTGCCGTGCCCGGCACCGCACCGGCTTCAGACCACTCGGCCTCCTGACGGACCGGACAATCGCGGCGCGTAAACCACCGCTGCCCAGCGGGACTCGTCGGCGAGCGCACGCCGGACGACCTTGCCGCTCGCGGTGCGGGGAAACTCGCCGGCCCATGCCACGATCTGCTCGGGGAGCTTCCAGGTCGCCAGCCCGGCCGCGGTCAGCCGATCCCGCACCACCGGATAGCTCAGCGGCGCGGCAGGCTCGCGAACAGCCAGTGCCAGCCGCTCGCCGGTCTCGTCGTCGGGCAGGGCGAACGCCGCACAATCGCCCAGTTCGACTGCCGCGGAGTCGATTTCGGCCAGCGAGATCTTCATGCCCTTGCGGATGACGATCTCCTTCAACCGGCCGGTGATCCGGATCCGCCGGCCTGGCAGCAGTTCGGCCCGGTCGCCGGTGCGCACCCAGTCGCCGTCGAACGCGCCGTCGTTGTGCGCGGGATCGAGATAACCGTGAAACTGGTGCGGCCCGCTGATGAGCAGTTCGCCGGAGTCAGCCACCGTCGCATCCACCCCGGGCAGCGCGGCCCCGTCGTCCGGGGAGTAGCCGGACAACGCCGTAGAGGTGGAGAACGGCACCTCCGAGGAGCCGTACACGCGAACCGGTCGGACCCCGAACCGGTGGGCGGACTCGATGACCGATGCGGGAATCATGGCTCCGCCCAGGGCAATACAGCGCAGAGGCAACATGTCCAAGCCGCGCCGGTCCGCCTCCGCGAAGATCGTCTCGGCGATCACCGGCGCTCCGCCGATCACCGAGACGCCATGCGCCCACACTTGGTCGAATGCGGATTCCGGCGAAAAGTGTTCTGCCAGGACAAGTCTGGCACCCACGCGCACCGCCGACTCGACCTGCAGCACGCCGGTGATGCTCGCCACGGGGCTGGCGAGGAACAACGTGTCGTCACCGGTCAACCCCAATGCGTCGACCATGTTGGCGGTGCCGCAACGCAGGCTGTTCACCGTGTGGATGACACCCTTGGGAGTGCTGGTGGTGCCGGAGGTGAAGACGACGACGGCCGCGGCATCCGGGTCGACGGCCGCAGGATCGGGTGTGGTGACGGTGTCCGCCGCCGCACCGTGCAGGGGCAGCACCGGGCAGAACGCGTTCAGCCCCAACCGATCTGCATCCTCGGTTCCGGCCAGCGCGAGCCGGGGTGCCGCGACGGCACAGATGTTCTGCACATCGGAGCGGCCGCTGCGATGGTCCAGCAGAACGGCGACACTGCCGTGGCGCAGCACCGCGAGATAGGCGGCGACGGCCTCGTTGCGCAGCGGCGCGACCACCAGCACGGAGTCCTCCGTGGTGACGCCGGAAGTGCTGAGCGCCAGGCGAATTCGCGCGACGGCGGACTCCAGGTCGGCATAGGTCCATTCCGAGACGCCGTCGGCCAGGGCCGGGCGGGAACTCGCGGACAGGTCGGCCGGACCCGCTGCCGTCCAGTGGCCGGCCGCGCGGAACCATGCGGCCGCCCGCGGCGAGGGCGGATGGGTCGCGGTGATCCTCACCGGCTCAACTGCCGACCGCGACCGCTTCGAGTTCCCGGGCGATGGCCGCGTGATACTTGTCGATGTTGGCGGGGTTGACGGTGCGGAACAGTCCGTCGGGCAGCGGGGAGTCCTTGTAGGCCTCGATGGTCATGGTCCGGGTGAACAGGGTGATGCCCGGACCCGGCTGGGTGAAGTGGTACTGCACCGTGATCCGGCCCGGCCGGCCGCCGTTGCCGTCGGCGTCATGACCGAGGTTGCCCACCGAGTTGAACACCCACAGCTTGGGGCGCATCGCCATGGCCAGGTGCCACGTGTAGATGTGCGTGCTGTCCGGGCCGCCCTCCTCCCAGGTGTCGCCGATTTTCAGCGGCAGATCGTCAAGCTTGCCGACGTAATTGCTGCCCGGGTAGGTCTTCGTCCAGTTCGCCGGGTTGGTGACGAAGTCGTAGACGACCTCGGGTGGCTGGCTGAACGCGGTCTCCGAACTCGTGGTCACGATGCCCAATGCTCTGCCTCCCGGTTGCGCAGGGTTTCGACTAACTTTACAGATTACGTCAAAAGTGTCAGGCCGATGTGGCAGGCTCCGCAGATGACGTCAGTGTTGATGCCGGCTGATCTCTACCACACGGGCGTGGTGGTGCCCGATCTCGACGCAGCCATCGATCGGCTATCCACGGTCGGTGGGTATCGCTGGACCAAGACCGTTGAGGCCACCATCCCGGTCGTCACCGCCGACGGTCCCGTGAACATTCCGTTCAGGATGGTCTACTCGATCGACGCCCCCCATCTCGAGCTAGTGCAGGAAGTGCCCGGCACCACCTGGACCAGTGCGCCGCGCAACGCCGTGCACCATCTCGGCTACTGGACCGACGATGTGCTGGCGACCGGCGCGCAATTGGAGCGGGCGGGCTATGCCTTCGAGGCGCGCGCCGGTGGTGACGCGCCGATCTTCGCGTACTACCTCGACCCGCTAGGTGTTCGCATCGAGGTGGTAGGTCGCGACGCCTTCGGAGATTGGCCGGCATTCCTGCAGGCGATGGCCCGCTGAGTTTGCGGCCACGGTTTCCGCGGAAGGTACATTCCTGACCCATGGCGAACCCCTCGATCCCGGCTGGTCCCGACGAGATCACCGCACAGTGGTTGTCGACGGTCTTGGGGACGCCGGTGGACGACGTCACCGTCAGCCCGATCGGCACCGGACAGACCGGGGCGACCTACCGCGTCGTGCCGACCTATGGCTCCGGTGGCGGCGAACTCCCCGAGACGTTCGTCGTCAAGCTGCCGTCCCAGGACGCCGAGGTGCGGGCCCGCGCGTCGTTCGGCTACCAGGCCGAGCACGCCTTCTACACCGAGGTCGCCGACACCGTTCGGGTCCCGATGCCACGCTGCTACCACTGCGACATCGACTCCGGCGGAACAGATTTCGTCCTGCTGCTCTCCGACATGGCACCCGCCGTCCAGGGCGATCAGATCGCCGGCTGCGGCGTGCAGGAAGCCGAACTCGCGGTCCGGGCGCTCGCCGGCCTGCACGGTCCGCGCTGGTGCGACCCGGCCTGGCGTGACTTCGCGGGCGCCGCGATGGGCAAGCCCGACGAGGACTCGGCCAAGGGACTCGGCGACATCTTCACCATGGCCGTCGGCATGACGCTGGAGAAGCTCGGTTCCCGGTTGTCCCAGGAGGACGCCGCCACGCTCAACGATGTCGCGACGGTGATGACGCCGTGGCTGCTGCTCGAACCCGACCGGTTCAGCGTGCTGCACGGCGACTTCCGGCTGGACAACCTGCTGTTCGATCCCGACCACACCCGCATCTCCGTGGTGGACTGGCAGACGCTGGCGGTCGGGCTGCCCGCGCGGGACCTGGCCTACTTCATCGCATCCGGTCTGGAGCCGCAGCTGCGCGCCCGGACCGAACGGGACCTGGTCGACGCCTACCACCGGGAGCTGCTGGCCCACGGCGTGCGGGACTACGACGCGGAGACCTGCTGGCGGGACTACAAGCTGGGACTGCTGCAGGTCCCGTTGATCACCGCCCTGGCCGTCGCGTTCGTGCAGTCCACCGAACGCGGGGACGACGTCATGGTGGCGATGATCGAGCGCAGCTGCCGGGCGATCCGAGACCTGGACACCCTGCAGCTCGTCAGGGAGCTATCGGCCGCGTCATGACGCGGTCGAGCACCACCTGTCCGCGGGGCGGCGGAATGAACTGCAGCACAACATGGTCGGCGCCGGCAGCGCGATGTGCGTCGATGCGGGCGGACAGCGCTGCCGGTTCGTCGGGGACGACCAGCGCGTCGAGCAGCCGGTCGTCTGCCGAATCGAGCTCGTCCCGGGTGAAGCCGAAGCGCCGAAGGTTGTTGCGGTAGTTGGGCATTCCCAGACAGAAGCCGAGGTACTCCCGCGCGGCGTCCGGCCACGAGCCTTCCAGTGCGACCAACAGGGTCGGCGCGATCCAGGTGTCCGGACCGACTGCGGCGCGGGCGGCCGCGGTGTGCGACACCGGGCAGAAGTACGTGTGCAACCCGTCGGTCGCCGAGCCGGCCAACTCGACCATGCGGGGGCCGAGGGCGCCCAGGAACCGGGGCGGCAGCTTCCGTCGTCCGACGGCGGCGTCCATGGCGGTCAAGTAGTCGCGCATCGCCGCCAACGGGCGTTCGTACCGTCCGCCGCGGGCCTCGGCGAGTTGCCGGTGGCTGGTGCCCAGACCCAACAGGAACCGCCCGGGGAACGCCTCGTGCAGGGTGGTCGCCGCGGCCACCATGGCCTCGGGGTCGCGGGCGTGGATCGTCGCCACCCCGAGCGCGACTGTCAACTCCGTGGTGGCCTGCAGATACAGGGCGGCCCGGACGAACGGGTCCACGCCGCTGAACTCCTGCAGCCAGATCGTCGAGATGCCGGCGGCCTCGATGGTGCGGGCGGCGGCGACGGCGTCCGGGGCGGACATCCGGTCCAGGAAGCCCGACCACAAACCGGCGCCGCCGGGCAGGGGAACGGTCACCGGTCTACTTTACAAAATTTCGGCTAAGTGTCACGCTGTTGGGCAGTTCGCATTTCGCACCCGACGTTGAAAGTGGTTGGGTGGCGGCCCGGACCCATCACGGACATCCCGCGGACCGGCAGTGACATCGGCGGAAAGGTGAATCGGCATGGCGGCTAACGCGTTTGCGGCAGCGGCACGACCACGGCGACGCTCGACGCGCACGGAGCACGAAGCCGGCGCGCCCGCGAGGCACCGGCTGGACGTGATCGCCGGGTCGGTTCCCGACGTCGTCCGGTCGGCGGGCGGTTGGCTGGCCGACCGCGCCCTGGCGGGGTGGGAGGTCAACGTGTTCGTGCCCGACGCCGACGACCTCGCGCCGTTGCGGATCCTCGGTGTCACCCCGCACCGGTGGACGGACGCACCCGCGAACCGCGCGAATCCGCACCGGCCGACCGCAGTGGCCGTCAGCGCCGACATGATGTCCTCGGAGTCCACGGTGCGTGACCATCTGGCCGGCGAAATCGCCCGTGAGGTACCGGAAGTCACGGTGTGGGGCACGGATGTTCCGTCGGACTTGGTCGCGCGGCTGCAGTCGGTCGAGCACGTGCCGAGCGGCGCGGCGCGGGCGTTCAAGCGGCACGCCATGCGCGCGGCCGCCCTCGACGACGCACCGCCGACCGAGGTATTCCACTCCGGGTCCAGAGGGACGCGCCCCCGGCTGACGGCAGTGTCGGGCGGGGCCACCCTGCCGCCCGCAGCGGTCTGGGCGCCCGTCCGATGAGGTTCGCGATCACCCACCCGATGCACAGTCATCCCTACAATCCGGAGCTGGTGACCGGTGCGGGCGTGGCGACCATGGCGACCGCTGCCGAAGCGGCGGGATTCAGCGGGTTCGGTTTCACCGACCATCCGGCGCCCACCCAGCGCTGGCTGGACGCCGGCGGCCACGATTCGCTGGATCCCTTCGTGGCCATGGGGTTTGCCGCCGCCCACACCACGACCCTGCGGCTGATTCCGAACATCGTCGTGCTGCCGTACCGGAATCCGTTCGTGGTGGCCAAATCCGGTGCGACGCTGGACCTGCTGTCCGGTGGCCGGTTCACGCTCGCGATCGGTGTCGGATACATGAAGAAGGAATTCGCCGCGCTGGGAGTGGACTTCGACGAGCGGGGCGCGCTGCTCGAAGAGGCGCTCGACGTCATCCGCACCATCTGGACCACCGATGACGTGACCTACGAGGGCCGGCATTTCACCGCGCAGGGCATCACCGCGCATCCACGGCCGCCCGGCCGGCCGCATCCACCGATCTGGATCGGCGGCAACACCGCCGCGGCGCGGCGCCGGGTCGCCGAGTACGGCGACGGCTGGTGCCCGTTCCCGGCCCAGGGTGTCCTGGCGAAGACCGCCCGCACCGACGTCCTGGATTCGACCGCCCAGCTGGCCGCGGGTATCGACGACCTGCGGCGACGCCTCGACGCCGCCGGCCGTGATCCCGGCTCCGTCGACATCACCTTCTCCAACCTGTCGGGCGGCACCCCGGGAACCGAATCCTTCGATGCCGGTGCCTATCTGGAGGGTCTCGAGGAACTGGCCAAGCTGGGTGTCACCTGGGTGCAGGTGTCTGTTCCCGGCGACAGCCTGAACGGCGCCCTGGACGCCCTCGATCAGTTCCGGACGCAGGTGATCGAACCGTTCAGCCGCTGACCGCCGGAATAACCTCGCGGGCAAGCAGTTCCAGCGTCTGATCCGAGGCGCGGTCGTGGGTGAACAGCACCACCTGACCGAAGCCCAGGTCGCCGAGTTCACGCAGCCGCGCCACGATCGTGTCGGGCGTGCCGATCAGATCCGTGTCGTGCAGGCCGAAACCAGGTCCGCCGAATCGCTTTTCGGCCAGCTCGCGGATCCGGGGCAGTGTGTCGTCGTCGGGCGCGAGTGCCATGACGGCTTCGACCGACATCACGATGGTGGCCGGGTCGCGGCCGATGTCGGCGCAGATGCCGCGCAAGACCGACATCTTGTGCTCGAGTTGATCCAGGGCGTAGGTCGGCACGTTCCACACGTCGGCGTAGCGCGCGACCAGGGGCAGCGTGTACTTCTCGCCGACCCCGCCGACGACGATGGGCGGCCGGGGCTGTTGGACGGCGCCGGGACTGACCGGGAAGTCGCCGACTTGGTAGTGCGCGCCGGCGAGGTCGACGCGTCCGGTAGCGAAGGCCTGCGTCAGGATCTCCAGGGTCTCGCCGAGGCGGGCCGAGCGTTCGGCGGGGGTCCCCCAGTCCAGCCCGGCCTGTCGGTGCTCGGATTCGATCGACCCGCTGCCGAGTCCGAGCTGAAGGCGGCCCTCGGAGATCTGGTCGAGGCTGGTGGCCATCTTGGCCAGCAGGACGGGATGCCGAAACTGGTTGCACAGCACCATGTGTCCGACCCGCACGCGCTCGGTCTCGGCCAGCAGCGCGGTGGCCAGCGTCCAGGCCTCTAGCGACGGCAGGTCCGGCACGCCGGGCCCGTAGAGGTGGTCGTAGAGCCACATCGAGCCGATGCCGAGTTGCTCGCAGCGGCGGGCGCGGTGCAGTAGATCGGAGTACTGGAAACCCATTTGAGGCACGTACACACCGATGTCGAGGCCACCCGTCGATCGGCGAGTGTGCGTGTCGTCCCGCGGCACGCCGGAGGACTGCGGAGTTTCATGCACCTTCGTCATCGTGCCAGACCGCTGTCGGCGCGATGAGCCGACTCAGCTGGCGGCGTTGGGGCGCAGCGGGGGACAGTTGCCGTAGGAATCGGTGGCCAGCTCGAAGTGCCACACCTCGTTGGCGTAGATCCGGCACAGCCCGAAGCGCGGCCCGTTGGTCATCAGCCACTGATCGGCTCCGTCCCCGCCGATGTCGACGGCCTCGCCCAGGACGTGTTTGGAAGCCGACGGCGTCTGCACATACTGACGCGCGGCGTCGAAACTGCCGTAGGTCTGGATCGCGCTGTCGAGCAGGCGCTGCTGGAAATCCGGGGAGCGCCAGCCCGAGTTGACGGTCATCGTGATGCCGTCGGCCGCGGCCGCCGTGGCGGCGTTCTGAATTGCCGTCAGCAGCGCCGGATCAAGTCGGCCGACCGCCGGGTCGGCGACGTCGAACGGGGTGAGCACCTGGCCGTCGGCGTGTGAACCGTCGCCGTCGGCCAGCGCGGACGGTGCGCCGACTGCCGTCAGGCCGGCCAGCGCGGCACCCAGGCACAGGCCGCCGAGTATCTGCCGGATCGAGGACATGGGCATTCAGTGTAGCGATTCACCGGCCGACGCTCCCCATGCCGGGGTTTCGCCGCTAAGAGCCGTCGAGGTACACCCACCGTCCGTTAAGCCGGGTGAACCGGCTGCGTTCGTGCAGTACGTCATGCTGTCCGGCGCGCCGGAAGGCGCCCCGGAACTCCACCACGCCGTCATCGTCGTCCTCGCCGCCGGCGACGACGTCGACGATCTGCAGGCGCCGCCAGATCACCGTATCGTCGAGGTCCATTGACGCAGGCCGGGTTTGGGGATGCCAACTCGTCATCAGGTAATCGGCGTCGCCGAGGGCGTATGCGCTGAACCGAGACCTCATCAGGGCCAGTGCGGTCGGTGCGGCAGCGCCGCGGTGCAGCGGGCCGCAGCAGGACTCATAGTCCGCACCGGATCCGCATGGGCAGCGATGCATTCGGCCATCCTGCCGGCCCGCCGCAGTCAGAGCCGCTCTCGCAGTTCGCGTTTGAGCACCTTGCCGTAGCTGCTCTTCGGCAGTTCGTCGATGAACACGTACCGCTTGGGCCGCTTGAACCGTGCAATGCGTTCGAGCAGATGGGTGTCGAGGTCGTCGGGCTCGGCCGAGCCCACGATGAACGCGACGACGACCTCGCCCCAGTCCGCATCCGGCGCACCGACCACACACGCCTCCTCGACCTGTGGGTGGGTGAGCAGCACCTCTTCGACCTCGCGCGGGTAGATGTTGCTACCGCCGCTGATGACCACATCCTTGGACCGGTCGCGCAGCGTCAGGTAGCCGCGGTCGTCGAAGGAACCCATGTCACCGGTGTGCAGCCACCCGTCGACCAGAGTGGACGCGGTGGCGTCGGGGTTGTTCCAGTAGCCGGACATGACAACGTCACCGCGGCAGACGATCTCGCCGATCTCGTCAATGTCCGCTCGGCCGCCGTCGGCGCGCAGCACGGCCACCTCGACCCCGGAGCGCGGGTAGCCGACCGAACCCAGGACGGCGTCGTCGGCGCCGACGTGGTCGGCCTTGCGCAGCCCGGTGATGGTCATCGGTGCCTCGCCCTGACCGTAGAGCTGGACGAAGATCGGCCCGAAGGCGGCCATCGCGGTCTTGAGGCTCTCGACGTACATCGGGCCGCCGCCGTAGACGACGGTGCGGAGATTGCTCGGACACGGCCGGCCCGTCTGAACCAGCCGCTGCACCATGGTGGGCGCCAGGAACGCCGCGGCACCGGGGTGGTGCTCGCAGAGATCCAGGAACTCGTCCGCGTCGAACGCGCCGGAGGCCGGGATGACCTGCCGAGCGCCGCGCAACACGTAGGGCATGACATACATCCCGGATCCGTGCGACATCGGCGCGCCGTGCACCAAACTGCAGTCGGCGTCGGGGTCGTCGAAATCGGCCAGGTGCGACACCGTCATCGCCATCAGGTTGCGGTGCGAGAGCATCGCGCCCTTGGACCGCCCCGTGGTGCCGCTGGTGTAGAACAGCCACGCCAGCGCGGTCGGATCGATGTCGGTGGGCTGCCACGGCGTCGAATTGACCTGTGCGGCATAGGAATCCGAGCCGATCACCGTGATGGGAACCCCGGCGACCGGTTCCAGGCCGGCGGCGATCTTCGCCGACGCGAACACGATCTCGGCCCCGGAATCAGCCAGGATGTCGGCCATCTCGCGGGGATACAGCTTGTAGTTGAGCGGGACGAACACGCATTCGGCGGCCCAGATCCCGAACATCAACTCGACGATCTCCGGGCAGTTCTCCGTGGCGACCGCAACCCGGGCGCCGGGTCCGAGGGACGCCCGGATCGACCCGGCCAACCCGAGCGCCCGACCGCGCAACTCGGCCCAGGTCGACACCTGCTCCGTGCCCCGGTAGACCGCACCGCGGTCGGGGAACCGGGCCGCGGCTTGATCCAGCAAGCTGAAAAGACTCACCGCGCAACCCATTCGGATTTCAGCGCGAACTCCGACAAGTACTTCGTGGAACTCCAACCGCCGTCGACGACGATCGTCTGGCCGTTGATGAAGCTGCCGCCTTCCGAGCACAGGAACGCGATGGTGCTCGCGATATCGTCCACCCGGCCCAACCGGGTATGCGGGGTCATCTCGGTCTGCATCTTGCGGAAACCAGGATCCTCGAGGCGGTGTTCCACCATCGGCGTGACGGTGACGCCGGGCGCGACGGCATTGCAGCGGATACCCTGCGGCCCGTACTGGGCGGCGATGTGGGTGGTCAGTGCCGTCAGGCCGCCCTTGGCGGCGGAATATGCCCCGCCGCGCAGGCCGCCGACCACGGCGAAGGTGGATGTGACGTTGATGATCGCCGAACCCGGACGCATGTGGCCGATCACGTCCCGGGCGAGCCGGAACGGCGCGCGCAGCATCAAACCCAGGAAGTAGTCCAGGGTTTCGTCGTCGGTCTCGTGCAGCGGCTTGGGACTGCCGACGCCGGCGTTGTTGATCAGGAAGTCGATGCGGCCCCACCGGGACAGCGCGGCCTCCACCACGGTGGACGGTCCGTCGTCGGCGGTGAGGTCGACGGCGACGGTCGCGATGCGCTCCGGATCACCGACGGCGGATGCCAATTCGGCCAGCCTGGCCTCGTCGCGACCGGTGCCGAGTACGGCCATGCCCTGCTCGGCGAGCTTGACCGCGGTGCCGAGGCCGATTCCGCTGCTGGCGCCCGTCACGATTGCTACCTGCATTTCGGCTCCTCCATCAGGATTGCCCGGATCTGGTGCTTGAGCACCTTGCCGGCGTCGTTCTTGGGCAGGGCGTCCCAGATCGCCACCTGCTCGGGGACCTTGAACCTCGCCACGCCGTGACCGGCCAGCACCCGTCCCAGGTCATCGACGCCGGGTGCGGGTCCGGCGCCGGGAACGATGACGGCGCAGGCCCGTTCGCCGGTGCGGGCGTCCGGGACGCCGACGACGGCGATCTCGGCGATGCCCGGTTCGGTGACCAACAGGTCTTCGATCTCCTTGGGGGAGATGTTCTCTCCGTTTCGGATGATGACATCCTTCGCGCGTCCGGTCACCACCAGATAGTCGTCGTCCACCCAGGAACCCAGGTCGCCGGTGCGGAAGTAGCCGTCGGCGTCAAAGGCCTCGGCGTCGTCCTCCGGGTGCAGGTAGCCGATCAGCATCTGAGGGCCGCGGGCCCGAATCTCTCCGTCGACGAGTCGGACGTCGGCGATTCCCGGGCGGCCGTCGGTGTCGGCGGCATGTCCGGTGTCACCCGGCCGGGTCGAGCCCACCGTGGTCACCGGCACCTCGGTCGAGCCGTAGACCCGGCTGACGACCGCGTTGTCGAAATAGTCGGTGGCGCTGCGGATCAGCGACGGGGGTACCGACGCCCCACCGCAGATGAACACCTTGAGGGCGGGCAGATGTGTGCCGGCCCGTTCGGCCGCGGCGAGCAGCCCGGCGAGAAACGGGGTGGCCCCGGCCATGTGGGTGCAGCCCTCGGCCAGCATCAGCGCAACCGCGTCGTCGGGGTCCCAGCGTTCCATCAGCACGGCCGTCGTCCCCAGCAGCAGCGGGCATTCGAAGGCGTAGATGGAACCACCGATGTGGGCGATGGGCGACGGCACCAGGAACTTGTCGCCCGGGTCGATGTGCCAGTTGTCCCGCAGTTGCCGGATCAGGGCGTGCAGCGAGTTGTGAGTGTGCAGAACACCTTTGGGCCTTCCGGTGGTGCCGGAGGTGTACATGATCATCCGGACCGCGTCGGGGTCGAGGGCCGGCAGCGGCGCCGACGGGCCGTCGGT